>Ga0255334_1000008_pt1 | contig 361816 bp, 307 predicted proteins | sample EtOH5_35cm_T3_12_FD_202080 | JGI IMG/M metagenome (GOLD analysis project Ga0255334, IMG submission 202080) | Sandy soil microbial communities from University of British Columbia, Vancouver, Canada - EtOH5_35cm_T3_129 | ecosystem: Engineered > Artificial ecosystem > Sand microcosm >... | reverse complement strand
CGGCGGGCAACAACGTGGCGATCGGGCCGATCCTGCTGGGGGTCAAGGCGCCGGTGCACATCCTCACGCCGTCGGCCACGGTGCGCCGCATCGTCAATATGACGGCGCTGGTGGTGGTCGATGCCGCGGCCCATTAGGCCGCCGCGGCCACACACGATGCAGGCACAGGCAACCACCGGCGGAGCGGCGCAGGGCGCCGCCGTCTTCGACCTCGACGGCACGCTGATCGACGCCGCGGCGGACATCGCCGCGGCGCTCGCGCCCGCGCTGGCGGCGCGCGGCCTCGCGCCGCTGACGCTGGCCGAGGCCACGTCGCTACTCGGCGACGGCCTGCGCGTGTTCGCGCGCCGCGCCTTCGTGCTGCGCGCGGCGGAAATCACGCGCACGGAAGAGAACCGCTTCGTCGAACGCTACCTGCGCACGCCGATCGACCAGACCCGCCTCTACCCGGGCGTGGAAGCCACGCTGCACCGGCTGCGCGGGGAGGGATGGAAGCTGGCCGTGTGCACCAACAAGGTCGAGGCCGCGGCGGTGGACATCCTCGCGCAGCTCGGCATCCTGCCGCTGTTCGAGGCGGTCTGCGGCGGCGACACCGTGCCGGCCTGCAAGCCGGCCCCGGTCCACCTGGCGGAAACCATCCGGCGCGCCGGCCTGCGCGCCGTGCCCGCCGTGATGATCGGCGACAACCCGGCCGACGTGCTGGCGGCCGCGGCCTGCGGCATTCCGGCGGTCTTCGCGCAATGGGGATATGGGCGCCTCGGCGCGCTGCAGGGCACGTGCGCGGTTGCCGCCCGCCTCGAAGACCTGCCCGCGCTGCTCCGCGCCGCCCGGGCACCTCGTCCGGCTGCTTGAGCCCGCTTGCGCCCGTTTGCGCCCGCTTGAGCCCGTTTGCGCCTGCCTGCACCTGCCTGCGCGCGCTGCACGCACCGCACGGAAAGTTGACGCCCATTTTTGTTGGCCGTTAATTGCGATTTAAATGACGATCGGCGACCACCGATCCGCCATCAATCAGCCATCAATTGACCGCCGATCAGCCCTGCATCAGTCATTAAAAAAAAGCCATTGAAAGGCCATTAAAAAACCATCGAAAGACCCATCAATTTTTCGTGAAATACTTTCACGGCATCACCCGGCTCGAAACTCGTTTGCCCGAAGCATACTTTCATGGCTTCGAACAAAAGGCGCGCTCCATCAGCGCCACCGAGTCCATCAACGAGCAGAGTGAGACATGTCAGATTCCCCGCAAATCAGCGGCTTCCAGGTCCGCCCGGTAGTCGTGCCGCTCAACCCGCCGCTGCGCACCGCCAGCGGCGTCATGGCCAAGGCCCCGCTGGTGCTGGTCGATATCTCGACCAATGCCGGCGTGACCGGCAGCGCCTACATCTTCACGTACACGCCGGTGGTCCTGCAGGGCGTGGTCGAGGTGCTCAAGAACCTGCTGCCGCAGCTTGAATCCGCCGCGCTGGCGCCGCGCGCGAACCTGGCGGAGCTGCGCCGCAAGCTGGTTCTGATCGGCACGCCGGGCCTGCTCGACATGGCGCTGGCGGCCATCGACATGGCGCTGTGGGACGCGCATGCGCGCTTCCTGAACGCGCCGCTGTCGCGCGTGCTCGGCGGCACGCCGTCGCGCACGCTGGCCTACGCCAGCTTCGGCATGGAGCGCGCCGAGGATGCGCGGCCGCTGATCGCGCAGGCGCTCGACGCGGGCTTTCGCGCGATCAAGATCAAGATCGGCTACCCGACGCTGGCGGAAGACCTGGCGGCGGTGCGCGCGGCCCGCGCGCTGACCGGCGAGCGCGCCAGCCTGATGATCGACTACAACCAGTCGCTTTCCGTGCCCGAGGCGATCCGCCGCTGCCAGGCGCTCGACGACGAAGGCCTGGCGTGGATCGAGGAACCCACGCGCTGCGACGATTTCGCCGGCCACGCGCGCATCGCCGAGGCGGTCAGGACGCCGCTGCAGCTCGGCGAAAACCTCTACGGGCCGCGCGAGGTCCGTCGCAGCATCGGCGAGCGCTGCTCCGACCTGATGATGCTCGACCTGATGAAGGTCGGCGGCATCTCGGGCTGGATGGACGCGGCCGGCATCTGCGCTGCGGCCGGCGTGCCGGTGTCGAACCACTTCTTCCAGGAAGCCAGCGCGCACCTGCTCGGCGTCACCCCGACCGCCCACTACCTCGAATACTTCGGCATCGCCGACGCCGTGCTCGCCGACACCCTCGAGGTGGTCGACGGCCATGCCGTGCCGAGCCAGCGCCCGGGCATCGGCATCACCTGGAACGAAGCGGCCGTGCGGCGCTTCGCCGCCTGATCCCGCGCGGCTTGGCCCCATACCTTCGCCTGCCAGTCAGGCGGCTCTTTGCCGGAAACGGCTTTCCTACCGGAGACAACCTCAAATGAAAACCTACCCGAAATTCAAGGCCGCGGCCTGCCATGCCGCGCCCGTCTACTTCGACACGCCGGCCACGGTGGAAAAGGCCTGCGCCTGGATCGCCGAGGCCGCGCGCAACGGCGCCGAGCTGATCGCCTTCCCGGAAGCGTTCATTTCCTCGTTCCCGGTCTGGTCCGGCGTCTGGGCGCCGGTCGACGTGCATGAGTTCTTCGTCAAGCTGGCGTCGTCGGCGGTCGAGGTGAACGGCCCCGAGATCCGCCAGATCCGCGACTGCGCCCGGCGCCACGGCGTGTTCGTGTCGCTCGGCATCAACGAAGGCACGCCGACCAGCCCGGCCTGCATCTGGGACACCAACATCCTGATCGGCGACGACGGCGCGATCCTCAACGCGCACCGCAAGCTGGTCCCGACCTACTGGGAAAAGCTGACCTGGACCCCGGGCGACGGCAACGGCCTGCGCGTGTCGGACACCCGCATCGGCCGCATCGGCGCGCTGGTGTGCGGCGAGAACACCAACGCGCTGGCGCGCTTCACGCTGCTGGCGCAGGGCGAGAACGTGCACGTGTCGTCGTTCTCGCCGCGCTGGCCGACCAACCCGCCGGGCGAGGCCGGCTACGACCTGGAGGCGGCGATCCGCCTGCGCGCCGGCGCCCATGCCTTCGAGGGCAAGCTGTTCAACATTGTGGCCTCGGGCTTCCTGCCGCCGGAGGCCATCGACATGATCAGCCGCGACAACCTGCGCGCGCGCCAGCTGCTGGAGGAATCGCCCAAGAGCGTGTCGATGATCCTCGGCCCGGACGGCCAGCCCATCAGCGAAGTGATCCGCGACGAGGAAGGCATCGTCTACGCGGACATCGACCTCGCCAAGTGCGTGGTGCCCAAGCAGTTCCAGGACGTGGTCGGCTACTACAACCGCTTCGACGTGTTCCAGCTGAAGGTCAACCGCCGCGCGCTCGCCCCGGTCGAGTTCTCGTCCCATGCCGAGGAGCGCACGCTGGGCGCCGACGAGGACGACCTCGACGACGTCATCAACAACGCCTCGCTGCGCGCCGCGCCGGCGCGCCACAACGCCTGATTTTCCGATCCCCCGATCCGCGCCGGCCGGTCCGTTCATGAGCCGGCCGGCGCCACGGCGCAGCACCCGCTGCGCCCCCCCCGGCAAAGTATCGAAGCCATATCGATTCAGCCACACACATAAAAATCCGAAGGAGACAAAACATGCCTTGGAGTCAAATCTATGACCCCTTGGGGAATCCCCTATTCTCGACGCTGGTGGCCGCCATCCCCGTCGTGGTCCTGCTGGCGGCGCTGGCGTTCTTCCACATCCAGGCGCACCTGGCCGCGGGCCTGGCGCTGATCGCGGGCGGCATCGTCGCGTGCACGGTGTTCGGCATGCCGGCCAGCGTGGCCGGCAAGGCGGCCGCCTACGGCATCGCCTCGGGGCTGTTCCCGATCGGCTGGATCGTGCTCAACATCATCTTCCTGCACCGGCTCACCACGCAGAACGGCTATTTCAAGGCGCTCCAGCAGTCCATCTCGGGCGTCACCGAGGACAAGCGCATCCAGTTGCTGCTGGTGGCCTTCTGCTTCGGCGCGTTCTTCGAGGGCGCCGCGGGCTTCGGCACGCCGGTCGCGGTGACGGGCGCGATCCTGATCGGCTTCGGCTTCTCGCCGCTGGCCGCGTCGGGTCTCGCGCTGATCGCCAACACCGCGCCGGTCGCGTTCGGCGCGCTCGGCTCGCCGGTGCTGGCGCTGGCCTCCGTGACCGGGCTGGACCTGCTGCAGCTCTCGGCCATGATCGGGCGCCAGTTGCCGTTCTTCTCGGTGCTGGTGCCGTTCTGGCTGATCTGGGCCTTTGCCGGCTACCGCGGCATGAAGGAGATCTGGCCCGCCATCCTGGTGGCCGGCGTCAGCTTCGCGGTGCCGCAGTACGTGGTGTCGAACTTCCACGGCCCGTGGCTGGTCGACGTCATCTCGTCGCTGGTGTCGATGGGCAGCCTCACGCTGTTCATGCGGGTATGGCGGCCGCGCACGATCTGGACCTCGACCAAGCTCAAGAAGCACCATGACGACTCGCACGTGGAGAACCACGACGCGCCGGCCACGGCGGCGGCCACGGCCGGCACGGCGGCGGGCACCGTCTCCGCGGCCAGAGCGTGGATGCCGTGGATCATCCTCACGGTGTCGGTCTTCCTGTGGGGCGTGCCGCAGGTCAAGAAGGCGCTCGATGCGCTGTGGGCGTGGAAGTACAGCATTCCCGGCCTCGACAAGATGGTGCTGAAGATGCCGCCGGTGGTGGCCGCCCCGGTCGCGGAATCGGCCACGTTCGCGTTCAACATCCTGTCGATGGCCGGCACCGGCATTCTCATCGCGTCGCTCGTCGGCGGCCTGCTGATGGGCTACTCGCTGCCGCGGCTGTTCCGGGAATACCTGCGCACCATCCACCTGGTGCGCTACTCGCTGCTGACCATCTGCGCGATGTTCGGCGTGGGCTACCTGACCAAGTATTCCGGGCTCGATGCCACGCTGGGCCTGGCGTTCGCGCATACCGGCGTGCTCTACCCGCTGTTCGGCACCATGCTCGGCTGGCTCGGCGTGGCGCTGACCGGCTCCGACACCGCGGCCAACGTGCTGTTCGGCGGCTTGCAGAAGACCACCGCCGAGCAGCTTGGCCTGTCGCCGTATCTGATGGCGGCGGCGAACAGCTCGGGCGGCGTGATGGGCAAGATGATCGACGCGCAGTCGATCGTGGTGGCGTCCACGGCGACCAAGTGGTACGGGCACGAAGGCGACATCCTGCGCTACGTGTTCTTCCATTCGCTGGCGCTGGCGGTGCTGGTCGGCCTGTTCATCACACTGCAGGCCTACGTTCCGCCGTTCGTCCACATGGTGATCCACTGACGCGGCAAAGCCGCCCCGCCGCAGCGATGCGGCGGGGCTTCGTCTATTCCAGCGGCTTGCCGAGGATCTCCGTCATCCAGCGCACGAAGGTCATGACGTCGCCGGCGTCCTCGCAGTCCGGCGGATAGATGATGTAGTAGGCGTAGATCGAGCGCACCTCGATCTCGAACAGCGGCACCAGCACGCCGGAACTGAGCCAGCTCTGCGCCATGCGCCGGCGCGCCAGCGCCACGCCCTGGCCGTTCACGGCGGCTTCCAGCATCAGCCCCAGGTCGACGAACTGCACGCCGGTGGCGGGCTCCGGCCAGTCCAGCCCGGCCGCCACCAGCCACGGGCGCCACGGTTCCAGCGGGCAGCGCAGCAGGCGCGCGGCGGACAGCGCGGCCGGCGACGCGAACGGCCCGACCTCGCGCAGATAGGCCGGGCTGCACACCGGGAAGACCGGCTCGTCCAGGATCTTGACCGCTTCCAGCCCGGGGTAGTTGCCGTTGCCGAAGCGGATCTCGACGTCCGCGTTCTCGGACTTCAGGCCCACCAGCGGCACGGAGAGCTGCAGGATCAGTTCGATGTCGGGATGGTCGGCCTGGAAGGTGGCCAGATGCGGCACCAGCACCTGCCGCGCGAAGGTCGGCGGCGCGGCCACGCGCAGTTGCCGGACCTCGCCGGCGAAGCGGGGCCGCGCGCCATAGTGGCTGAGCGCGGACAGCGCTTCCTTGACGACTTCGAGATATTCCGATCCCCTGGCCGTCAGGGTGAAGCCGCCTTGCGCGGAGTTGAACAGCTCGATGCCCATGATGTCTTCGAGCTGGCGGATGCGGTGGCTGATCGCGCTCGGCGTCACGCACAGCTCCTGCGCGGCCAGGGTCCCGCTGCGCAGCCGCGCCACCGCCTCGAACGCCATCAGGCACTGCAATGGGGGAACTCTGTAAGCCATGCGCGATACTCTTTTTCGACGGCCCGATGCCTCGGCCGGGTCTCCGGCATCGATGATACAGGATCGCTATCGGGCGCAAGGCGGCGCAAACCCGCGCCGCCTTGCCGCGCGCTCAGCCGCCGCCGAGCATGGCCTCGGCGCCGAAATCGAGCGCCGCCGCCAGCACGCAGGCCACGTGCACCGCGTCGGCGCCGGCGCCGTCGTGGATCTGGTGGCGGCAGCTCGTGCCGTCGGCCACCACGATGGTGCCGGCCCCGGCCTGGCGCACCGCCGGCAGCAGCGACAGTTCCGCCATCGCCCGGGAGGCTTCGTAGTGCTCGGCTTCATAGCCGAAGCTGCCGGCCATGCCGCAGCAGGACGACTCGACCACGTCGAGCTGCAGCCCCGGGATCCACTTGAGCACGGCCTGCACCGGCCGGAACGCATCGAACGCCTTCTGGTGGCAGTGGCCGTGCACGAGCGCCTTGCCGCCGGGCAGCGCCTTGAGCTTGAGCTCGCAGCGCCCGGCCTGCTGCTCGCGCACGAGGAATTCCTCGAACAGCAGGGCCGAGTCCGCCAGCTTGCGCGCCTCGTCGCCAAACCCGTAGTTCAGGAACTCGTCGCGCAGCGACAGCAAGCACGACGGCTCCAGCCCGACCACCGGCACGCCGGCGTCGACGTAGGGCTTGAGCGCGTCGAGCGCGCGCCTGGCCTCGGCGCGGGCTTCGTCGACGAGGCCGGCCGCGAGGAAGGTGCGGCCGCAGCACAGCGGCTTGCCGCCGGGCTGCGCGCTGTAGTGCACGTCGTAGCCGGCGGCGCGCAGCACCATCTCCGCCGCGCGCGCGTTGCCCGGCTCCATGTAGTTGTTGAAGGTGTCCACGAACAGCAGCACCGAGCGGGGCCCGAGCGGCCCGCCGGCGGCCTTGCGGCTGCCGTCGAGGAAGGCGCCGCCGAAGCGCGGCAGCGAGCGCTCGCCGGCAAAGCCGAGCCAGCGCTTGACCAGCGGCGACACCAGCGGCACGCGGTCCAGCGCGTTGACCAGCGGCGCCAGCAGGCTGGCGGCCGGCGCGTAGCGCGGCATGTACGCCACCATGCGCTCGCGCAGGCCGATGCCGTGGCGCCGGGTCCAGGCCGCGCGCGCCTCGATCTTGATCTTGGCCATGTCGACCCCGGTCGGGCAGTCGCGCTTGCAGCCCTTGCACGACACGCACAGGTCGAGCACCTCCTTGACCTCGGCGCTGGCCAGGCCGTCGTCGCCGAGCTGGCCGGACAGCGCCAGGCGCAGCGTGTTGGCGCGCCCGCGCGTGACGTGCTTCTCGTCCTTGGTGACGCGGTAGCTCGGGCACATGGTGCCGGCGTCGAACTTGCGGCAGTGGCCGTTGTTGTTGCACATCTCCACCGCCTTGGCCAGCCCGTGCGCGGGGTCGCCGCCGGTGCCCGGCGCGGTCTCGATGCCGGTGAGCGGGTCGCGCAGCACGTTCCAGCCGGACCAGTCCAGGCTGGGAGTCAGGTCGATGGCGCGGTACGCGGGCGGGAAGCGGAAGTTGGTGCTGTCGTCCATGCGCGGCGGCTGCACGATGCGGTCCGGGCTGAAGCGGTTGCCCGGATCGAACAGCGCCTTGATGTCGCGGAAGGCCTGGTGGATCTTCGGCCCGTACTGCCACGCCACCCATTCGCCGCGGCACAGGCCGTCGCCGTGTTCGCCGGAGAACGCGCCCTTGTACTTGCGCACGAGTTCGGCGGCCTCCTCGGCGATCGCCCGCATCCTGGCGGCGCCGTCGCGGCGCATGTCCAGGATCGGGCGCACGTGCAGCGTGCCCACGCTGGCGTGCGCGTACCAGGTGCCTTCGGTGCCGTTGCGGTGGAAGACCTCGGTCAGCTGGCTGGTGTATTCCGCGAGGTGCTCCAGCGGCACTGCGCAGTCCTCGATGAAGGAGACCGGCTTGCCGTCGCCCTTCATGCTCATCATGATGTTCAGGCCCGCCTTGCGCACGTCCCACAGCGCCTTCTGCGCGCCCGCGTCGGCCATGCGCACGACCGCGTCGGGCAGGCCGAGGTCGCCCATCAGCGAGACGAGGTCGTCGAGCCTGCGCAGCAGCGCGTTGTGCTCGTCGCCGGCGAATTCCACCAGCAGGATCGCCTCCGGGTTGCCGACCAGCGCCCGCTCGATGACCGGCCGGAAGGCCGGATTGCTCATCGACAGGCCGATCATGGTGCGGTCCACCAGTTCCACCGCCACCGGCCCCAGCTTGACGATGTGCCGGGTCATGTCCATCGCCTGGTAGAACGTGGGGAAGTTCACCACGCCCAGCACCTTGTGCGCCGGCAGCGGCGACAGCTTGAGCGTGAGCTGGCGGCTGTAGGCGAGCGTGCCCTCGGAGCCGACCAACACGTGGGCGAGGTTGGGCAGGCCGTCGTCGCTGTAGGCGCGCGGGTTCTGGCAATCGAAGATGTCGATGTTGTAGCCGCCCACGCGGCGCAGCACGCGGGGCATGCGCTCGGCGATCTCGGCGCGCTCGCGCGTGGCGATCTCGCGCAGGCCGGCGTAGATCTGCGCGGCGCGCCCGTCCTGCGGCGCGCGCGCGACCGGGCCGAAGCGCAACTGGGTGTCGTCGGGCAGGATGGCGTCGATGGCCAGCACGTTGTGGACCATGTTGCCGTACTCGATCGAGCGCGAGCCGCACGAGTTGTTGCCGGCCATGCCGCCGATGGTGCACTGCGCCCCGGTCGAAACGTCCACCGGAAACCACAATCCGTGCGGCTTGAGCCACGCATTGAGATGGTCCAGCACGATGCCCGGCTCCACCGTGACGGTGCGCGCGGCGGCGTCGAAGTCCACCACGTCGTTGAGCCACTTGCTGTTGTCGATCACCAGCGCCTCGCCCACGGTCTGGCCGCACTGGCTGGTGCCGGCGCCGCGCGCCAGCAGCGGCGCGCCGGCGTCGCGCGCGATGTTCAGCGCGAGCGCGAGGTCGGCCTGGTCGCGCGGCACCACCACGCCGACCGGCAGGATCTGGTAGATGGAGGCATCGGTGGCATAACGCGCGCGGCTGGCGCGGTCGAACAGGACGTCTCCCCGGAGTTCCTTGCGCAGGCGGCGCGCCAGCGGACTGCCGGAGCCCACGGCCGACGGCACGAGGTGGACGGGCTTGACTAAGGGAGGCAGGTATTCGGTTTTCATGATCGTTCCTGGGCCCGGCGCCGTGCGGCGCGGGGCCGGCGCAGCCATGCCGCGCGGAATCCCGGCGCCCGGCTGCGCGGTTGTCTCCTGTAGGAATGCGCGCGCGCCGCGGCGGCGGCGATACTGCCGGCACGGCCGGCCACGTGCGCGCGCTCTTGTCGCGGGCGGCAGCGCTGCCCGCCCGCCGTCCCGGTCAGCCCTTGGCGAGCGCCGGCACGGTCTGGCCGGCGAGATAGTCGAGCGCCGCGGCCACGCCGCTGCCTTCGAGCTTCACGCCGGCGATCTTCAGGCCCATCTCGCAGCCGGACAGCGCCGCCATCAGCGTCAGGTCGTTGCAGTCGCCCAGATGCCCGATGCGGAACATCAGCCCGCGCAGCTTGCCCAGGCCCGCGCCGAGCGAGATGTCGAAGCGCTCGTAGGTGACGCGCCGTACCATGTCGGCGTCCACGCCGGGCGGCATCATCACGCCGGTCAGCACCGGGCTGTAGACCTCCGGGTCCACGCACTGGATCTCCAGGCCCCACGCGCGCACCGCGCGGCGCGCGGCTTCGCCGAGCCGCTGGTGGCGCGCGAAGACGTTGTCGAGGCCCTCGGCCAGGATCATGTCGATGGCCTCGGACAGGCCGTACAGCAGGTTGGTGTTCGGCGTGTACGGCCAGTAGCCGGTCTTGTTCATCTCCAGGATCTCCGCCCAGCCGAAGAACGCCTTGGGCAGCTTCGATTGCCTGCTGGCTTCGATGGCCTTCGGCGACAGCGCGTTGAAGCTGATGCCGGGCGGCAGCATCAGGCCCTTCTGCGAGCCGGAGATGGTCACGTCCACGCCCCACTCGTCATGGCGGTAGTCGGCCGAAGCCAGGCTGCTGATGGTGTCGACCATGAGCAGCGCGGGGTGGCGCGCGGCGTCGATCGCCTGGCGCACGGCCGCGATGTTCGAGGTCACGCCGGTGGAGGTTTCGTTGTGGACCACGCACACGGCCTTGATCTCGTGGCCGGCGTCCGCCTCCAGGCGCGCCTGGATCATCTGCGCGTTCACGCCGCGCCGCCAGCCCTCGATGCCGGGCAGGCCCAGGAACTCGGGTTGCAGGCCGAGGTTGCGCGCCATCTTGTCCCACAGCGTGGCGAAGTGGCCGGTCTCGTACATCAGCACCTTGTCGCCGGGGCTGAGCGTGTTGGTCAGCGCCGCTTCCCACGCGCCGGTGCCGGAGGCGGGATAGATGATGACCGGGTGCCGGGTCTTGAAGATGGTCTTGATGCCTTCGAGCACCTTCAGCCCAAGCGCGCCGAATTCCGGCCCGCGGTGATCGATGGTCGGATAGCTGATGGCGCGCAGGATGCGGTCGGGCACGGGGCTGGGGCCGGGAATCTGCAGGTAGTGGCGGCCGGCGGGATGGAAGTCCAGCTTGAGCATTGCGTTCTCCTCTCTGATGGAATCGCTCTGGTAAATCGCTCCGATGAAGCGAAATGAATTTTGAATACAATCTAGCAGACCCCTCCCTTAAAATCCGGCAACTTCCCTTGAAGTTTTCTCAATCTCGCTTGAACGCGGATTCCGGCCCGTTTCCGGTAGAATTTTTTTCATGAAACCGGAGAACACCGCCATGCCCACGGCATCGTCTTTTTCACCCGCGCAGCCATGCCGCCGCCGAGCAAGCTGACGCGCGCCATCCTGCACGACAGCGTGGTCGCGCACCTGCGCCGGTGCATCGTCGAGGGCGCGCTCGCGCCGGGCCAGAAGCTCAACGAGCGCGAGCTGTGCGAGGTCATCGGCGTGTCCCGCACGCCGCTGCGCGAGGCGCTGAAGGTGCTGTCGGCGGAAGGGCTGGTCGAGCTTTCGCAGAACCGCGGCGCCTCGGTCGCCACCATGTCGGAAGACGAGATCGGCGATGCGTTCGAGCTGCTCGGCGGGCTCGAAGCCTTTGCCGGCGAGCTGGCGTGCGAGCGCATCACCGCCGCCGAACTGGCGGAGATCCGCGCGCTGCACGGCGGCATGCTGGCCTGCCGGGCGCGCAACGACCTCGCCGGCTACTACGACCGCAACCAGCAGATCCACGACCGCATCAACGCGGCGGCGCGCAACGGCGAGCTGAGCCAGGCCTACGCGGCCGTCAACCGGCGGCTGCAGGCGCTGCGGTTCCGCTCCAACCACCAGGCGCCGAAGTGGGACAGCGCGATCCACGACCACCACGAGATGCTGCTCGCGCTCGAAGCGCGCGATGGCGCGAGGCTGGCGCGGATACTGCGCGACCACCTGCGCAGCAAGCGCGATGCGGTGCTGCCCGGCGCCGTGGCGGCAAGCCCGCTGCCCGCGCCGCGCCACGAAGAGCGCCGGCCCGCTGCCGCGCATCCGGGCTGACATGGCCCGGCCGCCGCCGGCCGCCGCGCTCGCGGTATGATTTGCGGTGCACAAGAACCGCGTCAAATCCGATCGATGAGAATCCCGTCTGTTATGCAGCGTCCCGCCACGCTCGTGGTCTTGCTGGCGTGTCTTGGGCTGTTGCTGTGGTGGTGGCTGCTGCGCCCCACCGAGGTGATCGAGACCGCACCGGTAGGCCGCGGCGACATCGAATCGAGCGTGACCGCGCTCGGCCTGCTGCAGCCGCGCAGCTACGTCGACGTGGGCGCGCAGGCGTCCGGCGCCATCCGCCGCATCCACGTCCAGCCCGGCGACGCCGTCAAGAAGGGCCAGTTGCTGGTGGAGATCGATCCCGCCGTGCAGCAGTCGCGCGTGGACGCCGACCGCGCCACGCTGGCCAGCCTGCGCGCCCAGCTCGACGAGCAGTACGCGCAGCGCGACCTCGCCCGCCAGCAGTGGGAGCGCCAGCGCCACATGGCGGCCGACGGCTCCACCCGCGACGAAGACGTGCAGTCCGCGCAGGCCGCGCTGCGCGTGGCGCTGGCGCGCATCGACAACCTGCGCGCCCAGATCGACGGCGCCTCGTCCGCGCTCAAGGGCGACGAGGCCCAGCTCGGCTTCACCCGCATCTACGCGCCCATGAGCGGCACCGTGGTCACGCTCGACGCGCGCGAGGGCCAGACCCTCAACGCCACCTACCAGACCCCCAACATCCTGCGCATCGCCGACCTGTCGGCCATGACGGTCTGGACCGAGGTGTCCGAGGCCGACGTGCGCCGCGTGCGCCCGGGCATGCCGGTGTACTTCACCACGCTGGGCGTGCAGGACGAGCAGGGCAGCGCGCGGCGCTGGCGCGGCCAGGTGCGCCAGATCCTGCCGGCGCCGCCCACGCCGGCCGGCGCCGCGCCCGCCGCCACCACCGCCGGCGCGCCGGCCACGCCCGCCGGCAAGGTGGTGCTCTATACGGTGCTGTTCGACGTGGACAACGCCGACCGCGAACTGATGCCGCAGATGAGCGCGCAGGTGTTCTTCGTGGCCGCCAGCGCGCGCAACGTGCTGGTGGCGCCGCTGCCGGCGCTGCAGGCCGTGAGCGGCCAGCCCGGGCGCTACACCGCGCGCGTGCTCGACGCCCAGGGCAGGATCCTGGTGCGCGAGGTGGCCACCGGCGTGCGCGACCGCCTGAGCGCGGAGGTGCTGTCCGGCCTCAAGGAAGGCGAGCGCCTCGTCACCGGCGTGCGCTACGAGCGCGCCGCCGACGGGAGGTTCCGATGGTAGACCTGCTGGCGGAGGCACGGCCTGCGGCGGCCGGCGCCCCCGCATCCACCCCCGCATCCACCCCCGCTTCCGCGCCCGCTTCCGCATCCTCCGCCCCGGCCGGCGCCGCGCCGCCGCTGATCGCGCTGCGCGACGTGCGGCGCGCGTACGCGGGCACCGACGGCGGTCCGGCCACCGAGGTGCTGCGCGGCGTCTCGCTCGACATCGGCGCGGGCGAGTTCGTCGCCATCGTCGGCGCCTCGGGCTCGGGCAAGTCCACGCTGATGCATATCCTCGGCTGCCTGGACCGGCCCAGTTCCGGGCAATACCGCTTCGCCGGCCAGGACATCGCGCGCTTCGACGCCGACGAGCTGGCCTGGCTGCGCCGCGAGGCCTTCGGCTTCGTGTTCCAGGGCTACCACCTGATCCGCACGCTCGACGCGCTGCGCAACGTGGAGATGCCGGCGGTCTACGCCGGCGCGGGGGCGGACGCGCGCGAGCACCGCGCGCGCGCGCTGCTGGGCCGGCTGGGGCTGGCCGAGCGCGCCGCGCACCGGCCCGCGCAGCTGTCCGGCGGCCAGCAGCAGCGCGTGTCGATCGCGCGCGCGCTGATGAACGGCGGGCACATCATCCTGGCCGACGAGCCCACCGGCGCGCTCGACAGCAAGAGCGGCGCCGAGGTCGTGGCGCTGCTGCGCGAGCTGGCCGACGCCGGCCACACCGTGGTCCTCATCACGCACGACCGCGCGGTGGCCGCGCAGGCGCGGCGCATCATCGAGATCCGCGACGGGCAGATCGTGTCCGACACCGGCAATGCCGCGCCGCTCGCGGAAGCCGGCGCCCCGCCCGCCCCGCCTATGCCACCCGTGCCGCCCTCGCTCGACGCGCGCCGCTTCCCCGCCGCGATGGCCGCGGGCGTGGCCCACACCGCGCGCCCGTGGACCGAGATGCGCGAAGCCTACGCGGCGGCATGGAGCGTGATGTGGGCCAACCGCTTCCGCACCGCGCTCACGCTGCTCGGCATCATCATCGGCGTGGCCTCGGTCATCGTGATGCTGGCGGTGGGCGCCGGCACCCAGGAGAAGGTCATCGCCAAGATGGCGAGCTTCGGCACCAACCGCATGTACGTGGTGCCCGGCGGCGACAACGCGCGCGGGCCGGGCGGCGTGCTCACCGAAGCCGACGTGCCGACCGTGCGGCAGGCGCCCCACGTGGCGGCGGCCATGCCGATGCTGCGCGGCAAGGTCACGCTGCGCGCCGGCAACCTGGACAGCTTCGTCAACGTGTGGGCCGTCACCACCGACGCGCAGCGCATCATGAACTGGAAGGCCGCGCGCGGGCTGTTCTTCAGCCAGAACGACGAGCGCAGCCTGGCCACCGTGCTGCTGCTGGGCAAGAAAACGCGCGAGCGCATGTTCGGCGACCAGAGCCCGCTGGGCGCCTACGTGCTGGTCAACAACGTGCCGTTCCAGGTCATCGGCGAGCTGGAGGAAAAAGGCGCCACCTCGGGCGACTCGGACGACGACGACGTGATATTGATGCCCTACTCCACCGGCAGCCGGCGCCTGCTCGGCACCACGCAGTTGTCGTGGATCTCGGTGCTGGTGGACAAGCTGGAGAACGCCGACGACGCCGCGCGCGGCATCACCGAGGCGCTCGAGGCCAGCCACCGCGTGCGCGACTTCCGCGTGTACAACCGCGCGGCCTCGGTCAAGGCGCAGGAAGAAACGCAGCAGACCATGACGATGATGCTCGGGCTGGTGGCGGCGATCTCGCTGCTGGTGGGCGGCATCGGCGTGATGAACATCATGCTGGTGACGGTCAAGGAGCGCACGCGCGAGATCGGCATCCGCATGGCCACCGGGGCGCGCCAGCGCGACATCCAGCGCCAGTTCCTGACCGAGGCCATCACCGTGACGCTGGTCGGCGGCGTGGCCGGCGTGATCGCGGGGCTGGCCGTGGGCGCCGCGCTGATCCACTGGGAGGTGCCGGTGGTCTTCTCGGTGCGCGCCATCCTCGGCGCGTTCGGCTGCGCGCTGGCCACCGGGCTGGTGTTCGGCTTCATGCCGGCGCGCCAGGCCGCGCGGCTGGACCCGGTCGAAGCGCTGGCCAGCGAATGAGGCGCCCGATGCGATTTCCCATGCCCGCCCCGCGGCGCTCCGCCCCGCCCCCTTCTCTTGCGCGCGCGCCGGCCTGGCTGCTGGCGCTGGCGCTGGCCGGCTGCGCCGGCGCGCCGCCCGCCGACGTGCCGCCGCTGGACGTGCCCGCCGCGTGGCGCCATGACGCGGGCGCCGCCGGCGACCCCGCCGGCCCCGGCTGGTGGCGGCGCTTCGGCAGCGGCGAGCTGGCCGCGCTGATCGAGCAGGCGCGCGGCGGCAGCTTCGACCTCGCCGCGGCCGCCGCGCGCGTGCGCCAGGCGCAGGCCCAGGCCCGCATCGCCGGCGCGCCGCTGCTGCCGGAGGTGAGCCTGAGCGCCACCGCGCAGCGGCTGCGCGAGCCGCAGGCCAGCGTCACCGGCTACTACACGGCCGAGCTGTTCGCCACCTACGAGATCGACCTGTGGGGCGGCAACGCCGCCGCGCGCGACTCGGCGCTGGCCACGCTGCAAGGCACCGCCCGCGCGCGCGACACCGTGGCGCTGACACTGACGGCGTCGGTGGCCGCCAGCTACCTGCAGGCCGCGGCGCTGCGCGAGCGCGTGGACATCGCGCAGCGCAACCTCGCCACCGCCGAGCGCATCCTGGCGCTGGTGGCCTCGCGCGCCCGCGCCGGCGCCGCCACGCCGCTGGAGCTGGCGCAGCAGCGCGGGCTGGTTGCCACCCAGCGGCAGGACCTGGAGCAGCGCCGGCAGGAAGCGCGCGGCAGCCTGACCGCGCTGGCGATCCTGCTGGGCCGCCCGGCGCCGGGCTTCGACATCGCCGCCAGCACGCTCGACGGCATCGCCATGCCCACCGTCGCCGCCGGCGTGCCGGCCAGCCTGATCGTGCACCGGCCCGACCTCGCCCAGGCCGAGCGCGCGCTCGCCGCGGCCGACGCCGACATCGTGGCCGCGCGCGCCGCCATGCTGCCCTCGCTGACCCTGACCGCGGGCGCCGGCGTGGGCGCGGACCGGCTGCACGACCTGCTCGACACCTCGCTGTACAGCCTCGCCGCCGGCCTCGCCGCGCCGATCTTCAACGCCGGCCGCCTGGCCGCCGGGCGCGACTTCGCCATCGCGCGGCGCGAGGAACTGCTGGCCGCCTACCGCGGCGCCATCGTCAACGCCTTCGGCGACGTGGAAAACGCGCTCAACGCCGTCGACGGGCTGACGCGCCAGCGCGACGCGCAGGCCGAGGCGCTGGCGCAGGCGCGGGAAGCCGCGCGGCTGGCCGAGTCGCGCTACCGCGCCGGCGCCGAGACGCTGCTGACCGTGCTCGACGCCCAGCGCACGCTCTACGCCGCGCAGGACAACGCGGTGCAACTGCACCTGGCGCAGCTGCAGGCCAGCGTGGGGCTGTTCCGCGCGCTCGGAGGGGGATGGGAAGATGGCGCCGCCGCCGGCGGTGGCAACCTGCTGTCGCGGGACGCGCGGCCGGGGCCGCCCGGCTGACCGAAGCGGCGCCCGCGCGGCAGACGGCGGGCGGCGGGCGGCGGGCGACGTTCAGGCCCGCGGATACAGTCCCAGCCGCTGCGCCTGCACCCGGGCCAGGCCCAGCAGCGCATTGGTGAACGGCGTCGGCACGGCCGTGATCTGGCCCAGTTCGCGCACGGCGGCCACCAGCGCGTCGAGTTCGACCGGCCTGCCGGCCTCCACGTCCTGCAGCATCGAGGTCTTCATCGCGCCGAGCCGCAGCGTGACCGCGAGGCGGTCGGCCGGCGCCTGGTCGATCGTGATGCCGCAGCGCTCGCCGATGGCCTTGGCCTCCAGCATCACGGCGGTGACGAAATCGCGCACCAGCTCGTCGCCGAGGATGCGGTCCGAGGTGGCGCCGGTCAGCGCGCTGATCGGGTTCATGGTCATGTTGCCCCACAGCTTGTACCAGACATCCTGCTGGATGCGGTCCGACGCCTTCGCGTCGAACCCGGCGCCGGCGAACATCGCCGCCAGCGCCCTGACGCGCTCGCTCGGCTGCCCGCTCGCCTCGCCCAGGATCAGGCCGCGGCCCTGGCGGTTGCGCACCACGCCCGGCGCGTCCAGCATGCAGCTCGCGTGCACCACGCAGCCGACGGTCTGCCGCGCCGGAATGGCCGCCGCGATCGCGCCGTCCGGGTCGACCGAGGCCAGCCGCTTGCCGGCGAACGCCGGGCCCAGGCCGTCACAGAACCACCACGGCACGCCGTTCATCGCGGTCAGGACGGTCGTGTCCGGACCCAGCAGCGGCGCGATGCGGCCGGCCACGGACGCCAGCGCCGGCGCTTTCACCGCGACCACGACGAGATCCTGCGGGCCGAGCGCCGCCGGATCGTCGCTGGCGCGCACCGCCACCGCGCGGGGCTCGGCCTCCTGGCCCTCGCCCTCCACCAGCCGCAGCCCGTGGCTGGCCAGCGCATCGAGCGTGGCGCCGCGCGCGACGACGCTGACCTGCGCCCCCGCCTCGGCCAGCTTCACGCCGATCCAACCGCCGATCGCGCCGGCGCCGTAGATACAAACCTTCATGTGTCACTCCTTGTTGCCGGGACCGGTCCGGTCCAACGCGACGGAACGCGCCCCCCGGGCGCCGGCCATCGCCATCACTTGCCGTGGATCACCTGCTGTGGTCGTGGCGGTCCCCGCCCATCGGGTCGACGATGATCATGGTGCGGTCGAGCACGCCGCGGTCGTCGAAGTAGATGCTGAAATGCGCCTGCAGATAGCCGTTCGTGTACATCCGGTACGACCATGCCTCGCGCTTCATCAGCGGGTAATACTCCACCGGCTCGCGCGGCATGCCGAAGCGCTCGACCACGTCCTGCTTGGTCCAGACGCCGGGCTTGGCTTCGTAGATCTCCTTCTCGGTCAGCATCTGGCGGAAGTTCGTCAGCCTGCCGCCGGCGTCGAAGTCCGCCGCGTAGACCTCGTGCCCGAGCGGCTGCCGCGAGTAGATCCAGCGGCTGGTGCCGCCGGCAAGCCGGTAGGTCTCCGTGGGCGCGCCGAACGTATCGCGCACGGCACTTTCCGGGCTGCCGATCATCTTCTGCGCGGTCTGGACGGGTTCCAGCGACGCGCAGGCGGACAGCGCGGCGGCCGCCGCCAGCGCGGCGATCCATCTGGTGATTCGATATGTTCGATATGACATGAGCACTCTCCAGCGTCGATGCAGGCCGGTCCCGGGAACGGAAACCGGCTCCGATGCGTCAGCATAGCCCCCTTGATCGTCCACCTCGCCGGGGGTGCCCGCGCACCGGATCCTCGCCGCGCCTCCGGCAAACCCCCATCATGAAATCCGGGATCATTATTGTACTTTGCGATTATCCGATAATTCCGACTCTCCGGTTTATCTATTGCAAGACAATGTTGTAGAAAATCACTAGACATGACACTCCGTGCCGCTTTCCGAAATCGGCACCGCAAACCCCGCTTCGCCCCGTATCCCGCCTGTGGCAAGGACCAGCGCCAGTTGTCATGCTGGCGCAATCCAGGCGTAATGCGTGCCCCAATAGACTCCGGTTTCTATTTTTTTATTTCGATAAATGACAAGCCGGAGAACAAAAATGAGGAAGACGAAATCCGCCCGCATCAAGCTGGCGGCGCTGCTGTGCACCGCTGCGGGCACCGCGCTGGCGCAATCGAGCGTCACGCTGTACGGCGTGGCCGACGTCGGCGTCGAATACCTGTCCAACGCGGCCGCCAAGGGCAGCAAGGGCAGCGCGTACCGGCTCTCGTCCGGCAACATGTCCACCTCGCGCTGGGGTCTGCGCGGCATCGAAGACCTCGGCGGCGGCCTGAAGGCGGTGTTCGACCTGGAAAGCGGCTTCAACCTCGACGACGGCGGGCAAGGCGGCAACCGGCTGTTCGACCGCAGCGCGGTGGTCGGCCTGGCCGGCGACTTCGGACAGGTCACGCTCGGGCGGCAGACCACCCCGCTGTACGACACCACCATCCGGCTCGACCCGATGGGCTTCGCGCCGCGCTACTCGCTGTTCCGCAGCGACGCGGTGCTGGCCGGACGCGCCGACAACGCCATCAAGTACCGCCGCAGCGTCTCCGGCCTCACGGTCACGGCGCTGTACAGCTTCGGCCGCACCGGCGCCGGCGAAGTGCCCGGCGACAACAAGGTCGACCGCAGCCTTGGCGGCAGCCTGTACTACGAGAACGACACCTTCGCCGCCGGCCTCGTCTACGACGAATACCAGGGCACCTCCGTCGCCGCCCGCAACCAGAAAGACCGCCGCGTGGCGCTCGGCGCCAGCTACGCATTCGGCCAGCTCAGCCCCTACGCCGGCTACCGCTGGCTCAACGGCGACGTGGGCGGCGAAGTCCGCTCCAACCTCTACTGGCTCGGCCTGCGCTACAAGGCCACGCCCGCGCTCTCGTTCTCCGGCGCGGCCTACTACACGGACTTCAGGAACAGCAACGCCGACCCGATGATGTTCGCCGCCTCGGCCAGCTACGTCCTCTCCAAGCGCACCGACGTCTACTTCAACGCCGCCTTCTCGCGCAACAAGAACGGCTCCGAACTCGGCCTGAACGGCTTCAACGCCACCACCGGCGCGCCCAACAGCGTCATCCCGGGCAGGAACCAGACCGGCGTGGTCGCCGGCGTGCGGCATCGCTTCTGAAGCGCCAACGCATATCGACGCTCTCCGCCTGAAACGGGAGCCTTGCGCCCACCGCGTTCCGACGCGGTGGGTTTTTTTGTTTCGCAGTGACGCGGTAACGCAGATCGTCGAACTGTGCCAAGGCGCCATACGGGGGGCGCAGCGTTCCACGGAATGGTCTGTGATTTCCGAGATGCTGCCCCGGAAATCCGGAAACGGGATGCCCGCCGAAAATTCCGAGACAGCGTCTCGGAATTTCGACCTTTCCGAGTTGGCACAGGTCTTCACGCTGCCGCGGTCAGCCTATGTCCGTCTGCTGGTAGTCAAGGCCAACTACCGGACCGTGCTGCCGGATGCCGAATTGCTGCGAAAAGAGGTGAAAAACACACGGCGACTGCTCGAGTCCCGAGGAACGCTTCCCCTCAAGACGCGCAAGCCATAGTGTGAGTCCCGGCATCACCGTCGGGCTGAGCGGGGCTGGACCAACTGCCGAGCTCTGCCGATGCTCCTCGCGCTACAGGCCAAGCCTTGCCGCGTGGTGTGAGAAGACCATGCGCCGGTGCACGCCACCCAGCCGCTCACCGTATATGCTGCCCCGGCCGTCTTGTGCCCGCACGCACGAAGTGACTCTTGAAACATAAAATATCCGATCATTGTGGCTCGTACACGTAACGCGTACACTCACAAAAAATCGTACAAGAGACCGTATGCGGAGCCCATCCGACACCCATCCCGAACAACATCTGCTGGAAGATGCTGCCCTGGCGTTCGAACAGGCTACCGGCATGCGGGCCGTGCCCGAGGCGCCGGCTTCCTCTGGACCACGGTTGCGGCTGGACGGACTGATGCACTTCGATCTCGGACACGGCCGGACATTCACGATGCCGGTGGAGGTGAAGTCCCGCATCGACCGGTTCGCCACTGTCGCCAGGCTCAAGCAGACCCAGGAAAAACTCGGGGAACCGCTGTTGCTGGTCACCGAGCATCTGTCTGCCGAGATGGCCGAAAGCCTGCGGGACAACCGGCTTTCCTTCCTCGACACCGCGGGGAACGTCTCGCTGAACCGGCCCGAAGCCTTGCTCTACATCATCGGCCGCCGCCACCCCGAGCGCAGGAGAGCCGCCATGCCCAGGCGCACCGGCAGCCCGAAACAACTCGAGGTGCTATTTGCGCTCATCACGAACCCGGCACTCGTCGGCGCGCCATACCGGGCGATCGCTTCGGCGGCCCAGGTGGCCACCAGCACGGTCAACGTGGCGATCGACGATTTTCTCGAACGCCAGCTTCTCGTGGTGGGAGCGAATGGAGAGCGCCGGTTTGGCGAATGGGATCGCGTGGTCGAAGAATGGGCGTATCTCTATCCCATCAAGCTGAAGCCAAAGCTGGCTGCGCGGCGTTATTCCGCGGACAAGGCGGACTGGTGGCAATCGGTCGATCTTTCGAAGTACGGCGCGGTCTTCAGTGCGGAAGTGGCAGCGGCAAAGCTGACCCGCCACTTGCGGCCCCAGCGGGTCATGCTGTATGCCGCCTCGCCATCGCCCAAGGCGTTGATTCTCCAGGCGCGGCTACGCGCCGACCCGCAAGGCGACATCGAGATCGTGCAGTCGTTCTGGCCGGCGCATCCTTCCGGGCCGACGGAAGTGCCGGCGGACGTGGCTCATCCCGTTCTCGTCTATGCGGATCTGCTGGATTCCCGCGAATCGCGCAACCTCGACCTGGCCCGGACGATCAGGGAAGACTACCTTGGCGATCACCCCCACGCTCCGGCCTGACCGGCCGCTCGACGGCACCACCACATCTCTGCTCCGGGAAGTCGACCGGATCGCGAAGGCCCTGGGAATAGCGTATTTCGTCGGGGGCGCCACGGCGAGGATCGTCATCCTGGAACATGTCTTCGGCGCCCCTCCCGGCCGGGCAACCCGGGACGTCGACATCGGCATCTGCGTCGCCGACTGGACCCTGCATGACGCGTTCAGGCAGAACCTGATGGCAACGGGCCGCTTCGACGCGACGCCCAGGAATGCGCACAAGCTGATCTATCGCGCCGGCGGCGCGCAGGCCATGCAACTTGACGTGATCCCCTTCGGGAACGTGGAACACCCCGCGGCCAGCATAGCGTGGCCCCCGGACATGGACACGGTCATGAATGTCGCCGGCTTTCGCGAAGCCTGCCAGGCCGCCGTTGCTGTCGAGGTCGACACCGATCTGCTGGTGCCATTTGCATCGCTTCCCGCGATGGCGATCCTCAAGCTGCTTGCCTGGAGAGATCGCCACCCCATGAGCAGGCACGACGCGACGGATCTCCTGATCCTGCTCAGTTGCTACGCCGGCGCGGGCAATGAGGACCGGCTCTACGGAGAAGAGAGCGAACTCATGGAACAACACGGCTTCGATATCGAGATTGCCGCTGCCGCGCTGCTGGCGAAGGACAGCAGCGCCGTGGCGTCGGAAACCGCACGTGCGCAGATCTGGGAGGTCTTTGGCAACAGCGTCCGGTACCAGATGCTCCTGGACCACATGGCCTTCGGCGACCGCTTTGCATTACGCGATGGCGAATCCGATCCCAGGCGGGTTCGAGGGCGAATGGACGCGTTCCGAAGCATGTTCACCCCGCCGGCGTAGACCCGCCCTGCGGTTACGCCCGCCATCCACGTCGCATTCCCTTACGCCCGGTCCTGTGCCGCCACCACAGGACCATGACAGTCAGCAGGACAATGCAGAGCGACGATGCCACAAACGCGGCATCGTCCTCCTGCGAAGCGTTCTTCGCCCCATACACCGACAGCCACCACCGCCACGGCGAACCCGAAAGATTGGGAGCCACGTCGGGATGCGTGGCCCACCAGACAGCATTCGCGGCGACCGCTGCCGCCAGCCATAGAACCACCAGAATCATTTTCAGCATTGCCATCGACGCACGGCGGTTGCCGCGCCAGGAGTCATCCCTGTCCCAGGGACCATGAAGGCAAATGGATAGCATCCGGAAAAGTGCGCGTCCATTGGACGCGTCCGAGAATCGCCCGGCGGCATTCATGGCATATCGGGTAGCGCATGGCCCCCTCACGCGCGGCCGCCGCAACCGGGACCGGCAGCGGACCAGCATCGCCCTAACCAAACACCTTCCCCGGATTCATGATCCCCAGCGGATCCAGCGCCTGCTTGACCCTGCGCATCAATGCCAGTTCCAGCGGGTCCTTGCAGCGGACCAGTTCGTCCACCCTGGCCTGACCGATGCCCTGCTCGGCGCTGATCGATCCGGCGTGGCGGCGCACGCTGTCGTGCACGAGGCGCAGGATGCCGTCCGCGCTGGCCAACAGTTCGGCGTCGCTGCTGGCGGCCGTGCGGATCACGTTGTAGTGCAGGTTGCCGTCGCCGAGGTGGCCGAAGGTGACGCAGCGCGCGCCGGGATGGCGCTCGCGCAGGCGAGCGCGCTGAGAAGCACCGCCAGACACCATCGCCGGCAGTACCCCCGGCCACCGCGATCGGCGATAATTTGCTTCCCTCCGGCCTTCCCCACGCCCTCGCTTCATGACCGATTCCACCACGCATGAAACCGCGCCCGTCGCCAAGGTGGCGGGCACGGCCGCATTCTCCAAGTTCATGCACGTGCTGCAACTGGTGGCCGACGCGGAGGGGCCGGCCAGCATGGCCGCGCTGGTGAAGCAAAGCGGCTACCCCAAGCCCACGGTCTACCGCATCGTGGCGGCGCTGGTGGCCGAGGGCATGCTGCGCGAGGACGGGCGCGATGGCGCGCTGGTGCTCGGCCCGCGGCTGATGCAGCTGGCCAGCCGCAGCTGGTCGCGCTCGGACCTGCGCCTGGCCGCGGTGGAAGCGCTGAAGACGCTGCGCGACGTGACCGGCGAGACGGTGCACCTCGCCGTGCCCAACGGCAACACCATGATCTACATCGAGAAGCTGGAAAGCCTGGCGGCGGTGCGCATGGCCTCGCGCATCGGCGCGGCGGTGGCGCTGCATTCGACCGCGGTCGGCAAGGCCTACCTGTCGATGCTGGCGCCCGGGGAGCGGGACGCGATCCTGGCGCAGTTGCCGATGCCGCGCTACCAGCCCAACACCATGACGCAAGCCGATGCGCTGCGCCGGCAACTGGACACCTTCCGCGCGCAGGGCTGGTCGGTGGACGACGAGGAAAACGAGGCCGGCATCTACTGCTTCGGCGCGCCGGTCCTCGACACGCGCGGCCGGCCGGTGGCGGCGGTCAGCGTCAGCACGCTGCGCTTCATGCAGAAGGACGATCCGCGCGCCGCCTACGTCGAGCCGCTGCTGGCGGCCTGCCGCGAGATCGGCAGGCGCATCGCGGAGAGTCCGGCGCTGTCGTCGTCGCGCGATCTGTAGTGCGTCGCGCCTTATGCCACGAGGTAGCCGCCGTCGACCGGCAGGATCACGCCGGTGATGAAGCGCGCGGCCGGCGCGCACAGGAAGGCCACCGCGTCCGCCACGTCGTCGGGCTCGCCCCAGCGCGCCAGCGGCGTGCGCTGCAGGATCGGGCCCGCGCGCGCCGGGTCGTCCTGCAAGGCCTGCGTCAGCGGCGTGGCGATCCAGCCCGGCGCCACCGCGTTGACGCGGATGCCGTCGGCCGCGTAGGCCAGCGCCAGCGACTTGGTCAGCTGCGCCACCCCGCCCTTGCTGGCGGCGTAGCCCGGCACCAGCGCGCCGCCGAAGAAGCTCAGCATCGACGCCGTGTTGACGATCACCCCGCGCCGCGCCGCCAGCCGCGAGCGCGCGGCGCCGCATACGCGCATGGTGCCGGTCAGGTTGACGTCGAGCACCTGCGCGAACACGTCCACGTCGTGCTCGTCGCCGCGGCGGATGATGCCGGCGCAGTTCACCACGATGTCGAGCGCGTCGAAGCCGGACACCAGCGCGTCCACGGCCTGCGTGTCGGTCACGTCGACCAGCCTGACCGCGACGCCGGCGTCGAGCGAGCCGTCGCCGGCGTCGATGCCGGTGGCGGTGACGTGGGCGCCGAGCCGCGCGAGGCGGTTGGCCACCGCGGCGCCGATGCCCTGGGTGGCGCCCGAGACAAGCGCGCGCTTGCCGCGAAAGAGGTCGGTCTGGAAAGTCATGGTGGCGGGAAAATCCTGCGAAGCGGGAATGGGGAAGAACAGGGAAGAACGGGGAAGGATGAAGACCGCGCGCCCGGCCAGCGCGCGCGGCCGCGCCGTCAGTGGCCGAGGCCGACCTTGGCGATCAGCGACTTGAAGTAGGCGTTGTCCTTCGCCATCGCGTTGCGGAACTCGTCCTGGTCCGCATAGGCGAAGCCCAGGTTCTGCTTGTCCATCGTCTCGCGCAGCGCGGGCTCCGCCGCGGTCCTGGCGGCCGCCGTGCGCAGCACCGCCACCACCTCGGGCGGCGTGCCGCGCGGCACGCCGATGCCGCGCCAGGTGCCGATCGACAGGTCGATGTTGCGCTCCTTGAGCGTCGGCACCGACTCGAAGCCCTTGACGCGCTGGTCCGCCATCACCGCCAATGTCTTGAGCTTGCCGGCCGCCACGTAGACCGACACCTCGGCCGGGCTGACCGTGACCGCGTCGATGTGCCCGCCCAGCAGCGCCAGCACGGCCGGGTTGCCGCCCTGGAACGGGATGTGGTTGAACCTGGCGCCGGTCTTGTCCTCCAGCGCGGCGGCGGCCAGGTGCCAGATCGAGCCGTTGCCGGCATTGCCCACGCGCATGGCGCCCGGATCCTTGCGCGCGGCCTCCAGGAACGCCTCCACCGTGGTGTACGGCGAATCGCTGCGCACCGTGATGGCCGACGGATCGGCGTTGAGCCGCGCGATCGGCACGAAGTTCTCGTAGGTCAGCTTGGTCAGGCCCAGGTGCGGCACGATGGTCAGGTCCGCCGTGAGCAGCGAGAGCTTGTAGCCGTCCGGGTGCGCGTTGGCCACGTCGGCCCAGCCGATCGCGCCGCTGGCGCCCGGCTTGTTGACCACCACGATGCTCTGCGGCAGGTGCTTGCGCGACGACTCCGCGAACGCGCGCGCCAGCGCGTCGGTGCCGCCGCCGGCCTGGAACGGCACCACCAGTTCCATGCCATGCGTGGGGAACGGGGTTGCCTGCGCGGTGGCCTGCGCCATCGCCGGCGCGCTGGCGACGGCGAGCAACGCGCCCGCCACGGCCAGCATGGCGCGCACGCGCATCGGGGCAAAACGGGGCTGCCTTGTCATGTTGTCTCCTCTTGTGGTCTTGTCTTGTCGCGTCTTGCTGTTGGCTGCCGCGACTGCGCATCTGGCGCGGCTTCTCCGGCCGGCTCGCTGGCCGGCTCATATTTCCCGGCGCCATGCGCCGCGCGGCACTCAGTGGATGAACTCAGCGGATGAACTGGTCCACGTACTCCGCGCCCAGGCCCACCGCCGCGAAATGCGCCTTGCACATCTCGATCTTGGTGAACACGTCCTCGTAGCCCATGCCCTTGCCCCACGGATCGGTGTAGTACATGACGCCGTTGACCTGGAAGTAGGTGATCATCTCCTCCACGTCGGGCGGCACGTACAGCGTATGGGTCTCGCCCGGCGGCTCGAAGACGTAGCTGCCCTCGGTGGCCTCCCAGTCATGCTCGAGATACCGCCAGCGACCCTTGAGCACGAAGCCGTGCACGGCCTGCGGATGGCGGTGCCGGCTCAGCACGCCGGACTTGCGCACGCGCAGCAGGTTCATCCAGTAGCCCTGGCTGGCGTTCAGGCACAGCGGCCGGAACCACACGTTCTCCGCCTGCGGCACCCACAGCCGCTCGTCCGTGGGAATGGCGTGCGGCACCACGATCTCGGGCAGCGCGTGCGGCGGATTGGGATACTGGTAGGGCGTGAGGGGTTCGGTGTCGGGGGTATCTAGTGGCATCGGGGGTCCATGAGTCCATATTATGGAATTTAAACTTATAATATGGACTCATTGTAGGAAGACTCGCGGCGCGACGAACCCCGGGGTTTCCCTGAAGCGGTGGCGCGGAACGCCCTAGCCCCCGCGGACGGTCCCTGCGCCGCGACGGTATGCGAGACGCTCCGGGCGCCGTCCCGCGCCCGCCGATGCGAATGGCAAGGTCAGACCAGCAGCCAACTGAACTTGTCGGCGATCAACGCCTTGCGGGCTTCGATGAAATCCTCGTACCGCTCCAGTTGCCAGAGCGCCGGATCGGCGGGAATCAGGTGGAGCGCGAGATAGTCCGGCGACTTGTCGGCGAACCACTCCGCGGCAAGCGCGTCGCCCTTGCCGCCCGCGCCGTTCTCGGCCCGCGTCAGCAGCATGCAATTGGCCAACTGGTTGCGCGCGGCATCGCGGTACTTCATGACCTGCCGGCCGCTCTGCTCGTTGACGACCTTGACCGCTCTCAGGCGGCTCTGCGCGAACACGTGGTCGACCTGCGGCAGGTTGTTGTCGTAAGCCGGCGCATAGGTGAACGCCGGGTACCACAAATTGAGAATGAGGTGGATGGTCTTGGAGCCATAACCCATCTCGAAGAAACGCTCGCGGGTCAGCTCCAGGCTCCTGTTCTGCGAGCGGATCACGCCGTAGCCCTCTTCCGCATCGAAGCGCCCCAGTTCCCGGAAGCGCTTGACCAGCGCATCCACGATGCGGTCCGACTGGCCGCTGAACGCGCCGGCCAGCAGCGTGCGCACGAGGAACACGTCCATGTGCCGCGCCTCCTTCCAGGCCTGCGGAAAATGATGGCGGACGTAGATCAGCGGAATCAGCGCGATGTAGGAAGGCAGCGCCTTGTCGCCCTGGATGTACGTCTTGCTGCGGACGAAGTCGGCCACCGCGCGGATCGAGTCGGACAACGACTCCCAGTCCGCCTCGATCGCCTCGCGCACGCCCGGCTTCCTGAACTTCGACACTTCGTATTGCGCGCCCTGGTCCAGCAGCACGAGACAGGTCTTCAGCACGAAATCGCGGTCGAAGGCAAAGCCGTAGCGGTTCAGGTCGTCCAGCAGTTCCTCCATGCGGTTGTCCGCCACGTCCCAGGTCGCGTTCAGCAGCGAGAACAGCAGGTCCGACTTCTCCAGCTTGGTGCCGCCGGAGTTGGCGCGGATGAAGACCTCGACCACGTCGTCCTCGGTATAGAGCGTGGGATTGTCGATGCTGTCCAGCTCCTGGTACGTGATCGACTCGTCCATCTTGAAGGTGCGGTCCACGAGGTCGAGGTTGTTGTCGATCCGGTCCTCCTCCTCGGCCGTCAGTTCGCGGCCCGCGCTGGCCTCGATCTCCCGGAGCAGGTCGCGCTTGCGGCGGCTGGTCATGACCAGGTCCTTGAACTTCACCCACGGAAAGGCCGACTCCCTGGCCACGCGGAAGGCGAAGCGGAACTTGATGTCGTCGGGCAGCGTCGCGGTCCCGCTGAGCACGTCGAAGCAAAGCTCCCTGCCGGCAAAGCTGCCGCACAGGCCGATGTACAGGCTCTGCAGCCGCTGCTGCCCGTCGAGGACCAGGCACTTTCTCTTCTCGTCCTCGGGCACGAAGAACGTGCTCAGCTTGAGCGAATCGGTCCAGTTGTCGATGAACTTGCGGCGGCGGATGCCGCTGGTGGTCTTCCACACCAACAGGGTGCTGATCGGGTATTCGCGCAGGATCGAGTCGAACAGGCGACAAATCTGCTCCTCTCCCCATACGAACGGGCGCTGGATGTTCGGCAGCCAGAAGCCGCCGTCCTCGTCCGGGTTGTTGAGGTAGCCGACGATCTTGCGGATGGTTTCTTTTTGGTTTTTCATGTTTTCGGGACGTTGTTTTCCAGCCTGCCTCCCACGCGCGGAGGCCGCCGCCTGCTCTACGGCAGGCGGGACGATTTCTTTAGCCGCCATCCCCGCGGCGGCCCATGCGCAAGAGGGGCCGACAGGTTCGACACAGGTTCACGAGGCCGCCATCGCCTCCCGCACCGCGTCGCGCGCGCACCCGGCCAGCAGTTCCGATGCCGCGCTGCGCTGCGCGCCCGCCAGGCGCGCGATCACCAGCGGCTGGCGCAGCGTCTGCTCGCGGATCGGCCGCTGCGCCACGCCGCCGGCCACGGTGGCGGGCGGCGCCTGCGTGATCAGCAGCGCCACGCCCAGCCCGTTGGCCACCATGCCGCGCGCCAGTTCCAGCGAGGCGACACGGTAGCGCACTTCCGGGTGCAACCCATATTGCCAGAACGGCGCCATCAGGAATTCGCGGCTGTGCGGCAGGTCCACCAGGATCAGCGGCTCGCGCGCCAGCGCGTGCAATGACACGCCGCCGCGCCCCCTGGCCAGCTTCGATGCCGCCGGCACCAGCCCGTAGGGCGGCAGTTCGGCCAGGCATTCCCGGTCGATCTCGGCGGGCAGGCCCACGTCATAGGTCAGCGCGAACTCGATATAGCCGCTGCGCAGGCCCTCCTCCATCTGCGCGAGGTCGCCTTCCACGAAGCGCACGGTCAGCGCCGGGTAGCGCTCGCGCGCCAGGCGCAGCAGCACCGGCAGGTAGACCGGCGCCAACGTGCTGAACACGCCGATCTGCACCTCGCCGGCGGCGCCGTCGCCGGGCCCGCCGGCCTCGAACGCGGTGGCCGCGCGCAGGATCTCGCGCGCTTCGGCCAGCTTGCGCACGCCGAAGCGCGTGAGCGTCATCCTGGCGCCGGCGTCGCGCGCGAACAACGCCGCGCCGAACAGCGTTTCCAGCTCGCGGATGGCCACCGAGACCGACGGCTGGGACACGTTGAGCTGCCGCGCTGCGGCCGTGGTGCTGCCGGTGTCGGCCGCCGCGGCGAAGTAGCGCAGCAGGCGCAAGGAGACACGCATCAAGAAATCTTATAGGTCATAGTGGATTTCAATATTTTACTTGATAGCCACGAATGCACAGAATCCACTGATCCGGGTGTCCCAGGCCGGCGCCCGCAACAAGACCAGGAGGAACGACAAGTGCAAGCCGCCTATCCAGTGCCCCATCCCGACGCGCCGCCCGGCATGCTGGCCGGCATCCGCGTGATCGATTTCTCGCGTGTGCTGGCCGGCCCGTACTGCACCGCGCTGCTGGCCGACCTCGGCGCCGAGGTCATCAAGGTCGAGCCGCCCGGCGGCGACGACTACCGCGCGATCGGCCCGTTCGCCGACGGCGAGAGCGGCCTGTTCCGCGCCATGAACCGCAACAAGCAGAGCATCGTCATCGACCTCAAGACCGAAGCCGGGCTGGCGCTGGCGCGCTCGCTGTGCGCGCGCGCCGACGTGGTGGTCGAGAATTTCCGCCCCGGCGTGGCGGACAAGCTCGGCATCGGCTACGCCACGCTGCAGGCGGACAATCCGGGGCTGGTGTACGCCAGCGTGTCGGGCTTCGGCCAGACCGGCCCGGAATCGCACCGCCCGGCTTACGACATCATCCTGCAGGCCATGTGCGGCCTGATGGATGCCACCGGCGCGCCGGACGGCCCACCCACGGTGCTGGGCGAGGCGGTCTCCGACGTGGTGAGCGGCCTCTTTGCCTCGTGGGGCATCCTCGCTGCGCTGCTGGCGCGGCAGCGCAGCGGCAAGGGCACGCACGTGGACGTCTCCATGTTCGATGCCACGCTCGGCCTGAGCGCCACGCTGGTGGCCCGCTACGCCGCCACCGGCGAGGCGCCGCGGCGCGTGGGCAACCGCCATCCCTCGTCCGCGCCGTTCGGCGCCTTCCGCGCGGCGGACGGCTTCTATGTGGTGGCGGTGCTGAACAACAAGCTGTTCCAGGCGCTGGCCGGCGCCATCGGCCAGCCCGCGCTGGCGGCCGATCCGCGCTTCGCCGACGATCCGGCGCGCTGCGCCCACGAGGCCGACCTGCGCGCCTGCATCGAGCACTGGTCCGCCACGCGCACGGTCGCGCAGGTCAACCGCGTGCTGGGCGCGGCCGGCATCCCGGTGGCGCCGATCCGCAACGTCAGGCAGGCGCTGGAAAGCGAGCTCGCCGCGCACCGCGGCCTGCTCGCCGAGGTGGCCGGCAAGCACGGCAGCCTCGCCCGCGTGCCCACCCAGCCGGTGAAGTTCTCCGGCCAGCACGCCGCGCCGTTGCGCCCCGCGCCCGCGCTCGGCCAGGATACCGACACCATCCTGCGCGCGCTCGGCCTGGGCCCGCTGCAGGTCCAGGCGCTGCGCGCCGGCGGCGCGCTCGGCCCGGACACCGCCCTCGCCCCACACGACAAACCCGAACTGGAGAACCATCATGCTTGAACGACTGGGCGTGCAGCCGGCCGACCTGGAAATGTCCGACGCCATCGGCCGCTTTGCGCGCGCCGAGCTGGCGCCGAACGCCGCCGAGGTCGACCGCGACGAAATCCCCGCCACGCGCTACGTGCCGCAACTGGCCGAACTCGGCGTGATGGGCATGAACCTGCCCGAGCGCTGGGGCGGCATCGGTGCCACGCCAGTGGCGCTGATCCTCGCGCTGGCGGAGATCGCCAGGGCCTGCGCGTCCACCTCGTCCATGGTCGGCGCGCACTATCTGGCCACGGACTCCATCCTGATCGGCGGCGACGACGAGCTGCGCGCGCGCTACCTGCCGGACGCCGCCGCCGGCACCCGGCTCGGCGCCTTCGCGCTGACCGAGCCGCGCGCCGGCTCCAATCCAGCCGACATGGCCACGCGCGCCACGCGCGAGGGCGACGGCTACCGCCTGCGCGGCGTGAAGCACTTCATCTCCAACGCCAACGCGGCGGACTTCATCGTGATCTACGCCAAGACCGACCCCTCGGCCGGCACGCGCGGCATCAGCGCCTTCGTGGTGGACCGCCGCAGCGCCGGCGTGGAAGTGGCCCCGGCGGAAAAGCTGATGGGCATCCGCGGCGCGCCCGCGCATGAGGTGGCGCTCGACTGCTTCGTGCCCGCCGCCAACCGCCTGGGCGCCGAGGGCAGCGGCTTCCGCACGGCGATGAAGGTGCTCGACAACAGCCGGCTCGACGTGGCCGCCACCAGCCTGGGCATTGCCGAGGCCGCGCTCGAAGCCGCCACCGGCTGGGCCCGGCAGCGCCACGTGGGCGGCGAGCCGCTGGCGCGCAAGCAGGGCCTGCAATGGATGGTCGCCGACATGCGCACGCGCCTGGAAGCGGCGTGGCTGCTGACGCTGCAGGCCGCGGTGCGGCGCGGGGCGGGCCAGCCATTTACCGACCACGCCTCGATGGCCAAGCTCTACGCCTCCGAGATGGTCGGCTTCGTTACCGATGCCGCGCTGCAGATCCACGGCGGCTACGGCTTCACGCGCGAGATGCCGCTGGAGCGCCTGGTGCGCGACGCGCGCATCCTGCGCATCTATGAAGGCTCGTCGGAAATCCAGCGCCTCGTGATCGCGCGCGCGGCATTCGCCTGAGCTGACCTTCCATGACGCGACCGCCGGCGGCAACGCCGCACGGCGGCGCATTCCCGTGCAGGAGACACACATGACAGCAGACCAGAACGCGCGCACGCGCGCCGCACACACGTCCGCGCCCACACTGATGGAGCGCCGCTCGATCGACTATATCCCCGACGCCGAACGCCACGGCAGCCTGTCCAGCCAGTTCACGTTGTGGCTCGGCGCCAACCTGCAGGTCACGGCGGTGGTAACCGGCGCGCTGGCGGTGGTGCTGGGCGGCGACGTGTTCTGGTCCCTCGTCGGGCTGTTCGCGGGCCAGCTCGCCGGCGGCACGGTGATGGCGCTGCATGGCGCGCAGGGCCCGCGGCTCGGCCTGCCGCAGATGATCTCCAGCCGCGTGCAGTTCGGCGTGTACGGCGCCATCCTGCCGCTGGCGCTCGCATGCGTGATGTACGTCGGCTTCTCCGCCGGCGGCATGGTGCTGGCCGGGCAGGCGCTGGGCCAGTTGCTGCGCATTGCCAACGGCAGCGCCATCCTGCTCTTCGCGGCGCTGGTGGTGATGCTGGCGGCGCTGGGCTACCGCACCATCCATGCGATGGGGCGCATCTCCAGCCTCGTCGGCGTGCTGGCATTCCTGTACCTGTTCGCCAGCCTGCTGCACGGCAACGACATCGGCGCGCTGCTGCAGCGGCGGCATTTCACGATGGCCTCTTTCCTGCTCGCGATGTCGCTATCCGCTTCCTGGCAGATCGCCTACGGCCCCTACGTGGCCGACTATTCGCGCTATCTGCCGCGCGCCACACCGGCACTCGGAACCTTCCTCGCCGTCGGCGTGGGCTCGGTGGCGGGCGCGCAGATCTCCATGACGTTCGGGGTGTTCGCCGCCGCGCTGGCCGGCGACCGCTTCGCCGGGCATGAAGTGGCGTTCATCGTCGGCCTGGGCGCCAGCGGCGCGGTCGCCGCCCTGCTCTATTTCACCATCGCGCTGGGCAAGCTCACCATCACCACGCTCAACGCCTACGGCAGCGTGATGTCCGTGGCTGCCATCCTGACCGGCTTCAGCGGCCGGCGCGCCATCTCCAGGCGGGCGCGGCTGTGCTGCATCCTGTTGATGGTGGGCCTCTCGACCGCGCTGGCGCTGGCCGGCGAGCGCGCCTTCCTCAGGGAGTTCTCGGCCTTCCTGCTGTTCCTGCTCGCGTTCTTCACGCCGTGGAGCGCGATCAACCTGGTCGACTACTATTTCGTCACGCGCGAGCGCTACGACGTGCCCGCCCTGTTCGACCCGGACGGGCGCTACGGGCGCTGGAACCTGGCCGGCATCGCCATCTACGCGCTTGGCGTGCTGGTGCAGTTGCCGTTCATCGCCACGCCGTTCTACACCGGCGCGCTGGTGGCGCCGCTGGGCGGCGTGGACATCTCGTGGATCATCGGGCTGGCCGTGCCGGCGGCGCTGTACTACGTGGCTTGCCGGGCCGGCATGGCGCCAGCCGCGCTGATCCTGCCCGACGAACTGGGCAGCGCAGAACGCGCCGGCGGCTGAGCGGCGCCCTCAGGCTGCCCGGGCCCGCGGCTTGCGCGCCGGCCGGGGCTCCCGCTGCCATGCCGCGATGCCGTCCAGCGTGATGCGCAGCCCTTCCTCGAACGCCGTGTCGGAAGACAGCCGCGAAAACGCCTTGCTGACGTAGCGCGCGCCGGGATATTGCAGCGCGGAGACCGAACCGAGCTTCTTTTCGATGAACGCCTGGTGATGCGCCGGCAACTGGCGCGAGGCTTCGGCCATGCTGGCGGAGACCAGGTATTGCGCGAGCAGGTGGTAGGCCAGCGCGACCTGCTCGGCGGTGAAGCCGCCCTGCATGAACGCGGAGGTCATGCGGTTGAAGAATTCCATGCCGTAATCGATCTCGCCCGGCTCGACGTCCTGGAACAGGCGGAAGCGGTTGTGCGAGGCCACGTAGATGCTGACGCCGGGATTTTCCACCGCCACCTCGAAGCTCAGGCGCGCGATGGCTTCCACGTCGGCGCGCCAGTCGCCGGTCAGCGAGGGGATACGCGTCAGCCGCTGGCGGTAGTAGTCGTTCAGCACGCCCGACACCAGCTGGTCCCGGCCGCCCAGGTAATAATGGATCAGGCCCGGCGCCACGCCGAAGTCCTTCGCCAGCTGGACCATCGAGATCTGGTCCAGCGGCACCGACTTGGTAAGCTGGATCGCGTGCTGGAGGATCGCCACGCGGCTGAGCATCGGCTCCGCGCCGATGGCGGAATCCGCCTTGGACGGGCGGCCGCGGCGGCGCGGCGGGCTCGGTGCCTCCGGTGCGCCGGGCACGTTCGGCGCATTCGGCGCATTCCTCGCGGTCGGCGTCTTGTGGTCAGGCTCGGCGGCGGGCTTACGGGCAGCAGTACGGGCGGCGGGCATGGGAATCGGCAGCTCAGTGGATGCGAGGTAAACGCGCAGTGGACGTCCTCGGACGCCGGGCGCGGCAAAATTGCGCCCCTGCTAATTCTACCCGCCCGCCCCGGCGATGGCGAGTCAGGCGCCGGCGGGCTCCGGCACCGCCGCAGCGTGGCCGCCCGGGCGCAGGTAGCGGCCCAGCGACAGCGTCAGCACGCCGGCCACCAGCAGCATGCACGGCAGCGCCAGCAGCGGCACGTCGTAGCTGCCGTGCCGGTCGAACCACGCGCCCAGGCCCACCGGCCCGATGACCGCGCCGAAGCCATAGCCGGAGAACGCGATGCCGAACAGCGCGCCGAACGCGCGCAGCCCGAAGTAGGAGCGCACCAGGTAGGAGATCAGGTCGCCCTCCGCGCCGATGGTCAGGCCGATCAGCGTGGTGGCCAGCAGCAGCATCTGGTAGTCGTGCGACGCGCGCAGCAGGAAGATGCCCAGCGCGCCGCCGACGAAGAACACGCAGGCCACGAACGGCGCGTGGATGCGGTCGATCAGGATGCCGGTCAGGATGCGGCCCGCCAGCAGGCCCACGCCCACCATCGACGCGCTGCGCGCGGCATCGGCCGGGCTGAAGCCGCGGTCGGCGAACATCGCCGGCAGGTGCGGCCCGAGCGACAGCGTGGCCGACGAGGCCAGCACGAAGACCGCCCAGATCGCCCACAGGCGGTAGCTGCGCAGCGCCTGGCCGAACGATACGCCCTCGCCGGCCGGCGCCTTCGCCGTGCCCTTGCCGGGCGCCCTGCGCTCGCGCAGCAGCGCGCAGGCCGCCAGCGACAGCCCGACGGAGCCGATGCCCAGCACCACATAGGCCGTGCGCCAGCCGAAGCCCGTCACCAGGCACTGCGCGGCCGCCGGCATCAGCACGGTGCCCGCGCCCAGCCCGCACATGGCGATGCCCAGCGCCAGCCCCAGGCGCCGGTCGAACCATTGCGGCAGCACCGCCAGATAGCCCAGCACCGAGGTGGCCGCGCCGAACACGCCCACCACGGCGGACAAGCCGATCCACAGCGCCTTGCTGCCGTTCTGCAGCGCCATGCAGGCGGTGGCGGCGCCGAACACCAGCGCCGACACCGCGATCACGCGGCGGATGCCGAAGCGGTCCATCAGCGTGCCCACCAGCGGGCTGACCACCGCCAGCCCGAACATCGACGCCGCGTACGACAGCGACGCCTCGGAGCGGCCCCAGCCGAACTCGGTGGCCAGCGGCCGCACGAACACGCCGGCGGTGGCGTTGAACAGGGGCGCGTAGCCGGCCAGCATGCCGAGCGCGGCGCCGAAGATCACGGCGATATAGGTCCATCGGCCGGGGGCGCCGGCCGGTTGGCGGGAATGCTGCATGGTGCTTGTCTCCGTTTCGGGTGAAGCCGCCTCTGCGGGCGGCTGCGATGAGGTGATGCCGGTGAAACCGTGGCCGTTATGCGAGGCCCGTTCTGCTGCCGAGGTAGGCGCCCGCATTCGGCGCCACCGCTTCGATGCCGAGCCGGCGCATCATCTGGCGCGCCGTGCAGACCGCCGTGGACGTGACCGGGATGCCGAGCGCGCGCTGCGCGGGCTCGATCGCCGGCAGCGACGGCATCTGCACGCAGGCGGAGAGCACCACCGTATCCACGCCGGCGGTGTCGAGCCGCTTGACGTCCTCCAGCAGTTGCATGGGATCGCGCTCGCCAACCGCGAGGTTGTCGAGAATCGAGAAGTTCAGCACGTCCTTGACCTCGATGCCCTCGCTCTCCACGTACTCCACCACCGTGCGCGTGAGCGCGTCGCTGTACGGCGCCAGCAGCGAGATGCGGCGCGCGCCGAAGTCCTTGAGTTCTTCCACCAGCGCGCCCGCGGAGGTCATGATGGCTGGCCGGTACGACACGCCCTCGATCGCCGCGAGCAGGTCCTCGACCACGCGGCGGTGATAGCCTTTGCCCATGCACATGGTGGCCACCAGGCACGCGGTGCTCATGACGTCCACGCGCGCGTCGGCCAATTCCAGCGCGCAGCGGCCCATGTCCTGGTTCATCCGCGCCAGCTCCTCCGCCACCACGCGGTGCATGCGCACGCGGCTGGCGTGGAACGAGAAGCGCTCGGGAAGCGCCTGCATGCGGCCGGCGAAGATGGCCGGCACCTCGCGCTCCATCGTGATGTTGGAGCTGGGAACGATCTGTCCGATTCTGTATTGCATGACGTCGTGAATGTGATGCGCGCTTATGCGCTTATGCGCTTATGCGCTTATGCGCTTTCTGCCGCGTGGCCCGCGGTGCGCTGGAAGGCGGCGAGCGCCGCGCGCAGCGAATCCGGGATCGGCGTGCCCACGCGTTCGTCCAGCCGCACGCAGATCGGCGAGAACATGGCGTCGAACACCGGCGTGCCGTCCGGCCGGCGCGCCACGCAGCGGATGTCGTAGGAGCGCGTGCGGATGGCCTCCACCCAGCACTCGATGTCGATCACGTCGTCCGGCCACAGCGTGCCGATGAATTCGAAGCGCATGCCCTTGCACGGCGTGCCCACGCCATGCACGGCGCCGAGCCGCCCGGCGCCGCCGGCGAGGTGGTCGGAGAACAGGCCGACCGCGCCGAGCAGGTAGTCGGTGAAGCGGCCGGTGTAGACCACGCCGGCCGGATCGCAGTCGCCCCAGCGGACCACGCGGCGCACCACGAAGGGCTGTTCGCCGAACACGTACTCGGTGGCGCGCATCATGGCTGCGTCGCGGCGGACCCGCCCATGCCACCCATGCCACCCACCCCGCCCGCGGCCAGCTCGGCCATCAGGCTGGGATACTGCTCGCGCAGGCGGTTGAGGTCCACGCGGCCGGTGCGCGTCATGAAGCGCAGCACGAACTCATGCGGCGTGGGCAGATCCATCCATTCGCGGATGCGCTCGTACCAGTTGTACGAGGCTTCCGACGCGCTGATCAGCTTGGCCTTCTCCGGGCGGCGCACCGCGTCGTAGCGCCGCAGCGCCGCCGGCACGTCGCCGGGGAACGCGACCACGGCGTCGGCCAGCGCGATGGCGTCCTCCATCGCGATGCGCGTGCCCGAGCCGATCGAGAAATGCGCGCTGGTCAGCGCGTCGCCGATCAGCACCTGGTTGCCGCAGTGCCAGGTCTGGTTGACGATCACCGGGAACTGGCGCCACACCGAATTGTTGGACACCAGCCTGTAGCCGCCCAGCTCGGCGGCGAAGATCCGCTCGAACAGCGCCTGGCGCGCCTCCTGCGGCATGGCCTCCATGCCGAAGTCGGTCCAGGTCTGGTGATCGCACTCGGCCACGAAGGTGCTCATGGTGTCGGAGTACGGGTAATAGTGCGCGATGAAATAACCGCCCTCGTATTTGCGGAACACCAGCGCCGGATTGGCGAACGCCTTCTCCACGCCGTACCACGCGAAATGGTTGGTCAGGTTGCGCCGCGTGGTGCCGAAGCCCGCCTCGTTGGCCGCGCGCAGCAGCGAATTCACGCCGTCGGCGCCCACCACGAGGTCGGCATCGAGCGCGGAGAAATCCGTGATGCGCGTGTGGTAGGCAATGCGCACGCCCAGCTCGCGCGCGCGCGCCTGCAGGATCGCCAGCAGCCGGATGCGCGGAATCGCGCCGCCGCCCGCGCCCGGGCGCTTCATGGTGATGGGGTGCTCGTGGCTGACGATCGAATGCCGGTCGCTGAAGCGCATGGCCCCGGCCAGCGCGTCCACCACCGTGGGCGACGCCGCCCGCAGGCTGGACAGGCCGGTGTCGGCCAGCACCACGCCGAAGCCGAAGGTGGCATCCTCGGGGTTCTGCTCGTAGATGTCGATCTCCACCGCCGCCAGGCGCTCCTTGAGCAGGATGGTAAGAAACAGTCCCGACGGGCCGCCGCCGATGATCGCGACCTTCATCACGCCCTTCATCACGCATCCTCCGGCGAAATCAGCAAGGCATCCATGTCGAACTGCTCGATGCGCCCCGCCAGGCCGCCGGTCAGCGCGCCATACCAGACCGCCGGCTTGAAGCCGAGCGCCTTGCGCCGCAGCGCGATGTGCGGGTTGCCATCGATGCGCACATAGCCGTTGCCCAGCGCCGTGGTGGCGTAGCCCTCGGTGCCGCGCGCCACGTCGATCAGCGCGGCGAACTCCGGCACGTCCAGCACGTAGACCGAAGCCTTGCCGCCCGGCTGCGGCGCGGCGCCGATACGCGCGGCCTTGCGCTGCCACACGGGCTCGATGGAGCCGAAGCCCGCGCCCTCTTCCTCCAGCTCGATGGCGGCGTCGATGGTGAGCTGCGCGTCGCGCGCGTCCGCCGCGCTGAACGGGCGCACCTGCCAGGTGATCTCGATCGGGTAGCCGTTGGGGTCGTTGAAGTAGATCGACTCGATGACCTCGTGGCGGATCTGGTAGCGCAGCGCAATGCCCACCGCCTCCACGCGCTGGCGCCATTGCAGCAGCTCGGTCTCGTCGCGCACGCGCCAGGCGGTGTGGGTGGCGCGGTCCTGGTAGTGCTCGCGCACGGTCAGCCAGTCCGGCCGCTCGGTGCCGATGTAGTAGAAGAAGGCGATGGTGCTGCCGTTGCCGCTGTCGAAGAAGAAGTGCAGGAAATCGGCATGGTTGTCCGGGCCCCAGCCCTTCGCCGAGATCGCGTGCACCAGCGGCAGGCCGAGCAGGTCGCGGTAGAAGTGCACGGTCTCGCCGAGCTTCCAGGTCGGGCGCGCGGTGTGGTGCACGCCATGCAATTGCACGGACGGCGCCGCGCCAAGGTTTTTCGCTTCTGTCATGTCACTTCCCTTCGGTTGTGGTGCTGATGGTGGTGCTTGTGGTGCCGCTGGCCGCCTCGGCCGCCAGCATCCCGACGATCCGCTCGCGCAGCAGCGCCTTGCTCAACTTGCCCGAGGCCGTGAGCGGAAACTCGCGGACGACTTCCAGCCGCTCCGGCCACTTGAACTTGGCCAGTCCGGCCTCCTGCAGGTATGCCGTGAGCTGCGCCAGCGAGAGGTCGGTGGCCGGCGGCTTGGGGATGACGAAGGCGCAGACGCGCTCGCCGTACACGCGGTCGGGCATGCCCACCACGGCGCAGGCCAGCACCAGCGGGTGCAGGTTGATGACGTTCTCCAGCTCCTCGGCGTTGATCTTCTCGCCGCCGCGGTCCACCACGTCCTTGATGCGTCCGCAGAAGAAGTAATAGCGCCTGCCCTCGACCACGCGCGACGACATCAGATCGCCCGAGCGGTAGAACCCGTCCGCGGTAAAGCGCGTGACGTCCTCCTGCTCTGACCTGTAGTAGCCGCGGATGGTGTACGGGCCGCGGAACAGCGCCTCGCCCACCTCGCCGTCGGCCACCGGGTCCTCGGTGCCGGGGTGGACGATCCTGATCTCGTCGTGGGCGCAGACCGGACTGCCGACGGAGGTATCGCGGATCTCCTGCGGATCGTCGCGGCGCGCGAACATGATCACGCCCTCGGTCATGCCGAAGATGTGGTGCGCCGGCGAGCCGGTCAGCCGCGTCAGGCCAGCGGCATTCTTCGGCGCGACGAAATTCCGGCGCGCGCGGCCCGCCGCGTCCGCGCGGGCCAGCTCCGGCGCGATGCGCGTGAGGATCGGGCCGGCCACGCCGAACCACGTCGGCTGGTAGTTGCGCACCAGCGCCTGCAGGCTTTCTTCGCCGATGTCGGGCGTCACGGTGACGGTGGCGCCAATCAGCAGGAACGGCCCGAAGAAGCAGCCCATGTTCAGGTTGTGCATGTACGGCGTGGGGAAGAACAGCACGTCCTGCGCCGTATAGCCGTTGCAGGCGGCCACGGCCCGCATGTTGTAGAGATACTCGTTGTGAAAGCGCGGGATGATCTTGGGCACGCCGGTGGTGCCGCCCGAGAGCTGGAACACGGCGGCCTGGAACGGGTCGTGCGCGACGTCCGCCAGCATGGCGCGGGCGCGTTCCAGCGGCATGCCGTCGATCAGGTCCGCCAGCAGCACGGCGCGCCCGCGGCGCTCGCCGCGCGCCTGGAGGATGTAGGCCAGGCTCGGCACTTCGGCCTGCATCTCCTCGGCGAAGGCCACGTCGTCGAACTTCGGGTCGTCGCCCTGCACGAAGTGCAGGCGCGCCTCGCACAGGTTGCCCAGGTAGCCGATCTCCAGCTTGCGGAACGCCTGCAGCGAGCACAGCGGGATGATGCCCGCCTTGAGGCAGCCGAAGAAAGCCAGCAGCAGCTCGTTGCAGTTGCCGCACTGGAACACCGCGCGGTCCAGCGGCTTCATGCCCAGCGCCAGCAGCGCCGCGCCGAGGCGGTCGGTGCGCTCGTCCAGCTCGCCATAGGTGATGTCGCCCTCCGGGCCGGCCAGCGCCACGCGGCCGGCATGCTGCCGGAACGACGCCTGGAAGCCGCCGGTGAGCGTCTCCTGCGTCAACACGCCCTCGGCGACGTAGCGCCGCAGGCGCTGCTCGTCCGGGTATCTCACGCCCGCCAGGGGCTCGGCGGGGCGCACGGTTGAAATCTGCTGCATGTTTTGTCTACCTCGTCTGTTTTTTTCACGGGCCGCCGGCGAGGGCGCGCCGCGTTGTCCGCATTGTTGCGCCTACACCATCGTTTCGCGCAACCACGCCACGATGTGCCGGCCCGCGATCTGCTGGCCCGGTTCCTCGTCGCGGCCCAGCGCCATGCCGTGGTGGTTGCCGCGCACGCGGATGTGGCGCTTGTGCTCGCTGGGGATCTGCCGGTAAATCGCCTCGATGTCCGCCGGGAAGGTGCACTGGTCGCCCGTGTATTCCAGCAGCAACGTGGGCTGGTGGACCGCGCCGAGCGTCTTGTCCAGCGCCGCGTTGGACGCCAGCCCGGACCACGTCGACAGCCACGACTCGGGCGTCACCACGCGCGCAAAGCCCACGCTGCCCCAGTTGGAGACGAACGGGTCCTTGCCCCACAGCGAGCCGGTCTTGCGGTCGGACGGATCGAGCGAGATGTCCCACGAGCGCAGGTCCGCATCGGTGCGCCAGACCTCGAACACCGGCGCGTGCGCGGCGAGGCGGCGGTCTTCGTCCGCGCCGCTGCCCGCCTTGAGGCGCTGCCGCGCCTCGTGCTTGGCGCGCAGCATCTGCCGCGCGCGCGCGTCGATGCGCGCCACGCGCTCGGCCTGCGCCTGCCGGTAGCGCTGCACGAACGCCGGCGCATACTGCCCGCGCCCGCTGGCGGCATCGAAGCCGTTGGCCGCGGAGAACGGATCGAGCGACGGGTCCGTCCGCATGGGATCGTCCTCGTCGACAACCGACGGGTCGAGCCCGCTCATCAGCAGCTTGCCCTGCCCCGGGTGCGGCGACACCAGGATGATGCCGTCGGCCTCCGGCATGTGCAGCTCGCCCAGGTTGGTCGGGCGGCCGCCCGGCGTGCGGGCGATGCGCAGCTCGCGCGGCGTCAGCGCCTGCTGGTTGTAGAAGGTGTAGAGCCCGGCGCCGCCCGAGTTGCCGAGCAGGACGATGCGCGCGTAGCCCAGCTCGCGCAGGTGCGACATGCCCGCCGCCACGTCGAACAGCGCGATCTCGTGCTCCAGCCGCAGGTCGTTGCCGATGGAGCGCGGCCCCTGCACCCAGCACGCGCAGCCGGCGTCCAGGATGAACGGCACGAGGTAATGCGTGATCGCCATCTCGCGCGGATGCATCAGGCAGACCACGGTCTTCTCCGCGCCCGTCACCGTGAACAGGAAGCCCAGCGTGCGCTGGCCGTCCGCGGTGCCCAGCGCGTAAGGCACCATCTGATAAGGGCGCGTCATCAGCCTTGCGTCCCACGAGGCGCCCCGCATGCCCGCAGTCACCTGCGTCTTGCCGTTGTCCGTCACGACGTCTCCTTTCGTTTCTTCTCGTTTAAATGCCACCATCTCAATAATCTAGACTTCATTTGATATGCTGTCAATTAATAACGCGCCACTGACCGGCGAACCGCGTGCCTCAGAACTTGTGGCGGATGCCCAGCGCAACGCCCAGCATCGCGTTCCTGCCGTTGGCCAGCGCATAGCTGTTGCCCAGCGACAGGCTGTTGGCAAACCCGATCGACGCGGAATCCAGCATCAGCCCGGCATTGCGCGCATAGGCCGTGGTCACGTAGACATCGGTGCGCTTGGACAGGTTGTAGTCCGCGATCAGCGAGACCTGCCACGGATTGGCCACCTGGCTGCTGCCGTACAGGTTCTTGAGGTTGTCATAGTCGTACTCCACGGTCAGCCCGAAAGCCGGCGTGATCTGGTAGATGGCGCCCACCCAGTAGAAATCGTCGCGCCCGGTCAGCGTGCCGTTCTGGTCCCGGTTCTGCCCCCAGCGGTAGCCGCCCATGATCCGCGCCTGCCCGAACGCATAGCTTGCCGCCGCCACCGCCTTCTTGACCGTGCCGCTGCCCGCGCCGATGGTCGGGTTGAACTGGTCATAGCCCAGCGTCATGCTCAACGGCCCGGCGGAATACGCCGCCGCCACGCCATAAGCGCTGTCGCGCCGGAACTGCCCCGGCACCTCGCCATTGCCGCCGGTCGCCGTGCCCGCGGCCGCCACCTGCGGCAACGCCAGCCCGGTGCCGAACGACCAGTGCGCCACCGCCGTGAGCGGGCCAAACGTGCCCGTGTACTTCACCACGTTGTCCTCGCGGAAGTTCGCGCCCGTGAGCATCACGATCGGCTCGTACTGCGTCGCAAAGTACGCCGGCACGAAGTTGGCGATGTTGTCGAACAGCGAGGTGTACTGCCGCCCCAGCGTGATCTGCCCATACCGCGCGCTCTGCAAGCCCACATAGGCCTGGCGGCCGAACAACCGGCCGCTCTGCTGCGTGGTGCCCGTATCCAGGTTGAACCCCGCCTCCAGCACGAACAGCGATTTCAGCCCGCCACCCAGATCCTCCACGCCGCGCAAGCCCCAGCGCGAGCCGGACAAGCCGCCGGAACTCAGCCGGTACACGTTGTTGGACGCCCCCGGATTGAAGCCGTTGGCCGCCGTCGGCACCACGCCCGCATGATTGACGAACTCCAGGTTCATGTCCGCCACGCCATACAGCGTCACCCCCGACTGCGCCCACGCCGCGCCCGAACCGGCGAGCAGGCAAGCCAACGCCATCCGTCCATACCGTCCGTACCGCCCGTACTGCCCATGCCGCCCGTACTGTCTGCACTTCATGTCTGGTCTCCTCCTTTGATTTATGTTTTGTCTACACCGCCGCCATCTACCTCTACCGCTACATCTCACCCTTCATATTGCTAGCATGGCAATTAATGTAGGTTAATTTTGATAGTGACTCAATTTATGGTTTTCCCGGGTACGAGCGAAGAGAGCGCCACGCGCGGCGGCCAGAGCACGTCAAGGAAGCACTTCGGCGATATTCGCCGCGCGCGGGCGGCTACAATGCAAAGCGCGACGGCGCCTCCGGCGAGGCCCGCAACCGCCCGGAGAACCGCATGCCCCACGACCCGAAGCACTTCAGGCCCCTGGACCCCGGCCGCGTGAACACCATGGACGGCGTGGAACTGCAATACTGGTGCGCGGAGCTCAACTGCTCGCCCGCCGAACTGCAGGAAGCCGTGGCCAGCGTGGGCGACCACATCTCCGCCGTGCGCGCCCGGCTCGAAGCGCTGTATCCCGACAGGCAGCACGGGTAAGCCCCGGCCGCCCGCGGTACGGCTCGGCGGCCGGTCAGGGCAGCGCCTGCCGCGCGTCCGGCGCGACCATCTCGCTCAGCACCAGCGTCTCCTGCGCCAGCCCGGCCGCCAGCGACAACAGCCGCCCGTGCAGCTCCGCCGCCGGATTGTTCCCGCCCGACGCGGCGTAATCGCTTGCCACCGACAACAACGCATGCAACTGCGCCGCCTTCTCGGCAGCCACGCTCAGCGGCGTCTCGCACGGCATGTGGGCGGTCACGAACATGTCGGCGCCCGTGTGCTCGACGGTGATGCCTTGGCGAGTGTGCTTAGGCATGGGTGGCCTCCGCTTGGGGGATGGGCGGGTGGGCGGAGATACGGACGATGAAGAGAGATGAGTGCCTGGAATGGGCGAATGAAGACTTCGGCATGAGTGCCTCCTGTGAACGGGACTTCAATCCCGCACCCCGCTGTCAATCGAGGTGGGCGGGCGCAAGGCAGGGTTGACAGACCGACACAGGACCGGCGAGCCCGAAGGCTCCCCCACCCAGGCCCGCCCGTAGGGGCGTGCGAAGGCATAACGGACGAAAAAAAGCCGCCAGGAAATCGGCGGCCATCCGCCTGTGTTCGGGCTGTCAAACCCTGTCGCTGTTGTTTCAGCGACCCACGAAGTATACCTTTGGCCGCACTAGGCTGGAAGCCGCGCCAGGGAACGGATGTGTAAACTTTTGATTCCGATTCGCCAGCGACCACATCATGCACTACATGGGAGGTACACCGCCATCCAGTTGGCCGCTTACAACATACCGAGGGTCGCCCATACCTCCTCCAGTGCCGGCCTGCTAATTTAGAGGCTCGAACCACGCGAAGGACACGCATGCCCAAGCAACAATACCCCTGGACCCGACACGCCGCCGCCGGCGCCATCGCACTCGCCACCCTCATCGCAGGCTGCGCTGCCCAATCCCCCATGACGCCCATCCCCAACCCCGGCCCCCAAGGCGCCCGCGGCACCCCCGAAGGCTGCCAGGCCGACAAGCTCGGCGACGACGCGCTGATCGGCAAGACCGAAGCTGATGCCATCGCCCTGCTCCAGGGCTGCGCGTGGCGCTTCGGTAATCGGGAAGGCCAGCATATGCCCGGGACAATGGATTACAACCCGCAGCGGCGGACGTTGGATGTTAAGGATGGGAAGGTGGTGGGGGTTAGGCGGGGGTGAGGGATGGGGGATATTTGTTGGGTGAGGATGGCTGATACCGGCCAGTTTGAGCCATTCGACAACAATGGTCTTGTGTTGGACAATGTGGCGTCAGAGCCTCGGCACTTCAGCCAGCCCGCACCCCTTCGCCTATGGATACCGTCAAGCTTTTCGAGCTTCGCCTACTGGAGTTGGATCCTCGGGACGACAGCTTCCCTTTGGAGGTTGACAGCTTAGTTTCCTCTGTACCATCGGAGCTACAAGTTGACCTCATTGGTGCAATATTCCGGTTCTTCGAAAAATATCCGTTAGAGGATTGCGGCGCTCCTGGGACACTAGTCCATTTCGTTGAGCACTATTACCCGGCCTATAAGAGCGTACTGCTCCGTTCCCTCGCAAGCTCGCCCTCAATCAATGCTCTCCTGTTGGTCCATCGGATTCTGAACTCAAAATTGACAACGGGAGAGCGATCCGAATATTTGGACGCTTTGAGCCAAGTAGCTCACCGAACAGATATTCATGCCGCTCTCGTTCGTAGGGCCGAGGGCTTTGTCGACTACCAGAACAGGAAGGGACGTTAGGAGAGTGCGGCTAGGGACCGCCCTCGACATGCTCTCATCGATTCCACGCAACCGGAATGCCTCGGTTCAAAACATTGGTCCTCACTCTGCAAGTCCGACGATCCACATGATCCATTTAATCGAAGGAAAGGTATTTCGCACTGCTGAAGGCGACGAATTCGGCATCATTCGGAAGTACCACGACCGTGGGCCTGAAGAACTTCAACTGCGGGGCTGGGTTCCGTTTTCCGAAAATGGTTGCGGCGATTTCTTCGTGCGCCAAAACGAGAGCTTTGCATTCTGGGACCACGAGACTAGTGAAATACTTCTGCTTGCCGTTGGAGGGGAACGCTTTCTTGCCGGCATAGACGATCCTTCGCCAGTCCAGCTTAAGCCGGGTCAGCTCAAGAGGGCTTGGATCGATCCAGCCTTCGCCCGCGAGTGGAAATTGCTCGAGGACCGAACTGACGAGGGCAATTGATTACAGGAGATCGTACTCTCTCCCGCCATATGGGAACGGCCGCTTACGGGTGACGCCAAGGACCGCAGAGGGTCGTCGGCAGCCCTCCGCACCCGGCGCTCGTCCCCGTCTCAAGGTCGCATGCAGACTCAGTGTATGGCAGCCTGCAAGGCGTGCGTCAGAGCGCTCCCCGCAACGAGGTTGACTCGGCAGCATGCAGCCGACAACTGGTGGTGCTGACCCTGGGTGGTCAGCCGACCGGTGTAGGCGTCGGCGTCGCCTCGGCTCCGCCCACGTGGTGATCCGGCTTGCGGTCGCTGGTCGGTTCGCGAGGGGGTGCCAGAAGGTGTGTCTGTTCGGAGTTGGTCGCCCCGCTGGCCCTTGCCGGTCAGGCGCGGCCGGCGTCGCGGTGCTGTGCTGGCGCTTGCCAGCTCACGAATGAACGGTTCCAACGGGCGTGCCGGCAGCTGGTGGGCCTGTCTGCGCGTGGTGCCGCAGTGAGGGCGGCGCCGAGGTTGGGTATGTGGCTGGCCGCACCGGCGTGCCTGCAACTGGCGGCTCTGTAGATCCCGGCAGCCTGATCGGCGCAGGCGTGCGACAGCGCACTCCCTGTATCGAGGTTGGCTCGGTCGCACGCTGCCGGCAGTTGGTGGTGTTGGCCAGTCCATATAGTTACAGATTAGGAGTCGAACAAGTTGAGGTTGCGACTGCGAGCAATGTCACCCCAAATGCGATCGGGCAACTGGTGACGGGAGAGGAACACCATCCGATAAATGGTACGCCCCTTGCCATCGGTAATATGCGGCATCTGGCGGCTGACCTTAAAGCCTAAGTCTCGCATCGCCTCACACCAAGCGTTGAAAAACCACCCTGGCAAGCTGGACTTGGATAATTCGTCGGTAGGCACCCTGGACCTCCAGCCTGGCAGTGCGTGATCGAACCGGTCGCGCTGGGGATCCAGTTCCATATCAATATTGCGCGTTAGGTCCATTAGACTAAAGTGGATGGCGAAGTCCACGTACTGTAGTTTGGATAAACGCTCGATGATGGAGAACGACAAGTGCTCCAGATTGTAAGGGTCGATATAGGCCAAGGCTAGGGCGCCAAACGGAACGGCCTTGATCATGGCATCTACCGTTTCAGTGGCAGGTCCGACGAACCCTTGCACAGTGGCCCCAGCGGCAACAAGCCGCAGTTGATTTGCGTGCACTCGCTCAGCTTCGATATCACCGATCAGGACGCGCGTAAAGGGAGCACCTGAAGCTACTGATTGACAGTATGCCGCGACCGAACCGCCATTGCGGGTAAAGGATTCGCCCACGACTTGAACACGACCGGGACCGCAGAACGGATCGATCAATACCCGCTGCTTGAACTTCGCTCGGGCTTTGCGCGTGGCATGAAGATACTGGGTAAGGTAGAGATGCTTCTCATCAGGAACCCATCTGCCAACCCCGCGTCCATGTGGGCCGAGTTCGATTGGCTGTTCAGGATGGGGATCCTCGAACTCAATAGCTGACTTATCTGCGTTCAATTGTTTTTCCTGAGACGTAACGGGGCTGAAAGCGATCGCGTAATCTGTGTCGCCAGCAATAATATAAACCGGAAAATGCCGATGCGTATCTGATGCTGCACATGCAGAACAATATCGCTCCTCGACCGATTGCGATCACATTGAGGAAACATTTCCAACGATACTAGCCAACGGCTAGCTTGGCGAGACGGTGGCTAGCACCAGGTAGTCCTCGCCTTTCTTGACTCCATTGATGGGTGCAGCAACCGCTGCGCCCGAACATTTTTCTTGATTAGTGGACGAACGTACACCAAAATGGAGATATGGCTCGAACCAACAATGATGAAGCGCACTTGCGCCGGCTTCGCGACACGTATGCGCAGATGGGGTGCTTGCCCTCGTACAGCCAGATCGCCAAGGCACTTGGTTTCAAGGCGAAAAACGCAGCTTTCAAGCTTACGCAGCGGCTGATAGCCTCCGGCTATTTGGTTAAGTCGGTGGGCGGACGCTTGGCGCCTGGCCCATCCTTCTTCACGCTGGAGTTGAGCGATGACGAAGTGCGAGCAGGCTTTGGTGCTGATGGCAATGCCACGGGCCTCGTGCAAGCTCAAGCTCTGGATCAGTTGTTGATGGCGAGACCGTCAAAGACTGTGCTGGTGAAAGTCCGCGGCGATTCAATGCTGAACGCAGGGATCCTGAGTGGCGATGTCGCCGTGGTTGAGGCGAGTTCGCAGGCATTGACCGGCGACATCGTGGTTGCTGAAATCGACGGCAGCCAGACCATCAAGGAATTCAGGAATGATCGAGGCCAGCCTCGCCTCGTATCCCACGGCATGGACAGCAAGACTGCGATTCCTGAGGAGACGCTGAACATCATCGGCGTCGTCAGGGGAATTGTCCGAAGTTATAGGCCGCCGGTGGCCGGTGGGGCTAAGATAAAAAAATAGGGAGTATTTCGATGACAACCATCAGCAAGATTGAATGGACTGAGCAAACTTGGAACCCGACAGTTGGGTGCACCAAGATATCTCCTGGGTGTAAACATTGTTACGCGGAGACTATGGCCAAGCGACTAAACGCTATGGGGACGCCTGGCTACGAAAACGGCTTTACCCTCACTCTTTTGCCTGAACGTCTCAACGACCCGATCAAGCGGAGGAAGCCCACGGTCTATTTTGTGAACTCCATGTCGGATCTGTTCCACGAACGGGTGCCGGACGCGTACATCGACAAGATATTCGAAGTCATTGCGCAAACACCACATCATACCTATCAGATTCTTACCAAACGGGCTGCTCGGATGGCGCGTTATTTCCGGACGCGCTCCGTGCCGAAAAATGCTTGGCTCGGGGTCTCCGTCGAGAACCGGAAGTACGGCGTTCCTCGCATTGACTACTTGCGTCAAGTGCCCGCGACCATCCGGTTTTTGTCCGTCGAACCCCTACTAGCCGATGTTGGAGAACTTAACCTGAAGGACATCCATTGGGTGATCGTGGGCGGTGAGTCCGGGCCAAAGGCACGACCGATGAAGACGGAGTGGGCGGAGGCTGTCCGGGAACAATGCCAGGAACAGGAGGTCGCTTTCTTCTTCAAGCAATGGGGCGGATGGGGTGCAGATGGAAAGAAGCGAGCGAAGGCCGCCAACGGCCGCGAATTGAATGGCCGAACCTGGGACGAAATGCCAGTTACCGTTGTTGACCGCGTGGCATCTACCCGAGAGGTGCCGCGGCGCACTTGATTTTATGAACCATTAAGGGCACATTATCCGGCAGGGATCATAAGAGCGCGCCAAGCGTGCCACTCAATGTCACATTACACTTGGATCTGGGGAAGCCCACCACCGCTGCTCAAGCGACATAGCGAGGTCAAGCACGCGCTCCTGCGCAACTATCTGGTCGATTATTTTCTGACGCTGGTATCGCTGCCTCAGCAAGACAAGATCCGGCTCACTATCGTTGATGGTTTCTGTGGCGGGGGCCTCTACGTCAATGAGGATGGTCAGGAAGTTCTAGGTTCACCTCTCATTATTCTTGAAGCCATACACGAGGCTGAAATCCTTGTGAATGTTCGACAAGACCGTCGGAAGCCAATCCTGATCGACGTCGAGCTCATCTGTATTGACGCCAGCAATCGATCGCTTGACTATCTTAGGCGTTTGCTTGAGGAGCGCGGACACGGAGCCGCACTCGTCAACGGCAAAGTGCGCTTGGTCAAGGGCGAATTTGCTGAGCATTGCGACATAGCCATTCAGCGGTGCCATGATCGAAGTCGACGTTCTGGGCGAGCACTGTTTGTTCTTGATCAGTACGGCTATTCGGATGTGCCGATGCAGTGTCTGCGCGATATTTTCGCCAAACTCAAGTATGCCGAGGTGATCCTTACCTTTTACATCGATACACTGATTAATTACCTGAATGAGAGTAACCTCGCGGCCTTCGAAAAGGCCACGGGTATCAGTTCATCGGTGCGAGCATCCCAGATCGACGAGATCAAGCAGTCGCCACGCTGGCGCGTACATCTCCAATCTTTGCTCTACAAGAACCTCACTGACCAATGCTCGGCCCGGTTCTACACCCCGTTCTTTATCCGCCCCGAGCGCGGACATGGAGATTTTTGGCTACTGCATCTCTCGCAGCATTGGAAAGCTCGGGACGTGATGGCTTCCACGCATTGGCGGCACCATAACCATTTCGCCCATTACGGAGACGCCGGCTTTCATATGTTTAGCACGGGGTACATTAGCAGGATCGATGATCAGCACAAACTGCAGGCGGGATTTGATTTCAGCGAAGTGGCGGCGGCGGTGAGCAAAGAAACGATGATGGAACAGATCCCCGAGATGTTGTTCGACGGTGCCGAAGGCATGACCTTCGAACAATTCTTTCTGAAGCTGATTAACACAACGCCTGCTACTCGCGACATGGTGGCGGCCACTTTGCTGGAGCTTCACCAGGGCGGAGAGATTGTCGTGGTCGATGAATCCGGAGATGCTTCTAGAGCGCGTGTTAATCTGAAGAGCAATCATATTCTTCGTCTGCCATCGCAGCGCTCCTTCCTGTTTTCTTGAGCGCTTCGAGGCCATGTCGGGCGAAGAAAACCGCAATGAGTCACCGTCCGTCGTTCAACCTGAAATCTTGCCTACTGATGCGAGCTGTCTGCATCGCTCGATGGCCGTGGTCTTGCGATTTACGAGCTGCGAGTCGCGTAAGGAACTGATTTATAAGGTCTTGTCTGCTATGTCCCAGGTCATTTCCAGCAGCGATCGCTTTCACCAAGTCCAGGCGCTAGCTAACGCAAGCCCTGCCGCGGAGCTGCGCGAGCGCGCGGAGGCCATCCTTTGGATTCGAACCCAGATGGCAAAGCACGGAGTGACCGCGGAAGATCTGATGGCGGCAGGTTGTTTCGCCCGGCCGGAAAGGCCGGTCGTTGTGCGCTACCGTAATGCAGACGGCCAAACCTGGAGCGGCGAGGGTATTATGCCGGACTGGCTGCGGCGGGCAGTCAACGCCGGCCAGAGTGTCGAGCATTTTCGCGTAGGCTCTAGGCCATGACTTTGCGGGCTGCGCTTCAAACAGAAAAAGCCGCAATCTGCGGCTTTTTCAATGCAACGCGGACCGTTTGTCAGTCCGCAGCAAGTCGCCGTCGTGGGCCAGCAAATACGGTACCCTCGACCTTCGGCTCTGAAAGTTGGACCCTCCGGGCTGCTGCGGAGCGGGTCACAATTGCGAAAGCAGCCAGGCGCGAACGGAGCTCCTCCGACGTTTCACCGGAAGGTTTGCTCTTCGCTTTGACGCGACGATCATGAATTTTCACGATTATCTCCTTGGCTTGCCATGACGCGCGCACGCGCGAGGTCTCTGCTGAGATCAGCTTCGAGCCGTTCGATTTTATCTTCTTGTCCGAGGCCGCGTGCCGCCGTCAGCATTCTGGTGCCCGGGCTCGGCTCGTGATTGCGTGCCGGCAAACGATGGCACCACGGATTCCGGCCGGCTGGGCTGGTGCCAGTGGTGCTGCAGCCGCTGGGCACGTAGTGCGAACTTCCTGCGAAGCCGCGCCAATAGGCGCTCGGCAAGGGTCGTGGAAAGCCTGAGTCATGAGGAGTAGGGGGCAATCCTTTCGTTCGTTGCGAATTCTTGTGGTTGTGGCTGAAGCGGTGGGCTCGGCATGCTGCTGGCAGCCGGTGGTGTTGACCCTGGGCGGCCAGCCCGCCGGTGCCGGCCACAGGTTGATCTAGCAATCGGTTGCTTGTCACGAAAAGCATCCCGCGCGCGGAGCTCAGCGGGAATGTGCGATAGAGGATTCATATCGCGGCCACTTGCTCATGTGAAATCACTTGTCCGTGTTACTACTGTGCCGAATTTCCTTCAACCAGTGCCCCTGCATAGCGCGGAGTTGTTGCGCAGGGGCCGGAGGCTCACGCACGCGGGCGGGCGGTGCCAGAGTACCGGCAGCTGGCAGCTCAGGAAATCCCGATTAGCCTGACCGGCGGCGCTGGCGCCAGCGCGCGTCAGCGCTGTCCTCGCGTTGAGGGCGGGTCGGCGTGCTGCCTGCGACTGGTGGTGCCGGCTTGGGGGCGAGCCGGCCAGCGCTGGCGTCGCCTCGGTTCGGGCTGCATGACGGGCTGGCACGTGGGCGCTGGCGTCTTGCGCTCTCCCGCTGGCGTGCGTGCCGGCAGTTGGTCGCGCCGCTGGCCCTCTCCGGCCGGCCGGAGCCGGCGCTGCGGGGCTGTGCAGGCGCTAGCCGGCTCGCGAACGTACTGTTCGCACCTGTGTGCCGGCAGCTCGTCGGCTGTCCGCGCGTGGCGCTGCCGTGCGGGATGCGGACCAGGTCCGGTGCGAGCCGAGGTGCGCCGGCGGGCTGGCAACCGGCGGCGCTGAAGATCCTGGCCAGCTTGCCCGGCAACGCTGGCGCCTGTAGCTCTCTGCCTGCGCTGGCCTGATGCTAGCCTCTCGCGGGAGGGCCAGCCGGTCCGTACACGCCTCACGGCGGTGGCCGGTAGCCTTGTCGACCATGCTGGCGTCGGCGGCGCTGCCGACGCTGCCAGCAACGGCGGCCCGGAACGGTGACGTCTGAGCAGTGTGGGCGAGGAGAGTGGCCATGCACGTCACCGCTACAATGGCCGCAGCCATTTGCAGACATTCGACAGTCTGTGGAGAATCGCCTACGGCGCGCGAGAAAATAATCCGAAAGAGATTTGGGGAAAGACGGATGACAGTGTTACGGGGCTATCTTCACGATGTCTGGCTCTGTCCGGACGACTTCGGCAACCGCCTTCCCGCATGTATTCCTCATGGACCTGACGGCGACGCGGCGCGTTCGTTGAACGAGCTGGGGAGTGAATGGGTCTGGACGTTCTGGGCATCATCACATGCTGATGCGATGAGTGTTTACTATTCCTTTGTCGGTTATGGGGAGTATTTGCCGAGCGTTGAAGACCTTCCTCCCTACTCACAAGCCATGTGTGAGCGGCAAGTCGATTATTTGACGCAGCATCCCTGTTCGGATCAACCATGTCATCGTGCTTAGGTGCGATCGCATCGATCCTCCTGCTGCCGGACCCTCCTCAATGTGCAACGCTGAAACGTGCGTCAGCTAGCCATCGGTTGTCCGCTAAGGGTCGTCAGCCACCCTCCGTGGCCGGGGCTCGTCCCCTCCTCGAGGTCGCATGCAGACCCAGTGTGTGGCAGCCTGCCAGGCGAGCTCGGGGCAGGGTCGGCTCCAGCGTGCAGGCAACTGGCGGCGCGAAGATTCTGGGCAGCCTGACTGGTGCCGTCGGCGCCCGCGCTCGCCAGCACACTTCCCAGCCTTGAGGTTGGCCCGGCGTGCTGCCGGCAACTGGTGGTGGTCCAAGCGCAGATCGGCCGCTGGCTGGCGCCGGTGGCGCTACGAGGACACTTCCGTGGCTCTGGACTCGTGGTGTTCCAGCAAGCGCGGGACGGCCAGCTCGTGCAAGCTCGGCACCGGTGGCCAGTCCCGGCGCACGAGGCGACGACGCCGGCGTCGGCGGGCAGCCTGTGGCTGGACTGGCCACAGAATTCTGAGCAGCGCGAGCGGGAGGGGGGGGCGGGCACGCCGCCACAATGGCAGCGACCGGAGCGGTCATTACTGACTCAAGGCCAGATTGTGGTCAATCTGCGTTAGATGTGCACTTCAGCCTCGATGCTGCGAGCACCTTAAGGCATTTTTTCTCCGACCCAGGCACTCAGGCAGGCGTTGACAATATGCCGATCATCGGGGTATCCGAACTGCTACCGCGGGCCCGGGTTGTTCCAAACGGGGTGCCTGCGACAACCCTATCGAAGGCTTTTGACCTTTAGGTTGTAGAGGGCCCATGCTATTTCTTGCCCCTTCTCCTTTTCCCCTTGGGCGAATGCCCGGAACATCTCGGTCAGCTTTTTGTCGATATCTTCAATGCGCTGGGTATCCCGCTTCAACTGTGGTCGTAGCTCGGACCATAGCGACTTTAAGTCCGCCATGTTGCTTTCGTAGGTTACGTATCCCCATTCGGGATACCCATCGGGAGCCGTGACGGCCCCCGAGAGAGCGGCGGCAAAGTCGGCTAGCTTCTCATTCAATGAAGACATATTGCTCGCGCTCGAACCTTATGGATGGATGAGCTACATTGTCGCAGAACCTCGCCTCAGGCTCGCGGATCAGGCCACAGCCGCCGCCGTGGCCAACGGCATAGCGGCGTCTACCACCGCCGCGGCCCGGTGGCACCCGGGCTTCCGGATTCGGCCATAGGCGGTCAGTCGACATCGACGCCCAAGATGGCGGACAATTTTCCGTATTTTTTTGGGACGTCTTGCTGCGCGACACTGGTAACACTATCGCTTGTTCACTTAGGCCATCAGACGCAGATGAATCTTGCTTCCCTCGTTTCGGACCTGAAGTCGGTCGACAGCACCCTGACTATCGTCGCAAAGCGACCATGGACGGGAGGCTCCGATGCGCAGTTGGTTTCATTGACTGACAATGGCCGCGTTCCAAGCAACGTGTTGCGAGAAGGGTTTTTTTATCTTCTTGAGGTGTCTATTGCTCTCGATGAAGTGCTCGGCGAACTTGTGAACCACCTATCGCTAGACCAACAGGTCGCGGCGATTATCTACTACGCCGAGAACGATGCGTACCCGGGCTGGCTCAATACGATTGCACGACAGTTGCGGGGCTAACTGCAACCTGGCCGAATCGCGTCCCTGCTAGGAACGTCCGCTTCCGGGAAACGCGACGGACCGCTCAGGGTCGTCAGCCGCCCCCCATATCACCTGGCAATGATTGCCGCCCTAATGTAGATGGAAGCACTGCCCTTCACGCGGCCAACATGCGAGCCGGCCAGTGCCAGCAAGCTGACTCACAATGAGGCAGGAGACGAGGCGATTCCGGCACTGGCCAGTTGACTCCCCCAGGGCCAGTACCGCCAGGTTTCGACAGCATGGTCAGGCGTGGCGAACAACCGGCTAGCGGGCCTGGCCCGATCGACGCCCGCCGGCCTCGCCTGGCGGCTTGACTTCGCTGGCTGCCATGGCCGCCCCGTCTTTTTCTCTGCCCAGCACGCGCGACAGTACCCGGCGTGCATTGGCGGCGCAGTCCATGTCGCCGGGCTTTGCCTCGATGTCTTGAATGAGGGAGACCAGTTGCGCCTTGCTCTGCGCAAGTCTCGCTTCGAGCGCTTCGATATCGCCCACTTTTCGGCGCAGCGCCCCGATCAAGGCCTCGTGCTCCCAGTGTTGCAGATCAGCCGGCAGTAGCGTACGGATTTCATCCAGGCTGAAACCGGCTTTCTGCGCGGTCGTGATCAGTTCCAGGGCTAGTACCGCCTCGGGCGGGTAAGTCCGGTACCCATTCGGCCGTCGGTCCACTGTCTTCAATAAGCCAGCCTGCTCGTAGAAGCGAATGCGCGAACTGGTCAGCCCGGTGCGCTTCGCCAACTCCCCGATATTCAAGTTGGATCTCCTCAAGACTCACTTGACCTTCAACTTAACTTGAAGGTTATGGTGTGTCAAATCCTCGTGATTGGAGATTTCCGTGTCCCTTTTTTCCCGACTGACGCTGCCCTGCGGCGCCATGATCCCGAACCGCATCGCCAAGGCTGCGATGGAAGAGAACATGGCCGACGACGACCATGCGCCCTCGGCCGGACTGCTGCGGCTCTACCAAGCCTGGGCCGAGGGCGAAGCGGGACTGATCATCACCGGTAACGTGATGGTCGACGCCCGCGCCATGACCGGCCCCGGCGGCGTGGTGCTGGAGGATGACTGCCACCTCGACCGCTTCCGGGCCTGGTCCCACGCCGCACGCTCGCGCGGCGCCGGGGTGTGGATGCAGATCAACCATCCCGGCCGGCAGATGCCGGCCGCGCTCGGCCAGGAGACGCTGGCGCCTTCGGCCATCGCGCTGGACCTCGGCAAGCAGTCCAGCCGGTTCCGCATGCCGCGCGAGATGACGGAGCACGACATCGCACAGGTCGAGCGCCGCTTCGTGGCCACCGCGCGCCTTGCGGAGCGCGCGGGATTCACCGGTGTGGAAATCCATGCCGCGCATGGTTATCTGCTGAGCCAGTTCCTGTCGCCCCTGTCGAACCGCAGGCACGACCGCTGGGGCGGCTCCCTGGAGAACCGCGCGCGCCTGCTGCTCGACATCGTGCGTGGCGTGCGCGCTGCCGTCGCGCCCGGTTTCGCCGTCGCCGTCAAGCTCAACTCCGCCGATTTCCAGCGCGGCGGCTTCTCGCCCGAGGATGCGCGAGCCGTGGTCGAGATGCTCGCTCCGCTCGGTGTCGATCTGGTGGAGCTTTCCGGCGGCAGCTACGAAGCACCGGCGATGATGGGCGCCGGCCGGGACGAGCACACCTTGGCGCGCGAAGCCTACTTCCTCGAATTCGCCCGCGAAATCGCCGCGGTGGCGCAGATGCCCCTCATGGTCACCGGCGGCATTCGGCGACGCGAGGTAGCGCAGAAAGTGATCGACAGCGGCATCGCCATGGCGGGAATCGGTACCGCGCTCGCGATCGAACCGGGCCTGCCCCGCAATTGGCGGCTCGGCCGGCCGGATGTCCCCACGCTCAAGCCGATCACCTGGAAAAACAAGCCGCTGGCCGCCACCGCGCACATGGCGGCCGTCAAATACCAACTGACCCGCCTCAGCCGCCAGCGGCGCACGGCTCCCGGTGTTTGGCCGGTCTGGGCGCTGATCGTCTCGCAAGCGGACGCCGGGCGCCGAGCCCGCCGCTATCGCCGCTGGATGGAAAGACGGGCCGCCAGGGCCGGGCATGAAGGAATGACCATGCCAAGGAAGACGGATCGGCATCTGGATGCCGGACCTTGAGGTCAAGTCCAACCTTGCCGACCCGGTCAAAGCAGTGTGCGGCTTTGCTCGGCTTGTCTGCAGGGACAACGCTTCCGAGTACGAGCGGCCTGCTGAGCGCTAGTGCCGCCTTCCCACCAAGGAAAGCGGTGCCAAAGGCGCAAAGCGCAGGTTCTTTCAGGCAAGTACGCGCCAACTCCTCATTTGAGCTAAAATTTATCCTCAAATGAAAAGGAGGTGGCTATGGCTGAAGCAACATTGCGCACAAAGGCCCCGGCACGTACCAAGGGCGCCTCAAGGGTCGCCCCCACGGACGAGTGGGTCAACGTGGCCGACTCAGCGGCAGAACAGAAGCATCGGGATCAATTCATCGCGATGTTTCACAAGCATTTGTCAAAGTTGAACACTCGGCAGGTCTTCGTTACTGTCTACAAGGCCGATCCGATTCAACAGGTGGATCTGATCAAGTCCGGTGTTACGGCAGAAGCCCCTGGCAAGTTGGCGACGACGCTCCATCTGACAGCCGACCAGTTGTACAAGCATCTCGGATTCGCGCGGGCTACCGTCGACCGAAAGGCTCGCAACAAGGAGAACCTTTCGCAGGATCAATCCGAACGCATCATTGGCTTGATGAAGTTGATCGGCCAGGTCCAGACCATGGTCGACGAGTCTGGTGATGCGGAGGGCTTCGATGCTGCGCAATGGGTCGGGGAATGGATTCAGAAACCCAACCCCGCGCTTGGCAAGCGCCGCCCCGCTGATCTGATGGATACGGTGCAAGGCCTTGAGATCGTCTCTAACCTGCTCCTGAAGATGCAAACTGGTGCATACGCATGACGGTTTCGCTATGGCGCATCGCGACGGATACGCCGACTTACGAGGCCGATGATCTAAGCGGCACCGGGGCCAAGGTCTCGGGGGGGCGGTGGAATCGCAAGGGCAACGCCGTGGCATACACGTCGACCAATATCGCGTTGGCATGCCTCGAGACCGTTGTCCATCTGGTCAACGACGGTCTCCCGCTCAATCGCTATCTGGTGCAGATCGAGATCCCGGATGAAGTGTGGGACGTGCGTCTGACGCTCAAACTGACCGTAGGCTGGGACGCGGAACCTGCCGGCAAGGTGAGCCTCGATGCCGGGGACGAATGGCTTGCCTCGGGGAAGAGTGCATTGTTGGTGGTCCCGTCGGTAATCGTCCCGGAAGAGACGAACGTACTCATCAACCCCGATCACCCGGACGCCAAGAAGATCAAGGCCACGAAGATTCGGAAGTGGTTGTACGACGCACGGATCTAGTCGCTCTCCCGCATGCCCAAGCCGGTGGGCCTGCCCGCGCGTGAGCACCACGCCAGCCTCGCGTGCGCTGCAGTTGGAGCGACGCCCAGGTCGGGCGCATACCTGGCCCGCGCCGGTGCGTAACCCCTCTACCCTGCTTCACGCAGCATGGCTTGCGCGGCCCCGAACCAGGCCTTGTGAATGGCCGCTTTGGAGAAATCTGGCAGGCCGCTACGGGTCGCAAGGCACCTGTCGGCGCCGCTTAACTTGGTCTTCGTGACGTTTGGGCTTGAGCAGGCGGTTGCTTCCCTACGGCGGACCTTGCGCAACAGCCTGCATCGGGCAGCTACAGGCTACCCAGCCGCAGCCGGAGCCAGAAGAGGTATCGAAGAGATGTCGTGCGCCTCCACCATGTGCGGGACTTAATCACTTCCGAGCGACGCCGCTTTTGGTCAAGACGCGTCAACCATAGCGCGATTCACCAGATCTTCTGCTGTCAGGGACTTTTCGCCTTTGCTCCTTGCCGGTCAGCTGGCTGGTACTGTATATTTATACAGTTGTCGTCGCATACAGGAAAAGCTGGCTCCTGAAGTCAAGCCTGTGCGGCGCCCGTGCTTTCTCTCCCCACCTCGAAAGGCAATCATGTTCGTGGACCGCACCGAAATCATCAACGCCGCCAAGGCCCTGCGCGCCAGCCAGGAAGAATCCAGGTACAGCAAGCTCGTCGCGCTCGCGAACAAGCAACTCAAGGCAATGCAAACGGCAATCCAGAAGGGCAAGGAAGAATTCGAGACCAGACTGGTACTTGACATCAATGAAGACAATCCGCAAGCAGCGCTAGAACCGCGCGCGCAACGGCTAGCCGACGACCTCAGAGCGCAGGGCTACACCGCAACGGTGACCACGTTTGCCGAGGTCAGTACCGACCGCAAGAACTGGACACCGAATATCACGGTCGCCATCGGTCTGGGCGACATGGTTTCCGAAGTCGACAATGCGATAGCGAAAAGTACCGCGACCAACGAGACGGAAGTCGCGCTGGCTGGCGAAGCTGCCAGCGAAATAGCCTGACAGCAGGCGGACAATCCGAGACAGGGACAGGCATCACGGGGTTCGCGCACAGTCGCGTGAGTGATGACTGTTCCTACGAAGGAAATCCGCGCGCGATCGCTGCTCGAATCGTGCACAGATGGCTGACTGCTTTTGAGTCTGTCGAGAGACCGCTCAGGGTCGGCAACGGCCGCGGCATCCCGCATATCCCATGCCGCCAGCCAATGCCTCCCGGCGGCACAGATCCACACGCTACCGCGGCCCCCCCTACGCTGCGGCGCTAGGTCGTGCGGAAACAACCTCATGCCACCGCTTCACCGCGACGTGCGTCTCGGGAATCGGCATCGCGAACGCCTTCGTCGCGAAGTCCACGGCAGCGAGTCCGGTGATGTCCGCCGCGGAAAAGCTGTCCCCCGCAATGAACGCGGCACGACCCAGTTGCTCCTCCAGATCGTCGTAGAAATTCGCGACCCGCTGCTTGCTCCGCTCGACCAGCGCCGGGATCTGGTCGTACCCGTGCGGCCCCGAAATGGCGCGCCCCTTGAGTCCCGCGACGGCATTGCGAACGCCTTCCATTACTGCGGCGAACCCCTCGATCTCCATGCGCCGTTCCCACATCGCGACCACGGCCTTGTCTGCCGCGGTCTTGCCATACAACGATGGCGGCGCGTGGGCATCGTCGAGATAGCGCATGATCGTTGATGCTTCGCCGATGACCGTGCCGTCGTCGAGCACCAGGGTCGGCACGACGCCGCGCGGATTGATCGCGCGATAGGCTTCCGAGAGCTGCTCCCGCGTGCCGAGATCGACCGGCACGCGTTCCACTTCCAGCCCTTTTTCCGCTATCAGCATCCTGACACGGCGCGAGTTTGGCGAGCCGTTGGCATGATAAAGCTTCATTGTTTTCTCCACTTGGCGTTTCGGAATTTCAAAGTTTCAGAGTTTCGAGCCGCCGTCGACGCGCAGCGTCTCGCCGGTGATCCATCGCGCCCGGTCGGAGGCGAGAAACTCGACCGCCGCGCCGATGTCGTCGGGTTCGGCCATGCGCTTGAGTGCCTGCATGCCAAGCGTGAAGGCCCTGCCTTCCTCGCTCCTGGCGAAGCTGGACATCTCGGTCGGCACCACGCCGGGCGCCACGGCGTTGACGCGGATGCCGCGCTCGCCAAGTGCGGAGGCGAAGTGCCTGACGAGCGTGTCGATGGCGCCCTTGGTTGCCGAGTACGCCGGCAGTGTGCCCACGGCGGCATGCGCCGCGAGCGACGACAGCAGCACCACGCTGCTGCCCTTGCACATGACCGGCAGCAATTGCTGGACGAGGAAGAACGGCGCCCTTACGTTCACGGCGAACAGGTCGTCGAAGTCTTCCACCGTGGTGTCCTCGATGGTCGCTGCGCGCGAGATGCCGGCATTGGCCACGAGGACGTCCAGCCGGCCGCCGATGATGGCGCGCGCCTGCTTTGCCAGCACGTGGGGACCATCGGGAGCGCGCAGGTCGGCGGCGATCTTCTCGGCCTTGCCGCCGAGTGCGCGGATCTCGGCCACGACCGCATCCGCGTCGCGCGCCGCCTTTCCGTAGTGAACCAGCACCTGCGCGCCAGCCCTGGCCAGCGCGAGCGCGCTGGCGCGGCCGATGCCCCGCGATGCGCCCGTCACGAGCGCGGTCTTACCAGTCAATGTGTTCATGATCGATGGTTTCCTCGTTTATGCCGATTTCATGCCGATTTCATGCCGCTTTCGTGCTGCTCTTATGCCGATTTCATGCCACTTTCCAGACCGGGTAGTCGGTGTAGCCCCGCGCGTCGCCGCCGTAGAAGGTGGCGCGATCGTAGGGATTCAGCGGCAAGCCCGTGCGCAGGCGCGACGGCAGGTCCGGATTGGCGATGAAGTGCCGCCCGAAGGCCACCGCGTCGACATGGCCGCGCGTGATTTCGGCCTGCGCCTCAGTGCCGTCGAACCCGCCCGCGGCGATCACCGGTCCGCCGAAGTGCGCGCGCAGGTCACGCGCCGCAACGGCATGCAGGCCGGCGGCGATCTCTTCCGAGCCCACCACGCGCGGTTCCACGACGTGCAGGTAGGCCAGTTGCCGGCCCGACAGCGCCTGCGCCACATAGCGGAAATCCGACTCGGAATCGCTGTTGGACATGCCGTTGAACCCGCTGCTCGGCGACAGCCGCACGCCGACACGTCCCGCGCCCCAGATCGTGCGGACGGCATCCACCACCTCGATCAGCAGGCGCGCGCGGTTTTCGATCGGGCCACCGTAGCGATCGGTACGCCGGTTGCTGCCATCCTGCAGGAACTGGTCGAGCAGATAGCCATTGGCGGCATGGATCTCCACGCCATCGAACCCAGCCTGCAGGGCACGTCTGGCGGCGCTGGCATAGTCGTCGACGACAGCGGGAATCTCCGTGGTTTCAAGCGCCCGCGCCGGCGAGACCGGCGTCCACCCGTGCGCCGTGAAGGCGACGCCCTCGTAGGGCACGACCGAGGCCGTGACCGGCGCCGCGCCGCCGGTCAGGCTCGCGTGCGAGGTCCGGCCGACATGCCACAGTTGCGCGACGATACGCGCGCCGCGCGCATGCACGGCGGCCACGATCGGTTTCCAGGCTGCCATCTGGGCATCGGTGTACAGTCCGGGCGCCCCGAGGTAGCCCCGGCCCGTGGCCGAGACCGTGGTGGCTTCGCCGATGATCAGGCCGCCCGCCGACGCGCGCTGCGCGTAGTAGTCGCGCATCAGGGCATTGGGCACGTCGCCGTCCCGGTCGGCGCGCAGCCGGGTCAGCGGCGCCATGACGACGCGATGATCCAGCCGGATCTCGCCCAACTCCAGCGAGCTGAACAGTGTGTTGGTGTTGGACATGATGGTTCTTTCCAGAATGAGGTGGCGTGCATCAGCCGGCGGTCTTGCCGCCGTCGACGGTGAGGATCTGGCCCGTGACAAACGCCGCGCCCGCGGACGCGAGATAGATCACGGCCGCCGCAATGTCCTCGGGCTTGCCGAGGCGGGCCAGCGGCACGCCGCCGGCCAGCGCGGCCTTGTTCTCCGGCGTCCCCGTGAAGCGGTCGAGCATGCCGGTCTCGGTGGGTCCCGGCGCTACCGCGTTGACGCGCACCCCGGTGCCGGCGACTTCGAGCGCCGCCGACTTCGTGATGCCTTCCACCGCATGCTTGCTGCCCGCGTAGACCGAGGCATAGGCCGCGCCTTCGTGGCCGTAGGTGGACGAGATGTTGATCACGACACCGGAACGCTGCGCCGTCATGACGCGAAGCTCGTGCTTGAGGCTGAGCAATGTGCCCAGCACATTGGTGTCGAACGTGGCCGCATAGCTGTCGGCGGTCTGCTCGGTCACCGGACCCGGCCTGCCTTCCGTGCCGGCATTGTTGACGGCGACATCCAGCCGGCCGAAGCGCGTCACGGCCTGATCGACGAGATGGCGGACGTCCTGGTCGTGGCGCACATCGGCCTGCACGAAGAAGGCATCGGCGCCGAGCTCGCGCAGCTCGGCTTCGAGCGCGGCGCCTTCGGCGGGCCGGCGGCCCGAGACGACGAGCTTCGCGCCGGTGCGGGCGAATGCGACGGCGGTGGCGCGGCCGATGCCGGTCAGTGCGCCAGTGATGAGAACGACGGGATTGCTCATGGGAAACTCCTGTAAAGTATCGCTGCCACGCATGGGTTGGCGTTGCGCGGATAGCGGAACGCGGTCGCTACAGGAGCCAATCTAGGGGCTTTCAGCACCCGCGAAAAAGACTTTGTAAGCCTGTAGGCATGCCTGTCAGGCATGAGGCGGATGGCACACGGATGGAACTGAGACATCTTCGATATTTCATCGCGGTGGCGGAAGCGGGCAGCCTGACCGAGGCCGCGGCCAATCGGCTTCATACGTCACAGCCCTCGCTAAGCCGGCAGATCCGCGATCTGGAGGAACAGGTCGGCGTGGAACTACTGCGCCGCAGCGCGCACGGCGTGACGCTGACGGACGCAGGCCGGGCCTTCATCGACCATGCGCGGCTGGCCATGGCGCAGGTCGACGCCGCGGTGGAAGCGGCCCGCCGCGCGGCACAACCCGCCAAGCCGCGCTTCGCACTCGGCTTTCTGACCGGCCAGGAGATGACATGGCTGACGGACGCCATGCACTTGCTGCGCGCGGAGCTGCCGAATATCGAGGTGAGCGTGTCGAGCGACTACTCCACGGAGCTGGCCGCCGCGGTGGCCCACGGCAAGCTGGACGTCGCCTTCATGCGCGCCGAGCCCGGATACGACCTCGAATACCAAGTCGTTGCCAGGGAACCGCTGGTCGTGCTGATGCCGAGCGACCATGCATTGACCGCGCGCGACGCGCTGCGCGCGGAGGATCTCCGGAACGAGCCGTTCATCGCGATGGGAGACAAGGCGAGAGTGCTGCGGCAGGTCGTCGACGCCTATCTGGCCAGTTCGGGCGTAGACGTCGAGATCGCGCAGAGCGTCGACAATCCGGCCATGGTGATGTCGCTGATTGCATCGACCCGGGGCGTGACGCTGATCCCCGCCTATGTGGAGAACCTGATGCCGTGGTCGGTGGTCAGCCGGCCGCTGACCGGTGAAATCCCGACCATCGATCTCGTCGTCGGGTATAGCCCGAGCAATACCGCGCCAACGTTGCGGCTGTTCCTGTCCCGGCTCGACGAACTGAGATCGAGGATCGCCGGGCGCGCCGGGCGGTGAGTGCCGCCCGCTTACTGCGCGGGCGGCTGACCCGAGGAAAGTATCGTCTTCAGTCTTGTGCCGCCAATGGATTCGCAACTGGAAGGCTTCGTATCAGTCCATTGGACCGCGACGCCGCGGACGACCGGCCGGACCATGCGCCACGGCCAGAAGCCAAACCGCTGTGATCCGGTGTACTGGACGATTGCGTCCGCTCCGCGCAATTGGGCGTACTCCGCCATTTTCGGCAGAATATCCTGCACGCTGCCGTAGGTTCCCTTGCCGATCTTGATGTTCTTGATGATCTTGTATTTCTGGCTGGCGGGAGGGAGGTGCGCGAAGAAGCAGAATTCGCCGAGGTCGCCGTGAAGATCGTTCGCCGGGGTTTCGCCGTCTTTGGAGATATCCACTTCCGCGTCGGGGCTGGCATCCGAAGCCGGCTCCGCCGAATATGCGCTATTTTCGGCTATGCCGATAGCGAACAATGACGCGATCAACGCAACTACGAATTGCCGTGCAGGGTTCATTGGGGGATCTCGACGATCAGCGTCGGGTTGGTGTCTTGTGATGGGAGACGGGATAGTAACTAATTGTAAGTCTGCCGACCAAGGGATCGTTGTAAGTTCACCCGGGTCGCGCACGGTGGCGGCAATCCCAGGTCATGACGGCGGCCGGGCGCTGACCTGCCTGCCAGGGACCGCGACCGGCCCGCGGGCGCGGCGGCTCGGAAAAGAGACGGCCCCGCACGTCCGGTCGGCTATGATGCCAATCCTCTCCGAAGTGGCCCCATGATCTCCGTCCGTAATGTCACGCTGGTCACGCTGCGCCGCGGTCACGCTGCGCGGCGGCGTCAATGTCGTACTCGACCGCGCGTCCGCCACCTTCAACCATTTCAGCTATCGTGCGGACAAGCGCGCTCCAGCGCAGGAATCGGCCTGAAGGGACATTCGCCTTGTGGCGAAAAGTGTTTCAATCGCGGTTTGAACGTCGTTCCAGACTCGAGCCGGGCGGCAAGGCGAACATCGCCGTCACCGAGGACATCGCGGAGGACCCGAGCGCGGTGGTGTCACGGCAAAGGGCCGGCTTCACCATCACATTCCCCGTCCCCACGACGAACAAGGCAGCTCCGGCACGGAGCCGGACAATAGCGGTCGCATCATTTTTAGCACCATTTTTTTTGGAATTCCCCCATGGAAATCAAGGTCAACTTTCTCGACAAGCTACGTCTTGAAGCCAAGTTCGATGACTTCACGGTAGTAGCCGACCAGCCCATCCGCTACAAGGGCGATGGCTCCGCACCGGGTCCGTTCGATTATTTTCTGGCCTCGTCGGCCTTGTGCGCGGCTTACTTTGTTAAGTTGTACTGCGTAACCCGCAACATTTCGACCGAGAACATCCGCCTGTCGCAGAATAACATTATCGACCCGGAAAACCGATATCAGCAGATTTTCAAGATTCAGGTCGAGCTGCCGACGGATATTTCCGCCAAGGACCGCCAGGGCATCTTGCGCTCCATCGATCGCTGTACGGTAAAAAAAGTGGTGCAAACTGGACCCGAGTTCGTGATCGAAGAGGTAGAGAACCTGGATGCCGATGCCCAGTCGTTGCTGACGCTGAAGCCGGCACCTGACGCCAGCACCTATATTGCGGGCAAGGATCTGCCATTGGAGCAGACCATCGCCAATATGTCGGGCATTTTGGCGGGCCTGGGGATGAAGATAGAAATCGCTTCATGGCGTAATATCGTTCCCAATGTCTGGTCGCTGCATATCCGTGATGCGCACTCGCCAATGTGCTTTACCAATGGCAAGGGAGCGACCAAGGAAAGCGCGCTGGCATCGGCGCTGGGGGAATTTATCGAGCGCCTGAGTTGCAATCACTTTTATGCCGGTACGTTTTGGGGCGAAGACTTCGCCAATGCCGCATTTTTACATTACCCGAACGAGCGCTGGTTCAAGCCTGGGCCCAAAGATGCGCTGCCGGCTGAAATTCTCGATGCATACTGCCTGCCCATTTACAATCCCGATGGCGAGTTACGCGGCTCGCACCTGTACGAAACCAACTCGGGAAATTTGCAGCGCGGTATCTGTTCGCTGCCGTATATACGGCAGTCGGACGGCGAAGTGGTGTATTTCCCGTCCAATCTGATCGAAAACCTCTACGCCAGCAATGGCATGAGTGCCGGTAATACACTGGCCGAAGCGCAGGTGCAATGCCTGTCGGAAATTTTCGAACGGGCGGTAAAGCGCGAAATTCTGGAAGGCGAAATGGCACTGCCCGATGTGCCCCGCGAGGTGCTGGCGAAATACCCTGGCATTCTGGCTGGCATTCAGGGGCTGGAAGAGCAAGGCTTTCCGATATTGGTGAAGGACGCTTCGTTGGGCGGAATTTATCCGGTGATGTGCGTCACCTTGATGAACCCGCGAACCGGCGGTGTCTTTGCTTCGTTCGGCGCGCATCCCAGCTTCGAAGTGGCGCTGGAACGGAGCCTGACAGAATTGCTACAGGGTCGCAGTTTTGAAGGCCTGAACGATTTGCCGCAGCCCACCTTTGTCACTAACGCCGTGACCGAGCCAAACAATTTTGTTGAACACTTCATTGATTCCAGCGGCGTGGTGTCGTGGCGCTTTTTCAGCGCCAAGGCGAATTTCGGTTTTGTCGAGTGGGATTTTTCCGCCCGGGGCGAGAACGCCAATGCCGAGGAAGCAGCGACCTTGCTCGGCATTCTTGAGGACATGGGGAAAGAGGTGTACATGGCGGTGTATGACCAGCTTGGCGCCGTTGCTTGCCGGATTCTGGTGCCGGGCTATTCGGAAGTCTATCCTGTAGAAGATTTGATCTGGGATAACACCAACAAGGCACTGTCGTTCCGCGCGGATATCCTGAACCTGCATTGCCTGGACGACGCAAGCCTGGAGGCTCTGCTTGAGCGTCTGGACAACAGCGAGCTCGATGAGTACGCCGACATCGCCACGCTGATCGGCATCGAATTTGACGAGAATACGGATTGGGGACAGTTGACGGTGTTGGAGCTGAAGCTGCTCATTCAGCTCGCCTTGCAGCAGTTTGAGGCGGCGCACGAACTGGTGGGCGCCTTCTTGCAGTACAACGACAACACGGTCGAGCGCGGACTGTTTTACCAGGCCTTGAATGTGGTGCTGGAGGTGCTGCTGGATGACGACCTGAACCTGGACGACTACGCGGTCAACTTCCGTCGGATGTATGGCGATGCGCGGATGGACGCGGTGCTGGGTTCAGTGGACGGCAGCGTGCGTTTCTTTGGTCTGACGCCAACCAGTATGAAATTGGAGGGCCTCGACAGACACCACCGCCTGATTGACAGCTACAGAAAATTGCACTCGGCACGGGCAAACGCAGCGGCTACAGCCGGTTAAGGCTGAGGCCCTCCGTTCTGCAGCACGCGGATGCCGACGGAAATGCAATATCCGGTGGAAGCGCGCGGCTAGCAAGCGGGTAGCATCGCGGCGAGGTTCGGCAGGACTCGCGCCTACTTCGCATCCACAACAACCGGCACCGTCTGCGTTTTCCACGACTCCGTCGGCAGCTTCCACAACGGCGGCATCTGCGAAAACGGCGGCACGGTGTGGACCAGCCTGGCCAGTGCAAGGCGGCTGTCCGTGCCGATCTTGCTGAAGATGGCCTTCAGGTGCGCCTTGACGGTATCGAGGCCGACGTTCATCGCGGCGGCGATGGCTTCGTTGGATTTGCCCTGGGCCAGCCATACGGCCGCTTCGATCTGCCGTTGCGTCAGGCCGGGAAAGGCAAAGTGAAGGCGGTCCGCGGCGGAGAGCTTGTCGACCGTGCGCTGCTGTGCCTGGCGATAGACGCGCAGCACGTGCGCGCGGTAGGTCTGAAGCCGGTCGCGCTCGGCATCGCTGTACGCCGGCCGGCCAACGATGCGATGCGCGCTCAGATCCAGCGAGTATTCGCCGTGCTGGATCAGCACGCCCATGATGCGGCGGGCGCCGGATGGCAGGAACACTTCCTGCGCCATCGGCAGCGCCATGAATTCATCGTCGCTGAAGATGTCCGACTCGCGAATGGCCCGCTCGCCATAGAAGGCCGGGTCTTTCTGCCAGAAAGGATGGCTGCCGGCATGGCGCGCGTAGGCCGCGAAGGCCTGCTCGCGCCGGCCGGGGGCGTCTTCGATCGACAGCAGCGCGCGCAGTTCTCCGCTTCGATGGTGAATCTCCGTCCAGGCGACGACGTCGGCGTCGGTCAACCTGATTACCCCATCGAACAGAACGCCTGGCAACGTCAGCAGGTCAGGCTCGGTTTCATACAGACGCACGATTTCCTGCAGCAGGATGGGGTCGGTGTGCATGACTACTCGTTCGGGTAATGGCATTTTTCTGCGGCAAATCTTACATTAGCGCGCCTTGATGTGCTTGCCGCGCCTGTGTCACGCGGAACAAACGCGGCTATGACCACGTAGTCCAAAAAAAAGACGAGGGGTTATCGGGATGAATTGCATTTACCGGCTGGTGTGGAACGGGGCGTTGGGTGTCTGGCAGGCCGTATCGGAACTGGCGGCGCCGCGCGCAAAGGGATCCGGCAAGGGAGGGAGGCGCCATCTCCGGCGGCGGGCCGGAGCGAGTGCGGTAGTGGCGCTCTCGCTGAGCCTGGCCGCGCCGATGGCGCGTGCGGTCGATGTGCTTCTCGTGGGTACCGGGGGCGTGGGTGGCGGCGACGGCGGCAATGGCGGTATCAGCGGCGGTGGCGGCGGGGCGGACTTTTTCCTTCCGGGCCCCGGCGGTGCCGGCGGCGTTCCCGCTCCAACGCAGACGATTCCCGGCACCGCCAATGGCGGTAGCCTCCTGCCGACTTACGACTATGTCGGCATCGGAGGCGGTGCCGGCGGCGGGGACGGCGCCAACCTGGGCGGCATCAATGGCGGCAACGGCGGCGACGGGGTGCTGGACCTCAATGGGACGACGCTGAACGTTGCCAACGCGCTGCTCATCGGAGGCGCCGGTGGCGGTGGCGGCTCGGGGGGCGCCGGTGATACTCGCGGCGGCAATGGCGGCACGGGCGGCAGTGGAACGCTGACGGCCACGGGCGGCACGGCCATCACGGTCGGCACTCAGCTGTACATTGGCGGCCTGGGCGGCGCGGGCGGCAACTGCGGCTGCTCCGGCAACGGCGGCGCCGGTGGCGCAGGCGTGTTCAACCTCGGCGATGGCAGCACGCTGAACCTGGCGGGCGCCACCTTCACCATCACCGGCAACGGTACGCTGAACATCGGCAACGCCACGGCCAATGGGGCGAGCGCCGGTACGATCAACGGGCTGGCCGGCAGCATCAACAATGCCGGCGCGATCCACTTCAACCAGTCCGACGCGGCATATACGTTTTCCACGGCGATCTCCGGCACCGGCACGGTGACGCAGAACGGCAGCGGCACGACCTTCCTGACCGGCGCGAATACCTACTCGGGTGGCACGACCGTCAACGCCGGCCTGATCAGTTTCAGCAATGGCGGCAACCTGGGATCGGGCAACATCACGCTGAATGGCGGGGGCCTGCAATGGGCCTCGGGGAACACGACGGATATTTCCGGCCGGCTGAATGCGCTGGGCACGGCCGGCGGCACGTTCGACACCAATGGCAACGACGTGACCGTGGCAAGCGCCCTCGCCGGCGCGGGCGGCTTGACGAAGGCGGGCGCCGGCACGCTGACGCTGACAAACCTGAATGCCTATGCGGGCGTCACCACCATCAGCGGCGGCACGCTGGCGCTGACCGGCACGGGCAGCATTGCCAGTTCCAGTGGCCTCGTCAACAACGGCACTTTCGATATTTCCGGCAAGTCCGGCGGTGCGACCATCGCTGCGTTGTCCGGCACCGGTGCCGTCGCGCTGGGCGGCCAGACGCTGACGGTGAGCACGGGCGGCGGCACATTCAGCGGCGTGATCGGCGGCATGGGTGGCCTCACGCTTGGCGGCGGCACGCAGACCTTGTCCGGCCTGAATACCTACGCCGGCACCACCACGATCAACGCCGGCACCCTGGCATTGACGGGCGCGGGCAGCATTGCAAGCTCCGGCGGACTGATCAACAACGGCAGCTTCGACATCTCCGGCACAACGGGCGGCGCGGCGGTGCGCGCACTGTCGGGCAGCGGCACCGTGGCATTGGGCAGCCAGACGCTGACGGTCAACAATGCCGCGGGCACATTCAGCGGCGCGATTGGCGGCACTGGCGGCCTCACGCTCGATGGCGGCACGCAGACGCTGTCCGGCGTGAACACCTACACCGGCGCCACCACCATCAATGCCGGCACGCTGGCCCTGACCGGCGCGGGCCGCCTGGCCGCGGATACCGGCGTGGCGCTGGCGGGTACCGGCGCGAGGCTGGACCTGTCCGCCGGCGGCAGCCAGTCGGTGGGACACCTCTCCGGCGTGGGGGGAAGCCAGGTGGCGCTGGGCGCCAATACGCTCACGCTGACCGACAACACCTCGCAAGCGTTCGGCGGCAGCCTGGCCGGTACCGGTGGCCTGATCAAGCAAGGCAGCGGCACGCTCACGCTCAACGGCATCAACAGCGCCTTCGCCGGCACCACGACCGTGGCGGGCGGCGCGCTGGCCGTGGGCGATGCGGCCAACGCCAATGCGACGCTCGGCGGCAACGTGCTGGTCAACGCGCCTGGCACGCTGCGCGGCCACGGCACGGTGTTGGGCAATGTCGACAACAGCGGCTTCGTGGCGCCGGGCGGCTCCATCGGCACGCTGTCGGTCGGCGGCAACTATGCCCAGGCGGCGAGTGGCACCCTGTCGATCGAAGTCAGTCCGACGGACGCGTCGCAACTGCGCGTGAGCGGTTCCGCCGCGCTGGGCGGCACGTTGGCTGTGGTGTTCACGCCGGGTACCTACTCGGCGCGACAGTACACGGTATTGAGCGCGGCAAATGGCGTGACGGGCCGCTTTGCCAACGTCACCACGGCAACCGCCGGAGCCAGCCTCGGCACGCTGCAGCCGTCCGTCACCTATGGTCTTGGCGACGTTGCCCTGACCTTGGCGGCGACCTCGCCGACAGACCCGTTGGTGGTGGCGCCTGCCAACACGTCGATCTATACGGCGCTTGGCACGACGGCGCTCTCGCAGGCGCAGGGCGCCAGCGCGACGCTGCTCGAGCGGCTGGCCAATGTGCAGCACGGCCTGGAGACGTCCAGGGACGTGTGGATCAAGGCCAACGGCACCCGCAACAAGGTGGGCGGCACCGGCAGCGCGCCGGGGTTCCAGACACACGCCTACGGTTTCCTGGCCGGCGCCGACGGGCAACTCGGCAGTGCCACGGTCGGCGCTGCCGGCGGCTACACGCATACGTCCATCGGCGAGGATGGCACCGGGTCCTCCGGCGACATCGATACGCTGCGGCTGGCGCTGTATGGCAACCAGCCCGTGGGCGTGGTCAACCTGTCGGCCACGTTGGGTTATGGGCTGGATTTCCTGTCGCAGAAGCGGCCGTTTGCCGGGCTGGGCACGGCCGAGGGCGACCATATCGGCCACGAATTCACGGCGGCGATGCAGGCGAGCCTGCCCATGCAGGCCGGCGGATTCGTGCTGACGCCGCAAGCGGGCTTGCGCTATGCCTACATCCGCGCCAATGGCTTCGGCGAGAGCGGTGCCGGCGGCCAGAACCTGCAAGTGGATGCGGACAACGCGCGCAGCCTGCAGCCCTACGTCGGCGTGGCGCTCGACAAAGCCTTTGGCGATGCCGCGCGCCCCGTCAACGTGCAGCTGCGCCTGGGCTATGCGCACGAAGCGTTGGGCGGGAGCCGCGTTGCGCTGGTGCAAAGCCAGGATGGCACCGTGTTCGCCGCCCCGGGGACGGACCTGCCGCGCTCGTTCCTGACCACTGGCGCCAGCGTCAGCCTGCTGGCGTCGAAGGCGACTACCGTGGCGCTGGGGGTGGATGCGGTGCTCAATACCGGCCACGTGTCGGCGCAGTCGGTGCACGTGCGCGTCGACCACCGGTTCTGAACCGTGGCGCCCGGCAATCGCCACCAGCCGCTCGTTCCGCAGCAGGTTGCGATGCCGAAGCCTCTCGATAAGACGGGCTGCTGCCCGGGCGCCAGGACGGGCGTGTGAACGCTGGAAATCCCTGGCGTCATCCTTGCAGTTCAGGCGTTGCAAGCCATTCGCGTCCCTTGAGCATGCCCTGCCAGTAGAGCGGCGGCAGGATGCGTTCCTTGAGCCACCACGCCAGCCGCGAGGGCCGCGTGCCATCGATGAACCAGCGCGGAAAGCTCGGCGCGACCTTGCCGCCGTAGGTGAACTCGGCCAGGACGATCTTGCCGCGTTCCACCGTCAACGGGCAGGAGCCGTAGCCGTCGTAGCGCGCTTCGCCCCTGGCCTCGCCGCGCGTGGCCAGCACGTTGTGCGCGACCACCGGGGCTTGTTTGCGCGCGGCGGCGGCCGTCTTGGCATTCGACATGTTGCCGGCATCGCCCAGCCCGAAAATATTGTCGAACCGCTTGTGGCGCAGCGTTGCCGGATCGACGTCGACCCAGCCGGCGGCATCCGCCAGCGGGCTGACCCGGATGAAATCCGGCGCCTTTTGTGGCGGCACGGCGTGCAGCATGTCGAATTCGCGCTCCACCATCTCCGGCTCGCCGTTGGCCACGGCCCGCCGGAACGTCGCCCGCCGCGCGGCGCCGTCTACCTTCACCAGCGTCTCGCCGAAGTTCAGGGCGATGCCGTAGCGCTCCACGTACTGCATCAGCGCCGGCACGTAGTCGGCTACGCCGAACAGCACGTTGCCGGCGTTGCAGAAATCCATGTCCACGCGGTCGAGCATGCCGGCGCGGCGCCACGCGTCCGCGGACAGGTACATGGCCTTCTGCGGCGCGCCCGCGCACTTGATCGGCATGGGCGGCTGCGTGAACAGCGCCTTGCCGCCGCCCTTGCGGCTCAGCTCGCGCACGAGATGCCAGGTGTAGGGAGCGAGGTCATAGCGGTAGTTGGAGGTCACGCCGTTGCGGCCCAGCGTTTCGGGCAGGCCTTCGATCGCCTCCCAGTCCAGCTTGAGTCCGGGGCACACCACGAGCTGTTCGTACTTCACCACGCGGCAACCGTCGAGGATGACGGTATTGTGCTCGGGCTCGAAGGCCGCCACGGCCGCCTTGATCCAGGCCACGCCGCGCGGCAGCACCGAAGCCATGGTGCGAGCCGTATGGGCCGGCTCGAAGACCCCGCCGCCCACCAGCGTCCATCCGGGCTGGTAGTAGTGGATATCCGCGGGGTCGATGATGGCGACGTCGAGCCCCGGTCTGCGTGCCAGCAGGCTCGATGCCACCGCGATTCCCGCGGCGCCGCCGCCGATGATGACGACGGCATGGCTGGCGTCGGCAATGTCCGTTGGCGTGCGGCCGCCATTGGCAATGCGCCTGACCACGCCCTTGAGCTGGTAGCCGGCGGCCGCGGCGCGCTCGATGATGTCCGGCAAGGGCCGGTGCGGGGCTTGCGACAAGGCCCACAGCGTGGCCGAGCGCATGCCGGTGCGGCAATAGGCCAGCACCGGCTTCGGCAGGCTGTCCATGAGCCTGCCGAACGCCTGCGCCTGTTCGTCGCCGACCTTGCCCGACTCCACCGGCAGGTAGTGCGCCTGGAGGCCGAGCAGGGAGGCATTGCGCTCGATTTCCTGGAAGCCGGGCTGATCCGGGCCTTCGCCGTCGGGGCGGTTGCAGATCAGCGAACGAAAGCCGCTGGCGGCGAGGGTATGTACGTCGTCGGGAAGAATCTGCGGGCTGACCGACAGTTCACTGGTGAGGGCGCGGGGTTGCATGGTCTGTCTGTTCCTTCTGGGGCGGGTGGCTCAGAGCAAGTTGAGGGGTATCTTCAGGTAGCGCACGCCGTTGTCCTCCGGCGGCGGCAATTCGCCGGCGCGCATGTTGACCTGGACCGAGGGCAGGATCAGCACGGGCATCGAGAGAGTGGCGTCGCGCGCCTGGCGCATGGCGACGAACTCTTCTTCGCTGATGCCGTCGCGCACGTGGATGTTGTGCGCGCGCTCGTCCGCGATCGTGGTCGCATATTGCATTTCCCGTCCGCCCGGCTGGTAGTCGTGGCACATGTACAGGCGGGTGTCCGGCGGCAGGCTCAGCACCTTGTTGATGGAGCGGTACAGCGTGCGCGCGTCGCCGCCGGGGAAGTCGCAGCGGGCGGTGCCGTAGTCGGGCATGAACAGCGTGTCGCCGACGAAGGCGGCGGTGTCCGTGCCATCGCCGATCACATAGGTCATGCAGGCCGGCGTATGCCCCGGCGTGTGCATGGCGAGTGCCTGCAGTTCGCCGATGCGGAAGGTGTCGCCGTCGTGCAGCAGCAGGTCGAACTGGTGGCCGTCGCGCGCGAAGTCGGCGCCGCTGTTGAACAGCTCGCCGAACACCTGCTGCACGGTGGTGATGTGGCTGCCGATGGCGGTCTGCCCGCCCAGCCGCTCCTTGAGGTACGGGGCGGCCGAGAGGTGGTCGGCATGTACGTGGGTCTCCAGGATCCAGCGCACGGTCGCGCCCAGTTCCCGCACGCGCCCGACGATGCGGTCCGCGCTGGCGGTGCGGGTGCGCCCCGACTTCGGGTCATAGTCCAGCACGCTGTCGATCAGCGCGCATTGCAGGCTGGTGCGGTCCAGCACGAGGTAGCTGAGGGTCGAGGTGTCGGGATCGAAGAAGGCTTCGATCTCCATTTGCGAGGTACGGGGCTCGGTCGGCGTCATGCGTTGTCGATTTGGGGTTGAGACGGGATCGGCTCCCCTGTCTCAAGACTCGTGCCAACAGCGAGGTGTGCCGCAAGGTGCTGATTTTCTTGTGATTTCCATGTGCGCCATGCCGGATTGCGCGCTGCCGGGTGCCAGGCGGCGCTGCCACTTGGCAGTGATGGCAGGATTTGGCAGAATGGCACCTTCCCGATGCCGGCATGATGCCGGCCCGCCGCCAGCCCCAGGCTCCCCCAATGGATCCCCAAGCCAGTCTCCAGGCTCTCCTCTCCTATCTGGAGCAGGAAAGCCAGCCGATGATCGTCCTCGACACCGACTACCGCATCCTGGCCGCCAACACCGCCTACCGGAGGCAGTTCGGCGCCGTCCAGCGCCCCTACCTGGGCCAGCCCTGCTATCGGATTTCGCATGGCTACGACGTGCCGTGCGACCAGGCCGGCGAGCACTGCCCGATGCGCAAGGCCTTCGAGACGCGCGGCCCGGACCGCGTCCTGCACATCCACCACACGCCGCGCGGGCCGGAGCACGTGAATGTCGAGCTGCGCCCGATCCTCGACGAGGACCAGCGGATCGTTGCCTACGTCGAGCGGCTGAGCACCGTGCGCAGCGCTTCGGCCCGGCCGAGCGCGGAAGGGCTGGTGGGCCGCTCCGAGGCGTTCAACGCGGCGCTGGAGGCCGTGCAGCGCGTGGCGCCGTCTTCGCTGCCGGTGCTGCTGCTGGGCGAATCTGGCACCGGCAAGGAAATGTTCGCGCACGCGGTGCACGAGGCCAGCGCCCGCGCCGGCGGGCCGTTCGTCGTGGTGGACTGCTCGGGCCTGACCGAGTCCCTGTTCGAGAGCGAGTTGTTCGGCTACGAAAAGGGGGCATTTACGGGGGCGCTCACGCGCAAGCCGGGCCTGGTCGAGACGGCCGAGGGCGGCACGCTGTTCCTCGACGAAATGGGCGACGTGCCGCTGTCGATGCAGGTCAAGCTGCTGCGGCTGATCGAATCCGGCACCTACCGGCGCGTGGGCAGCGTGGAAACGCGGCGGGCGGACTTCCGGCTGGTCGCGGCCACGCACAAGCCGCTCGAGCAGATGGTCAGCCAGGGACTGTTCCGGCAGGACCTTTTCTTCCGGATCGCCGCCTTCCCGATCCACCTGCCGGCGCTGCGCGAGCGGCTTGGCGACATCGCGCTGCTGGCTGAATCGATCCTGCAGCGCGGCGGCGGGCTGCGGGACCAGCTTCACCTGAGTGCGGAGGCGCTGGCGTGGATGCGCGCGTACCACTGGCCCGGCAACATCCGCGAACTGCGCAACGTGCTGGACCGCGCGCGCCTTTATGCCGATGACGGCGTCATCCGCGTGAAGGACCTGCCACCGGGACTGGGCGAGCCGGTTCTGGCGCCGGTGGCCAGGCGCCACATGCCGGGCGCCCGGGAAAGCGACGACGAGGCATTGCGCGAACGGGTGCGCAGTTTCAAGGGCACGCGGCGCGCGCTTGCCCACGCGCTGGGCATGAGCGAGCGCAGCCTGTATCGCCGGCTCAAGGAACTGGGCATCGGCTGAGCCGCGCTTCGTCGGCAGCTGGCATTTCCCTGCCAGCGCACTGCCATTCACTGCCACCGCTGGCAGCACTGACACCCGGCTGACAGCCCCGCCGTGCCGGCGTTGCCACGCCATTTCCGCGCAAGTGATTGTTTTGTCTGCCCTTTCGGCCCACGCGCCGGGATGGCACGGAACTTGTTCATATGCCGTCATGAACGATCCCGATCAAAACCTGTTACGTCACCTGTGCTGGATCCTGGCGATCAAGATGCTGCTGCTGGCGAGCCTCTGGCTGGCCTTCGTCGCCGGACAGCGCGTGCCGGTCGACGCCGCCGCCGCTTCCGCGCACCTGCGCTCCGCGCCCATCGTGTCCAGCCACACACGCCTGCAAGGAGCCCGTCCGTGATTTCGGAACAACTGGTGGACCTTTCCCGGCTGCAGTTCGCCGCCACCGCTCTCTATCATTTTCTGTTCGTCCCGCTCACGCTGGGCATGGTATGGCTCCTCGTCATCATGGAGACCGTCTATGTCATGACCGGCAAGGTGGTCTGGAAGGACATGACCCGCTTCTGGGGCAAGCTGTTCGGCATCAACTTCGCGCTGGGCGTGACCACGGGCATCACGCTCGAATTCCAGTTCGGCACGAACTGGGCCTACTACTCGCACTACGTGGGCGACATCTTCGGCGCGCCGCTGGCGATCGAGGGGCTGATGGCGTTCTTCCTCGAATCCACGTTCATCGGCCTGTTCTTCTTCGGCTGGGACCGCCTCTCGCGCGTCGAGCACCTCGTCGTGACCAGCCTGATGGCGCTCGGCACCAACCTGTCGGCGCTGTGGATCCTGATCGCCAACGGGTGGATGCAGAACCCCGTCGGCGCCGAATTCAACTGGCAGACGATGCGCATGGAGATGACCGACTTCTGGGCCATCGTCTTCAATCCCGACGCGCAGGCCAAGTTCGTGCACACGGTGTCGGCCGGCTATGTGACCGGGGCGATGTTCGTGCTGTCGGTGTCGGCCTGGTACCTTCTGCGCGGGCGCGACGTGGAGTTCGCCAAGCGCAGCTTCCGCGTGGCGGCGGCGTTCGGGCTGGCCAGCGTCTGCTCGGTCATCGTGCTGGGCGATGAAAGCGGCTACACGGTCGGCGAGGCGCAGCAGACCAAGATGGCCGCGATCGAGGCCATGTGGGAGACGGAGCCCGCGCCCGCGTCGTTCAACGTCGTGGCCGGCATCAACGAGGCCGCGCAGCGCAATGACTGGGCGGTGCGGATTCCCTGGGTCATGGGCCTGATCGGCACCCGGTCGGCCACCAGGGAGATCCCGGGCATTCACGAGATCCAGGCGCGCAACCGCGAGCGGATCCGCAACGGCATCGAAGCGGTGAGCGCGCTGGAGACGCTGCGCAGCCATCGCGACGATGCGCGTGCGCTGGCGACCTTGAAGCGGCATCAGGCCGACCTTGGCTTCGGCCTGCTGCTCAAGCGCTATGCGACGGACGTGCGCCAGGCCACGCCGGCCATGATCGAGCGCGCCGTGCGCGACACCATTCCCCGCGTCACGCCGATGTTCTGGGCGTTCCGCGTCATGGTGGGCCTGGGCTTTGCCATGCTGGCGCTGTTCGCCCTGTCGTTCTGGACGACCCTGAAGGGCCGGTTCCGCTCGCGCCCGTGGCTGCTGCGCTGGGCGATCTGGATGCTGCCGGCGCCGTGGCTGGCCTGCGAGCTGGGCTGGTTCGTCGCCGAGTACGGCCGCCAGCCGTGGACCATCTATGGCGTGCTGCCCACGCACCTGAGCGTCTCCACCCTGAGCGCGGCCAGCCTGTATGGCTCGCTGGCGGGCTTCGTCGGCTTCTACACCGTGCTGCTGGTCGTCGAGGTCTATCTGATGGTCAAGTTTGCGCGGCAGGGGCCGGGCAGTCTCGGCACCGGGCGCTACGAGCGCGAGCCCGTCCACGTCCACGCGCACGCATAAGGAGAACCGGATGTTCGACTACACCACCCTGAAGCTGGTCTGGTGGCTCCTCGTCGGCGTGCTGCTCGTCGGCTTCGCCGTCATGGACGGGCACGACATGGGCGTCGGCACGCTGCTGCCCTTCGTCGGCCACGGCGACGAAGAACGGCGCGTCGTCATCAACACGGTCGGCCCGCACTGGGACGGCAACCAGGTCTGGTTCATCACCGGGGGCGGCGCCATCTTCGCGGCCTGGCCGCTGGTCTATGCCACGGCGTTCAGCGGTTTCTACTGGGCCATGCTTGCCGTGCTGTGGGCATTGTTCTTCCGCCCGGTCGGCTTCGACTATCGCAGCAAGATCCATGATCCGCGCTGGCGCCGCACATGGGACTGGGGCCTGTTCATCGGCGGCGCCGTGCCACCGCTGATCTTCGGCGTGGCGTTCGGCAACCTGCTGCTGGGCGTGCCGTTCCATTTCGACGCGTACATGGTCTCCACCTACACCGGCAGCTTCTGGGGCCTGCTCAACCCCTTCGCCCTGCTCGCCGGCGTGGTCAGCAGCGCCATGATCACCATGCACGGCGCCGCGTACCTTGCCCACCGCACGCAGGGACGGCTGCAGGCGCGCGCGGTGCGCGCCAACGGCTGGGCGGCCCTGGTCATGTGCGTGGCCTTTGTCGCCGCGGGGCTGTGGGTCGGCAAGCTCGACGGATACCGGATCGTCTCGGCGCTCGATACGGCCGCCGTCGCGGATCCGACCGCCAAGGCCGTCGTGCGCGAGGCCGGCGGCTGGCTGGCCAACTATGCGCGCGTGCCCGCGCTGTGGCTGCTGCCCGTGCTGGGCGTGGCGGGCGCGCTGGCCGGCGCCTGGCTCCAGCGCGCGCGGCGCACGCTGGCCGCGTTCGTGGCCACCGGCCTGAGCATGACCGGCGTGATCGGCACGGCGGGGGCGAGCATGTTCCCGTTCGTCATGCCATCCAGCAGCGTGCCGGCCCACAGCCTGACGGTCTGGGACAGCGTGTCCAGCCAGCTGACGCTGACGATCATGCTGGGCGCGACCGTCCTGTTCATGCCGCTGGTGATCGGATACACGTCCTGGGCTTATCGCGTCATGCGCGGCAAGGTGACCGTGGAATACGTCAAAGCCAACGAGCATAGCGCCTACTGACATCAACGGAGTTTGCGAATGTGGTACTTCAGCTGGGTTCTCGGCGTGGGATTTGCTGTCCTGCTCGCCATCATGAACGCCATGTGGGGCGAGAACGAGGAGGCGCGCCGCGCCAGCCGGGAAGAGGACGTATGAGCCCGCGGGCGAAAGCGCAGCGGCCCGGCATGCACTGGCCGGCATTGCTGGCGGGCGTCGCCGTCATGCTGGTCGTCAGCGTCGATCCCCGCGCGCTGATTTCGGCGAGTCCCGGCCGCACGCATCTTGCCGCGGCCCTGCTGTGCTGGGCCATGAGCGCGGCACTGGTGCGCGGTGTCGGCTTTGTCCCGGCGCACCCGGCGGGACGCTGGCTGCTCTCCGCCTGGGCGAGCGCGGCGGCGCTGGCCGGCTGCCTTGCCGCGCGCTTCGTGTAGTCTCCCGGCCCCGATCGTGTCCCCGATCGTGTCCCCGATCCCGTCCCCCTCGATCCCGACCTTGAACAGATGGAAAACGTCGTTGCCAACAGTGCGGCACTAGGTGCCGTCGTCGGCCTCATCCTGGCGCTTACCGGCGCGGGCGGCGCCATTCTCGCCGTCCCTCTGCTGCTTTTCGTCCTGCATCTGAGCGTGGCCCAGGCCGCGCCGGTTGCCTTGCTCGCGGTGGGCCTGTCCGCAGCCGTCGGGGCCTTGCTCGGACTGCGCGCCGGCATTGTGCGCTACCGCGCCGCCTTGCTGATGGCCGTGTCCGGCACGCTGTTCTCGCCCGTCGGCCTATGGTTCGCGCATCGCCTGCCGAACGGACCGTTGACGCTGCTCTTCGCCGCGGTGCTGGCGTTCGTGGCATTGCGCATGTTCAGGCAGGCCGCCGGCAGCGGGACGGCGCGCGTGGCGGACGCAGGCCAGTCCGTCCAGCCCTGCCAACTGGACAACCGCTCGGGGCGCTTTGTCTGGACCGCCTCGTGCAGCCGCGCGCTGGCGCTCTCGGGGGTGAGCGCGGGGTTTCTCTCCGGCCTGCTGGGCGTGGGCGGCGGATTTGTCATCGTTCCCGCGTTGAAGAAAGCCACCAACGCGCCGCTGCACACCATCATGGCGACATCGCTCGCAGTCATCACCTTGGTATCCGCATCAGGCGTGGTTTCGACCGCCATTGCCGGGCACATGAACTGGCAGGTGGGCATGCCGTTCGCCGCTGGCGCCGTGCTGGCCATGCTGGGCGGCCGGCTGGTCGCGAGCCGGCTGAGCGGCGCCAGGCTTCAGCAAGGCTTTGCCGTGGTGGCAGGGCTGATTGCCATCGGCATGGTGGCGAAGGTGGTCATGTCAGCCTGAGACAGGCAAACAGGCGCCCGTGGGAAAATCCGCGCGGATGCGCGGCGGTGTCTTACGGCTGGGATGTGGAAAGCAGAACACCGAGCGCGGCGAGCGTAGAGCATTCAGGCCGGTTTCGCGCTGTCGCTAGCTTCTCCCTGCACGTAGCGGTTGGCCCGCCAGGCATCCGGCGCGGCGGGATCCGGCCCCGCCGGGATGCAGGAACGCTCCGCCTCCATATGCATCCGGTGGCTATCGAACGACGAAATGAGTCTTGGACGCCGAAGTGTTAAGTGTTAACACTCTCGGAAAACGACGCTTTCGCTTGTCCGATGCCTTCCGATTCCACTCTCCTCGTACCGCCCTTGCCCGGCCGCGTCTCTCTCGACGTCCAGGGCGCCACCGCCATCCGGCAAGCCATCATCGACGGCGCGCTGCATCCCGGCCGGGCGGTCAATGAGACGGCGCTCGGCACCATGCTGGGCATCTCGCGGAGCACGGCGCGCACCGCGCTGAGGCTGCTCGAACTGGAGGGGCTGGTGGTCCAGCAGCAGTACAAAGGCTGGCGGATCTTTACGCCTACCGCGCAGGATGCGCTCGACCTCTACATGCTGCGCGGCGCGCTGGAGGGGGTCGCGGCCGCCACGGTGGCGCAGCGCGCGGATCCGGCCAGCCTGGCGCGCATCGCCATGCAATACGAGGCGATGCAGGCCGCCGCGACCGAAGGCGTCATGCAGCGGATGAGTGCGTCCGACCACGCCTTTCATACGCAGATCGTGCTGGAGTCGGGCAATCCCAGGCTGGTCGACCAGTATCAGCTCGTGCAGCAGCACATCAAGATCTACGTGGCCACCGCCAACCGCATCCGGGGGCGCTTCCGCGACATCGTGCATGACCACGACGCGATGAAGGACGCGATCCTGGCCGGCCACGCCGTCGACGCGGAAGGCGCCGCACGCGACCATAGCCGCGTCGCCGGCGCGATGATCGCCGACATGCTGGCCAGCGCGCCCGCGTCCGCCCTGTAACCGCATCCCTTGCCTTCCCCCTCACCCTCTTCATCATGAAAATCGTCAACGCCGACGCCATCCTCGTTTCGATCCCGTTCCAGCCCATCGGCATTCCCCCGTGGAGCTGGGGAGACAAGGCGGAAAACTGCTTCGACACGCTGCTGGTCCGCATCGAGACGGACACCGGCATCGTCGGCTGGGGCGAGGCGTTCTCGCGCAACAAGGACCGGGCGCTGGCGGAGACCATCCGCACGAAGATCCTGCCGCTCGTCATCGGCAAGGAGGCGTCGGCCATCGGCCGGATCAAGCACGATCTCGAATTCAACCTGCACAACTTCGGGCGGGTGAGCGGCGTCATGAACGGCATCTCGGCCGTGGATATCGCGCTGTGGGACATCCTGGGAAAGTCCGTGAACCGCCCGCTGGTGGACCTGATCGGCGGCGCGTTCGCCGACACCTTGCCGGCATATGCGAGCCTGCTGCGCTATGCCGACGAAACGCATCTCGGCGATGCCATCGAGCAGGCGATCGGGCGCGGCTACCGGTATATCAAGCTGCACGAGATCGATCCTGGCCTGATCCGCTTTGCCGTGAACCTGGGCGCGGGACGTGCGCGCTTCATGCTCGATACCAATTGCCCGTGGCCGGTCTCCGAAGCCATCCGCCAGGCGAAGTCGCTGTCGGATGTCGACCTGATCTGGTTCGAGGAGCCGGTGTGGCCGCCGGAGAACTACAGCGGCCTGGCGCAGGTGCGGGCCGCGGGGCCGTTTCCGATCGCCGCCGGCGAGAATCAGGGCAGCCTGTTCGATATTGCCGCGATGATTGCCGCCGGCGCCATCGACATCGCGCAGCCCGACGTGGCCAAGACGGGCGGCGTGACGGAGCTGCTGAGAATCCGCGCGCTGTGCGAAGCCTCCGGTGTCGATTTCGTGCCGCACTGCGCGTTGTTCGGGCCGGGGCAGGTGGCGACGTTCCACATCAATGCGGCAACCCGGTCCACGCCGGTCGTGGAGCGGCTGTACTGCGACTTCGACGAAGACCTCTACGGCGGCCGCGCCAATCCGGTGGTCGGCAATATCCAGGTGCCGACAGGCCCGGGCCTTGGCCTCGATCCGGATCCGGCCATCGTCGAAAAATACCGCGTGCGCTGACGCATCGGCGTCGCGCGACGCATCACCGATCGGACCTCAATGGTGGGACAACCAGTGAGGGAGCGGCCAGCCGCGCATTTTTTGTCGAATCCCCCGTCTCTCAACCATTCCAAAGAGGTAAGTCATGAGTCGTCACGTTTCGCTGTCCCGCCGCAAATTCCTCATCGCCACGCCGGCGCTTGCCACGGCCGCCGCGGCTGGCCTGGGCGTCAGCCTGCCTTCGCGCGCCGCCAGCGCCGACACCACGCTTGTGCTCGGCGATCAGGCCGGGTTGCTGCGTGGCCTGGTGGAGGCGTCCGGCGTACTCAAGGACGCGGGCTTCAAGTATCGCTGGGCCAGCTTCCAGGGCGCGGCGCCGTTGTTCGAGGCGCAGCGCGCGAGCGCGGTGGACGTTGCCTGGGGCGGCGACCTGCCGATCCTCGCCGCATCGGTCGGCGACCCCACCTTCAAGATCGTGACCACGCTGGGCGGGCAGGCATCGTCGCTGGGCCTGCTGGTGCAGGACGACTCCAAAATCCGGTCGGTCGCCGACCTGAAGGGCAAGACCGTGGTGATTTCGTCCGCGCGTGGCAGCGTGGCGCAATACCAGTTGTATGGCGCGCTGGCGGAGGCCGGCCTGAAACCCGACGACGTCCAGGTCCGCTTTGTGCTGCCGACCGATGCGGCGGCCGCGTTCGCGTCGCGGCAGATCGAAGTGTGGGGCACCTTCGACCCGTATTTCGGCGTGGCGCAGCAGCGCGGCGGCCGCATCCTGCGCGACGGCAGCCGGATCAACAGCGGGCTGTTCTTCGTCACCGCGCCGCAAACGTCGCTGGCCGACCCGGCCAAGCGCGCCGCGCTGGCTGAGTACCTTCGCCGCCTGCAGCAAGCCGGCGCCTGGGCGAAGAACAACGCGGAAGCCTACACACGCATCTACGGCGAGCTGACGCGCGTGCCGCCGGAAGCGGCCAAGCTCATCACGAACCGGTCGTTCATCAACATCCGCCGCTTTACCGACGATGACGTGGCCACGCTGCAGAAGGTGTCCGACGCGGCGTCCGCCTGGAACATCATTCCGAAGCGCATCGATGTCAGGTCGATCGCGGAACAATCGCTGGCGACGTGACAGGCATCGGCCAGGCATAGTCTGGCGGGCGGCGCGCGATCTCCCCGGGCTCGCCACGGGCTGCCGCGCCTTCGGTAGCGGAAAGCGCTCAACGAAGCGAGTACGCGAATTCGTCGAGCTGCGTGATGGCGCTGTTCCAGCCGTCGAAGAAGCCATACTGTTCGTGCGTGGCGCGGCCCTCTTCGTCCTGGTGCATTACGCGGGCGGTATAGCGGCTTCCCTCGCCTTCGTCTTCCATCGTGATCACCGCCGTGAAGCCCAGCATGGGCCTGGTCGGACGCCAGCCCGCGGTAAGCAGCGAGGTGAAGACCAGGCGCGATTGCGGAACAACTTCGAGAAAGCTGCCCGGGTTGTCGCTGCTCCCTCCGTCCGGACCCTTCATGAAGGTATGAAAGGCACCGCCCGGCCGCAGGTCGAAGGCGACAACCTCAGTCTGCCAAGGTCTCGGACACCACCATTCTTTCAACAACTCGGGCTCCGACCAGGCGCGCCACAACGCGGCGCGCGGGGCGCGCAAGACGCGGGTGATGACGAGATCACGGGAATCAGCGCTATCGGCTACGTTCTGGGTCATTTCTTCTGCTCCGCTTGATGAAGTCGTTCAACAAACCGGACCATGCGATCCGATCTGGCTTCCCACATGGCCCTTTGTTCCGCTATCCACTTTTCGGCCATCGAAAGTGTCTCCGGCCTTAGCTCGCAGGTGCGCGTGCGGCCGGCCTTCTGCGTATGGATAAGGCCGCTGCGTTCAAGCACTGTCAGGTGCTTCATGAAGGACGGCAGCGCCATGTCGAAAGGCGCTGCCAATGCGGAAACGGTTTGCGCACCGCCGACCAGCGCGCAAACGATGGCGATACGTGTCGGATCCGACAGTGCCTGGAAGACCTCGCTGATCGGCGGTAAATACTTATCCATAAAGCTAAGTATAGGGTCGCTCAGAAGAATGCGCAATACCGGCGTCCGGAAACACGAAGAACGCCGCCCGTCGCCGCCAACCCCGACAAAAAAGGCAGGCCGAAGCCTGCCTCAACGGTGCAAGGTGGAGAGGCCTTATTCAGCCACGACATTCGCCGACCTGGCGACGGCGCCCCACTTGTCCGTTTCGCTCCTGATGTAGCCGGCAAACTCTTCCGGCCTGGTCGCCACCACTTCCGCGCCGAGTGTCGCCAGCTTGCTCTTCACCTCCGGCATGGCGAGCACCTTGGTCAGGGCCGCGTTCAGTTGCCTGACGATCTCCGGCGAGGTGCCGGCGGGCGCCACGAGACCGCCCCACGAGGATGCGTCGAACCCCTTCAGCACCGATTCGTCGATGGTTGGCGCGTTCGGGAACGCCGGCACGCGCTTCTTGCTTGCCACCGCGATCAGCTTGAGCTTGCCGCCCGTCACGAACGGGCGCGCGGCGACGGCGGTGGTGAACATCATGGACACCTGCCCGGCCATGACATCCGTCATCGCCGGACCATCGCCCTTGTAGGGCACGTGCATCATGTCCAGCTTCAGCCCGGACTTGAACATCTCGCCGACGAGGTGGTTGGAGGAGCCGTTGCCGGCGGAAGCGAACGTGTATTTGCCCGGATTCGCCCTGACCTCCGCCACCAGCCCGCTGATGTCCGCGGCCTGAACCTTGGGTCCGGCCACCAGCACGATGGGCACGGTGGTGGTCTGGCCGACGGGCGCGAAGCTCTTGTTGACGTCGTAGTTGAGGCGCGGATAGATCGTCTGGCTGATGGCGTTGGGGCCGACGTTCGCCATCAGGAGCGTGTAGCCGTCGGCGGGCGACTTGGCGACGAACTCCGCCGCGATGTTGCCGTTGGCGCCCGGCCGGTTTTCCACGACGAATGTGCCGCCCGTGACATCCTTCAGCTTTTCGCTCAGGACACGCGCGGTGGTATCGGATGCACCGCCCGGGGGGTATGGCACGACAATGCGCACGGGCTTGTCCGGATAGGCCGCCGCCGCCGCGCCCGAGACCAGAACTGCCGCGCCGATCGCCAGGCGCCAGGAAATGTGGATTCGTGTTTTCATGGGTGTCTCCTCCAGGTTTTGATTATCGAGGTTGGATGGGTATCAGTACTGCGCCTCTTGCGAGCGGCTTGACCGTCTTGCTGTAGATGTTCAGCCAGCCCTGCTCGGCGGCGCCCAGAATCGGCGTCGCCACGGCGCGGCGCGCGGCCATCTCGCTCTCGTCGACCAGCAGGTTGATCTGCCGGCCGGGAATGTCGATCTCGATGTCGTCGCCGTCCTTGACCAGCGCCAGCGGACCGCCCGCGGCGGCCTCGGGGCAGACCTGTCCCACGGCGACGCCCCGGTTCAGGCCCGACAACTGCCCATCGGTCACTACCGCGACCTTGCCGTTGAAGCCGGCGCCTTCGACAGCGGCGACGAACGACGAGGCCAGGGCCACGCCCGGGCCGCCGATGGGCCCCATGCCGCGCAGGCACGCCACGGTTCCGGCCGTGATCCGGCCATCGGCCAGGGCGGCAAGCGCTTCTTCCTGCGAGTGAAAGACCACGGCCTTGCCGCGGAAGCTCTCCGCCTTCTCGCCGGCATTGCCAAGTTTGAGAATGCTGCCCTCCGGCGCCAGCGAGCCCTTGAGGATGACCAGCGACGGCTTGGTCGAGACCGGATCGTCCAGCGTCCGGAGAATGGACGGCGACGGCGCCTCGTACGCATCGAGAATCGCTTGCCACGTCTTGCCCGAGACCGTCAGGCAGGTCTGCTCGATCATCGGCGCCAGCCGCTTGATCGTCGCCAGCGTGCCGCCCGCCGCTTCGAGCGCCTCGGTGCGGTGCGGACCATTGGGCTTGACCGTCGCCAGCAGCGGGACTTCGCGCCCGAGGCGATCGAACAGCTCGTAGAGATCGACCTCCGTTCCGGCCTCTTCCGCGACGCCCTGCAGGTGGCGCAGCACATTGATCGACGTCGACAGCGCCAGCGCGACCCGCACGGCGTTGCGGAACGCCGCCGGAGTCAGGATGCTGCGCGGGGTCAGCCCCTCATTGACCATCTCGACGATGCGCGCGCCGGCTGCCCGGGCCTGGTCGACCATCGCGGGTGAGTTCGCCAGCACCGGGCTGGCGCCCGGCAGCGTCAGGCCCAGGGCCTCGCAGACGATGTGCATCGAATTCGCCGTGCCGAGACCGGCGCACACCCCGGGGCTGCGCACGGCGCGCTTGCACATCCCGTCCAGGTCCTCGAAGGAAAGCTGGCCCGTCACGTGCATGCCCACCTTCTCGAAGACGTCTTCGATGTCGACATGCTCGCCCTTGTACTGGCCGCTGGCCTGGTAGCCGCAGATCACCATGAGCGTCGGTATGTCGAGCCGCGCCGCCGCCATCATCTGCCCCGGCGTGGTCTTGTCGCAGGATGCCAGGCAGACCATGCCGTCGAGTTGCGCGCCCTCGACCTGCACTTCGATGTCGTTGACGATCAGGTCGCGCGACGGCAGGATGTAGCGCCCCTGCTTGCCCGCGCTGGTGATGAAGTCGCTGGGCGCAGCCGTGCGGATCTCGAAGGGCACGCCCCCCGCCGCGCGGATTGCCGCCTTGACCTGCGCGGACACGCCGTCGAGATGGCTGAAGCAGCTCGACAGCTCCGAGGACGTGTTGACCACCGCGATCTTGGGCTTGTCCAGGTCCGCGTCGCTCAGGCCCAGCGCCTGCCACTGGGCCTTGCGCAGCGCCCATCGGGTGGTGCCCGGGTCGAAATTGCTACGGTATTTCGGGGAAGTCATTGCGGGGCTCCAAGGAAGGCACCATTGTTTTCCAGCACCTGCTGGATATCGGATACCGGCACGCGATGGACGCTGGTGCCGCGCGCCGCGGCGGCCGCGGCGGTGTGGCCGGCCGCCTCGCCCATCGCGAAGCATTGCGCGGTCACGCGGATCGAGGCCTGCGCGCCGTGGGTGGCCGACGCGCACCGGCCCGCCACCATCAGGTTGTCGAAACCTTCCAGCAGCAGCGAGCGCAAGGGAATCTGGAAATACGTGCCGGGCGGCAGCCAGATCCACTTGGTGGCCCGGCCGGCGGCGTGATCCTCCATCGGCCACGCGCAGCAGGCGATGGCGTCGTCAAAGCGCGCGCCCTCCAGCACGTCCCGGTCGGTGAGGACATAGCTGCCGATGGTGCGCCGGCTTTCCCGGATGCCGATGACCGCGCCCGTATCCATGACAAAGGCGGACTCGAATCCGGGCACGTACTTGCGGAATGCCTTCAGGTAGGTGCAGACCTGTTCCCGCCCGGCGATTTCCGCGCGCGACATGACGCTCAGATCGAACGGATCGGGCGACTTGCCGTCCACCGCCACTTTCGTGATGTTCAGGTGCGCGAGCCCGGGACGCTCCGCGAACACCCCGCCGGCGGTGCGGGGCAGGTCATAGCCGTCGGCGACGGCCTGTTCCAGCCGCTCGCGCAGCGCGGGGCGGCTCAAGCCGGCCAGCGCATCGGTGTCCACTCCGCCGAACCGCATCATGGTGGTCGGAAACTGGAGATCGCCCGCCGATACTTCGCACGGCGCGCCCGCGAAGTTCACCAGGTCGGCGTCTCCCGAGCAGTCGACGAACGCCTTTGCGCGGATGGCCAGGCGCCCTTCCTTGGTCTCGATCAGCACGGCATCGACTTCGCGGCCGTTCATCGCCACGCCGGCCACCATCGCGTGAAACAGCACCTCGACCTTTGCCTCCTGGACAAGCTGGTCGAGGGCGATCTTCATGGCGAACAGGTCGTAGGGCAGCGATGCCGTCTCCAGCCACCGGGTCGGCGCCCCGAGGCCGTCGAGCCCCCGCAGCCGCTCGATGACTTCGTTGCAGAAGCCGCCCACGATCTGCCGGACCTGCGTTTCGGTGACGGCGTACAGGCCGCAGATGCTGCCCAGGCTGACCGATGTCAGCGTGCCGCCGAGGAAGCCCTCGCGCTCGAGCAGCAGCACCCTGGCGCCCGCGCGTGCCGCCGAGACGGCGGCCGCCACGCCGGCGGCACCGCCGCCCACCACGCAGACATCGGCGGTGCGGAACACTGGCGTGGACCGGGCTGGCTCGGATACCACGCCAAATGAATACGTAGTCATTTTATCTCCAAAGAAATGCGCGATCCCAGACGATGCTGGTTCGATCGCGCCCTTAACTCATATGGTTACGTAGTCATTTTATAGGAAAAAAAGCGGTTGCCAACCTCAAGATGTTGTGCGACGCAGCACAAGGTCGTTCGGCAGCACAAACGTGTGCGGCGGAAGCTCCGGTGCCGCCATGCGCTGCTCCAGCCGCTCCACCACCTGCTCGACCATCGCGGGCAGCGGCTGCTGCACGGTGCTCAGGCTGATGCAATCCCATCGCGCCATCGGGATGTCGTCATATCCGACGATCCAGAGATCGTCGGGGACCTGCTTCCCGGTTCGCCTGGCAGCATCGAGGACACCGATCGCCACGATGTCGTTGGTGCAGAACACGGCGTCAAGTTCGGGGCGCTCGGCGAGCAATGTCTGCATCGCCCGCAGTCCATACTCGTAGCCGAAGTCGGTGGCATCGGCACGCACGAAAGCGCGGCTGTTGAACTGGCCGCCCAGCCCCTCGATGAACCCCCTCTCCCGCTCGCGAATCGTGCTCGCCTTGGAGCCCCGGCCCGAATCGGCGGAAATCAGCCCGATGCACCTCCGGCCCGCCGACAGGAAGTACTCGGCGACCCGCCGGCCGCCGGCATAGTTGTCGCTGACGATGGTGTCGAAGAGGTCCGTCCCCACCGAGCGGTTGATCAGGATGATCGGCTTCTCGGCGGCGACGCGGCTCAGCATCTCCCGGGATTCGTCCAGCGCGGCGGCGAAGATCACGCCGTCCGTCGCGCTTTCCGCAAGCGCGCGCACGGTCGCATCGTCCATCTTTCCGTCAACCTCCCAGACGGTGGCGCGAAAATCCCGGCTGGCGAGCCGCTCGACCAGAAGTTGCAGGAGCAGCGGGTACAGCGGATTCGACAGGCTGGCGACCACCACCGCGACGGTGCCGCTGCGGCGCGTCTTCATCTGCCGCGCGGCCGCGCTCGGCGAGTATTCGTGGTCCTGGATCACCTTCAGGACGCGCGCCTTCGTCGCGGGCTTTACCGACGGCAGATCCTGCAGCACGCGGGACACGGTGGTCTGGGACACACCGGCCAGGCGAGCGATGTCGATACTGGTAAGCCTCTTGTTCATGTTGCGTGATTCGCGTCGCGATGTAGTCGGCGCCTGTGATTCTAATGGAACGCCGCGGGAACCAGCCCAAATGCGAAACTGGCGGCGCCGCGGCAACCGACTGGAGGAATTCCGACGGGCGCGAGGCGAGCGGATGCGGGTAACATTGGGCGACGTGATGCGCCCGATACAAGCCTCCGACACCGGCGCCCGATACCACCGCCCCGACTCATGGATTACTTCTCTGCCGTCCGCGCCTTTCTCCTCGCCGGCGATCTCCAGAGCTTCAGCAAGACCGCGCAGCAGATGTCGCTGAAGACATCGACCGTCTCCCGGTACGTGTCCGAGCTCGAGGCGGATCTCGGCATTGCCCTGTTCAATCGCTCCACGCGCGGCCTGGTGCTGACCGAGGGCGGGCGCGTGTTCCGCGAGCGCGCGATGGTGGCGATGGAAGCGATGGAGGAAGCCCGCAGCATGGCGTCGTCCCTGAACGCCTCGCCGCAAGGCACGCTGCGCGTCACCGTGCCCACGTCGTTCGGCCGCAAGCACGTGGTCAGACATCTGCCCGCCTTCATCGGGCAGTACCCCCGCATCAGCGTCGATCTCGTCTTCACGGATGACGTCATCAATCTTATCGACGAAGAGATCGATCTCGCATTGAGAATCGGCGTGCTGCCCGATTCCCGGCTGGTCGCGCGGCGGCTCGCTTCGCACCGGCGCATCGTCTGCGCGAGCCCGGCATACATCGCCGCGCATGGCGAGCCTTCGGAACCCGGCGACCTGACCCGGCACACGGCGCTGCGCTTTTCCCGCGCCCACGACGACAAGTGGACTCTCGCCCGTGCCGATGGCAAGACGCCCAGGGAATGCGCGGTTCCGGTCGTCGGCCAGATCAGGGCCGACGACACCGATGCCCTGATTGCCCTGGCGGTAGCCGGGTGCGGCATCGCGCTCCTGCCCGCATGGAGTATCGGCACGGAGCTCGCCCGCGGCGAGCTCGTTCACCTGCTCCCCGGCTGGCAGGCCGGAGCAGGCCAGCCCGCGCCGGCGATCTGGGCGGTCTATCCGCCCAAGAAGGTGGTTTCCTCCAAGGTGCGTGCTTTCGTGGACTTCTTCGCCGAGCGCTTGAAGGACGAAGACGAAGACGCCCCGCCGAACGGCCGGGGCGGCAGCTAGCCAGCCCGCTCCCGCGGGACCGATGCACGATGCGGGCTTGCCGCGCGGCAGGCCCGTGCCTGTCGCTGGTGGCGCGTCGCTGCGCGCCGGGCCGCGCGCCCGGCCCGGCGGCGCTGGCCCGGCGGCGCATCAATGCGCGAATCGAATATCGAGCGCGCGCAGGTACGTCTGCAGCCCGGCATCCTGGATCGGGATCACGTAGCCGTTCTCGGACGACTCGTTGAAGTGCGCATGCCAGTATCCCGGCGGCGTGACGAACACCATGCCGGGCTCCCAGTCCACCCGCTGCGGGTTGCGGATATTGCCGTGGTCGTCCAGTTCCGTGCCCACCAGCGTATAGCAGCCCGGCTGGCATTCCGAGATGAAGTCCAGCGCGATCGACTGGTGGCGGTGCGGCTTCTGCATCGTCTTCGGCGCGACCACGCCGAACATCGCCCACATCGTATGGGTCACGGTGCGCGTCTGCGGGAAGTTGGCGTTGCCGAGCAGGATGCTCACGCGGTTGCGCTGGCCGGCGCCCGGCGCCTTCAACACCTTGCGCAACTCTTCCTCGGCACGGGTGGCTGGATAGAGGGTCGGAACGAAGCGCCGCACGGTCGCGCTCGCGCCAAGATAGGCGAGCAGCGGCGCGTCGTTGACGTAGTAAAGACGCGCCGTCGAATCGGCGGCCAGTTCCACGCTTTGTCCGCCCGGAAAGGTAAAGAAGTCGCCCTTGGAAAAGCGCAGGCCCGTGCTGTCTTGCGACGCGATGCCGGCGCCGTCGACGACATAGAAGACGAGCGACGTTGCATTCGGCTCAAGCGAAACCTTCTCGCCCGCCAGCACCCGCACGAAGTTCGCGCAGAGGCCGGGGCCCGTCGCCGGACCCTCGCAGCCGAGCTCGGCCGCGAGGTCGAGCGGCACGACGCGGGTCGGCCCGCCGTCATACAGCGACGCCGGGAACGAGCGGTATGGCACGCGCGAAATGAGCTTCGCGCCGATCGGGTTGGCCGAGGACGTGTATTCGAAATACCGGGCGTCTTCGGTAGTCGCCGGCGCGTCGAGGTTCAAGGTAGAAGTTGCGGTACGGTCCAGCATGAGTAGCTCCCAAAAAGGTCCGGGGAAACGACAACCGGCGTCCCCGGACAGTCCGCCGGCCATCGCCAGCGTCTGGTAGCCACTATAAGAATCCGCGCCCTTCGCCAGAAGCGCTCGTCGGGGAAATCACCTTTGCGGAGAACGGCATGCCGGGCTGGAGACGGGATGAAGCTGGGCGGCGCTCCGGGAAGCTGGCGGATAGTCTGGCCGCACGGCTGCGCCAACGGGTGCCTGGAGGCAGGAAGCAGTCGTCACGCTCGGGCCCGGCCAAAGCGATCTGCTTGCTCCGGACGGCTGCTTGGCGAGCAGCCGGACCCGTTCTCTCTCGCGCGTTCCGCCGTTCTCTCCTGGTTCGTGCGCCTCCATTGTCCAACTCAATATTGGTACGTCAGTTGGACGCCAGCCGTGACACCCGCTGTATGGAAAGCAGCAGGCTTGTACACGGGCGTGCCCAAGAACACGTCATACGAAGCCCCTCCGAGTTTCCGCGTTCCGATAGCGCCCCGCATGCCGATGACCGCGCCCGCCAGTTGCGTGCCAACCAGGCCCTGCGTGGAAGGTCCATGCACCCTACCGTAGTCCAACCCGACATAGAATGCTTGCCCGCTTCCACCGAGCGGCGCCTGCAGTTCGTTGCGCCAGTAGAACCCGCGTTCGCCCGCGAGCTGGTTTTCGCCATCGAAGCCACGCACCGTATAGCGACTGCCGATGGTCAAGTCATCGATGTAATAGAGTCGGTCATTGGTGAACTTGCCGTGTAGCGTGGTCACATACCGGAACGGCTGGTCGGCCACCTTGAACGGCACGGACAGGTTGGCATCGAGCACCATCATGCGGAAGCGCCACGTCGGGCCATCGTCGGCGGCCAGCGCATCGGGTTGTGCACCGAATGCGCCGATGCCCTGGCGGAATGCCAGCGTGGCGTCGAGCTGCGACTGGCCGAAGTAATGGCGATCCGTGACGCCAAATTCCAGCATCGTGTTGTTCCGGTGCTGCTGCGGGATCTCCGTATCCTCGATGAAGCTCTTTCCGAAACGACGCGTCAGGCGCACCTGCATGCCGAACACATCGTTCTGGCCCCGGCTCAGCACGCGATGCAGCTTCAGGTCGACGGTCTCTGATTGCCCGCTGGAAACGAACGTCGTATTGACGCCGGCAATCTGCTGAAAGTAATTGCTGCTATAGGCGGACAGCGTGGCCGTCCAGTACCCCCACGGCACAGAATAGAAACCATTCCAGCCCCGCGTGCCGTGCGCCTTGTTGCTGAACATCAGATCCTGGTTGTAGCCGATGTTGAACATGTCGTTCAGGCCCAGGGGATTGTCGATGCCGACGCTGAGATTGCCCTGCCACTTTCCGGTGGAACGCGAGCCCGAGTTATCGACAGAAGCCACCAGCGTCCAGGGCTTGTTGCGTTTCACCGCGATCACGACATCGCTGCGGCCCGGCACAGAGGTGGGCACGATCCGCATATCGACGTCCTGGCTCGCCACGCGCTTCATCTGCTCGAGCCCCTGCTCAAGATCGCGCAGGTTCAGCAGCTCACCCCGGGAGGTCGGGAACGCGGTCTTCCACGTGCCCCAGATATCCGGCTCCGCAAAGCGAATTTCTCCGATCACCCCCGGAATCAACGCCAGTTTGAGCGCACCGGAAGACAGGTCCTGCTGAGGCACCAGTACCCGCGTGGTGACATAACCCCTCGACAGGATCGTCTGCGATAGACCCTTGACCAGCATCTCCACGCCCTGCTGGCCGACACATTCGCCCTGATAGTGATTGAGCCATTGCAGCGCAAACGCAAACGGGTCCATCGGCAGCGCCGACGCACCGCGCGCCTGAAGATCTGTGGGCAGATCCCGTGGGACTTCGAGCAAGAACTGGCTGATGCGGAAGCACGGCGTCTCCGTCGGCAACTCAGGAAACTCCGCGCGGGCAATCGTTTCGGCTCGGACCGTCGGCTTTTGCACGAGCGCTGCGCGCTCGCGCGCTTCCTGCTGCTGGCGAGTGCGTTGATCTTGTTCGGCACTAGACAGCGCGGCGGCCTGTCCTGGGCTGGGTGGAACCTGAGCCATCACATGCGACGAGATACTCGAAAGACCCATCGCGAGTGATGCAGCAGTTGCAATGTGCAGCGGTTTGAAAGACATCGGAGTAATGGAGACCCGGCGGGTGCCTTTGCACCCGCTCAAACAACGGAAAATGGATTTGATCAACAAGGAGCCAGGACGGATACGCTTCTCTAGAACGTGACGCAGGCGAAGCTGGCTTGTGGCGAATCAGTTGCCTTGGATATCTAAATTGCCCACCGCGGCTCCCACGCTTCTACAAATGCGCCAAGAAGGCGACACACTTGATCGTTCGAGTCAATCTCAAATCGTTTCGGCAAATGCAACACCACAGCATTGGACAAGCCAGCTACTTGGGGAATACATGCCGCATGAAATAGACACGTAGGCACCACCGATTGTATCGAAGGGTTGTTGATCATATCCACGGTCCATCTCGCCTGTGCCCCTGATGTATCAACTGCTTAACTAGAACAAAATAAAACACGGTCAGCGCCGCGAGCGATCGGCAACCCCGTACCAAAATATTCTGACGACCTAACGCCTTGCTCTGACGAAGAGCAGTCAAAAATATCTCAGCACATTCGCGCACAGTGTGTTCCGTCTACATGTTTCGCGATAAGCGCCAATGCAGTGACACGGTAGAATCGACATGCGGTGTCCAGAATGGGATAGACACTCTGCGGGAACATCCTTGATTCACGGCAGATGGAAACAAATAAATCAATCTACAGAGGATCAAACTTAGCCAAGTACGTATCTCTAACTGATCTTATATCGGTGACGAGGTCATCGTCGTCGAAAGGTTTGCCATCACCGCTTCGCGCCTCGAATCCTTTGACCGCCTTCTTAAGCTCGCAGAGTACATCCTGCGTGAAGGGGTCTTCATAATCCAAGGAGAGACTGACTTCCTTTGCGCAGACGAACAGCGCGACTAGCAAGTAAAGTCGCGAGAACTCCCCATTGGAGAATTCTCCTTCTATCTCATCGTAGGTATACGAAAACGATTGGTATGGGCGCAGGCCGTGCCCGCTAATAGCCGAACTAAATATTCCCCTTACCAAGTTGCACAAGGAAGAATAGGAGTCAGATGCATTCATTATTTCATGAATATATTTAGTTGAATGTTCGGATACATACTACGGAACTGCGTGCAATGCGGGCTGGCGCGGCATCGCACCTACTAACCAAGTCGCCCACAAAACCCACAGGAAGCCTGGCGATCACAAGAGTCAAGCGTAATCGCTTACCCCATCGCAAGTGAGGCACGTGAATCTTAAGGCTGCGATCTTTGATGGACGCCTATCTCATCATTGACCTCAAATCATTTTTTTGAATAGTTGTAGACCTCCGGAATCTTATAATCATCAGGAAAATCAGGCCAACCGAATCTACTATCTGAAGAAATCTTTATCAAATCCTCGCGAATATCATCGAAGAAATTCATCAGATCGTGAGTGGCTAATCGCACGTCCTGCAAGCCGGCGCGTGCAGCCAACAGGTCCCCCTGCTTAGTTGCTGCCTCATAAAGCTCAATGGCATCACAAATGCGCTGCATCTTCATCTCAAACCAATCGTCAAGATTTCGTTTCCAGTTTATATGCCAATTGAACTCGTCCCTAGCCTCATCATATCCATCCAGATCATCCTCTGTTATTCCTTTCGATTTTGCCAAATCCAATAATAGTGATTTAAGAATCTCAAAATTTCGCCTCACTTTATCACCCTCCCTTGACCTGATGTTGTTTTGGCCTCATTTATCGTCCCATCGAGATTGAGTGATGCCTTGAATTTTCCGTTTCTGTCGAAAACCTCAATATGATCTTTGTGCAATCCATCTAAATACAACTGGTCCCCTCGCGAAATATTTTCCCCAATATCACTTGTCGCTTTATAAATACTCTGCCCTTGGTATTGCTGCGAGGTCTTTCGAACCGATTCGCTCAGTTCCGACCCAAATCCATCGCTGGAAAGGTACTGCTTCATATTCCCGACCGCACCTACATTCGGCGAGTACTTTCCTGTGGTGACGCCGAAGCCAGAAGCCGCTCCGATTCCAATGTCGGCAACCAGATCGGCCACAGCCTTTACATCAAGCGGGTCGTTTCCTGCCAATCGATTCGCATTGCCAATTGCGACACTGCGCATTCGATTCAAGCTGGCGTCGCCAAAGCGCAAATCAGTGTATTCTAGGCTTTCAGCCTCGGTCCAGTTGAGCGGCCCTTTGGCTTGCAGCTCAGCCATGCGCTGCCCCTGAGCCTGCTGTTCCTCTCGCAATCCTTGGGCGACCGAAAGGCACTCGGACTGGCTTGAGCAATTCTCTGCGCTTGCCCGATTCTTCTCCCACTCCGCAGCATACTTAGCCTGCACCTGCTTCTTGCAGTCTGCGTCCTTACAGGCGGTCGTTGCTTCAGCGCGTTCCTTCTTCTGAGTGTGGTTGAGGTAGTTGTATTGCGTCCCCAGCCCCCCCGCTGCCCCCGCCGCCGCCGCATCCTGTATCGTACCGCCCACCGCAGCGCCAGCCCCCGCCGCCACGATGGTCCCCGCGATCTGCACCAGCGCCTTGCGGTCCTGCTCGGACAGTGTCTGCAAGTCCGGGTTATTCAGGATCTGCTGGCCCACCAGTTCGGCTGCCGCGGTGGCCACCGCGTCGCCAGCGGCTCCCGCCGCGAAGCTACCACCCATCGCTTGCGCCAGCAGGCCACCGATGACGGTATGGACCGCCACCTTCACTTCCGGCGGTTGATCCCGCGTCAACATGCCGACCTGGTCATACACCATCGGCGCCAACTGCTGTGCCACCTGGCTCTGCAACTGGTTCAACTCCCGCTGATCCTTCACCTTCTGCGCATCAAAGATCTTGTCGATGCTCTGGTTGGCGTTGGCCGTGTCGCGATTCAGACTGGCAACGGTCTCCTCGGCGCTCCTGCCCGTCTTCGCCTGCTGGCCCGCGCTGTCGGTAATCTCGACAGAGCCAGCCGCAATCGCGCTCTTGGTGACGCCTGCGGCATTGCCGTCAATCGGCTTCTGCGCGTTGCCCGCCGCGGTGGCCGCGAGGCTGTTGGCCCCGCTTTGCAGCAGGTTCGCGTTGCCCGCCCAATCCACATGCGCCTGCTGCACCGGCCCAAGGTTCGGGTCACTGGCCTGCACGCTCTTGCCGCCGCTGTAGCTCGCGACGAACGTGGTCGAATCGCTGCTGTACTCGGCTTTGTTCTCGATGTCGCTGGTGGTCAGTGTCCCGGTTTTGAAGTGGTTGTTGGCCAGGTCAGCCGTGCTCGCCAGGATGCCACCCTTCAGGTCGGTGTTACCCTTCACGTCGACGTTGAACCCGCCCTGGCCCGCGTAGATACCGCTCTGTTCCTGCACCGAGCTATAGGTGCTGTCGGTATTGCCCTGCGTGACGCTGCCGCTGGCATGTACCGTGGTGCCGTAGCAGAACGGCGGTACGCAGATGCTGGCCTGCACGCCCGACGACGATTCCTTGCTGTGGTACGTCTCGGTGTCCGGACGGCTCTCGATGTTCAGGTCCCGGCCCGCCGTGCCCTCCACGGTGTCGCCAATCAGTTGCGCGCCCTTGAGGCTGGTGTCCCGGCCGCTGACCACGGTCACCTTATCCGTGCCCACCACGTGCGCATTGTGGTTGGTCACCGCCTCGCCGTTGGCCTTGGCCTTGTTCTGGCTCGCGGCCAGCTCCAGCGTGAAGCCGTTCTGATCGCCCCCGAGGCCAAAACCCACGCCAATACTGGCATTGCTGCCCGAACTGCGGTTGTCCAGGCTGGAACGGTCCTGCTCGCTCTCCAGGTTCACGTCGCGCGCGGCGCTCAGGGTCACAGTCTTGCCCTCGATCTGCACGCCGCGCCCGCTGATGTCGCCATCGGTCGAGTAGCCCTCGGCGTCCTTCTGGCCGGAGCCGGTGGCGATGACGGTGACCGCGTTGCCTGCCTTGACGGTCGTGCCCTGGTTGGTGCTGGCCTGCATGTGCGATTCGCTGCTCTGGCTACCGCCGCCGATGCTCGCCGTCACCTTGACCGCGGCGGTCGGACTGGTACCGCCGCTGGTCACGGTCTGAACGCCTTGGATACCATTGGCAAGCGCCAGGCCCGCCTGCACCCCGTAGAGCGCCGCCACCCGGTCATCCTTGCCGTCTTCGATGGCCCGGGCCGCATTCTCGACGGCCTGTGCCGCCTGCACCGTGTAGCCCGATAGCGCGAGCGTCGAGCCATACTGGCTCACGCGATGACTTTCGTTCTGGCTGGCCGAGTCCGTGCCCGGATCAAGGATGACGTTCTTGCCGATCATCGTCACGTCATTGCCCGCCGCAATGTCCGCGCCGCGCGCCGTGATGTCGTCCCCGGCCACCATCGCCACGTTTCCGGTGTGACTGACCACCTGGCTGCGAATGGTGTTCTGCGTCGCCTGGTTGGTGTCGGTGTGGTGCGATTCGCTGCGCACCCCCACGGTGCCGGCATAGCCAGTGCCGCCCAGGTCGCCAATCTGTCGGCTGGAGCTGTCCGAACGCTGCGACAACGTGTCCTGCCCGGACAGGATGTCGATCTTGCCCTTGGCCGCCGACAGCGTCACGTCGCCCTCGCCAGCAATGCCGCTGCCCGCGATGGTGATGTCGCCCGTGCGCGCCTTCACGCCCACGGTGTTGCCGGTGATGACGCTTGCGTTCTGCTGGCTGCTGGCCAGATCGCCACTGGCATCGGCGCGCTGGCTGCCGTAGGGCACCATGCTCACGCCGCTGTTGTTGGGACCGCCCTCGATGTGCCGGCCAATATCGCCCAGGCTGAGCGTCGCGGTACTGATCTTCCAGCCGCTGCTGGTGGCGCTGTTGGACTCGGTGTAGGTATCGGTGGAAGCCCGCAGCGCCACGTCGCGTGCGGCGTCCAGCACGGCGGCCTGGCCGGCGCCGATGGTGCTGCCCGAGACGAGAATGTTCCCGTCCAATGCGCGCCCGTTGGCATCGGTCTCGTCGTTGCCGGTGGCCCTCACGCGAACGTCGCCCGCGCCGCTCAGGCTGCTGCCGCTGCTGATGGTGGCCACGCTCGACGACTGGCTGCTGCTCTTGCTGTTGCTGAACGATATGGCGACCTGCGGCGTGGTACCGGCCGCGGCGCCAAGCTCGCTCAGCGTCTGCTTCGCGCGCGTCACGCCGCTCGGGCTCTGCTGCGCATCCCGCAGATTGTTGGCCGTATCCAGCGGGGTGCCCACCAGCGCCACCGACAGGCCGCTCGACCGGCTGCTGGCGCTCGATTCCCGCGCGATGCGGTCGATGCCCTCGGCGATCGTCACGTTCTTCGCCAGGATGTCGATATGGCCGACATCCTCGTCGCCGTCCTTGCGGCCCGCGATCACGTCGCTGCCGATGACAGTGGCACCCTGGCCGGCCAGGATGGTCACGTTGCCATTGGTCGCCCCGACCGTCGAGCGCGCGTCGCTCTGCGTCGCCGCCAGCACATGGCCGCTTGCGCTGCCGCCGCTGCTGCCCACCGACACGCCGATGCCGCCGGCTCCCGCGAAGGCGGACACGCCAGACTTCGATTCCTCGTGCGAGACGCTGGATTCCCGCACGTTCTGGCCCGCCGTGATCAGCACGTTGCCCTGGGTGGACTGGAGGTTCACCGCATCCGAGCCAATGACCGCACTCTGACGGATCGTGACGTCGTTGTTGGCCTTCAGCCCAACGCTATCGCCCGCGAGTGTGCTACCCACGCCCAGGTCCTCATGGCTGCTGCTCTGGTCGTGCGTAGAGCTGCGCGAAAGGAAACCGCTGCTGCGGGTGCGGCTCTCCGACGCGGCATCGTGTACCTCGCGGGCTTCGCTCACTGTCACGCCGTCCGTTGCCACAACCGCCAGCGTGCCGCCGCCCTTGCCGTCATTACCTGCGGACACGGCGCTACCCGTAATCGCGACGCTGCCCGACCCGGTCGTCGACGCCGCAGTAATGCCGTTCGCCGCGAGCGCCGTGGCGGCCAGCGTGGATTGCCCCGCGCCGATCGAGACATTGCGGCCCGCCTGGACGTTGCTGCCCTGCACCGTTTCGTCATACGACGATTGGGTGTAGCTCGATTGCTGCCGGTTCGATTGCGCCGCTTCGCTGTGCGTATGCGCATCGGTCGCATTGACGATGGCAACGTTCTGCCCGGCGACCAGCGCCGCGTTGGCACCCGACTGGACGTTGGTGTTCGTCAGCGTCATGTCGCGGCCGGCGACGGCGGTGACGCTTTGGCCGGCCTGTACGGTACTGCCCTGATTGACGACGGTCTGGTCGTGCAGATAGTCCTGTCCGCCATGCGCGGTGGCATCCTGGGTGGTGCCCGTCGCCACGGTACCGAAGCGCATGTCCCGGCCCGCGCCCAGCGCGAGGTCATTGCCGGCGCTGAACGTGGCGCCCGTCGACGTCAGGTCGCGCCCGGCCATCACGGCCACATTGTTCGTCCCCGAGATCGACGCCACCGCGCCAATCCCGGCGGCGCTCGCGCTATTGCCGTTGGCAAGCACGGTGGCATTCGTGATCGTCTGCGATTCATTGACGACATCGCGACCGGCGGCGACCACCACATCCTGTCCGCCAATGCGGCCGCCCAGGTTGCGCACGTCCTGCGTCGCGCTCACCACGGTCGTACCCGTGCCTCCGATGCTGCCCCGATTGACGATATCGGTACCCACCACCTGCGTGGCGATGTCACCGACGATCGTTCCGCTGTTCTCCACGCTGCCGGCAGCATTGATTGACACGGCATTGCCGGCGACCAGCGCGCCCGTTGACTGCAGGTCCACGCCGTTGCCTTGTGCCAGATACACCTTCGGCACCAGCACCGATTGTGTCGTGCCATCGGGCAACGTCACGTCCTGCGACACCATCCACACCATATCGGTGGTGAGCTGGCGCATCTGCTCGTCGGTCAGGCCCACACCCGGCGTCAGGTTGAAGGTCTTGGCATAGGTGACGCCATTGTTCATCAGCGCCTTGTACTCTTCGAGCTGGTCGGTGTAGCCCGCCAGGAACGTCCTACCCGTCAACTGCGTGACCTGATCGCGGATCAGCTTCTCCTCGTAGAAGCCATCGCCGAGGCGCTTCTGCGTCTTCTGCGGATCGAGCCCCAACGCGTTGAGCATATAGTCGCTGGAGATGAAGTTCGTGTACTGCGTGAAGCGCGGGTCCGTGGCGACGAGGTACGTGTCGCCCGGCGTCGTGCGGATGGTATAGAGGCCGTTGGTCGGCAGTTTCAGGTTCGGGATCCCGCCCCGGGCCGTCCCGAGCGTCTGCGCGGGCCGGGCTTGCCCGGTCACACCTGTCACCGTGCTAGCCCCGCCCGCACTGACCGCAGCCGCGCCGCCCGCGCTACCGGAGACGCCTGCCAGCTGCGTGCCGCTTGCACCTCCCCCCGTGACACTGCTACCGGTGACACTGCTACCGGTGACGGCCGCACCCACGGCATTGACCGACGCCACGGTCACGTTCTGAGCCGTGGTCTGCACCGTCTGATTGGCCGTGGCAATGGCGGGCAGCGCCATCACCGTAGTTGGCGCCTGCGGCTCGCCGGGGAGCGCCACAACTTGTATGTCCTGGCTGCCGCCAGTACGCTGGTGCCAGTAGAAAGTCGAGGTGTCCTCGGTCGTCACCGTTTGCTGAAGCACCGTACCGACATCCTGAACCCCGCCATTGGCTGCCACCCGGACCAGATTTCCGCCCGCCGCCATGGTCGAGGACTGGTTCAGGATATTGCCGCCATTGCTATTGATGCGGATGCTGCCGCCCGCCTGGATCTTCGCCGGGTCAGTGGCGCTGACGAGCTGGTCCGTTGCCGTCATGGTGACGGTGGTGCGGGAGATCTCGTTGTAGTCGTGCCCGAAGTTCGCCTGCCGCACCAGATCCGGGCGGATATTGACGTTCGGGTCCCAGTCAGGCCAGAACGTAATGCTGTAGGTCGTACCGTTGTCCGTGATCGACTGGTAGTACTGTGTCGGATTGACTGTCAGCGGGCGCGTGCAGATCAGCGTACTCGGATCACAGTTCGCCCCCGTCGGCATGCCGTTGTATTCCTCGATCGGGGATTGCGTGAAGGACAGCGTCTGGCCGGTGGTGTTCAGGCTCGTCACCGTCGACTTGTCCACGGTCACCGTGACTGGCGCGCGCAGCGCGTTGGTTTGCGGTGTGCTGATCTGCGCGTTCTGCGCACTCCAGTTCCAGCCCGGAAAGGTGACGCTGGAATGCGAGTTCAAGTCGATGTCAATGAGTCCCGCTTGCCAGAGCGTGAGTGTCTGGACGGCAGTCTGCACGGGCGTGCCAGGCGTGGTCACGATGCTCGTTCGCGTGTTGCTGACCTGATTGGCGGCGATGTCGATATCGCCATCGGCCTCGATGTTGGCCGAGCGATTGATGAGCGTATTGACCTGGTTGGCCAGCAGTCCCGTGCTGGAGTCGCGCGTGCCATCGCGGGCAATCTGCAGGTTGCCCGCGCTGTAGAGCGTAGCCCCCTCGAGGTTCTGGACGGAGTTGGTCGCGTAGAGCTTCAGGTTCTGGACCGCCGCCATCAGCGCCGCCGCACCATTGTTGACGATGTCCGTTCCCTGTGCCTGGACGTTGTTGCCGATCACCGTGCCGGTGTTGACCACCGTCGGGCTGCCGATCAGGACTGCGTCACCCTCGATGCGTCCGGCATTCGACACGACGTTGCTGGCCGTGACGGTGGTATTGGCAGAGTTGATATCGGCGCCGGCTGCATTTGCCACATTGGCCCCGGAGACAGTCAGGGCGCCTGCCGCCGCCAAGGTCGCGGTATTGGCGAGCGTGCCGCTGGCGGCGACCCGCATATCCCTGTTGGCGCGCAGCAGATTGCTCGCATCGTTGGTGTAATCCCCGGCCACGTTCAGCGTCAGGTCGCGCCCGGCGATCATTGTCCCGCTGCCGGACACGGCACCGCCCACGACGACATCCTGGTTCGCCTTCACCGCGCCGCCCAGGTTGGACAGGGATGCCACATCGAGCTTGACGTCCGTGTTACCCAATACCTGGCCACCGGCGTTGTTGAGCGTCGCGCCAGCCTGGTTGAGCGTCAGGCTCTGGCCATATAGCGTGCCACCACGATTGTCGAGCTGCGACGTGATGTTCAGGGCGAGTGCGCCACCTGCCGCCACCAGCCCACCCGCGGCGCCATCGGTGTTGTTGGCCAGCGCCTGCGCACCGATGGTGACATCACCGTTGCCGCCGAGCTTGCCCGCGGTGTTGGTGAATGCATTCGTCGCCGTCACGGTCGTCACGCCATCGCCGGCGTTGACCAGCAGGCCCCGAGTATTGTCAACGCTGGTGGCCGAGATGTTGACCTCCCCATGAAGGCCATTGGCCGCCAGCTTGCCGCCCTGGTTGACCACGGCCCCGGTCGCGACCGCGGCGAGGTTGCCGGCGGTCTGTGCCGAGCCGGCGGTATTGTCCACGGTGCCACCGCTGGCTAGTGTGAGTCCGGTCTGGCCGTATATGCTGCCTTGCCGGTTGCCGAGATTGCCGCTCGTGATTGCAGTCGCCGTACCCTGGGCGGTGATCGTGCCCTGACTGTTGTCGAGCGTCGTGGCCTGCGCCTGCAGGCTACCGTTGGTCTGGATCGCGCCCGCGGCATTGGCGAGGGTTCCCTGGCTTGCCACTGCCAGCGTACCGGTGCCCGCGTGCGCCACCGACCCGCTGTCATTGACCAGGGTGCCGGCGCCAATGGTCAAATTGGCGCCATTGGCCGCGATGATGCCGCCCGTATTGTCGAGCTTGGCGCCGGCGGTAACGATTGTGTCATTCTGACCGTACTGCTTGATCGTGCCCCCATGGTTGGACAGGTCTCCTGCGGTCGTGACGTTGACGCTGTCGCCATCGAGCCAGCCATCTGTGTTGTCCAGGGAAGCCGCGCCCAGCGTCGTGGTCGCCGCCGAGATGAAACCGCCACGATTGCTCGTTGTCCCGGTGCTGGCCAACGACAGCACCCCACCGGCGGTCAAGCTGCCGGTGTCGTTGGCGATGGTTTGAGCGTTGAGGGTTGCGTCATCCCGGGCGGATATCACCCCCTGATTGACGATGGATGTGCCTGCATTCAGCGCCAGCGCGCCATTGCCGCCAATGAGCCCCGCCGCAGATGTTGCACCGGGTGCATTCAGGATCTGCTGCCGCGCCGTGACCTGGGTCAGGCCATCGCCCGCATTGGCGATGCGTCCGCCGGTGTTGTCAACGCTTGCGGCCGACACGGACAACGCTCCATCCGCACTGGCGGACTCGATGCGCCCGCCCGCGTTGGTCAGTGCGCCCGCAGCTTGCAGGGTGAGTCCATCGCCCGCATGCAGGGTCGCGCTGGTATTGTCCACCGCGCCTTGTACCGTGAGCGCCAGCGCCTTCTGAGCCGATACGGTGCCGCCGGCGCCGTCAAGCGATCCGAGCTGTGCGGTCAGCGCGCCGTTGGTCTGGATGACACCGCCCGCGTTGATGACTGGACCTTGACTGGCCATCGCCAGCGTCCCTGCACCGGCGTGGGAGACCTGGCCACCGTCGTTGGTCAGGCTGCCCGCATTGACCGTCAGGTTCTGGCCATTGGCGGCAATGGTGCCTCCCGTGTTGTCCAGCTTGCCACCTGCGGTGATGCCGGTATCGGCCTGACCGTACTGCTTCAGGCTGCCGCCCTGGTTGATCAGGTCGCCCGTCGCCTGGATGGCAAGCTGACCGCCTTCGATCTGGCCAGCAGTATTGTCGAGCGACTGGGCGGCGACGGCGACGCTGCTCCCCGATACCACGCCTTGACGGCTGCTCATGCCGCCAGCGGCGGTTGCCGTGAGCGCGCCACCCGCGCTGAGCGTCCCGGTGTCGTTGTTGAGCGAGGCGGCATGCACCGTGGCATCGCCCTGCGCGTTGACCTGGCCGTGGTTGATCAGGCCACCGGCGGTCAATCGCAGGTTCCCGTTGCCGCCAATGACGCCGCCTTGGGCGCCGCTGGCGGTGGTGCCAGCCGTATTGATGAGCATGCCGGCCGTCTGGATCGACAGGCCATCCGCATTGAGCGACACCATGCGCCCGGCCGTGTTGTCCACCGATGCGGCCGTGGCCATGAGCGCACCGCCCGCCTGGACCGTGCCCTGCATATTGTTGACTGCGCCCGCCGATTGAATCGTCGTGGCGCCCTGCGACACGATCTGGCCACCCTGGTTGGACAGGCTGCCGGCGCTCAGGCTGGTGACCGCGCCACTGGACATCTGGCCCCGGTCGTTGACGAGCGCCCCCTGCGCATTGACGACCAGAGCCACGCCCGCGGCAGCCGTCGCCCCCGTCAGATCGAGATTGCCGGCGCTTGCGGTGAGGCCCAGATTGCCATTTGTCGCGGTCTGGCTGCCTGCCAGGCTGACACTGGCGCCCTGGATTGTGGCGTTCCCGCTTGCCAGGTTCCGGCCTGTGGCAGACACGGCCCCGGTTGCGCTCACCGTCAGGTCGGCTGCCGGGCCCGGCGTGCCATCCGGGTTCAAACCAGCCGCGAGCGTGCCCGTCGATGCCACACTCTGCGCTTGGATGCCAAGCGACTGTTGCGCCGCCAGCGTGCCACCGTTGGAGAATGCGCCGTCGGTGCGAAGCGAGGCAGCACCGGCCGAATACGTCGTGCCGCCATTGTCGATGCCGTCGCGTGCCGAGACCGCGAGATTGCCGATGGTGTTCGTCTGGCCGGCCAGTACGAGCTTGCCTTGCGCGGTCAGCGTCAGCTCGCCGGCCTGCGCCGCCAGCACACCCCGATTCGAGACCCCGACACCAAGCTCCGTTGACGCCAGCAGGATCTTGTTGGCGTACATGCCGCCCAGCTCGCTCACGTCGATGCCGACCGCCGGGGCCGGTCCGTTGCCAGCGATCGCGCCAGCTGACAGCGCGTTGTAGTCGACCTGGTTCGCGCCGGCCACCACGTTGAGCCTGTTCGCATAGATCGCGGCATTGGCCTTGACCGCACGCGCGATCAGGTCCACCTGGTCGGTGCTCGCAGCATTGAGGCCGGCGCCCTCGACGCTGATCTGGCCGCCGGTCACACGGAAGGCATCCAGGCTGCCACTGCCGCCGTAGACGGGCGTGCCGGTGGTCAGCGTCACGCGGCTGGTGTTGATGAAGCCTGCGCCGTCGACCAGCAGTCCGTTTGGATTGGCAATCACCACATCGGCCCGTCCCCCGGCCACTTCGAGGTAGCCGCGCAGCTGGCTCGGTGACGTGCTGTTGACCTGGTTGACGATGATCCGTGCCGAGCCCCCAGGCAGCAGATTGGGGTTGCCGTTGATGTAGCCAGCCTGCTGCGTGGTGGTGATCACCGGCGAGTTGTTGAGGATCGCCCCGGGCCGGTTGACGTCGAACTGCGTGTAGTGGTTCACCGACACCCCTGCCGAGGAGGGCCGCGTGATATTGACCTGCGGGAGACCATTAGCGGTCTGGATCACGCCCGGGCGATTGGCGCCGGCGTTCGGGTCGGCCACGATCTGCGCCCCGGCCACCATCGGCAGTCCCATGCAGGCCCACACCGCAAGCTGGATCGCCGGGATACCAATCCGGGTTGCGCCGGAGTTCGTCTTCGCTGTTCCTCCCGCCGGCGAGGCGGCGGCCCTGCCGGTCCCCGTGCTGCAAGCGGTTTCCGCCACGGCCATGAGCATGGCGCGTGTGCGATTGAAGACAATGCGGTAACAAAGACGATTCATGGCAACCCGGGAAGCTGGCGTGTCTAGCGGCAACGCGCTGAGATCCGCAGCAACCTAGGGGCAAACACCGTCCTACCGCGCGCAGCTACAGCTGTAACCTTTTGTAACAACAAAAAACTGCGCGCAGCTTAATGTACGGTACAAAGCGCTGATACCCCCCTTTATAACTAGGTAAACTCTGATAATCCTCACAAATTTGTTGCGCCCGCAACCGAGATCGCCCGCACTGCCGCGCTGGATAAGGAAAGTGAATGGATTTGATCCAGGAGCGATGCATTCCATAGCCCCCTGTCGCCCTGATCTGAAAATTTCTTAAATCAGATTTTCACATAACTTATAAAGCCTAAAAAATTATCTTTAAAAGGCTATTAGTAATGGGTTGCACAAGCATAAGTAGGGCGTCAGCATCGGCATTCCCGGCAATAAGGCTGAAAAAAGCGAGCGTTTCGCGGAAACCTATATTCCTGCTAATGGATCACCACCGCAGTGACAAGAAGCGCGCGCGCACAAAGATTTCGGATCATCGTAGAAGATACGTGGCGTAAGCCGGTCACGAAGCCATTCCCAGAGATGCGCCAACGGCTGCCGAGTCATCACGCGCACGAAACAGACCCGAATCATCCCCCCGGCGGCGCGCACGACCCGCGCAGGACCAGCTCCGTCGGAATCTGGATGCGGATCCGGTCAGGCGGCACCTCGCCCTTCAACTGCCGCAGCAGTATGCGCGCGGCTTCGTTGCCGAGCGCGTGGGCGTCATAGCGGATCACGGAGACTGGCGGGGTGGCCAGTTGAGCGAGTTCGCTGTCGTTCGAGGCGATCAGCGAAATATCCTCGGGAATGCGGCGATTGCTGATGCGGATGGCCGGAAGCACGCCGGACAGAAGCGGCATGCCGAGCACGATCGCCGCGGTGGGCGGCTCCGGCAGGCTCAGCAGCATCTGCATTTCCCGGTATGCGTATTCGGTCGAGAAGCTGTCGAGCCGCAGCAGTTGCGGATCCACGGCCAGGCCGGCCTGGTCGTGGGCCTGCTGCAAACCCAGCAGGCGGTCGCGCGCCACGCGCGTGCCGCTGCCGCCGGTGATCATGGCGATGCGGCGGTGCCCCAGGCTGATCAGGTATTCGGCGGCGCGCCGGGTGCCGCTGAGGTGATCGGCGCCGACGGCATTGACCGGGGCGTCGAGTTCGCGCTCGAGCAGCACCACGGGCAGGTTGCCGGAGCGGATGTTGGCCAGCACCTTGCCGTTGGATTCGTCCTGCACCGCGAAGATGACGCCGTCGGCGCCGCGCTGCCGGAACAGGTCGAGCAGCGCGAGTTCGCGCTCGCTGCTGCCGTCGCTGCTGGCCACCATGATCATGTAGCCGTGTTCGCTGAGGATGCCTTCGGCACCCTTGACCATCGCCGAATAGATCGGGTTGCGGATGTCGGAGAAGATGAAGCCGATCATGCGCGCGGACACGCCCCGCATGCTCTGCGCCGCCACGCTGGGCTTCCATCCCAGTTCGTCGATGGCGGCCTGGACGCGCACGCGCACATCCTCCGCTACGGTAGGCACCCCGTTCGCCACGCGCGAGACGGTCGCTATCGCGACGCCCGCCGCGCGGGCGACGTCATGGACAGTCACGCGCTTGGTCAAATCGGCTTCCGGATCAGAATCAAAAGGCTTCTTGGAACAGATTCCGGAAATCGGCAAGGGTCGTCTTCCGGGGATTCCAGCGATTATAGTTGGCCTGCACGCACAACTGCGCCATCCCCTCCAGCTTGTCCCCGGTCACGCCCGCGTCGCGCAGGCGGCGCGGGATGCCAAGGTCCGCGCAAAGCGCCTCGATGGCTTCCACCGCCATGCGCGCGGCGTCGAGCACCGGCAGCCCTTGCACGGGCCGTCCCATTGCCGCCGCCACCTTCGCATACTTGGCGGGATTGGCGATCAGGTTGAAGCGCGCCACCGCCGGCAGGCACAGCGCATTGGACAACCCGTGCGACAGGTGGAACTCCGCACCGACGAAACGCGCCATGCAGTGCACGTTGCCCAGGCCGGTCTGCCCGAACGTGATGCCGGCCAGCGCCGAGCCGCACAGCATGTTGGTGGCGGCCTCCAGGTTCTCCCGGTCGGCCACGAACTGGCGGATGTTCCCCGCCAGCAGTTCGATCGCCTGGATATTGATGGCGTCGGTGATCAGGTTGGACTGGCGCGAGATGTACGACTCGAACGCATGGACGAAGGCATCGATGCCGGAGTGCGCCGCCACGTGGCCCGGCACGGTGCGCAGCGCCAGCGGATCGAGGATCGCGAATGCCGCCGGGTTGAGCGCGGCATGGCGGATCGACATCTTGAGGTTCTTTTCCGTATCCGTGATGACGCAGGAGCCCGATACCTCCGAGCCCGTGCCCGCCGTGGTCGGAATCGCGATCAGCGGCGGCGGCGCGATCGAGAATGCCTCGATGCCTTCATAGTCGTGGATGCGGCCGCCGTTGGCGAGCACGATGCCGACCGCCTTGGCCACGTCGATGGTACTGCCGCCGCCGATGGCGATGATGGCCGTGGCCTCGTGCGCGCGGCAGACCTCGAGCGCGCGCGCCACGGTATGCGCGCTCGGGTCGGGTTCGATCTCCGAGTAGGTGGCGATGGCCACGCCTTCGCGCTCCAGCAGCGCGGCCACGCGCCCGTAGAAATCGCTGGCGAGCAGCGCGGCATCCACCGCGATGAACACGCGCTTGCAGCCACGATCGCGCACGATGGTGGCGATTTTTTCATGGGACCCGGCGCCCATGTAGATGCGAGTCGGGCAAAAGAAGGTGGAGATATCGGTAATGGACATGAAAAGATAGTCGAATCGACAGGGAATCGATGGGGATCGATCAGTCGGCCGCGGAGAAGCCGGCGGCGATGGTCGTCCAGCGCTTGGTTTCCGCATGCACGAACGTGGTCAGCGCGGCCGGCGCCATGCCGCCCGGCTCCGCCGCCATGCCTTGCAGCGTGCTTTGCATGGCGGGATCCTTCATGCTGGCCACCACGGCCTGATAGATGCGGTCGCGGATCGGCGCGGCCAGGTTGCGCGGCGCGGCGAGGCTGTACCACGTGCTCATCTGATAGCCCGGCACGCCGGATTCGCTCAGCGTCGGCACGTTCGGCAGGAAGCGCGTGCGCTGCGCGGTGGTCACCGCCAGCGCCTTGATGTTGCCGCCGGCAAGCTGGGCGTTGGCCGAGGCGGCGGAATCGAGCGCGAAGGTCACGCGGCCGCCGATGATGTCGGTCATCATCGGCGAGGCGCCCTTGTACGGTACGTGCACGGCATCGAACGACGCCTGCTTCTTCAGCAGCTCGGCGGACAGGTGCTGCGTGGTGCCGATGCCGGCCGAGCCGTACGTCGCCTCGGCGTGATGCTCCTTCATGTAGGCGATCAGTTCCTTGACGTTGTTGACCGGCAGCGACTTGCGCACGATCAGCACGTTCGGCACGACCGCGACGGTCGTGATCTGCGTCATGTCCTTTTCGAAGTCGTAAGGCAGGTTCTTGTAGAGCGCCGGCGCCGCCGCGTGGCCCACGTTCGCCAGCAGCAGCGTGTAGCCGTCGGGCTGCGCGCGCGCCACCATCGCGGCGCCGAGCGTGCCGCCCGCGCCGGGGCGGTTGTCCACCATCACCGCTTGTCCGAGTTCGCGCTGCAGTTGCGCCGCGATCGCACGCGCCACGATGTCGGTGGTGCCGCCGGGCGTGAACGGCGCCACGATGGTGATGGGCTTGGTCGGCCAGTCGGCGGCGACGGCCGGACTTGCCGCGACACCTGCCGCAGCGGCCAGTGCAACGAATGCGCCTGCCGTGCGCGCGATCTTCTTGAGGGAATGCATCATGGTCTGTCTCCAGAATTTCTTATGTTTCGGCCTGTGGCCGGGGATGCTAATCGAGTGTGACGTTGAGCCCGGACAGCAGCGTGCGCCAGGTGGCCACCGAGCCGGCCAGCAGCTCGGCCGCGCCTTCCGGCGTCTGCTGGCGCTCGGCCGGCACTTCCACGCCGGCCGGCGCGAGCCGCGCCTGGGTCTGCGGGTCGCGCACCGCGCTGCGCAGTGCCTTGTTGAGTCGCGCCACCACCGGGGCCGGCGTGCCCTTCGGCGCGAGGACCATGTTCCAGATGTCGTAGTTCAGGTCCTTGATGCCCGACTCGCCGGCGGCCGGCACGTCGGGCAGCGCACTGATCCGCCTGGGGCGCAGCACGACGACGCCCTTGACCATGCCCGACTTGATGAAGCTGGTGGACGTGGTGGTGCTGTCCACCAGGTAGTCGATGTGGCCGGCGGCCACATCGTTGAGCGCCAGGCCCGCGCCGCGGTAGTTGGCGATATTGACGTTGACGCCAAGCCTGGCATTCACCAGCACGCTGCCAAGGAACGAGCCGGAGCCCACGCCAGCCGCGCCCGCGTTCATCTTGCCGGCGTTCTGGCGCGCGTAGGCGGCGAACTGGTCGAGCCCCGTCGCCGGAAAATCCTTGCGCGCCGTGATGACCTGCGGCGCGTCGCCGACCGAGGCCAGCGGGATCAGGTCTTTCAGCACGTTGTAGGACAGCGACTTGTACAGCGTGGCGTTGGCGGCCAGCGTGCCGACATTGCCGATCACCAGCGTGTAGCCGTCCGGCGCGGCGCGTACCGCGCGGGCCGTGCCGAGCGTGCCGCCCGCGCCGGGCAGGTTCTCGACGACCACGGGCTGGCCGAGATCGCGCGCCATGCCCTCGGCGATGACGCGCCCGAGAATGTCGGTGGGCCCGCCCGCCGCGAACGGCACGATCAGCGTCAGCGGCCTGGCGGGATACGTCTGTGCGAAAGCGCCGCCCGAGAGCAAGGCGAGCGCCGCCGCGCCGCCCGCCTTGAGGACCATGCGGCGGCCGGATGCGCGCGATGTCATGGCGGGCCTCATCAAGGATTGAAGACGACGAGACGCTCTTCGGTCATCTCGCGCATGGCGTAGTGCGGCCCTTCCTTGCCGAAGCCGCTGTCCTTGACGCCGCCGAACGGCATCACGTCCGAGCGCGCGCTCGACGTCTCGTTGATCTGCACCGTGCCGAAGCGCAGCGTTGCCGCCGCCTTCATGGCGCGATCGATGTCCTGCGTGAAGATGCCCGCCGCCAGCCCGAACGGCGTGCTGTTGGCGCTGGCCAGCGCCGCGTCGAAATCGTCGAACGGCCGCAGCGCGATCAGCGGCGCGAACGCTTCCTGGCACCACACGCGGCCTTCGTCGGGCACGTCGGTCATGACCACCGGATCGATGACCGAGCGCCGGCGCGCGCCGCCGCACAGCACGCGCGCGCCCGCGGCGGCCGCTTCGCCGATCCACGTCTCGGCGCGGATCGCCGCCTGTTCGCTGATCAGCGGCCCCACGCGCGTGGCCGGATCGCGCGGATCGCCGGCGACCAGCGTCCCGGCGAACGCGACCAGGCGCTGCGCGACCTCGTCGGCAATGCGGCGGTCCACATACAGGCGCTGCACGGACGTGCAGACCTGCCCGGCCTTGCGCAGGCCGGCATTGGCGATCCTGGGAATGGCGCGATCCAGATCGGCATCGGCCGCGACGAACGTGCTGGCGATGCTGCCCAGCTCCATCTGCGTGCGGCGCAGGCCGGCCGCGCGCTGGATGATGCGGCCGACGCGCGTGCTGCCGGTGAACGTGTAGAAGGCCACGTCCTGCTCTTCCAGCAACCACGTTCCCACCGTGTCGCCCTCGCCTTGCAGGATCGACAGGAACGGCGCCGGCATGCCGGCCTCCAGCAGCACCTGGCCCAGCAGCGCGCTGGTCAGCGGCGTGAAGGCCGACGGCTTGAGGACGACCGCGTTGCCTGCCGCGTACGCGGGCCCCACCTTGTGCAGCACGGTATTGAGCGGCGAATTGAACGGGGTGATGGCGCACACCACGCCCACCGGAAAACGCTGCGTGAAGCCGATGCGCTTGTGCGCGCCGGGGCTGGCGGCGAACGGCACCACTTCCCCGGTCAACTGCGTGGATTCGTTGGCGCACAGGGTCAGCGTGACCTTGGCGCGGTCGACCTCGTTGTTGGCATCGACCAGCGTAAAGCCGGCTTCGGTGGTCATCGCATCGACAAAGCGGCTGCGCCACGCTTCCAGCAGATCCGCCGCGCGCCGCAGCACCAAGCTGCGGTCGTATGGCGCCTGCGGGCCGGCATCGACCGCCTCTTTGGCAATGCGCACGGCCTGCGAGACCTGCTCGCGCGTGGCGGAGGACAGCGTGGCAATGGTCTCGCCGGTGAACTTGTCGTCCACGTCGAAGCGGTCGCCGGAGTCGACCCAGTTGCCGTTGATCAGATTACCAGTGGGGGGAAGGGTGTCGGCGGGAAAGCGGGAGGTACGCATCGGGACTTTTTTGGGCTGGGGAAAGCCTGTTGAGAAAACGTTTTCTCATATTCGCCGCATCAGGCATGGAAGTCAAACCATACGATGCCCGGGATTACCCCTATTTATCCCCGATTTCCGTGGGTATGCGCTGATCTTCCACCAGACAGCATGGCGGCCAATTGAGTGGCGCCCTCCATTTTGAGGAAACGTTTCCCATGAATGGCGACGATTGTGCTTGTGGAAGCACACCGGCGGCTGTCGTTCCCCAAGGAGGAGGTTGGCGTCGGCCACGCCGCACGCCCTGATCGCGGCCGGGACCCGCGGGGAGGGATCGGTCGCCGGCCGCACGGCGACATCGTCATGGAAGAGAGCCAGGCGCAGGACTGGCGGCGGCGGATCGGGGCCGGATGCCGCTCGAAACCAGCGACTCCCACGAGTCCAGCATCGCCGGCGTCGTCGACGAGGCAAGTCTTGGCCCGCCAGGGCGCACCGGGCGCGCACGACAACGATCGATTTGATGAAAACGAAACACCCGCCTTATCTGCGCGAGGTGATCAATGCACCGTGCTACCTGGTGCGCTCCGGTTGCGGCTGGCGCATGTTGCCCGGGAAATTCTGGCCTTGGCAGACGGTGCGTTGGCGTCGTCTCGTGAGGAACCGCGGGCAACGCCCGGATGTATCCGAGGCGACGCGCTACATCGCGATGGGCGGTGGCCGCTGCGCAGAATCGCCCATCCTCGAATCTCGAAACAGGCTTCAAGCACTCACACGCGCGGGGAACCTGTCGCGGCCCTTACCATGGCTTGAATGCTGAGGTCGACGTCTGTCTCGGTCGTTGCCCAATTCGCAACGCTGATGCGCATTGCAGTGCGGCCTTGCCATGATGTTCCGCCACACCAGCAGACACCCTCTGCCTGGAGCGAATCGATGACGGCTCGCGTTGCCTCGGACGATCCGAATGATACGAGCACCTGGTTAAGCACGACATCATTGAGTATTTCGTATCCGTGGCTCGAAAGGCCGTCAGCGAACTGACGTGCAAGGCGGCAGAATTGCCCGACGAGCTCGGCAATACCCTCGCGACCAAGATGCAGCAACGCGGCCCATATCTCGACGCCACGCGCCCGCCTGGACGATTCCGGTGTGTAGTGGGAAGGCTCACGTCCCTCCTCGGCACCCTCGGCCAGGTACACCGCATTCGCCGACATTGCTGCCCGTAGATCCGCTGCGTTCCGAACAAGGACGATGCCACTATCATAAGGAACGTTGAGCCACTTATGGCCGTCCGTCGCCCAGGAATCCGCCTCGGCCAGGCCAGCCGTCAACGCATCGAAATTCCGATTCGCAAGTGCCCAGAGACCGAAAGCACCATCGACATGGACCCAGGCGCCAGCCTGCCTTGCACGAAGGCAGATTTCCGCCGCCGGATCGAAATCACCGGTGTTCACATTACCAGCCTGGATGCAGACAATTGTGCGGCCATCGAGCGCCGGCATGCTATCGACTTTGAGCCGCCCGCGGCGGTCGGTCGGGACCAGGATAACGCGCTCGCGTCCGAGGCCGAGTAACGAGAGCGCCTTCAACACCGTCACGTGAACCTCTTCACTGACAACAACGCGGAGTTCGGGCGCCCCATAAATGCCTTTGGCTTCCACGTCCCAACCCAGACGCGAAAGAAGCGCGTGGCGCGCGGATGCCAGCCCGGTCAGGCTGGCCATGGATGCGCCACTGACAAACGCCCCTGCGACGCCTTCCGGCATGCCGAACAAGTCGCGAAGCCATTGCAGCGATACATCTTCCAGCGTCGCCGCAATCGGAGAAGTCCATCGGAAGCAGGCATTCTGGTCCCACGCCGTCGCCAGCCAGCTCGCCGCGACGGTAACTGGCAGAGCGCCACCCATCACCAGACCGAAATAACGTCCACCTACGGTGGCGACAGTCGCAGGAGATCCGATCTCGTCGAGGCGTCGCAGGACTTCGATCGAATCAACGCCCTTTTGCGGTAGCGCATGCCTCAGTTCGTCGAGACGGCGCATGGCCTCGGGCGAGGCGATTACCGACCGATTTTTTATTGACTGCAAGTACGATATGGCTCTCTCAGAGGCGTCCCGCAAGACCCCGTGTGCCGACGATTCTTCCATAGAGACTCCATGTCTTTCCGGTGGACCAGACGCGCGCATTCGATTCTCGCGCCAGTAGCGTTTTGTCGGCATCGGAAACAGCCAATACCCTGATACAAGATACGGAAATACACGTAGTTGCCCGGGCCGCCAGCCAGCTATTTGTTGTTTGCCGCGCGCGCATGTTGTATCAGACGCAGCAACCAGCCCGCGCACGACTCCACGTACTCGTCAGCTTTTCGCCCCGGGTATCCTGCGCTTAGTTTGATGGTCAATCCTTGCCCATTCAACCACGCCTCCACGCCCTCCAAAGCTTCGTCATCGTCAAGCATGATTTTCATGCTCTCCAGATTCCCGTTGTTCTCTACTATGCCATTGTCAGCATGCATGGTTCGCTCCCAGATTCATGCCTCCGCATCGATGCGGCGTGAAGTCCAGAGGATCGACGGATCGCACTTCATTTCCCGACAAGATCGTGTCGGGAAATGTCGTTGGCACAAGACTCCGCTTATGCACGGCCGCGGTACGAACGAAGCAACAGGAACTGCAATAACGATCCCAGCAAGAAAATTCCCAGCCACGCGGCAAGCGCGCCACGCACGACGGGGGACTCAGGACCACTCGCCAGGGGATGGCTGACAGGCAACCGCGTCAGCGTCTCATTGATCCCGGGGACTAACAACAGAAAGAAACTGAACGTGAATGCGAACTGGGACAGGTATCGCCGCGCATGCCCCAGGATTCCTATCCGCGGAACGAATACGCCGCCCAATATCGCAACCAGCGCAACGATGCCCAGTGCGTGGCCGACATTGAAACCGCCTGTGCTGGACAAGCCAAACGAGGTGAGTACCGAGACCACCATGCCGGACAAGTAGATCCTGGTGGACAGGTTGGTGCTATCCATTTTCTGATATCGGGCGAAGCTATAGAGACCCGCGGCGAAAGTCGCCAGGCTGAGAATGGTGTGACTCGCGCCCAACGCGGAGATGGGATGAGGCATAGGACAATGACTCCTTCTGAAGGTAAGAAAGGCCCCCCGATCGCCGCAACGCGGGCGACAGCATGGATGAATGCACGGGCGACAATGACGACTTACAAAACAAACAACCAACTAGTTGGTCGATACAGCAATTCAAAAATTAGGCGCCGTAGCGCCCGCATGGGTGGTGGATGTTCAGCTGACCGCGCTTAAGCGACTTATTGCCACTCTCGAAATGGCCTGAAACGACTCCGCATTGCCCAAGGCTCTTGCCGTCAGCATCGCGCCATGTATCGTGGACATGAAGGTCTGAGCCTCAACAAACGCGCTGTCGCACAGCTTGAACTGAGACCTTGCCACGCCACTGTCCAGAACCGTGGCGATCCAGGTCGTCAAGTCGTTGAAATAACCCCTGACCTGGTCCGCAATCTCCTGCGGGATCATGGGCAATTCTGTAGCAAGCATGACGCAAATGCACATTGACGATGTGCCATCGCGGATGCATTCGGCCCAATAATTGGCGTAGGCCATCAATCGTGCCAAGGGATCCTCGATGTTCCGGTCGAGAGCTGCCAATCCTTCCCGAGCCTGCTGCCGGTGCCGCGTGACCACCGTCAGCACCAAGTCCGCTTTGCTCGGGAAATGATGATGGATGCTGGGCTTTCCGATGTGCACCAGTTTGGACAGATCCGCATAACTGAACCCGTGATAGCCGCCTGCGACAAGCAGTTGCTTCGTGTGCTCTGCAATTTCGGTCGCCCGGGGGGACAGATCAACGCTCATGGACACTCATCCGAGTTACTTATAAGGCACGCATGGAATGTGTCATGCGCGCTTGCTATCTCAACCAACCCGGCCAATCTACTAGTTGGTCGGTTCCGTGTCAATCCTTCGGATGGCCGTTGTTGATCCATCCCGACCGGAATGACGTCACGCGGCCTCCGGGACGTGGCTTTGCGATGTCAGGTTCCGTCGCCGGGCAGCGCATCGACTTTCCCCGCCCCACGTCCGGCAAAATGTTGCGTTACCCACCGCTCGCAAATGTCCCATAGCTCGGGTGCCCCCCTTTTGATGACGGGACCATATCGGGAGATAACCTGCTCAAGCGAGACGCCATTCTCCGTCCAGGTCCCGCCGCCGGTGAATATGTTGATGAGCAGCGGCTGAAAGCGATCAAGCGCCTTCGCGAACTTCGCGTCCTCAGTCTCAGCACGCTCAAATTCCTGCCACAGATCGAGAAACATGTCTCGTTGCGACAGCGGCAAAAGCCCGAACAGCCGTACCGCGGCCTTGAATTCTTGTTCAGCCTGCAATTCTCCACACACCTTCCCGTGAATCGGGAAGTCGCCGACGTCAACTTCGACGACGTCATGCAGCAGGAGCATCTGTATCACGCGGTACGCGTTCACAGGCCCATTGGCATACTCGCTCAACACCAGTGCGTACATTGCCAGGTGCCATGAGTGCTCGGCGGAATTCTCCTTTCGACTTTTATCGAGTAGCGGTGATTGCCGCATGACGGACTTCAACCGATCGATCTCTCTCAGAAAATTCAGTTGCTTCTCCAAGGTCGTCCGCTGCATGATTTTTTCCTCTGAAAGTGAGGTCATAGTATGCAGAACAGGTGTCGACCTCCAGAGGCGCTTTGCCACGTCCGTCATCACGACGAGGCAACAGCAAGCTCGGCCGCGAACATGGCGGCAGCCTCGTCTATGCGACTGGCCCCGCGGCCCTCTCCGCGGCGTATGACGAGGTCAACAGCGGCACGATATTCCCGGAGTACCGCTGGGCACGGGCCGGTGACGGCGCAATGCCGGCGGAGCCACCGGGGGCTCCGCCAGCCAGCGATCCGGCATCGGCCGGGCGAGCGTGCAATGGGAGTTGCGCCGGACGTCAGCCGCCGAACGGCTGGCCCATTGGCTTGAGGCGGATGCCGGGCGCCAGGCGCGTCCAGGGCAGATCGGCCGGATCGGCAGTCATCGGCCCGGGGGCCTTTGCCACCAGCACCGCGTGCGCGATGCCCTGGAAGTCCGCGCGAAAATGGACCGAGCTCTTGTTCACCAGGATCTTCATCGCCTCGGGCTCGACGCCGCCAACGCGATAGAGATTGCGGTCGAGCATCTGTGCCTTGCCGCCGCTGACCACGACCTGCACGCCTTCGATGCCCAGCAGCGCCACGGGCCCGACATCGGCCTGCATGCCGTGCATCATCGGGCCGCCAAAACGGCACACGCCGTCCGACAACCCCAGCACCTCGAAACGCGCCTGCAGCGGCTCGTCGCCGGGCACGCCCGACACGCCACCAAGCGCCGCGTCGACCATCGCACCCACGCCTGCGCGATGCGCGGCCGCAGCCACCGCCGGATCCCAGATGAGCCCGATGGCCGCGCCCCGCGCGCCGTTGCGCAGCAGCGCGCGCAGCATGCCCATCGTGTTGGAATCGCCGCCGGCACCGGGGTTATCCTGGGTATCGGCGATGACCACCGGACGCGTGGCCCCCTCCGCCATGCGCATGGCTTCGCGCACCGCGTCGTCAGGCGAGAGGAACGGTACCTCCCAGGCAGACTCCTCGGCCAGCATTCTGTCGTAGAGCGCCTGCACGGCGGCTTCGGCGGCGGCGTCATCCTCGCCATAGCCCCAGATCACAGGTCCGCACTCGGGAAAATCGGCCGCCGGGAAGCCTGGCGTGAACGACAGCGACGCCACTGCGCCGGACTCCAGTTCGGCCAGCGCCGCGTACAAGCCGCGCGCCGGCTCCAGCATCGTGCACATGCCGTTGATGGGAATCAGGAACGGCAGGCGGCGAGCGGCAGCGCGCCAGCGGCGCGGGCCGGCCAGCAAGGTCTTCAGCAGCGCCGCGGCGCGCCCGCCGGTTTCCGCCATGTCGACGTGCGGATACGTGCGGTAGGCCACCAGCGCGTCCGCGGCATCGAGCATGCGTTGCGTGACGTTGGCGTGGAGGTCGAGCGACGCCACCAGCGGCACGTCCGGGCCGATCACGTCGCGCAGCCGTGCCAGCAGTTCGCCTTCGCCATCGTCGGCATGCTCGGCCACCATCGCGCCATGCAGGTCCAGGTAAATGGCATCGAAGCCGCCCGCGCGGGCGGCCGCGACGATCTCGCCCGCGATGCGCTCGAACGCATCCTCGGTCACGTGCGCCGACGGACTTGCGCCGGCCCAGATCACCGGGCTCAGGGACCAGCCATTGCGCTGCGCGGCCTGGATGAAGCCACCGGCGGGGATATTCACATCGCGCAGCGCCAGCACGTCGTTGCCGCGCACCAAGGCCGGAAAGCCCTCGCCGCGCTCGAAGCTGGCGTAGGTGGCCTTGGACGGCGCGAACGTATTGGTTTCGTGCTGGAAACCGGCAATCAGGATCTGGGGTACCACAGGACTCTCCATCTTCATGGTTATCTTCAGGCCGTCGCCGGGCTGCCTTGCGGCGCGGGCATGCGGTTGGCCACCAACGTCACCGCGCCGGCCACCAGCAGGGCCACCATCACCAGCAGGCCAGCCTGCATGCTGCCCGTGGCCGTGCGCACCCAGCCGATGATGGTCGGGCTCAGGAAGCCGCCGATCAGGCCTATCGTGTTGATGAGCGCGATGCCGCCGGCCGCGGCGTCGCCCTTCAGGTACTGGGACGGAATGGCCCAGAACACCGTGTAGGCCGCCCACATCATCGCCGTGGCAATCGTCATGCAGGACAGCGACACCGCCAGGTTGCCACTGGACAGCGTGGCCACGGCCAGCGCCACGGCGCCGATGAATGCGGGCACCGCGCTATGCAGGCGACGCTCGCCGCGCCGGTCCGAGCGCCGGCCGATGACGACCATGGCAATGGCGGCCGCGATATACGGGACCATCGAATACAGGCCGATCTTCATCGTGTCGGTAACGCCATCTGCCTTGAGAATGGAAGGCAGCCAGAAGCTCACCGCGTAGATGCCGCAGATCATCGTGAAGTAGGCGAAGGCCAGCAGGTAGACGCGCGGGTCGCGCGCCACCTGGCCGAACGAGTGGTGGCCTGCGCCGGGCGTGTGCAGCTCGGCGGCGAGCATGCGCTTTTCCTCGTCGGTCAGCCATTTGGCATCGGCCGGGCGATCTGCCAGCACGCGCAGGGCCAACACGCCCAGCAGCACGCACGGAAGCCCTTCCACCAGGAACATCCATTGCCAGCCTTCCAGGCCATGCGTGCCGGACATCCCGGTCATCAGCCACGTCGACAGCGGCGAGCCGAAGATGCCGCCGAGCGGCCCGGCCAGCATCACGATGGCCATCACGCGCGCCATGCGCTGCTGCCCGTACCAGTACGTCAGGTAGAAAATCATGCCGGGCGCGAAGCCGGCCTCGAACACGCCGAGCAGAAAGCGCATCACGTAGAACGTGGTTTCGTCGCGGACGAACAACATGCAGGCCGACGTCAGGCCCCAGAGCACCAGAATGCGGCTGATGGTCTTGCGCGCACCAATACGGGGAAGCAGCAGGTTGCTGGGGATTTCGAACAGCACGTAGCCGAAGAAGAAAATGCCGGCGCCCAGCCCGTACACGGCGTCGGAAAAGCCCAGGTCGCTCTGCATCTGCAGCTTGGCGAACCCGATGTTGACGCGGTCCAGGTAGGCAAAGGTGTAGCAAAGCAGCAGGAATGGCAGCAGGCGCCAGTTCAGCTTGCGGTACAGGGCCTGCTGCGCGGCGCTGTCGTGCGCCGGCGTGGTGCGTGGGGGCAGTGTGGCAGTCATACGATTTTTCCCGTGGTCGTTCGTGGATGCGATGAACGTTGTGCTGGCGCTGTGTTTTAGTTTTCAAGCATCGTGAGTTAGACAAAACGACATAGCAAGAGCAACTTAAGTCGGTTATCGTTGCCTATTCAGCAACACGATGCATCAGACGGACGTCGATATGCGAGAACTGAACCAACGCAGGCTGCGTTATTTCCACGAGGTGCTCACGCACGGATCGATCCGGGGCGCGGCCGACAGCATCAACACGTCGCCATCGGTCGTCACGCGCCAGATTCGCCTGCTGGAAGAGGAAGTGGGCGCGCCACTATTCGACCGCCACGCACGCGGCGTGCAGCCTACCGAAGTGGCTCTGCATCTGCTCGAATACTGGCGGGGGTGCCGCGCGCAGCAGGAGCTGTTCGAAGACCGCCTGCAGGCATTGCGCGGCCTGCAGCACGGCCAGGTACGCATTGCCACGAGCGAAGGCTACGTCGATGGATTGATGGACGAAGTGCTGACCGACTTCTGCGCGCAGTATCCGCGGCTCGATGTCACGGTGGATGTCCTGCCCGTCAACAACGTGCTGCAGGAGGTGGCGGAAAGCCGGGCGCATCTCGGCCTGGCCTACAACCCGCCCTCGCATTCCGACGTGCGCTGGGTGGCCACGTCGTCGCAGCCGGTGGTACTGCTGGTCCATGCCGAACATCCACTGGCACTGCGCGGCACGAATGTCGATGTGCGGGAACTGGCCGACTATCCGCTGGCGATGATGCCGCCCGCGTTCGGGCTCGGGCAGATCGTGCAGATGCTGGCGTATGCCGAGAACATCCAGATCCGTCCCACGCTGACCACCAATTCGCTGGCCGTGCTGCGGCACTTCGTCAAGCGCCATCACGGCATCACGCTGATCGGCGCGTTTGCCGCCTATCGCGAACTGGCCTCGGGCGAACTGGTGACACTACCGATTGCCCATCCGCTGTTCGAGGCTGCCAAGGCACGGTTGCTGGTGAAAACGGGAAGGCCGCTGGGCATGGCAGCGGACACGCTGCTGGACCACATCCTGCGCGACATGTCGATGTTCGCGGCTCCGGCGCCGCGCGGGCGCGGACGATCCACGGCGCGCAAGTCGTCCCGAGCGTAAGAAAGCTCCGGGGTCGGCCTCGAAGACACGCGATGCGGACGTCAGCTCGCCACGCCCTGCCGCCACGTCCCGACGCGCGACGAACTTGTCCCAGCGGTGTGCCAGCAGGAAGTCACCGCGCCGATCGAGGCAGCCGATCGGATGGCCGATCCTCCGCCCGGTGGCTTGCAGCGCAATGCGCGAGACGACGACGGGAGGCTGGACAGAGAAGCCATCGGGACCATCTGCACGCTACTCGTCGACCTCATCGATAAGCGCCTCCTCAGGTCCTGGCTCTCCTCGCGGACCTTGCAACAGCAGGTGCATCCAGCGCAGCCCCAACGAGCTCCTGCATGCGGCGGGCTGCCGCGGTCTGGATCCGCTCGGCTCGCACGATCACGCGCATCTTGGCAGATTCGAGCGCGGCGTTGGTGGTGCGAATCGCAACGAGGTCGCCGCGTGCGATTTCGCTGGCCGCAGCTCCCGCGGACAGAAAGGTCAAGCCCAGCCGCTTCATCACGAACCGCTTCAGCAACTCGATCGAACTGCTGGTGAGCGTCGGCGCAAGCTGAAGATTCTCCGCGAACTCGGCCAACCGGATCAACTGATGCAAGCCAAAGCCCGGGCCCATCGTCGCCAGCGAGTAGCGGCTCGCGTCCTGCAATGACGGGGTTGCACGACGCCGTGCCAGCGGATGGTCGGGCCAGGCAATGATGCAGACCGGCTGGCTTTGCTCCCGCACGATCTGAACATCCGGATGCGCTGGCGGATTCATGGCGATACCCAGGTGCGCTTCGTCGCTGGCGACTTTCCGCACTGCCTCCGCTGCGCTCGCCAGTTCGACATTGACCTGCACCCCGGGATACTGCTGGCCGAACGTATCGACGATGCCGTTCATCAGCAGATCCATATACCCCTCTCCGGCCACCACGTTCAACGTGCCACGCCGCAGCCCGGCAAGGTCGTCGATGCGCTCCCGCAGCGCCTCTTCGCTCGCCATGCGATTGCGGCAATGCGCGATGACCAGCGCAGCCGCCTCGGTGGCAATGATCCCTCGGCCCTTGCGCTCAAACAGCGCCACTCCCAGATCCTGTTCCAGCAACTGGATCTGCCGGCTGACCACGGACGGCTCAACGTTGAGCCTGTCCGCAGCGCCCCGCACCGATCCGCACATGGCGGCTTCGTAGAAATATCCCAGCCGCTTTTCATTCAGCGTTCCCGCAGTCATTGCGCCGACCTCTACTGTTGACTTTAGAGCAACGAAACTCACCGAAATCATACATTGATCGCACGGTCCGTTGCACCGATGATGCTGTACACAACAGCGGCCATCGAATGCAGAAGGAAATGCCATGCCCGACGCGCACCTATGTCAGGTGGAAGATCTCATGTCGCAGGCGGAGGCTCTGACGAGTCTCCGCAGGTACATCCATGAGCGCCCCGAGCTCGCCTATCGGGAACACGCTACCGCTTCGCTCGTTGGCGAATTGCTCGGCCGATGGGGCTATGACGTAGCAACCGGCATCGGTGGCACGGGCGTGGTGGCAACCCTGACAGCCGGCCACGGTGGCCGCAGCATCGGCATACGTGCGGACATGGATGCACTGCCGATTCAGGAGGCCACTGGCCTGCCTTATGCGAGTACGGTTTCCGGCGTTATGCACGCGTGTGGACACGACGGCCATACCACCATCCTTTTGGGTGCGGCGCAGTACCTCGCCACGCATCGTCGCTTCGACGGCACGCTGCGTCTCTATTTCCAGCCGGCCGAAGAAGCCGGCGTGAACAGCGGCGCCGAGCGGATGATCGCCGAAGGACTGTTCGAGCGTTTCCATTGCGATGCGGTGTTCGGCCTGCATAACCACCCCGGCCAGCCTGCCGGCAGATTCCTGTTTCGGAGCGGGCCGTTCATGGCCTCCGGAGACAAGGTCACGATCACGGTGCGCGGGAAAGGGAGCCACGCGGCACGCCCGCACCTGAGCGTGGACCCGGTTGTCGTGGCGTCGAGCATCGTCATGGCATTGCAGACGGTCGTGGCCCGCAATGTCGATCCGGGCGCCGCGGCGGTGGTCACGGTAGGCGTGCTCCAGGCCGGTACCGCGAACAACGTGATTCCCGCTTCGGCCAGGCTGGAACTGAGTGTTCGTGCATTTGACCCGCGGGTTCGTGAACTGCTGCGCCAGCGCATCGAAGCGCTGGCCAATGCCCAGGCTCACGGCTACGGCGCCACGGTCGAGATTGACTATGTCCTCGGCTACCCGGTCGTCGTCAACAGCGACGCCGAGACTGCCTTCGCCATCGAAGTGGCGCGTGAGCTTGTGGGCGATGCCGATGTCGACGCGGCCTTCGAGCCGGTCATGGCCAGCGAGGACTTTGCGTTCATGCTGCAGCAGCGCCCCGGGTGTTTCCTGCGACTCGGCAACGGCATCGGCCAGGGCATGGGCGAGGGAGGCTGCATGGTCCACAACCCGCGTTACGACTTCAACGACGCGAACCTCCCGATTGGCGCCGCCTTCTGGGCCCGGCTGGTCGAGCGATACCTGCCTGTGGCGTGAGCCGCGCATTCCATCCCATCCCCTGCAACATCAGATCCATCGTCCCGCCATGAAGCACGTTTCCCGCATTGCATTGGCTGTATTGGCCGCAACCACGACGGCTCTCGCAAGCGCCGAACCCGCCTACCCGTCCAAACCCGTCAAGATCATAGTGGGTTACGCACCCGGCGGATCGGCGGATACGGTCGCGCGCCTGCTCGCCAACCGGCTCTCGATCCAGATGGGACAATCGTTCGTGGTCGAGAACCGCCCCGGAGCAGCTAGCAGCATCGCCGCCAGCGGCGTCGCACGCGCGCCTGCCGATGGGTACACGCTGTTCCTTGGATCCAACGCGAATGCCATCAATACCACGCTCTACAAGAAGCTTACCTTCGACATCCAGAAGGATTTCGCTCCCGTCGCTCTGGTGACAAGTTTCCCGAACGTCATGGTGGTCAATCCCGCACTGCCTGTGAAGACTGTTGGCGAGTTCATCGCCTACGCGAAGTCGCACCCGGACGGCGTGAACTACGGGTCCTCGGGAATCGGCTCGTCCACGCACCTGGCAGCGGAGATGTTCAAGTCGATGGCTGGCATCAAGATGGAGCATGTCCAGTACAAAGGTAGTGCGCCGGCCCTTACCGACCTCATGGCCGGCCAGGTTCAGGTGATGTTCGACAACGCACCGTCGGTGCTGCCGTTCATCCGCAGTGGCAAACTGCGCGCGCTTGCCGTTACCAGCAGCCAGCCGCAGGCATTTGCGCCGCAGGTGCCAACGGTAAGCGGTGCGGCGCTGCCGGGCTACGAGGTGAAGTCGTGGTATGGGCTGTTTGCCCCGGCCCGCACGCCGCCGGCGATCGTGAACGCGCTGAATCAGCAGATCAATGCCGCCTTGCAGGAAGCTTCCGTGCGCAGCAATCTGGCTGCCCTGGGTGCGTCCCCTGAAGGCGGGATGCCCGAGGCAATGCGCAAGCATCTGGGGCAGGAAGTCACCAAATGGGCCGCGGTGATCCGAAGCTCAGGCGTCACAGCCGAGTAAGCAACACGGCATTTTCCGAATGGCATTCTTGCGGCCGGCTACTGGTCATGGGTAAGTCGTCGGAGTTCGCCAGCTTGCCCAGCGCCTGGAATGGCGCTCTCTTTCCGCCCAGGCAATGTCGGACAGCCAGCCTCATCTGCTCGCAAGCCCCTTAGGCATCAGATTAATCCCCCGAGCTTCTTCAGAAACGCGGCGATATTTTTCTCCTCCCGCTTATAGTAGGTCCACGGGCCCATGCGTTGCGAAGTGACCAGCTGAGCCCGCTGCAACGATGCGAGATACAGGGACACCGTGGACTGGGACAGTCCTGCCCGCTCCTGAATGCTGCTCACGCAGACCCCATATTTGTCCGCGTCAAACTCTTGGTCTGGAAAACTCTTCCCCGGGTCTTTCAACCAACCCAATATCGCCAGACGAGTTGGATTATCCAGAGCCTTCAGTACCTCGCCGACATCGATGCTCATAAGTTGCACATTAGCTTGAGAAAAATAAACCTGGGATCGATACCATCCCTCCGGACTGTATAGTATCAGGCATCGCTACCATCGCGCCGAGGACGGCAACGACGGCCTGCGTGCCATTACGACAGCAACCCCGCGCCAGGCCTCACCAGAAGCGACCGTTACCCAATGCTCGCGTTGTCGGCCCCGATGTCGGCTGATGATCGCAATGCGATAGCAACCTGCAACCGCCTAACGGGATGAGAATGCCAAGCTCCTTGCCCGCGCAAACGATGCGTCACATCCTGTCATCATTAACAATTTCAAAATGACTTATGGAATCGGGTCAGGATTTTTGCACCATTTTTTCCATGACCTCATCCGCGGGCCGGCGACCGTACTTTAAATTCAAGATAATACGATCCACGCCGACGCTCCGAAACGCCTCCGGCAACTCGAAAACATATTCAGCTCCGGGCCTATATCCCAAATGCATCGGTAACGGCGGCAACGATGGCGAAGTATCAAGATCGATGTCGAACGATTGCAGGAAAGATTTGTACGCCTCACCAGATTGCCTACGAACTTCTTGGCGCCACGTCTCCACGAAAAGCGGCTATGGCTCGAGGTCCGACCCGAACCCAGTCGGGTCCTTGCCCTGATGCAGGGCAAGGACCCGGCTCTTACTTCTGATAGGTCGGATAGCTCGTGTAGCCCTTCTCCGTGCCTCCGTACATGGTGCCGGGATCTACCGGATTCAGCGGCCAGTTGTTCGCGATGCGTGCCGGCAGGTCCGGATTGGCGATGAATGGGCGACCGAAAGCGATGAGATCCGCGAGACCGGCATCCAACAGGCGCACACCGCGTTCGGCGGTATATCGGCCCGCGTAGAAGATGCGACCGCTGAACGTCTCGCGGACTGCTCGCCGAAAGTCTTCTGGCAGGTCAGGAGCGTTGTTCCAATCGGCCTCGGCAATCGACAGATAGGCAATGCCCGATTGCTCCAGGAGCTTGATGGCTTCGATGTACGTGGTATGCGGATCCGCTTCGACAAGACCCAGGTAAACGCGATCTTCGTCCGTGCTTTCGAACAACGGCGCGAACCGCACGCCCAGTCGATTCTTGCCGACCACTTCCGCAACGGCCGCCACGATCTCGCGCAGGAACCGCAGACGGTTCTCCAGCGAGCCGCCATATTCATCATCACGCTTGTTGCTATGCGCGGAGATGAACTGGTTGACCAGATATCCGTTGGCGCAATGGAGTTCGACACCGTCAAACCCCGCCTCCAGGGCATTGCGGGCGGCTTGCGCATAGAGCTGGACCAGCTCCCTGACTTCCGCGGTGGTCAGGGCACGCGGCTCGGAAGGCGGCGCCAGAGTGCCTGCCCCGGGGCCGGTTTCGATGAAAACACTGACCTGTTGGGCCGGAATGGCCGATGGTGCCACAGGCGCTTCGCCGCCCGGCTGCAGCGAGGTGTGCGAAACCCGTCCGACGTGCCACAACTGCGCAAAAATGACGCCGCCCTCGTCGTGAACCGCCTTGGTGACCTTCCGCCATCCCTCAACCTGCGCGGGACTATGGATGCCTGGCGTCCAGGCATAGCCCTGGCCGCGAGGTTCGATCTGCGTACCCTCCGTGACCATGAAACCAGCCCCGGCGCGCTGACGGTAGTAGGTCGCCATCAGATCGTTGGGAATATTGCCCGGTTGCGTGCTCCGCGAGCGCGTCAGCGGCGGGAGCACGATCCGGTTCTTCAGCCTGTATGGCCCCAGGCTGGTCGCGGAAAACAGTGAGGTGGCTTTCATTTTCACATTCCTAGATATTGAGAATAATAGATGTTTAGGGTCGAAAAGCATCGTTGCCTAGAACAGACCGTGCGGCGTCTCGCTCAGACTCACGAGGATGTTCTTCTTCTGGCTGTACGCCTCCAGCATGGACTTGTGCGTCTCGCGCCCCAGACCGGACTTCTTGTAGCCACCGAACGGCGCGTGAGCAGGAATGTCATGATAGGTATTCACCCACATCCGCCCGGTTTCCACGGCGCGGGCAACCCGCAGCGCACGGTTGAGGTCTTGTGTCCAGACACCCCCCGCCAGCCCGTACTCGGAATCGTTCGCCATGGCGATGACTTCTGCTTCATCCTTGAACGGGATGACGCAAAGAACCGGTCCAAAGATCTCCTCGTACGCGACGCGCATGTCGTTTCGCACGTCCACCAGGATGGTGGGTTGAATGAAATATCCGGCGTCATGGTCGTCACCGACGAGCCGGCCGCCGCCAACGAGCACGCGGGCACCTTCAGCCTGGGCGATATCGATGTAGCCGAGAATTCGCTCCATCTGCGTCTTGCTGACCTGAGCACCCATTTGCGTCTCCGGCGACATCGGATCGCCGACACGCACTGCCCGGAACTTCTCCTTCAGTTCTCCGAGGAACCGCTCGTAGATCGACGCATGAACAAACAGGCGGGCGCCAGATTCGCAGACCTGGCCCTGGTTCCAGAGAATCGCGAGCGCGGCGCCTTCCACGGCCTTGTCCCAGTTCGCATCGGGGAACACGATGTTGGCGGATTTCCCTCCCAGCTCCAGCGTGGCGGGAATGATCTTCTTTGCAGCCGCGACGGCAACGGCCTCGCCGATACGGGTCGAGCCAGTGAACGCCAGCTTCCTGATGTCGGGATGGTCGAGCAGCGGCTGGCCGGCCGAAACACCCGTACCCGTCACGATGTTCACGACGCCCGCGGGTAGCACCTTGGCAAAGATCTTTGCCAGTTCGAGGATGGTGACGGGCGTCATCTCGGACGGCTTGATCACAACGGTGTTGCCCATCGCAATTGCCGGAGCAATCTTCCAGGCCGCCATCAGAAGGGGAAAGTTCCATGGAATGACTTGCCCTACAACGCCTAGCGGCTCGCTCAGCACAATGCTGAGCGTCTTCTCATCGAGCATCACCGCTTCGTCCGAATGGCTTCGGATGACGCCAGCGAAGTATCGGAAATGATCGATGGCGAGCGGCACATCGATAGCCCGGCTTTCACGGATGGGCTTGCCCACATCGAGCGTTTCGAGTGTGGCGAAACGCTCGGCATCCGCCTCGAGCAGGTCGGCGATCTTCAGCAGCGCGGTGGAACGCTCGATCGCTGTGGTTGTACGCCACGTGCGGAATGCACGGGTGGCCGCCTTCACGGCACGATCCACATCTTCCGCGGACGCGTTCGGAATCCGGGTAAGGAACTCACCGTTGGCAGGATTGATGCTATCCAGCGTCTCGCCCGTTGCACCATCAACCCACTGATTGTCGATGAACAGGCCATAGCTGCGGTCCGGAACATAGCTCGGCGGAATGTCTTTCAAGGTTTGCACTGCGTACCTCCAGAAGTTTGAGAACAGGGCCCCGACTGCTCTGCCGTTCCGGGCCCAGGAAGCTAGCGCCATCCATATGCGCTGTGTTTTCACTCTAATTTACATATTGAGATATGTCAATATGTAAATATTATCAGATGGGGGGAGTGCCGCTCCGACCATGCCTGGGAGCGGCCAGCGCGGGGCAGCGCTCCGAATCGTCCCGGCAAATCGCCCCGTCCCGTATTGCAAATAAGAATAATTCTCGATATTATCCAGCGCTCAGCACCGTGTCTCCGGTCAACGACCATGTCCACCACCATTCGAGTTCTGTACGAGAACAACCATGACTGGCTTTGCCAATGGTTGCGCCGCCGGCTCGATTGCCGCGACGAAGCCGTGGACCTGGCGCACGACACCTTCCTGCGGTTGCTCCGCCGGCCGGACGAAGTCCCCGGCATCGGCGAGCCGCGCGCCTTCCTGACCACCATCGCCCGCGGCTTGCTGAACGACCACTGGCGCCGGCGCTCCCTCGAGGAAGCCTGGCTGGAAGCGCTGGCCGCGCTGCCCGTCGAAATGGCCGTGTCCCCCGAGAATCTGGTATCCATGCAGCAAGAGCTGCAGCATCTGGACGCCATGCTCGCCGAGCTGGCCCCCAAGGCCCGCGAGGTCTTCGTGCTGTCGCAGCTCGAGGGCCTCACCTACAAGCAGATCGCCGATCGCACCAGGCTGAGCGACCGCACCGTCAAGCGCTACATGGCGCAGGGCTTCACGTTGTGCCTGACCCTGATGTGCTGACTTGATGCGCTGACCTGCCGTGCCCACCCCCGATTCCACCACCGCGCTGGACCCTGCCGTCATCCGCGAGGCCGCGGGCTGGCTGGTGCGCCTCCATTCAGGGGAAGCGGGTCCCGCGGACCATGAAGCGTTTGAACGCTGGCGCCGCGCCAGCCCGGATCACGAACGGGCCTGGGAGCGCGCCGAAAAGCTGAGCGCGAAGTTCGGGGCGGTATCTCCCGCGCTCGGCGTGCCCGTCCTCACGCGCCAGGGCACGGTCAACCGGCGTGCCGTGGTGAAGACGCTCGCGATCCTGGGCGTGGTGGCGCCGGCCGGATGGCTGGGCGCCAGCCTGTGGCGCGGCGAAACCGGCGACGTCTACCGCGCGGCCGTGGGCGAGAACCGGCGCGTCGCCCTGGCCGATCGCAGCCTGGTGCAGCTCAATACCTCGACCGACATCGCGGTGCGCTATTCCGACGAGGCTCGCGTGCTGCAATTGCGGCAAGGAGAGATCTATATAGAGACCGCCGCCGATCTCCGAAGCCCGTCACGGCCGTTTCTGGTGGAAACCAGGCAGGGCCGCCTGCGCGCGCTGGGTACGCGGTTCGTGGTGAGGGAACTGGCGCGGGGCGACAAGGACGTGACCGCGTTGACCGTGCTGGAGCATCGCGTCGAAATCACGTTGAAGTCGAGCGGCTCGCGCAGGATCGTCGGCGCCGGTGAAACCGTCGTCTTCTCGGACCAGGCCTTCGAAGCGGCGGAGTCCCCGCGGCAGCCTCCCGGCCAGCCGTCCGCCGCCGCGCCAAGCTGGACCAAAGGCATGCTGCAGGCGGACAACGCGCGGCTCGACGCCTTCCTGCGGGAGCTGGCGCGCTACCGCCCGGGGATCCTGCGCTGCGAGCCGGAGGTGGCGAGCCTCCGGGTCTCCGGCATGTTCGTGCTCGGGGATACCGACCACATCCTCGACATCATCGGCGAGACGCTTCCCGTGCGGATCGTCCGACGCACCGCGTACTGGGTCACGGTGACATCCAATACCCGGTGAGCGGGAGGACGCCCGGATTTTTTTTCGTTTCCTGCCCGACTTCGTGTCCCCTTTTGCCCCGGTCGTTCGGCATACAGGGCGTCAACGAAGTACACAGAGAGGAAACGAAGTGGTGCCGTCGCATTTTGAAGCCATTGGGAGCGCAGCCGGAGCACGCCGCGTCAGGAAAAAGACCGTCGGGCGTTTCGCGCTGACGGCAATTGCAGCCTGCATCACGGCCGGTACCGCGATGCACGCGCCGCAGGCGCATGCGCAGGCCGCCGCGCAGGAAACCCGGGACTATCGGATTGCCGCCGGCCCGCTCGCGGACGCGCTCTCGGCATTCGCCAGGGACGCCGGCGTCACGGTGTCTTTCCGCCCCGAGGATGCGGCGCGCTTGACCACGAAGGGCGTGCAGGGCCGGTACACGGCGGCCGAGGGCCTGGCGGCGCTGCTGGCGGGCACCGGCCTGCGGGCCGTACCGCAAGCTCGCGAAGGCTTCGTGATCCAGGCCGGCCAGGCTCCGGCAAACGGAGCCGCCCGCGCGCAGGCGGCCGCCGAGGCCAATCCCCAATCCGGTGTCTCCACCCTCGAAGCCATCACCGTCAGCGGCGACTGGCTCGGCACCGGCCTGGAAAACAGCGTGCAGACGTTCGGCGGCGCCCGCACGCTGGTGAAACGCGATGAGATCGTCAACAGCGGCGCGTCGAACATCTCCGATGTGCTGCGCCGCATCCCGGGCGTGCAAATCAGCGGCAGCACCAGCGCCACCGGCAGCTCGGTCGGCCTGCACGTCGGGATTCGCGGGTTGAACCCCCGCAACTCGTTCCGCTCCACCATGCTGATCGACGGCATTCCCCTGGCCATGGCGCCCTACGGCCAGCCCAACCTGGTCATGTCGCCGGTCAGCATGGGGAATCTCGACTCGATCGACGTCGTCCGCGGCGGCGGCGCCGTGCGCTACGGTCCGCAGAACGTCGGCGGCATCATCAACTTCAAGACCCGCGCGATTCCGAACGCGCCGGGCCTGACCGCGGACGGGTCCGCGCGCTACAACATCTACAGCCACGGCGGATCCAACAAGCAGTACAGCGCGTTCGCCGGCACGCAGATGGACAACGGCTTCGGCGTGGCCCTGCTCTATTCGGGCCTGGACGGCGAGCAGTGGCGGGACGGCAGCCACGACAACTACAACGACGTGGCACTGAAATGGCGCTACGCCATCAGCCCGACCTCCGAGGTCTACGGCAAGCTCTCGCACTACGACGTCAAGTCGATGACGCCGGGCGGCCTGACCGCGGCGCAGTACCGGCAGAATCCGTTCCAGAATACCCACCCCACCGACTCCTGGCGGGGCAAGCGCGACCAGGTCGACATCGGCTACGTCAACTCGATCTCCGACACGCAGGAATTCGAGATCCGCAGCTACTACTACGAGAGCTCGCGCAAGAGCTCCCTGATCAACCCGGACCAGGGCCGCAACGACTTCCAGCCGCGCGACAACCAGGTGCTGGGCATCGAGCCGCGCTACACGCAGCGCCTGCAGTTCGGTCCCACCACGCACGACTTCACGGTCGGCTACCGCTATATCCACGAGAGCGGCACCGACACGCGCTACGCCACGTCGCTGGCCACCGGGCTCCAGGTCGGTCCGTCGCAGGTCTTCGACAACGGGACCAACGCGCACTCGGTTTATCTGGACGACCGGATCGCCTACGGGCGCTGGCGCGTCACGCCCGGCATCCGCTACGAGAAAATCAGCAGCGACCGGCAACCGAGCGGGACCACCAACGACACCCCCTTCGACGTCGGCAATAGCCGTGGGCTGCCCTCGTTGAACGTCGCCTACCTCGTCAACGACAAGCTCACGCTCTACACCTCGTACAGCACGTCGTTCGGCGCCGTGCAGTACACGCAGTTGAACTCGATGTCGGCGGCGAATCCGCTGAAGCCGGAAGTCGCCAAGACGGTGGAGGTCGGCGCGCGCTTCGCCGGCGAACAGGTCCACTCCGAACTGACGGCCTTCGACCTGCGCTTCGACAACCAGATCCTCTCGATTCCCGGCACCAACCCCGCCGTGTTCCGCAACCTGGGCGCGACGAACCACAACGGCGTGGAATTCGCCATCGACTACGACTTCGACAAGGCGAGTCTTCTCGCCGGCCTGAACCTGTACGCCAACTACACCTATGTGCGCGCGATTCAGAAGTCGGGCGACTTCGACGGCAAGGACGTGCCGTTCTACTCGCGCCAGACGGCGACATGGGGCGGACGCTACACCAGGCAGAACTGGGCGCTCAACGTGTTTGCCACGGTGCAGAGCAGCCAATACGCCGACACGGCCAACACCGTGCAGGAATCGGCCGACGCAACCAATGGCCGGGTGCCTGGCTTCAGCGTGTGGAACGCGCAGGTGAACTACAAGATTCCGGGCAGGAAAGGCAGCGATCTCGCCTTCGGCATCAACAACCTGTTCGACCGGCGCTATTACTCGCGCAATGTCGACACCAACGGCGGCCGCATGGTCGGCGCGCCCCGCATGGTGTACATCCAGGCGCGGCTGGCTTACTGAGCGGGACATACGCGGGGACGTTCGGCTCCGGCATGGATTGCGGCCCCGCCGCTCCACGTGATGTCAGTACAGGATGTCCAGATGCGCGCTTGATGTGGTGTGGATGACCGGGCCGCGCCCAATGCGCATCCCGCTTGTCCCGCCAGTCATCCCGCGCGCCTGGCAAGCACCTCGTCCCGCGGCCCCGCATCGACCACGCGCCCGGCCTCCACCACGACAATCGTGTCGAAGCGCGCGAGCAAGCCCGGCCGATGCACCGAAGCCACGATGCACGCCGCCGGGAACGCGGCGAACATGCGATCGAACACCCGGCCTTCGGCCTGCGGGTCGAGCGCGCTGGTCGGCTCGTCGAGCAGCAGCAGCGAACTTCCCTGCGCCGCCAGCGCGCCGCGGGCCAGTGCCAGCCGCTGCCGCTGGCCGCCGGAGAGGTTGGCGCCGCGCTCGCTGAGCGCGCTAGCGAGGCCCTCGGGAAGGCGCTGCAGCACCTCGTCGAACACGCCCGTGTGTACCGCGGCGTCCAGCGCCGCCGCGTCGGCCGGCTCGCCGAAGGTGAGATTCTCCCGCACGCTGGCCTCGAACACTTCGGCTTCCTGCGGGATCAGCGTGGCGAGCGTGCGCAGTTCGGTCCAGTCCTGGGCCGCGCCGTCGCGCCGGAGTTCGCCGTGCTGCGGGCGGTAGAGGCCGGCGAGCAAACGCAGCAGCGTGCTCTTGCCGCCGCCGCTCGGGCCGATGAGCGCGACGCGCGCGCCACGCCGCAGCAGCAGGTCGATGCCATGCAGTCCGCCGCGCGCGTCGTCGCCGTGGCGCCAGGTGGCGCCATGCAGCTCCAGCGTGTGCCAGGGCGCGTCGGGCACCACGGCGGGCACCGGCGCATCCGGATCGCAGCGCACTTCCCAGATCGGCCCGGCGCTGCCGTAGTCGGTGTGCATGCGCGCGAAGCTCTGGAAGTTCGAGGCCATCGCCCCGACCACCGACGCGGCCTGCTGCGCGTACTGGTAGATCATGAAGATCGTGCCCAGCAGCACCGCCTGCCCCGGCTGGCGCGACTGCAGCACGTAGACCACCACCAGGATCCAGGTCAGCCCCATGCCGAGCAGGTCCACGGTAAACCACTTGCCTTCGTTGACCATGACCGCGCGCCGCAGCGGCGCCATCACGGCCGCCATGCGGCGGTCCAGCAGCTTGCGCGAGGCGGCTTGCAGCCGCAGGCCGATCACGGTGCCGGCATTGCCGATGAAGTCGAGCAGCGCGGCGGCATAGTGGCGCTCCGCGTCGTTCTCGGCGCGCGCTAGCTGCATCAGCGCGCGGTCGAAGCGCAGGATGATGAGCGCAATGACCATGTAGCCGCTCACCGCGATCACGCCGCTGGTGCGCGACAGCAAGGCCAGCGCGACCAGCGGGCCGACGAAGTTGAAGGCGCTCTGCAGGTAGCCGAACTGGTTCTGCGCGAAGTCGGACAGCGCCCGGCTGGACTGCACCACGCGGTGCTGCAGCTCGCCCGAATGGCGGCCGTCGCGCCACGCCAGCGGCGCCGCCGCGATGCGCGCATAAAGCTGGTCGGCCAGCCGCTCGCGCACGCGCACGCCGACGTTGCGCTCCAGCACCCGGCCCGGGCCGTGGAGCAGCCACGACAACAGATAGATGCCGATGAGGTAGAGGATCCAGCGCCCGGCCGTCTCCATGCTGTCCCGCTGCAGCGCGTTGATCGCCTGCGCCGCCAGCCACGGCATGGTCAGCCGCAGCAGCTGCGCCGCCGACAGCAGGCCGGCCGCGCCGAGCATGTGGGCCCGGACGCCGTGCGCGTGGCGCCAGAGCGCGCGATAGAGGTCGCGCGCCGCGCTGCCGAGGCCGATGGCGGGGGGTTGGGGGGTGGAATCGGAAGCCGTCATGCGGTCGTCACGCCTTCGCGTCAGGAAGCGCGGAGCGCGAAATCGGCGTCGACGGATCGACGACCCCGCCGAGACCGATGACGATGACTGCGGTGTTGGGGCGGCCGGCTAACGTAATCATGTGCGGATACCTTGCCAAGAACATCCGTATCTTAGCGGTATCCGCTTCTCGCCACGCCGGCGGCCGTCATGCGATGCGATGATCTGCGCAAAGCCCGACAGCGCCCGGCCGGCGCCGCCGCCCGCTCACCAGCGCAGCAACCGCGGCCCGAGCAGCACGCCGATCGCCGTGGGCAGCAGCATGCCGAGCACGTACCAGACGCCCCAGAACGCCACGCCCATCTCGGGACAGTGCAGGCAGTAGGCCAGCGTGGCCACCGCGCCGGACAGCAGGCCGCCCACGGCGCCGGTCAGCGCCAGCCGCGTCGGGGCCAGGCCGCGCAGCGCCCAGAACACGGCGATGAACACCGGCACGGACAGCATGACGATGTTGAACGGGCAGACCCGCCAGGTCTGCCCCAATACCGCCGCCATCCGCTCGCCGTCCGGCGTCCGCGCGGCCACGTACAGCGCGGCCAGCCAGATCGACGCGAACGGCACGCCGATGCCGAGCCAGCTGGCGCCCGGCGCCACGCCGGGCCGCGCCAGCCGGGTGGCCATCCACAGCGCGCCCAGCAGCAGCGAGAACGGCAGCGCCACCTTCGCCCAGAACAGCGGCGTGGCCGCGACCTCGGCAAGGTCGGCGCGAACGTGGAGCGTGGCGGCGACCAGGACGGCCGCCATCGCGGCGCCCGCGGCGATCGCGGTGCCGAAGCGGCGCGCGAGCGGGTGCCGCTCCACCGGCGTGACGCCGGTGGCGAGCATGGAAATCAGGTCGTCCGTTTTCATCGCGTTCCTCGCATCTTCGCCGCGAGCGCCTTCAGCCCGCGGTGCACCCCCACCTTCACCGCCGACTCCGACAAGCCGGTCATGCGCGCGGCCTCGCTGACCGAGAGCCCCTCCAGCTTGACGTGCACGATCGGCAGGCGCTGCTTGTCGGGCAGCGCGTCGAGCAGCACGTTCAGGTCCCGCCGGGCCTGCGCCGGTTCGAGATCGGGGGCGGCCAGCAGTTCGTGCGCTTCGTCCAGCGGATCGTTCAGCGCGTCGTGGCGCGCGTGCGCGCGGAAGTGGTCCGCCAGCTTGTAGCGCGCGATGGCGTGCACCCACGCCGTCAGCGGCTGGCCCGGCAGGTAGGTGTGCCGTGCGTTGTGCACGGCCAGCAGGACCTCCTGTGTCAGATCCTCGACGTCTTCGGGCTGCCGCCGCAGCCGGTTGCGCAGATAACCGCGCAGCAACGTGGCCAGCTCGGCCAGGAAGCGCGCGTAGGCGGCCTGATCTCCCGCCAGACCGTTCGCGAAGAGAGACTGCAGGTGCGCCTCGCGCCTTTGCAGTGCTCCCTGGTCTGTAGTTCGGTCCATCGCTCGCGTTGGTTACACCGGGCCGGTTGATTTGCCCGAATTCTACGCCGCACTTGCCGTCGTGTGTGGTGCGAGGCGCTTCACCAGGAAATGGCCGGACGGCGTGCCCGCGAAAAAATTTCCGCCGGCTGTAACCGCCCGCGCGCCGGCGGCGAATTCCCCTTCAGACGCACACGACAGCGTGTGAATCTGGCCCCGGCCCCCCCTTTGGCCGGCGCGACGTTCCGGAGGCCGGGGCAGTCCCGGCCGATGTCACCACAATGAGGAGTTACGAATGAACAAGATCGCAATCGCCGTGTTTTCCGCCGCCTTCCTGATGGGCGGCGCCCCGGCATTCGCCCAGACCGGCGGCTCGATGGCCAAGGACGCGATGGCCAAGGAAGGCATGTCGAAGGACGCGATGTCCAAGGATGCCATGTCGAAGGATGGCATGGCCAAGGACGCGATGTCGAAGGACGCCATGCACAAGGACAAGATGGGCAAGTCGAAGCCGCACGACAAGATGGGCAAGGACGGCGACGCCATGTCCGGCGGCGCCGGCAAGTAAGGCAGGACCAACAGGCTGGACCGGGTGCCGCGGGGACAGGCCTCGCGCGGTGCCCGGACTCTGGAGACCGAGATGGAAACCGCTCCTCACGCGATCGCCCCGCCCTCCGCCCCGCACGTGATCCAGCCCGGCTGGGTGCGCATTGCGCACTGGCTCAACGCGCTGGCCGCGGTGGTGATGCTGCTGTCAGGCTGGCGCATCTACAACGCTTCGCCGGTTTTTCCGGGCTTTCGCTTTGCAGACGGCATCACCCTGGGCGGCTGGCTCGGCGGCGCGCTGCAATGGCACTTCGCGGCCATGTGGCTGCTGTTCTTCAACGGGCTGTTCTACCTGGCCATGAACATCGTCACGGGACGGCTCGCCAGGAAGTTCTTTCCGGTGACGCCGCGTGCCGTGCTGCGCGATCTGGCGGCCGCGCTGAAGGGCCATCTCTCCCACGCCGACCCGAGCCGGTACAACGCGGTGCAGAAGCTGGCCTACCTGTTCGTGATGGCCGTGCTGCTCGTGCTGGTGCTGTCGGGCATCGCGATCTGGAAGCCGGTGCAGTTTCCGCTGCTGCGCGAGCTCATGGGCGGCTACGACTTCGCGCGCGTGGTCCATTTCTGCGCCATGTCGCTGCTGGCCGCCTTCGTCGTCGTGCATCTGGTGATGGTGGCGCTGGTGCCGCGCAGCCTGCTGACGATGATTCGCGGACGCTGACGCCCCATCGCCACATCGCCACATCGTCCCATCGCCCCATCACCGCATCACCGCATCGCCACCCAGGACACAGGAGCCCGAACCGTGAACCCGAAACCTCCAGGGCCGAAGCGCGCGGCGATCGACCGCGCGTCGCTGATCATCGACGTGCGCCGCGAACTCGACCAGCCCGCGCGCCGGCTGTTCGGCAAGCGCCTGCTCACGCTCGGCGGCCTCGCCATGCTCACCGGCTGCAGCCTGAGCGACGAGGCATCGGTCGAGACCTTCCTCACGCGCGTCTCGCGCGTCAACGACAAGGTGCAGGGCTGGCTGTTCGACCCGAACCGGCTTGCGCCCACCTACACCGAAGCGCAGATCACGCGCCCGTTTCCGTTCAATGCGTTCTACGGCATCGACGAAGTGACCGTGGTGAACGGCGACGACTTCCGGCTCAAGGTCGGCGGCCTGGTGCAGGACAAGCGCAACTGGACGCTCGACGCGCTCTACGCATTGCCCAAGGCCGAGCAGATCACCCGGCATATCTGCGTGGAGGGCTGGAGCGCCATCGGGCGCTGGGGCGGCACGCCGTTCGCGGGCTTTCTCCGGCGCATCGGCGCGGACACCACGGCGAAATACGTGGGCTTCAGATGCGCGGACGACTATTACGAAAGCATCGACATGGCCACGGCGCTGCATCCGCAGACCCTGCTGACCTTCACCTACGACGGCGAGCGCCTGCCGCCCAAGTATGGCTACCCGATGAAGCTGCGGATGCCGACCAAGCTCGGCTACAAGAACCCCAAGCACATCATGGAACTGTTCGTAACCAATACCTATCCGGGCGGGTATTGGGTGGACCAGGGCTACAACTGGTTCGGCGGTTCGTGAAAACCAGCCGCCGCCAGCCCCGCCGCGCGCCGTCGAGACCGCCAGCCCGCCCGCGATGCCGGCCAGCATCTTCCGTGGTCTTCCGTGGCCGGAGCGCGGCTCAGATGCGCGAGCGCCCGATCTCCGCGATGCGTTGCCGCAGCTGTTCCGCCTGCTTCTGCATTTCCTGAATCACCGGCGAGAGCCGGCTGGCGGGCAGGCGCGCCGTGATGGTGGCCAGCGCGATCCCGGCGACGACGGCGCCGGTGCCGTCGTAGACCGGCACGGCTACCGCTCTCGAGCCTTGCACCACGCCCTTGGCGGTATAGCTGTAGCCCTGTTCGCGGACCTCGTGCGCGCGCTCGATCAGCGCGGCGGGATCGACCTTCAGGGCGGCCAGCCGCCTCGCGTTGCGCTGGACGATGGCCTGAATCTCGCCGTCGGTCCGGGACGACAGCAGCACCAGCCCGCTTACGCCGGCGCCGAGCGGGCGCCGCGCGCCGACGTCGATCGACAGCACCTTGACCGGATAGCTGCCCGGCCAGCGTCCGATGCAGACGGAGTCGTCGCCGTTCGCGATCGTCAGGAAGATGGTGTCGCCCAGGGTCTCGCTCAGGTATTGCAGGTATGGCTCGGCCGCCGCGCGCAGCGGAAAGCGGGCCACGCGGGCCAGCCCCAGCAGCGTGACTTCGTTGCCGATCGCGTAGCGGCGTGTCTTCGGATTCTGCTCGGTCGCGCCCTCTTCGATCAGCACGCGCAGAATCCGGTGGACGGTGGGCTGGCTCAGTCCCGTGCTCGTCACCACGTCGATCAGGCGCACGCCGCGTTCCTGCCCCGCGGCGACGATCCGCAGGATGGCAAGCGCGCGGCGGATGCTCTGCGCTCCCTCGGAGCCCCTGCCCTTTTCCGCCACGTCGACCACCTCGATCTCCATGTTCCGGCTGCCACCGTCGCCGGTTGCCACGGCCGCCGATACCGTTGCGCTAGCCCGCCTGGCCATTCCCGCTCATGACCGACTTCGCCGTCTGCGCCACCGCGCGCAGCGTCACGATCTCACCCAGGCTCGCGTAGTTGGGGCCGCCGATGCGGCACACCGGATTCAGCCCGCGCGTGTCGACCTTGCCGTCCTGGTACAGGTCGTCGCGGATATGAAACGCCAGGACCTCGCCGACGACGAATTCGGCGCCGGTCTCGCCGAACGCGATGACGCGCTCCAGCCTGCATTCCATGCTGACGGGAACGTCGGCCAGGCGCGGCGTGCGAATGAGGGCGGACGCCGCGGTAGCCAGGCCGAGGACTTCGACCTCGCTCACGTCGGCGGGATGTTCCTCGCTGCTCAGGTGGATCGCCTGCAGTTGCGTGGCATCGCCGATGTTGATCACGAACTCGCCGCTCGCGTGGATGTTGGCTCCGGTGTCCTTGCGCACGCCGGCCTTGCGCCCGATGTTGACGCCGATCAGCGGCGGCTTGTTCGAGACGAACGTAAAGCACGAGAAAGGCGCGAGGTTGACCACGCCCGCGGGCGACTGCGAGGTGATCCAGGCAATGGGGCGGGGCACGACGACCCCGCTCATCAATCGGTAGGTGGCTTCCGGCGAGAGCGATTCGGCGAGGACTTGCATCTTGTCTCCTGCATTCGGGTTGGAATGGGGCCATTCTGCCCACGCGGCCGTGGCGCCGGAAACCCGCAATGCGTCGATAGTCCACTTTATGGACTATCTGGGTGTTTTTGCATTGCAGCAGATCCGCTCCGATTTGTAAAGTGAGGCTGTCACAGGCCGGATCGAAGCGTCCGGCAAACAGATGACATAACGGAGACACTATGACCAAAGCGCAATTTGCGCGCAGCGCGGCCAGGGCCGCCGTTGCCGCAATCCTGGCTTCCCTCGCTTCACCGATACTGGCGCAGGCATGGCCGGACAAGCCGGTCCGCGTGGTGGTGCCCTATCCGCCGGGCGGCAACGTGGACTCGGCCGGCCGCATCATCGGCGCGAAACTGCAGGAGATCTTCAAGCAGCCGTTCCTGGTCGACAACAAGCCCGGCGCCGGCGGCATGATCGCCGCGGAAGCGGTGGCGAGAGCGCGGCCCGACGGCTATACGCTGTTCCTGGGCGCCAACGGCCCGATCCTGTTCTCGCCCATGATCTACAGGAAGAACAACTACGACTGGAAAAAGGACTTCATTCCCGTCAGCTCGGTGTCGTTCACGCCCGTGATCCTGCAGGTCAACAACGCGGTGCCGTTCAAGACCGTCGGCGAGCTGATCGCCGCCGCCCGGAAGCCCGGCAACGACCTGACGATGGCCTCGCCCGGCGCCGGCACGCAGAACCACCTGGCGAGCGAATACCTGCAGCACAAGACCGGCGCGCACTGGATCACCGTGCACTACAAGGGCAACGCGCCGGCGACGACCGACCTGCTCGGCGGCCAGGTCCAGTTCAACTTCGACCAGCTTTCCGTCGCGCTGCCTTTCATCCAGCAGGGCCGCACGCGCGCCCTCGCCGTGGGCTCCGCGAAGCGCCTGCCGCAGTTGCCCGACGTGCCGACCTTCCAGGAATCCGGCTTCCCCGACATGACGGTGGAAACCTTCACCGGCCTGCTCGCACCGGCCGGCACGCCGCAGGACATCGTGCAGAAACTGTCCGGCGCGCTGCGGCAGATCCTTGCCGACAAGGACGTGCAGGCCAAGTTCGAAGCGCTGGGCGCGCAAGCGCGCGGCAGCACGCCGGAGCAATTCAAGCAATTCCTGACCAATGAGGACAAGCGATGGACACCGCTGATCAAGCAAGCCAACATCACCGCGGAATGAGTGCGGAAGCGCCGGCCTCCCCGGCGCGCCGCGCCAGCATCTACGTGGCCGGGTTCAGCCACAAGAACCCGATTCCCGCCGGCTGCCGCATCGGCCCGCTGCTCATGAGCGGGAGCATCCAGGGCAACGATCCGGCCACGGGAAAACCGGCGCAGACCATCGAGGCGCAATGCGAGTACATGCTGGCCAACGTCAGGCGCATCGTCGAGGCGGCCGGCGGCACCACCGGCGACATCGTCAAGCTCACGGTCTGGATGCAGGACCGCAACCAGCGCCCGGCGCTCAACAAGCCCTGGCTGGAAATGTTCCCCAATCCGGAATCGCGCCCGGCGCGGCACACGATGCAAGCCGACCTCGACATGGGAAAGCTGATCGAATGCGACTTCACGGCCTACATTGCGTGAGCGCATGAGTGCATGAGTGCGTGGCCACATGAGCGCGTGGCGCGCGCCAGGCCAGTTCCACGAAGACGGCTTCTTCACCGAAGCCGGCCCACATTTCCACCCAGCAGACATGCCAGACTATCTTCCCTTCGATCCGAATCCGCGCGCGCCCGTGCCGCTGCCGCCCGCGCGCAGTTGCGACAGCCAGTTCCACGTGTTCGGCCCGCGCGAGCGCTTTCCGGTGCGGCCCGGCGCGGCCTATGAGATGCCGAGCGCGACATGGCAGGTTGCCCAGCGGCTGCATCGCACGCTAGGCATCGGCCGCGGCGTCATCGTGCAGGCGACCACCTACGGCGCCGACCACGCCGTCGTGCTGGACGCGCTGGCGCATCTCAACCCCGCCACCGGACCGCGCACCTACCTCGGATGCGCCAACGCCGCCGTGCTGACCGAATGCGACGACGCCTATCTGGCGCGGCTGCACGACGCCGGCGTGCGCGGCGCGCGCTTTACGCGGGCCGGGCTCGGCATCAGCATGAGCGCGGCCGAACAGGACAAGGCCTTCGCGCGCATCAGGGAGCTGGGCTGGTACGTCAAGCTCCAGCCGGAGCCCGATGGCATCGCCGCGCAACTGGCCGCCTACGACAAGCTCGACGTGCCGATCCTGCTCGACCACATGGGGCGCGCCGATCCCGCCAGGGGCGATGCGGACCCGACGCTCGCCGCCGTCCTGGAGCGGCTCGCGCGCGGCAACTACTGGGTCATGCTCTCGCTCAGCGAGAAGATCTCGCGCGCGGGCGCGCCCTGGGACGACGTGGTGCCGCTCGCCCAGAGGCTGATCGAGGCCGCGCCCGACCGCTGCGTCTGGGGCAGCGACTGGCCCCATCCGGTTTCCGTCAAGCAGCCGCCGAACGAGGGCGAGCTGCTGGAGCTGCTGTATCGCTTCGCGCCGGACGCCGCCGTGCGCCACAAGATCCTTGTGGACAATCCCGCCAACTTCTTCGGATTCGAAGCATGAAACTCGCAACGTTCAGCGTGGACGCCGGCATTTCCTGGGGCGCCGTGGTCGGCGAAGGCACCGCTGCGGGCGTGGTCGACCTCGCGCGCCGCCTGCCCGGCATCCATTCGGTCAAGGCGCTGCTCGCGGGCGGCGAACCCCTGCTCGCGCGGGCCAGGCAAGCCGCGGCCGAAGCGCGCATCGACCACCGGCTGTCGTCGGTGCAGCTGCTGCCGCCGGTGCCGGACCCCGAGAAGATCTTCTGCATCGGCGTCAACTACGCGCACCGCAACGCGGAGTACAAGGACAACAGCGACCTGCCCAGGTATCCGAGCGTCTTCATGCGCGCGCCGGCCTCGCTCGCCGGTCACGGGCAATCCCTGCTGCTGCCGCCGGAATCGAAGCAGCTCGACTACGAAGGCGAGATCGGCATCGTCATCGGCAAGACCGGGCGCCGCATCGCCAGGCCGGAGGCGCGCGCCCATGTCGCGGGCCTGACCTGCATCAACGAGGGCACCATCCGCGACTGGCTGCACCACGGCAAGTTCAACGTGACGCAGGGCAAGAACTTCGACGCTTCCGGCGCGATCGGCCCGTGGATCGTCACCGCGGACGAATTCCCGGACTTCGGCGACATCCGACTGACGACCCGGGTCAACGGCGAAGTGCGCCAGGACGACACCACGGCGAACCTGATGTTCCCGTTCGACGCGCTGATCGCCTACCTGTCGCAGTTCGCCACGCTCAATCCCGGCGACATCATCGCCACCGGCACGCCGATCGGCGCCGGCGTGCGCTTCGACCCGCCGCGCTTCCTGGTCGCGGGCGACGTGGTCGAGGTCGAGGTCGCCGGCGTCGGCGTGCTCTCCAACGCCGTGCGCGCCGAGGAGGTGCGGCCATGACGCCCGGGCAGCTCAAGGACGCCGCGCTGCGGCTCGAACAGGCGGAGCGCACGCGCGTGCCCTGCCGCCAGTTCTCGCTCGACTATCCCGAGATGCGCATAGAGGACGCCTACGCCATCCAGCACGCCTGGATGGCCCTCAAGCAGGAGAACGGCCGCACCATCAAGGGACACAAGATCGGCCTGACCTCCAAGGCCATGCAGCGGGCGGTCAACATCGGCGAGCCGGATTTCGGCGTGCTTCTCGACGACATGTTCTACCGCGACGGCGCGGCGATTCCTTCGGAGCGCTTCATGCAGCTGCGCATCGAGGCGGAGCTGGCGTTCGTGCTGGACAAGCCGCTGTCCGGCCCGGACTGCACGCTGTTCGACGTGCTGAACGCCACCGCCTACATCACGCCGGCGCTGGAGATCCTGGACGCGCGCATCCAGCGCGTGGACCCGCAGACACAGCGCACGCGCACCGTGCTCGACACCATTTCCGACAACGCCGCCAACGCGGCGCTCGTGCTCGGCGGGCGCCCGTTCCGCCCCGCCGTGCAGGACGTCGACCTGCGCCGCATCGGCGCCATCGTCAGCAAGAACGGCGAAGTGGAGGAAACCGGCCTGGCGGCCGGGGTGCTCAATCATCCCGGCTATGGCGTGGCGTGGCTCGCCAACCGGCTCCACCGCTACGGCGTGGCGCTCGCGCCCGGCCAGGTGATTCTCGCCGGCTCGTTCATCCGTCCGCTGGAGGTCGCGAAGGGCGACACGATCATCGCCGACTATGGCGACTTCGGCACGGTCTCGTGCTACTTCAGTTGACTTCGGGGAGCACCGCAATGGCGATTGCCGCCAATCATTTCAAGCAGGCGCTGCGCGCGGGACGACCGCAGATCGGCATCTGGTCGGCGCTGGCGAACCACTATACCGCGGAGATCCTCGCCGGCGCGGGATTCGACTGGATCATGCTGGATACCGAGCATGCGCCCAACGACGTGCCGATGGTGCTGCAACAGCTCCAGGCCGTGGCCGCCGATCCGGACCGCAAGACTGCCGCGGTGGTAAGGCCGGCCTGGAACGACCATGTGCTGATCAAGCGCTTCCTCGACATCGGCGCGCAGACGCTGCTCGTTCCCTATGTGCAGACGGCGGAGGAAGCGGCGGCCGCGGTCCGGGCGGTCCGCTATCCGCCGCTCGGCATTCGCGGCGTCGGCGGCGCCACGGTGCGCGCCACGTGCTTCGGGCGCACCCGCGACTACATGCAGCAGTGCGGCGACGAGATCTGCCTGCTGGTCCAGGTGGAAACCGCGCAGGCGCTGGAGAACCTGGAAGCCATTGCCGGCGTCGACGGCGTGGACGGCGTGTTCATCGGCCCGGCGGACCTCGCCGCGAGCCTGGGGTATCCGGGCCAGCCGGCGCATCCCGCGGTCCGTGCCGAGATCGACAGGGCCATCCGGCGCGTTGCCGCCTGCGGAAAGGCGCCCGGCATCCTGATGGTCGACGAGGCGCGCGCCAGGGAATGCCTGGCGCTTGGCGCGCTGTTCGTCGCCGTGGCGGTCGACATGGTGATGCTCGCGCGCGGCGCCGAAGCCGCCGCGGCGAAGTTCAAGGAGCGTCCGGCGAGCGCCTGCTGAAACACGGGGGCATCGGCGGACGCCGTCCGCTCAGACCGCTTCGTCCAGCAGCGGATAATCGTTGTAGCCCGTTTCGTCGTCCGCGTAGATCGTCTCCGCGTTGACCGCGTTGAGCGGCGCGCCGCGGCGGAAGCGTTCCACCAGATCGGGGTTGGCGATGAACGGGCGCCCGAACGCCGCCGCGTCCGCCTCGCCGCGTTCGATGGCGGCCTCCGCGCTTTCCCGCGTCAGCCCTTCGTTGAGGATGTAGGCCCCCTTGAAGATGCGCCGCACGTCGCGGCCGATGCGGTTCTCGCCGCGGTCGAGCGACTCGCGCGCGAAGATGAAGGCGAGGTGGCGCGCGTTGAGCTGCTCGGCGACATAGGTGAACAGCGCGCGCGGGTTCGAGTCGCGCATGGAGTAGGAGCTCGACATCAGGTTCAGGTGCACGCCGACGCGGTCCGCGGGCCAGACCGTGAGCAGCGCGTCGACGGCCTCCAGCAGGAAGCGCGCGCGGTTCTCGATGGCGCCGCCGTAGCGGTCGGTGCGCTGGTTGGAGCCGTCGTGCAGGAACTGGTCGAACAGGTAGCCGTTTGCCGCGTGCAGCTCGACGCCGTCGAAGCCCGCGCGTTTGGCATTTTCGGCGCCGACCCGGAAGTCCTCGACGATGCCGGGAATCTCCTCGGTCTCCAGCGCGCGCGGCACGGTGTACGGGCGCTGCGGGCGCACGCGGTTGACGTGGCCTTCCGGCGCGATGGCGCTCGGGGCGACCGGCGGCTGGCCGTCATGGTAGACCGGATCGGAGACGCGCCCGACGTGCCACAGCTGCGAGACGATCAGGCCGCCCGCGGCGTGCACCGCCGCCGTCACCTCTCGCCAGCCGGCAATCTGCTTCTCGGTCCAGATGCCCGGCGTGTTGGGATAACCGACGCCCTGGGGCGTGACCGAAGTCGCTTCGGAAATGACGAGTCCGGCGCTCGCGCGCAGCGCGTAGTGCCGCGCGTTGATTGGGCCCGGGCTGCGCTCGGCGAACGCGCGCATGCGCGTGAGCGGCGCCATGATGATGCGGTTCGGCAGCTTCAGCGCGCCGATCTGGACGGGATCGAAGAGTGAGGACATCTGCGGGTTTCTCGTTTCGGTGTGGAACAGGGCATGGAAGAAGAAAGGAGCGGTGGCTCGGTTTCGGCTGGCTATGGCACGTCGCAAGGCCCGCGGGTATCGCCGCGCCACCTTCGATGTAACAATGTCGGTTACAACATAAACCATCCGCGCCGCCGGCACAAGTCTTTCGTCGTGAACGTTCGCTGCCGACGAGCCGGATTGACAACCCATGCCGTAACGAATATGGTTACAACCAAACCGACTATCACAGGCCTGCCATGAGCGCCAACAGCCGCCTGACCGTGGCGACCCACATCCTCGCGTGGATGGCGCTCGTCGCGCGGAGCCATCCTGAACCGGTCACGTCGGACCGGATCGCCGCCAGCGTCAATACCAACCCGGTGGTGATCCGCCGCACGCTCGGGCTGCTGGCGAAAGCCGGCCTGGTCGAGAGTTATCGCGGCGCCAACGCGGGATGGCGCCTGGCCCGCGGCGCGGACGCCATCAGCCTGCTCGACGTCTTCGATGCGCTGGAAGAAGGCGCGCACTTCGCACTGCACCCTTCCAGGCCCAGCCAGGCGTGCCCGATCGGACGCGGCATCGGCCCGGCGCTGGGCCACGTCTATGCGTCGATCGACGACAGCGTTCGCAGGACGCTTGCCGCCACGACGATCGAAGCGGTGCTCGCGGACACGCTGGCATCGCCATCATCGCCATCACAGAAACGGCGCCGCTGAAGTCACGGCCACGCGCGCCCGCCAGCCGTTGCGCTGGCCTTCCACTGCGCATACCGCTCGGGCAGGCAGACGGCGCAGGGCCGGTAGCCCGCGGCGAGCGCCGTGGCTTCGTCGGGGAAGAACACGCGGTGCTTCACATAGCCGCCACGGGCGACGGCCCGCAAGGCAGTGCGGCAGTCGAGGCGGCCATAGATCCGGCCGCGCCGATGGCCGCCGAGCGTGCCCGGCGTGCGGCTCCGATATGGCCTGCCGTCCCGGCCGATCAGGGTCCAGGTCCGGGCACCGGCCGCGACCGTGCCGTTCAAGTCAGAACCCCGGCAGCGCCTGGGTCCGGGGCACCACGGGCGGCGGCTGGATCGCCTTCTCGTGTTCGAGCAGCCAGCGCTTCCTGTGCAGGCCCCACGCATAGCCCTTGAGGTCGCCGTTGCTGGCGATCACGCGGTGGCACGGCACGACGATGGCGACCGGGTTGGCGCCGTTGGCCGCGCCGATGTCGATGGCCGCGCGCGGATCGCCGAAGCCCAGGTCTTTCGCCAGCTTGCCGTAGGTCGTGGTGGTCCCGGCCGGAATGCGGCGCAGCGCGGCCCAGACCTGGCGCTGCAGCCCGGAGCCGGCCGTGGCCGTCGGCAGAGCGTCGAGTGCGTCGAGGTGCCCGGCGAAATAGCTGGCGATGGCCCCGGCGATCTGCGCCGGCGCGCCGGCATCCGTCAGGTCCGGCTCGCCATAGTGCTCGCGCAGGCCGCGATGCAGACGGGCCTTGTGGTCGGCAAAATCGAGCGCGCGGATGACCTGCTGCGCATCGGTGACGAGCAGCATCTCGCCCAGCGGCGACGCGAGCTTGCTCAGGAACAGTTGCATGATGTGATCCTCCTTCGCAGCAGGACGGCATTGCCCGCTTGCAATGACGCCAGTGTAGGAAGCCCGCCGTTTGCGCGAACTCCGCTCCTTGCGGTCGAATTCCGCGCCGGGTTCCGGCGCGCGCGGCGCCACCGAAAAGGCGCGGCGCGGCAAATGGATTTCACAGCAAGAAACGGCGAGCGCCCGCCGGCGGATTGCCATAGCCTGCAATCGCCGGGAGCCGCGGAACGTTTCTTCAAGCATCCTGCTCCGGCTCCCGGCCCGTGTTCACCGATCCGAGGGAGTCCAATCATGCTGCCGTTGCTCGCACTGCATGCGCTCGTGGCCCATCGCGGCGACGGGCTGCGCCCGGAACTGCTCGCCGCGCTGGAACGCCGTGCCGGATGGGAAACCGGCCTTGGCGCCGGCATCGAATCCGACGACGGCCAGCCCGGTCGCGGGACGGAAGTCGCCGCTGCCGAGAAAAACCATCGCGACGAAGCCTGACCCGCGGCCGGACGACGCGCCGGATGATGCGCTCACCCCCTCTTCCTGCTCGCCGCGCCCGCCTTCGCTTTCTGCTTCTGGCCGGGGTCCAGTTCGTCGAACACCTCGACGAGCCAGTCGATGAATATCCTCAGCCGCTGGCTCAGGTGCCGGTTCTGCGGGTAGACCACGTGCAGCGGATACGGCGGCGGCCGCCAGTCCTCGAGAAAGGCGACCAGCCGGCCGGTCTCGATATACGGCCGGACCTTGAAGGAAAAGAGGTGGATGATGCCGATGCCGGCCAGGCCCGCCGCCAGGTGCGCGTTGCCTTCGTTGACGCTCAGGAAGGCGTTCGGCTGCACTTCGGTGGCCGCGCTGCCGACGCCGAACGGCGACGGCGCGACGCGGCCGGTGCGTTGCGAGATATACCCCACCAGGATGTGATTCCGGCCGAGGTCCGCGATGTCGGCGGGCATGCCGTGGCGCGCGATGTATTCCGGCGTCGCGCACGTGGTCCAGCTCGCACGGCCGACTTCCCGGGCCACGAGAGACTCGTCGCGCATCGGGCCGCCCCGCACCGTGCAGTCGATGCCTTCCTGGATCATGTCGGTGAAGCCGTCGCGCACGCACAGTTCCACCTCCACGTCCGGGTAGCGCGCGTGAAACGCCGGCAGCACCGGAATCAGGAAGCTGCTGGCCAGCGAGGCGCTCACGCCGATCCGGATCTTCCCGGCCGGGTTGGCGTTTTCCACGCCGAATGACGCATTGACCTCGTCCAGCGCATGCAGCAGGGGCAAGGTGCGATCGTAGTAGGCGGCGCCCTCCGGCGTGACGGCGACCATGCGCGTGGTGCGCCGCAGGAGCTTGACCTTGAGCTCGGCTTCGAGGTCCTGGATGATCTTGCTGGCGGTGGCCAGCGGAATGCCGAGCGAGTCCGCCGCCTTGGTGAAGCCGCCCGTCTCGACGACGCGTGCGAACACGCGGATCGCCATCAGGTTGTTCAATCCAGTCCCCTTTTCATCATTGCGTCATCGCGTCACCGCCCCCGCGCCGGCGTTCAGCCGGCGGCCGCGGCCGGCTCCGCCTTGCCGTTCAGGTAGGCGATCAGCGGCTCCAGGTATGGCAGGTCCTCGGCGATCAGGTCCTGCCCGCTGCGGTTCTTCACGCTCGGACGCTCGCCGACGCGGGCGCGCCATTCGAGCAGCGCGGTGTAATCCGCCGGGACCGCGAGCCCCGCGTAGTCGCCGTGCATCAGCGCGGCCCATACGGTGATGTCCGCGACCGAGAACTGCTCGCCGGCCACGTAGGGCTGCGTGCGCAGCACGCCGTCGAAGTACCGCATGCCCGCCATCGCGCGCTCTCCATGCTTGTCGCCCCACTGCTTCCTGAAAGCCCAGTCGGCGCTCTTGAACGCTTCGTTGGCCTTGCCGAGGCCGGGCGTCGAATGGTGGAAGAATACGCCTATCCCGTTGATCAGCTGATCGTCGGCGCGCTTCTGCATCATGTGGATGACGGCTTTCTCGCGCGCGGTGCGTCCGGTGAGGATGGGATTGCCGTCGAGATTGTCGAGGTATTCGGTGATCGCGATGCACTCCGAGATGAACGTGCCGTCGTCGAGTTCGAGCACGGGGACGGTCGATGTCGGGTTCTTCTCGCGAAACGCGCCCTGCTGATGTTCCGCACCGTAGAGATTGACGCGAACGAATTCCACCTGCGATTCCATTCCCTTCTCGGCCAATGCGATGCGGATGCGTGCCGGATTGGGAAAACCGGTTATGTCGTGTACTTTCATGTGAATCACCTTTTTGCGGGACCTTGCGGCGGAAAATCGGGAGACGGGCGGCGTGCGAAGCACGGCCCCTGACCCGCTGGAGTTGCGGGGAACGAGACGGATGACGGACCTGGGGAGTCGGTGCCGGCGCGTATTCGGCGCGCCGGCGGAAAAGCGCCGGGCGCCGCCCGCGGCCTGGCGGGCAACGCTTCAACTGCGTCGCAGTGTAAGTGAGCGGGCAATGGAGATAAATGCCGCCGGGTGGAAACATCCTCCATCCCGGTGGATAGTGGCCCCGGCCTTATTCAGGACGCCGCAGATGACTCGGTCGCCGAGATCGCGGGCCTGTGCGGCTTCGGATCGGCGACGGGATTCTCGGAGATGTTCAGGAGGATCGCGGGCGTCTTCCCGACGGCGTGGCGTGCCGAACAGCGCAAGTGAGCGGCGCGCCGCCGGACACCACGGTCGGACTTATACCTCTTCAGCCGGGCGCCACCGGCCGGAATCCGGGCACACGCCGGCGCTGGCGCCGTTCAGCCAGACCTGCTCTTCTTGCGGCTGCGGCGCGGTCGCGGAGGCCACGTCGAAGACAACCCCGAGCGCCTGCCCGACGCGGGGGTCTTCGATGGGAAGCTCCCAGGTCAGGAACAGCTGGGTGCAGTCCGGCCCGGCCGGGAAGTCGGCCGCGTGGAAGCCGCTGCCGCCGCGCCGGATGACGCCATGAGGCTGGCAGGTATCGAATATCAGGGCCGTGCCGCGGGTCAGCGGGATGCGCAGATCCAGCGCGGGAAAATGTACGTCCTGGCCCTTGTCCTCGCTCACGAAGAGATTGCAGAAAGCCGCGCCGCCGTATTGCGTGCCGTCATGGTGATACCGTGCGCCGCGGCAGGCCATGAGCGCGACGTCGCTGGCGGCGAGCACGCCGGGCAGCCCGAGCGCGCCCGCCCAGTCGGCCATCGCCTGCACGCAGCGCGCGTAGTCCGGCCAGCGCGCCCGCGCCCGGGCCAGCGGCATGGCCTCGACGTCTCCGGGCTCCAGGATCAGGCGGGACGACAATTCCCTGCTCCAGTCCGCCAGCAGCCGCGCGGGCGGCGCGGGTATGTCGACCGTGCCGGCCAGCACGACGCCGCTCACGCGCCGGCTGCGGATGGCGTCGCCGCTCCAGAAGTAGGCAGTGGGCTGGTCTTGTACCGGATGCGGTGGAGGGCGGTGGTTCATCGGGATCGGGGTAACGCGGTGGCCGCGGCAAGGTAACGGATCATAGCGCTCCGGGCCGCCCGTGCTCGCCCTGTACGGCGCGCCCGTTCTCCGGCGCGGCGTCTGCCATGTATCGCCCGGGCGTCGTCCCCAGCGCGCGGCGGAACATGTCGATGAACGCGCTGACGTTGTCGTAGCCGAGCTCGAGCGCGATCGTCGTCACCGGCAGCCCGTCCGCGATCAGCTCGAGCGCGCGCAGCAGGCGGGCCTGCTGGCGCCATTGCGCGAAGGTCAGGCCGGTCTCCGCCACGAAGCGGCGGCTCAGCGTGCGCGGCGCGACGCCGGCCCACGCGGCCCATTGGCCGAGGTGGCGGTTGTCCGCGAGGTCGCCGGCCAGCGCGTCCGTGATGCGGATGAGCCTGGGATCCTCGGGAAGCGGCAGGCCGAGCGCTGCCGCCGGCGAGGCGGCGAGCTCGTCGAGGATGACCTCGGCAATGCGCGCCTGCGCCGGATCGAGCGTGGCGCCGGGCCAGGTCGCGGCGCGCCGCACGGCTTCGCGCAGCAAGGGCGTGGCCAGGATGGCGCGCGGCTCCCGCGGCAGCGGCGCGCAGCGCTCTTCGGCGATGAACACGCTCCAGCCCGAAAACGGGCCGTATGAGCGCACCGCGTGAGGACAATGCGGCGGAATCCAGATCGCGTGGATCGCGGGGACGACCCACTGGTGCTTGTCCAGCCCGACCGAGACGAGGCCGCTGAGCGCGCCCATGAGCTGCCCGCGCGCGTGGCTGTGCGACGACTTGGTGCGCGCCTCGCTTTGCGTGAGCTCGGCCGCGACGAGGAACGGGCCGGCCGGCGAGGTCATGAGGTCCGGGCGAATGATGGGCGTGAGCATGGCCAAAACACGGTATGGAATGGCATTTATACCGGAGACCGGTCGCATGCGCACGCCTACACTGGCCGCACCTGATCGCCATTGCCAAGGAACCGCCATGAAAGCCGCTGTCGTCAAGGAAGCTGGCCAGCCACCGGTCTACGCCGACTTCCCCTGCCCCGCCGCGCAGGACGGACATCATCTGGTCGACGTCACCGCCGCCGCGTTGAGCCGCGTCACGCGCGCCAAGGCGGCGGGTTCGCATTATTCGTCGTCGGACGTCCTGCCGTTCGTGGCGGGCCTCGATGGCATCGGGCGGCGCGAAGACGGCCAGCGCGTCTATTTCTTCGGGCCGCAGGCGCCGTTCGGCGCGATGGCGGAACGCACCCTGGTACGCGCGGCGCACTGCATTCCCCTGCCCGATGCGCTCGACGACGTCACCGCGGCCGCGATCGCAATCCCGGGCATGTCGTCCTGGGCGGCGCTCACCGAGCGGGCGCGCTTCGCGCGGGGCGAGACGGTGCTGGTCAACGGCGCGACGGGCGCCTCGGGGCGGCTCGCCGTGCAGATCGCGAAATATCTCGGCGCCGGCAAGGTCATCGCGACCGGCCGCAACGCGGCCGTGCTGGCCACGCTCGGGTGCCTCGGCGCCGACGCCACGATTTCGCTGGAGCAGGACGAGAGCAGCCTGAGCCGGGCCTTCGAATCGCATTTCCGCGCGGGCGTGGACGTGGTGCTGGACTACCTGTGGGGCGCCAGCGCGCGCGCGCTGCTGATCGCCGCGGCAAAAGCCGCCGCCGGGGCGGATCCGGTCCGCTTCGTCCAGATCGGCTCGATCGGCGGCGCCGACCTCCCGTTGCCGGGCGCGGTGCTGCGCGCCGCCCCGATCACCCTGCTGGGCAGCGGCATCGGCAGCATCGCCCTGCCGCGCCTGCTGCATGCGGTGAAGGCGGTGCTCGATGCGGCCGTACCCGCCGGACTCCAGATCGCGACCGAGGCGGTCCCGCTCGCGGCATTGCGCCGCTACTGGGAAAACGCGGACAGCCTCGCGCGGACTGTCTTTACGCCGCGTCCGCGCGAGTGACGGGACGGTGCGGGCAATGCGGGCCGGCGCCCGGACAAAGCGCCGGGCACGCCCCTACGGACATTGCCGCATTGCCTCCGCGAAGAAGTCGGCGGTGCCGAAGTTCCCCGACTTGAGCGCGAGCGAAAGCGGCGCCGCGTCGATCGACTGCGTCCACGGCACGCCGGGCGCGATCGGCTCGCCGATGCGCAGGCCCGTGACTTCGAGCGCCTTGACCACGGCCCCGGAGGTCTCGCCGCCGGCGACGACGAACTTGTCGAATCCCGCCTGCCGCAGCCTTGCCGCGATCGACGACAGCGCCGCCTCCACCAGCAGGCCCGCCGGCCCCGCGCCGAGTTCGGCCTGCACCCTGGCGACTTCGTCGGGCCGCGCGCTCGCGTAGACGAGGACCGGTTCGTCGTGCCCGAGAACCCATGCGACGGCGCCGGCAACCACATCCTCGCCGCGATGCAGCGCCAGCGGGTCGATCTTCAGTCCCGGACGGTGCCTGAGCCACTGCTCCAGCTGAACGTTGGTGGCGACCGAGCAGCTTCCCGACAGCAGGACCATCCGCCCAGGGCGCGCCCGCGGGCGCGCCGCCCGCGTCGAGGCGGCGAGCAGCCCCGCCCGCCGGAAATTCTCGGGCAGGCCCAGCGCGAGGCCGGAGCCGCCGCTCAGCAGCGGCATGTCCGCCGCGGCGGCGCCGATGCGATGGAGATCGTCGTTGTCGATGGCGTCGACGATGGCAATCTGCGCGTCACCTTGCCGGCACCGGTCGAACGCGGCCCGGATCGCCTCATGGCCTTTGGCCACGACGCCGTGGTCGACCAGCGCCACCCGATGCGCCGTCTGCGGCGCGAGCAGCCTGACCAGGTTCGCGTCCGTCATCGGCGTCAGCGGATGGTTCCTCATGCCGGACTCGCTCAGCAGCTCGTCGCCCACGAACAGATGGCCCTTGTAGACGGTCCGGCCATTGTCGGGCAGCGCCGGGCACGCGATGGTGAAGCGCGTGTCCAGTTCGCGCATCAATGCATCGAGCACCGGCCCGATGTTGCCGCGCGGCGTCGAATCGAACGTGGAGCAGTACTTGAAGTAGAACTGCCTGCAGCCTTCCTGCCTGAGCCAGCGCAGGGCGTCCAGCGACTCGCGCACCGCCTGCGCGGCGGGCATGGTGCGCGTCTTCAGCGCCACCACGATGGCATCCGTCCCGGTCAGCCGCCGTTGCGGGATGCCGATGGTCTGAATCGTTCGCATGCCGCCCTTGACGAGCATGCTCGCCAGATCGGTGCCGCCCGTGAAGTCGTCGGCGATGCAGCCCAGCAGTGGTCTCGACACTATCCAGTCCTTCCCAGTGAAATCCCGCAGGTCCGGCCGCGGCGGCGGCCTTCAGAAAATGAACCGCGTGTTGATGAACGCGGACTTGTGGCCGAGCACGATCTCGTCGAGCAGCGCCTTGGACGCGGCAGTCGATTTGGCGGCGATCATGGTGCGGATCGAGAACGCCCGCAGCGCGTCCGACACCGAGAGCGTGCCCTCCGCCGAATCCTTGCGCCCGGTAAACGGAAAGATGTCCGGCCCGCGCTGACACTGGCAATTGATGTTCACGCGGCAGACCTGGTTGACCAGCGGATCGACCAGCGTGGCGATGGTGTCGGGGTCGGAGCCGAAGATGCTGACCTGCTGGCCGTAGTCGGAGCTCTCCACGTAGCACAGCGCGGTGCCGATGTCGTCGAACGGCACGACCGGAACCACCGGGCCGAACTGCTCCTCCCGGTACAGCTTCATGGTCTCGTCCACGGGATACACCACCGCGGGGACGAACAAGGATTCGCAGCTCTGGCCGCCGTCGGCGTTGCGAATCGTCGCGCCCTTCGCCTGCGCGTCGGCCAGGCACTCGGCGAGGTAGGCCGGCTTGTTGCTGTCGGGCAATGGCGTGATGAAGACGCCTTCCTCCCACGGCATGCCCATGCGCAATGCCGCGATGGCGGCGCAGAACCTGGCGAGGAATGCCTCGGCGACCGAGCGATGGACCATGATCGTCTTCAGCGCCGTGCACCGCTGGCCGTTGAAGGAGAGCGAGCCGAGCACGCATTCGCGCACGGCCAGGTCGAGGTCCGCGTCGGCGAGGATGATGGCGGCATTCTTGGCGTCCAGTCCGAGCACGGCGCGCAGGCGGTTGGTCTTCGGGTGCAGCTTCTTGAGCTTGTCGGCCACGCGGGACGACCCGATCAGCGCCAGGACGTTGACCTGCCCGGACGCCATCAAAGGCGGCACGACCTCCTCGCCGCGGCCGTAGACGGTGTTCACGACCCCCGTGGGAAAGGCGTCCCGGAAGGCCTCCAGGATGGGCGCGAACAGCAGCGTGCCGAACCTGGGCGGCTTGAACAGCACCACGTTGCCCATGATCAGCGCCGGGATCAGGGTGGTGAACGTTTCGTTGAGCGGATAGTTGTAGGGCCCCATGCAGAGCACCACGCCCAGCGGGGCGCGCCGGATCTGCGCGATGGTGCCTTCCGCGACCTGGAACCGCGAGTTGTTGTTGTCGAGCTCCTTGAGCGCATCGATGGTCTGGCGGATGTAGTCGACGGTGCGGTCGAACTCCTTGGCCGAATCGACCGCCGACTTGCCGATCTCCCACATGATCAGCTTCACGATCAGCTCGCGCTTCTCGCACAGGCGGCAGGTGAAGTCCTGGACGTGGGCGATGCGCTGATCGACGGACATGGTCGGCCAGAGGCCGGTGCCGGACGCATATGCCGCCACGGCCGCCGCGAGCGCCTCGCGGCTTTCCGCCGCGGTGGTGATCGGATAGCTGCCGAGCTCGAACGGCCGCAGGCCGCCGTCCGGATCGCGTACGCGCACCGGCGAGAGCACGGTGTGAGCGGGCCCCGCCCACTCCCGCAGCTGGCCGCCGATCAGGATGGCGCGCTGGTGCAGCTGCCCGGACAGGCGATATTCGGGCGGGATGTCCTCGAGGCGCGGAAAGCGCGCCGCCAGCCCGGCGTGTGTCTGGAGAGCATTCATCTGTGCCACCCTCAGTGAGCGAAATCGGTTGGAGGGAAAACGATGCGCAGGAGGTTCGTCGACCCCGGGGTGCCGAACGGCATGCCCGCGACGATCGCGAACGGGCGGGACCCGGGCTCGAGCCCTTCGGCGCGCACGACGTCGGTCGCCTGGCTGACCATTTCCTCCACGTTGCCGGCATCCGCCGCGTGGACGGCATGCACGCCCCAGACGACCGCCAGCCTGCGCGCCGTTTCGATGCTTGGCGTCATGCCGATGACCGGCACGTTCGGCCGCTCGTGGGCCACGCGCAAGGCACTCGCGCCGGAGAGCGTGTACGTCACGCACGCGGAAAGCGGCAGCACGTCCGCGACGGTGCGGATGGCGGCCCCGATGGCATCGATGGCGTCCGCGTGCCGCGTGGCGGCAACGGCGCCCATGATGTCCCGCTGGAGCCGGTCCTTCTCGGTGTTGCGGATGATCCTCGCCATCATCTGGACGGACTCCACCGGATAACTGCCGCTTGCCGATTCGGCCGACAGCATGACCGCATCCACACCATCATAGACGGCGGTTGCGACATCCGACGCCTCCGCCCGGGTGGGCGCGGGCGCGCTCACCATCGAGTCGAGCATCTGGGTCGCCACCACCACCGGCTTGCCGGCTTCGCGGCACAGGCGCGTCAGGCGCTTCTGGATGGCCGGCACTTCCTCGGGCGGCATTTCCACGCCGAGATCGCCGCGGGCCACCATGATCGCGTCGGCCGCGGCGACGATGGCGCCGATGTCGGCAAGGGCGGCGGGCTTCTCGATCTTCGCCATGATGCCGATGCCGGGGCCGACGAGCTGCCGCAGCGCCGCGATGTCCCGGGCCGACTGCACGAACGACAGCGCAATCCAGTCGACGCCGAGCTGCAGGCCGAAGGCCAGGTCGCGGTGGTCCTTTTCGGTGAGCACCGACAGCTTCAGCGCGCAGTCCGGCACATTGACACCCTTGCGGTCCGAGACCTTGCCGCCGGTCTCCACGGTCGTCTCCGCGAAGTCCGCGCCGCAGCGGGTCACGCGCAGGCGGACCCGCCCGTCGTCGATGAGCAGCGCGTTGCCGGGCTGCAGGGCTTCGAAGATCTCCGGATGCGGCAGTTGAACCACCTCCTGGCTGCCCGGCACCGGCGCGAGTTGCAGCCTGAACGGCTGGCCGGCCGCGAGCGCCACCGGCCCCGCGGCAAAGGTGCCCAGCCGCAGCTTCGGCCCCTGCAGGTCGAGCAGCGCGCCGATCGGCCGGCCCACCTCGGACTCGATCTCGCGGATCAGGCGCAGGCGCATCGCGTGGTCTTCCTGCGTGCCGTGGCTGAAGTTCAGGCGGAAGGTGTCCGCGCCCGCCAGGAACAACTGCCGGATCGCCTCATGGGTCGACGAGGCGGGCCCGAGTGTCGCCACGATCTTTGTGTGGCGTTCACGACGCAAGCTCATGTGTTTCTCCGGTGACAAGACCGCGGCGGCGGCCGGCATGCCGGGCCCCGCGGGAAAGCAGGGTCCTCCGGCATCGGACCGGCAGCCAATTGGATTGGACGGGAAAGGCGCATCCGTTCCCGGGGCGGGAACGAGGATGGAAATATCGCGGGGGCTTTCGGCGAATCGAAAACAGCGGTCTATCTTTTTCTCATCGGCAGCAATGGCCGGCCGCGGCTACGGCTTGCTCTCGAGCCTTTCGCTTTCGAGCCTGCCATATTCCGCGACCTTCTTGCTCACCAGCCATGCGCTGGTGGTGCGATCGAAATCGTGAAAATGGCGCATCGCCAGATGGTCCTTGAACGCCGCGGCATCCCGGTAGATCTCGTACAGCAGGAACGCCGGCTCCGTGGGGCTCTCGAGAATGTCGAAGGTGAAGCAGCCCGGCTCGATGGCAAGGGACTGCGCGGCATTGGTCAGGATCGCGTCCCGGAACGCATTGCGCTTTTCCGGGAGCACCTCAATAGTCACGACGACTGCGTGCATGCGTAACCTCGTTGTCGGTGGAGGTTCAGGAGAAAGGCGGATCGCCATGCTTGCGGCGGCGCGCCCCGGGCCGTCCGGGGCGCGCGCGCCGGGGTCTAACGGTCAGGCCAGCGGCAGCGGAACGCCGTATTGGGCGCCGAGCTCCTGCAGTTCCCCGAGAAGGGAATTGCCGAGCGGAATGCCGTCGCGGCGGCGCGCGCCCAGGGAAATGTACTCGCGCTCGCCGGGCAGGTAGATGCGCTCCACGCCGGTCGCGCGCCGGGCGCCGGTGACGTCGGTCATGGCCTTCTGCATGCGCTGCATGTAGGCATCGACATCATCGAAGGCGTCCACCGGCAGCACGCCGAACAGGTGGCCGCTGTTCTGCGCGGTGGTGGTCTTCTCGTAGAGATCGCCCACGTCGCGGCCGAAGAACGCGCCGGACAGCATGGTGCTGAGCAGGCCGACGATCAGCGTCAGCGCATATCCCTTGGGGCCGCCCACCGGCACCACGAAGCCCTTGAGCGCCTCGACCGCGTCGGTGGTCGGCAGGCCGTCGGGGCCGGTGGCCCATTCCGCCGGAATCGGCGTGCCCTCCTTGGCCGCGACGATGATCTTTCCGCGCGCGGCGATGCTGCACGCCATGTCGAGCACGATCGGAAATGCCCCCGGGGTCGGGAAGGCGACCGCGAACGGGTTGTTGCCCAGCACGGCTTCCGCGCCGCCCCACGGCGTCATGTGGTTGATCGCGCCGATGGTGAAGCTGAAGCCGATCATGTTGTTGCGCGCGGCCATCTCCGAGTAGTACGCCGCGGCGCCGAAGTGGTTGCTGTTGCGCACCGCCACGAACGCGCAGTTTCCGCCCTTGCCTTTCTCGATGGCGAGCGCCATCGCGCGGATCCCGACCAGATGGCCAAGTCCGTTGTCTCCGTCCATGACCGCGCTGGTCAGGCCGTCGCGGACCAGCGAGATCTTCGGCGTGGCGTTCGTTCCCCCGTCCAGGATCCGCTTGATGTAGATCGGGAAACGCACGACCCCGTGCGAATCGACGCCGCGCAGATCCGCCTCGACGAGGTTGTCGGTGATCTCGGCTGCCTCGCCGGCGGGCACGCCCACGCGCGTGAGAATCTCCACGCAGTATGTCTTCAAGCTCGATTCGCTCACGCGAACTGTGTTTGCGGCTTCCATGCTTCGCCCTTCCTTCCACGAATTGACTATCCCCAGGGCGCCCCGGCAGCCGGGGCGCCTTCGATGACCGGCCCGCGCGCGCGCGTGCGAGCGCGCGGCCGCACGACCTCCAGCGCGCGTTATTCCGCGGTGATGTTTGCCGCCTTCATGACCTGGCGCCAGTTGTTCACTTCGGTCTCCACGAACTTCGTCGCCTGCGCCGGGTTGTCGCCGATCACGTCCATGCCGATGTCGGCGAAGGTCTTCTTGGCCTCCGGGTCGGCAAGCCCCGCGAGCACGGACTTGTTCAGCTTCTCCACGACCGCCGGCGGCGTGTTGGCCGGCGCGGCAATGCCGACCCAGAACTTGAGCGCCATGTCGGGCACGCCCGCCTCCCTGGCGGTCGGCACGTTGGGCAGCATCGGCACGCGCTTGTCGCCCGTGACCATCAGCGCGCGCACCTTGCCCGACTGGATGAAGTTCAGCGCGGTCGGCAGCGCGGTGAAGATGACCTGGATGCGGCCGCCGAGCAGATCCTGCATCGCCGCCGACGCGCCCTTGTACGGGATGTGCGTGAGATCGGCGCCGGTCTTGAGCCGGAACAGCTCGCCGCCCAGATGGGTGTTGGTGCCGCGCCCGGCCGAGCCGTAGTTGATCGAGCCCGGCGCGGCCTTCGACAGCGCCACGAACTCCTTGACGGTGCTGGCCTTCACGCCGAGGTTGACGACCATGACGAACGGCACCGACGCCACCGTCGTGATGTGCGAGAAGTCCTTGACCGGATCGAAGGGCAGGTGCTTGTACAGGCCCGGCGCCATCGCAAAGGACAGGTCCGTGACCAGCAGCGTGTATCCGTCGTTGGGCGCCTTCGCCACGTAGTTGGCCCCGATGGTGCCGCTGGCGCCGGGACGGTTTTCCGGGACGATCGACTGCTTCAGCGTGGTGGACATGTCCTTGGCCACGAGCCGGCCGACGATGTCGTTGGTACCGCCGGGCGAGAACGGGACGATGAGCGAAATCGGCTTGGTGGGGTAATCCTGCGCGGCAGCGACCACACTGAAGAAGGACAGCGTTACCGCGGCCAGTATCTTTTGATGCTTGTGCATTGTCTTGTCTCCTTTATTCTGATTTGCTGCCTATGCCATGCGGAACATCTCGCGGGTTTCGGCGGGCGTGGCGATCTCGCGTCCCATCATCCTGGCGATCTTCGCGAAATGGTGGATCACGTCGCCGTTGTTGGGCGTGCCGAGTTCCGGCCAGCCGTAGTCGCCAAGGCCGATCGCGATGTGGCCGTCGAGCTCCATCGCCGCCACCGCCGGCGCGGTGGGATTGCCGATCTTGTTGCACACGGTCCATTCCAGCGGCGCCTTGGGCAGGAACGGCAGATGCGCGTAGAGGCCCTGGATGGTGCCGGGGTGGCCGCCCAGGATGCCGTGGTCGGTCAGCTCGAACATGAAGTACGGCGTGTCCTTCACCAGCCCCATGTCGCGCAGCGCGCTGAAGCAGCGCGTAAACGCCACCGTCCAGCTCACGAACTGCGGCTTGACGCCGAGCTCGGGCAGGCGCCGCGCGAATGCCTCGAGGATCCTGGTCTCGTTCTTGTAGGTCAGATGGCCCGTCAGGTAGCGGTTCGCGATGTAGTCGAAGCGGTCGATGTTGGTGCTGCCGCAGTCGATCGGCGCCAGGTCGGGCTGCGTTTCCGGCGACTGCGCGAGCACCTCGATATGGGCGAGCCGGCTCATCTCGCCTTCGTTGGAAATCTGGCCGAGCGTCGGGAACACCAGGCAGTCGCAGTTGGCACGGATGGCGCGGATGCAGGCGGCAAAAGTCTCCGCGTCGTGGGCCGGCTTGCCGTCGGGCTGCCGCGCGTGGAAATGGATGATGCTGGCCCCGGCCTCTCGCGCCTTGGCGGCCTCCCGTCCGATCTCCTCCGGGGTGTAGGGGATGTTCGGATTTTCGGACCTGGGCATGTACTCGTTGATGCGTGCCTCGATGATCAGTTTCTTCCGCGCTTTCATGCCGTCTCCAATGCGTTCGAGCGTCTGTTAATCGGACTTGTTCGGACCTATCAGACCACATCCTATCCACCTATCAGACCAAACGCCAGGGATCTTTGCGCAAAACCGGGTATACCCTTGGGCGGACGGAAAGGAAGCGGTTTCGCGTGGCGCATCGTCCGCCGGATGGCCGTGGCGGCGCGCGCGGCCCGGCGCGGAACCAAGGCGCCGGGCAGGCCCACAGAAGGTTGGGCCTATGGTCTAATAGGCAGACAGCCGACCTAGTTACCGCACAAGATGCAATCTTCGATCCCCAACCAGCCGATTCGCCGCAAGAAGCTCTACGAAGAGGTCGCATCGCGCCTCGAATCGATGATGCTCAGCGGCGTGCTGCGCCCGGGCGACACCCTCCCCCCCGAGCGCGAGCTGATGGACACGTTCGAGGTAGGCCGCTCGTCCATCCGGGAAGCCTTGTTCGCGCTGCAAAAGATGGGGCTGGTCGTGATCCGCAACGGCGAGCGCGCCTATGTCACGCGCCCGTCCGCCGACGCCCTCGTGGGAGAGCTGTCGGGCGCGGTGCGCCATCTGCTGTCGACCGCGGAAGGCGTGCGGGACTTCCAGCAGGCGCGGACCATGCACGAGATTTCGCTGGTGCGCTACGCCGCGCAGCACGCCTCGGCCGACGACATCGCGGCGCTCGGGCAGGCGCTCGAAGCCAACCGGCACGCGCTGGGCAACGCCGCGGAATTCACCAGGACCGACGTCGAATTCCATCTGGCCATTGCCAGGATTCCGAACAATCCCATTTTCCTGGCGCTGCATACCGCGATGGCCCGCTGGCTCGAAGAACAGCGCGCGACCTCCCTGCAATCGGCCGGCGCCGAGCAGGCCGCCTTCCGGGCCCATGAGCGCATCCACGCGGCCATCGCCGCGCACCAGCCGGACGCGGCGGAAACCGCGATGCTGGAGCATCTGCGCGAAGTCGAGTCGCATTACTGGGCGGCGAAGACGGCCTAGCGCAAACGGCGGCCAAGTCCGGCGGGCAAGCCGCCGTTTCCCGCGCCGGCGCCATTGCCGGCATGGCTCGCGCGGCGGTCTCGCGGCCGCGAGACGACGTGGCAATCGTCCGGCCGGCCCGGCGCGGGTTGCATGCGTGTTGCCCCATGCGGTAGCAACGCAACAAAGTTTCCAGTAGCGTGTCAGGCGATCGAAAGCGGCGCCGGTTGGGGCGCGAACCACGGAACCATGACAAGGCCATCGACTACCCGGAATCCCCGGACCACCCGGACTACCCGATATCTGCTTTCCGCCTGCACTGGCCTCGCCGTCCAGGCCGTCCTGTCCGGCTGCTCGGACGAGACCAGCCGCTACGCGAAGACCATCGGCGACTACGAGCTCGACGCCGTGCCCGCGCGGCAGATTTCCCGCCCGGAGATCGGGAAGCCGCTCGACGAGCTGACCCGCGAGGCCTGCGACAGGCAGGCCGCGTCTTCGCTGGCGCGGGCACTGCTCAACGCCGGGTATCGCCGCGAGGCCGCCAACGTGCTGGTGAAGTTCGCCGGCAAATGCCCGCAGGGCGTGGCGCTCCTGCCCGGCGCCGTCCCGATCCTGACGTCGATCGGCGACCTGCCGGCGGCGCTGGAGGCGGCAACCCGCGTGGTGGCCGAGAACGGCACGAGCCCGCAGGCGCGCTTCGCGCGCGCCGAGGTGCTGCGCGGCGCCGGCCGGTACAGTGAAGCGCTCGACGACTACATGGCGGTGCTGTCCCTCGCCGATCAGCCCGCCCGCGTGTCGGGCGATGTGTTTGCCGGCGCGGCCGAGGCAAGGGCGAAAACCGGGCAGCCGTGCGAGGCGAGCGGACTGATCCGCATGTGGATCGGCTGGGATCCGGCGCGGCGCAATACCGCGCAGGCGCGCGCGCTGGCGGAGAAGTACGCACAGGCGGGACAGTGCGAGCGGGCAACGGCGAAGCGCCCCCAGACATTCGCGCGCAAGCGCGGCGAGGTGGTGATGGCGCGCGTCTCGGTCAACGGCCATCCGGGCACGTTCGTGGTGGACACCGGCGCCAGCTTCGTGTCGTTCAGCGAAGCGTTCGCGCAGCAGGCCGGCGTGTCGGCGGAAAAGGCGCGCCGCATACAGTTACGGACCGCGAATGGCCTGACCGACGCGATGCTGACCACGTCGAAGACGGTGACGCTGGGCACCGCCGAGGCGGCCGGCGTGTCCGTCGCGATCGTCAAGGGCACGCCGTTCGGCCCGAAAATCGATGGCCTGCTGGGCCAGTCGTTCCTGTCGCAGTTCGAGGTGAATTTCCAGCCGGATCGCTGGACGCTCGGCGAGAGGTCCGAGAACGAAGCGCGGCATTGACCGGCAAGCCCGCCGAGACCGGATGCCTCCACTACCACCACGCGCCGCGCTCTCGAGAGCAATTACCGCCGTCTACCTCGAATTGGCCAGCGCCACCGCATCGGCGCCCGCCGGAAACCGGAGCAGCCCGGACTTGTCGTTCGCGGCGCGCCACACCGCCTCGGCCACCTCGGCCTCGGTGGTCAGCGCGGCCGGCTGCGCCAGTGCGGCGAAGATGCGCTGCGCGGCGGGCGCGTAGGCTTCGGGAACGAGGCCGGCCATGCGCGCGCCGCCGTTGGCGGTGAAGCGCGTGCCCGGCCCGTAGCCCGGTTCGACCAGCTTCACGCGCACGCCGAACGCTTCGAGCTCGAACGCCAGCGACGCGGTGAACCCCTCGATGGCCGTCTTGCTCGCGGTGTAGACGGCCACCATCGGCATCGGCGCCAGCGTCGCGCTCGAAGTCACGTTCACCACCACGCCCGCGCCGCGCGCGCGGAACTCGGGCAGCACCGCCTGCGTCATCGCCATCACGCCGAAGGTGTTGGTCTCGAACACCTCGCGCACCGTGGCCATCGGGGTGGCCTCGAACGCGCCGAACAGGCCGATGCCCGCGTTGTTGACGAGCACGTCGACGGGGCCGCTCGCCTCCAGCGCGGCGGCGATGCTCGCCGGCTTCGTCACGTCGAGCGCGAGCACGCGCAGGCGGTCCGAGCGCGGCAGGACATCCTCGTCCGGCGTGCGCATGGTGGCGACGACGTTCCAGCCCTGCGCGTGGAAATGGCGCGCGGTCTCCAGGCCATAGCCGGAGGAGCAGCCGGTAATCAGCACGGTTTTCATCAGATATCCCTTGGTGGTTGCGATGTCCGCCACGATAACGTCGGCACGGCGGACTTCCTACAATGGGAAGTCCAGCTTTCGTTTGCCATCGTCCAATCCTTCCAGCCCATTCCAGCCATGAACGACCCTCTCTCGCAGGTCATCTTGCTGCTTCAGCCGCGCGCCGTGTTCTCGAAGTCCATCAGTGGCGCCGGCCGCTGGGGCGTGCGCTACGCCGACTTCGGCCAGCCGAGCTTCTGCGCAGTGCTCGAGGGAAGCTGCCGCCTCGCCGTCGACGGCCAGCCGCCCCTCACGCTCGAGGCGGGCGACTTCGTGCTGCTGCCGGCAACGCCGGGCTTCGTGCTGTCGGGCTTCGCGCCGGTGACGCCCGAGCGCATCGACCCCAAGGTAAAGCCCGCGCCGGCCGGCGAAGTCCGCCACGGCACGCGCGGCGGGCGCCCCGACGTGCGGCTGCTCGGCGGCTATTTCGTCTTCGATTCGTCCGATGCGGAGCTGCTGGTGCCGCTGCTGCCGGCGCTCGTGCACGTGCGCGGCGCCGCGCGGCTGTCGGTGCTGGTGCGCCTGGTCGGCGAGGAGGCGGGGGAACGGCGCTCGGGCCGCGAGCTCGTGCTCACGCGCCTGGTGGAAGTGCTGCTCATCGAAGCGCTGCGCGCGACCTCGGGCGACGACGCGCCGCCGGGATTGCTGCGCGGCCTGGCCGACGCGCGGCTCGGCCAGGCGCTGCGCCACATGCACGCCGATCCCGCGCGCCCGTGGACGGTGGTCCAGCTCGCCAGGAAAGCCGCGCTGTCGCGCTCGGCATTCTTCGAGCGCTTCCTGCGCGCCGTGGGCATGCCGCCGATGGAATATCTGCTCGCCTGGCGCATGGCGGTGGCCAAGGACCTGCTGCGCCGCCCCGACTGCGGCATCGCCGAGGTCGCCGAGCGCGTCGGCTACGGCTCGGCCAGCACCTTCAGCACCGCGTTCAGCCGGCACGTGGGCCAGCCGCCGGGCCGTTTCGCGCGCGAGCACCAGGGCATCGGTGGCACCGAAGGCATCGGCGGCATCGGCGGCATCGACCTTCCGGCGGACCTGCGCCGGCAGGAATGACCGCCCCCGCAGCCGCCACACGCCATGCGCGCGAGCGCGATCAGGCCTTCCTGACGAACTCCGACTTCAGGCTCATCGAGCCAAAGCCGTCGATCTTGCAGTCGATGTCGTGATCGCTGTCCACCAGCCGGATGTTCTTCACCTTGGTGCCCATCTTGACCACGCCGGCCGAGCCCTTCAGCTTCAGGTCCTTGATGACGGTGACGGTATCGCCGTCCTGCAGGACATTGCCGGCCGAGTCGCGATAGACCCGCTCGCCGGTCTCGGCCGGCGCGGCGGCTTGCGCCGACCATTCATGCGCGCATTCCGGGCAGATGTAGACGCCGCCGTCCTCATACGTGAACTCGGAGTTGCATTTCGGGCAGGAGGGCAATGTGCTCATGGGTCATCCTTGGGCCTGGCGGCGACAATGAAAACGCGGAAGTATAGCGCCGACCGGGGGCTGGCCCGTGTTGCCGCGCGTCCGGCCGCGGCGCTGGCTGCGCCAATCAGGCTGGCCACTAACGCTTCCTGCGGGACCGCACTCATCTACAAATGCGGCGCCGGTTCTCGATGCCGGCACCGGGGACGCGCGGCGAAATCCCTTGACTCCCCCAATACGGGCATATACCCTCTTAAAAGGTGCATATACACCTAACCGCACCCGACCGGATACATGACAAGCTCCCCAGACATCCCGGAAGCCAGTCCGTGCAACTGCACGGCCATGCGCAAGGCCTCCAGGCGGCTGTCGCAGATGTATGACAACGCGCTGGCGCCGACCGGCCTGAAGTCCACCCAGTACTCCATCCTGGCCGAGATCAGGCGGCGCGGCGAGCCGCCGACCATGCGCGAGCTGGCCGACGCGATGGTCATGGACCGCTCCACTCTGGGCCACAACCTGGGGCCGCTGGAGCGCGACGGCCTGGTCGCGCTGGCGGCCAGCGAGACGGACCGCCGCAGCAAGCATGTGGTCCTTACCGCGCAGGGACGCGTCAGGCTCGCCGAAGCGCGGCGGCTCTGGCAGGCAGTACAGAAGCGCTTCGAGCAACGTTTCGGCGTGGCGGAAGCGGCAGCGCTGCGCGCGGTGCTGCTCGACATCGCCGCCGACGAGACCCTCGTCAACCCGGCTTAGAACGGTCCCACCCCACATTGAAAAAGGCCGCCATGGTCACGGATGCAAAGCGGCCCGAGCCCGACGAGGCGGCCGCAGACAAGAAGAAATTCCTGGTCCTGCTGACGGCGGGACTGGTGTCTTCGCTGATCATGCTGGACTCCAACATCGTGGCGGTCTCGCTGCCATCGATCGCGAAGACGCTGGGGGCGAACTTCACCGAGATCGAATGGGTGGTGAGCGCCTACGTGCTCACCTTCGCCGCGCTGCTGCTGGCGGCGGGCTCGTATGCGGACCGGCACGGGCGCAAGCTCGCCACGCTGATCGGGCTGGCCGTCTTCACGGTGGCGTCCGGCCTGTGCGGGCTGGCGTCGACCGCCCTGATGCTGAACCTGGCGCGCGCGCTGCAGGGCATCGGCGCGAGCCTGCTGCTGACCGCTTCGCTGGCCATCATCAACCACGCCTTCGCCGGCGCCGAGCGCGCGCGGGCCTATGCGTTCTGGGGCGCGTGCCTGGGCATCGCCATCACGGGCGGACCCATCGTGGGCGGCGTGATCACCGATCTGTTCGGCTGGCGCTGGGCTTTCCTCATCAACCTGCCGATCTGCACGGTGCTCTTTGTCGCGGCCGCCGCGGTGCTGACCGAATCGCGCGACCCGGATGCCAAGCGGCTCGACCTCGCCGGCATCCTGACCTTCAGCAGCGGGCTTTTCCTGCTGATCTGGGCGCTGATCGACGGCACCGGCGCGGGCTGGACCTCGGCGGCGATCCTGGGCCGGATCGCGGGCTCGGCCGCGCTGCTGTCCGCCTTCGTCGCGATCGAGCTGCGGCAGGCGCGGCCGATGGTCGATTTCCGCCTGTTCCGGCAGCCGACCTTCCTTGGCGCCGCGTTCGCCATGCTCGGTTATGCCGCGGGCGCGCAGGTGCTGATCTTCTTCCTGCCGCTATACCTGCAGAACACCTACGGTTTCGCGCCCGCGGCGGCGGGCCTGGCGATGCTGCCGTTCGCGCTGCCGATGTTCCTCACGCCGCGGCTCGGCGCGGGGCTGGCGACGCGCCATTCGGGCCGGACGCTGCTTGCGCTCGGACTGGCGACCACCGTGGGCGGCGACCTGCTGCTGTGGGCGTTCGCCTCCGCGCACGCGGCGTATCCGCTGTTCCTCGCCGGCATGCTGGTGGCCGGCGCGGGCGCCGGGCTGCTCAACAGCGAAACGGCCAAGGTCATGCAGGGCGCGGTGCCGGTGCAGCGCGCCGGCATGGCGTCGGGGCTGTCGGCGACCACGCGCTTCGTCGGGCTGCTGCTCGGCGTGGCGGGCCTCGGCGCGGTCCTGTCGCACGGCGTCACGCAGCGCTTCGTGGCGGCCGGCGCGGCGCTGGGGCTGGATCCCGGCGTGGCGGCGGCCGCCGCGAGGCGCGTGGCTTCCGGCGACACGGCGGGCGTCCTCGGTGCCGTGCCCGCCGGATTGCAGGCGCAGGTGCATGCCGCGGCCGCCGGCGCATTCGCCGGCGGCTTCGCCGCGGCGAGCCTCGTTGCCGCGGCGGTGGCGGCCATTGCCGGCGTGCTGGCGTTCGCGCTGGTGCGGGAGGCCGATACGGCGCCGGTCAAGGGCGCCGGCGCGGGAGCCAACCTCGTCGCGGCGATGGAGTAGCGGCGCGGCGGGCGCCGGCCCGCGTTGGCCCGCATGGCCCGTGTTGGCCCGTACCGCATCCGCCTCTACGCGGGTCGCGGCTCGGTCATCGCCAGCAGCGTCGGGTCCGCGGGCACCGTGGCGCAGTCGTCGCCCACCAGCGGACACTCCTCGAACACCAGCGCCACCCAGTCGACGAAGACCCGGACCTTGGGCGCGAGGTGCCGGTTCTGCGGATAGACGATCGAGATCGGCAGCGAGCGCGGGCGCCATTGCGGCAGGATCTCCACCAGCGCGCCCGATTGCAGATATTCCTTGAGCATGAAGCGCGGCGCCTGCAGCAATCCGGTGCCGCTCAATCCATAAGTGACGTAGGAATCGGCATCGTTGAAGCTGACTTTTCCGGGCATGCGGATTTCCGTCATTTCCCCGTTCACCATAAAAGCCAGGTCGATTATCCGACCGGTTCTATTGGATACATAGTGAATGGCGGTATGGTGCTGCAAATCGGACAAAGTGCGCGGAATACCGTATTGCGCCAGATAAGCCGGCGACGCCACCGTGGAAAACCGCATTTCGCCCAGCCGGCGCGCAATCAGGCTGGAATCGTCGAGCTCGCCGACGCGGATGGCGCAGTCCACGCCGTCCTGGATCAGGTCGACGATCCGGTCGCTGTGGCTGACCATCAGGTCGATGTCGGGATAGCCGCGGTGGAACCGGTGCAGTTGCGGCGTGACCACCAGCCGGCCCAGCGTGCCCGGCATGTCCACGCGCAGCTTGCCTTTGGGGCCTTTTCCCAGCGTCGATAGCGCGACTTCCGTCTCCGCCACCTCGGCCAGGATGCGGATGCAGTGCTCGTAGTACTCGGCGCCCTCCGCGGTCAGCTTGAGCTGGCGCGTGGTCCGGTGCAGCAGGCGCACGTGCAGGTGCGCCTCCAGGTTCTTGATGATGGTGGTCGCCGATGTGCGCGACAGGTCGAGCGATTCCGCCGCGCGCGCGAAGCTGCTCATTTCCACTACGCGCGTAAATACTTCCATTGCCTGCAGGCGATCCATTTTTCTCACCGGGATGTCATGCCGGAATACGCCGCCTTCATGCAAACCCGCGCAAAAGCCGGCCACTGTTCCGTTTCGCCAAATTGTGTTGAAAGTTATTGGCGTTTATCCGTGCAAGGCAATGTACCAGAATTCGTGCATCGCAACAGTCGGCATGGGCGCATATACCGAAAGGGATTGCCCGGCTATGTATGAAGACCCTCCGCAATCCGGTCCTGAGCATCGAGAGCGCCACAATCAGTGGCCATGCCCAGCGCATTCAATTGCGCACGTACACCCCGGTGCGGGCGAGCCGGTGCCTGCCCGTCGTGCTGTATTTCCACGGCGGCGGCTTCATGCACGGAGACCTCGATAGCGCCGACGTCGCCGCGCGCGCCATCGCGGGCCTCACGCCCGCCGTGGTCGTCTCGGTCGGGTATTCGCTCTCGCCGCGCTTTCCGTTTCCGGCCGCGCTCGAAGACGGCCATCTCGCGGCCGCGTGGGCGCTGGCCAACGCCAGGACGCTGGGCATCCATGCCGGGCGCATGGGCGTGGCGGGACACGATGCCGGCGGCAGCATCGCCGCGGGCATCGCCGCGATGGCGCGCGACCGCAAGGAGGTCCGCCTGGGGGCGCAGGCGCTGCTGGCGCCGCTGCTGGACCCGAGCATGACCCGCCTGGCCGACGCCAGCAAGATCGCGGCGCCGGACCTGCCCGCCAGCGAATGCGCGCTCGGCTACCGGTGCTACCTGCCCGAGGTGCGGCACCGCATGCATCCGTATGCCGCGCCGCTCGAGTCGCGCCGGCTCGCCCAGTTGCCGCCCGCGCTGATCGTGAGCGCCGGGCAGGACCTGCTGCACGTGGAAGGAGAGACGTACGCCCGCGAGCTGATCGCCGCCGGCGTGCCGACCGAGACGACGCGCTATGCCGCGGCGTCGCACCGGTCGATCGCCACCGACCCGGCCGCGCTGGCCGCCGTCGCGGCCTTCTTCAGCCGGCGGCTCGCCGCGCCGTGACGACCCGTTCCCGAATCCGGTTTCCGAATCCAACTAAGGAGTAGTGAGATGCTCAGTCAGAGATCCCTGTTTCGCAAGCCGCCGGTCCTGGCCGGCATTTCGCTGGCCGTGGCCGCGGCGGTAGCCGCTATTGCCGGCCTTGCCGGCACCGAGACCAGGGCCGCGCCGTCGTCGGCGCCGCCGCCGACCGAGGTCCAGGTGCAGTCGGTGGCGCCGGAGAACGTGCGCGTCTGGTCGAGCTTCTCGGGGCGGCTCAAGGCCGTGGACGAGGCGCTGGTGCGGCCGGAGGTGAGCGGGCGGATCGTCGAGGTCCGCATCAAGGACGGCCAGACCGTGCGCGCGGGCGATGTCATGTTCGTGATCGACCCGCGCACCTACGAGGCCGCGGTGGCCAGGGCCAAGGCGGACCTCGCCGCGGCGCGCACCCGCGCGGACTTCGCCGCGACGGAATACGAGCGGGCCCGCGGCCTGATCGGCTCCGAGGCCATCCCGCGCAGCCTGTACGACCAGCGCGGCAACGAGGACCGCGTCGGCCGCGCCGCCGTGCTCGCCGCCGAGGCGGCGCTGCGCCAGGCCAGCATCAACCTGGACTACGCTTACGTCAAGGCGCCCATCGCGGGCCGCGTCAGCCGCGCCGAGATCACGCTGGGCAACCTCGTGCAGGCCGGACCCAACGCGCCGGTGCTCACGCGCATCGTCTCCGGCGACGGCATCTACGCCGATTTCGAGGTCGACGAGCAGAGCTACATCCGCAGCATCCGCGGCCAGGCCGACACGCACAGCAAGGAACAGAAGCTGCCGGTGGAGATGACGGTGCTGGGCGACGCCGGGCACACCTACCAGGGCACCATCTACACCTTCGACAACAGCATCGACGCGGCCAGCGGCACCATCCGCGCCCGCGCGAAGTTCGCCAACGCCGACGGCGCGCTGGTGCCGGGCATGTTCGTCTCGATGCGGCTGGCCAGCGGCAGCGACACCCGCGCGCTGCTGGTGCCCGACGTGGCGCTGGGCAGCGACCAGAGCAAGAAGTTCGTCTTCGTGGTCGGCCCCGACAACAAGGTCGCCTACCGCGAAGTCACGCTCGGCGCGGGCATAGACGGCCGGCACATCGTGCTGGCCGGCCTCAACCCCGGCGACCGCGTCGTCACCAAGGGGCTGCAGTTCATCCGCCCGGACGCGGTGGTCTCGCCCACCGAAGCCGCCGCGGCGCCGCCCAAACCCGTGACCACCGCCGCGGTCCACGCGGGCCCGGCCAAGAAAACGGCGGACTGATGCGATGAACCTCTCCAAATTCTTCGTCGACCGCCCCAACTTCGCGGCGGTCATCTCGATCCTCATCTTCCTCGCCGGCCTGATCGCGATCCCGCGCCTGCCGATCTCCGAGTATCCCGAAGTGGTGCCACCCTCCGTGGTGGTGCGCGCGCAGTTCCCGGGCGCCAACCCCAAGGTCATCGCCGCCACCGTGGCCACGCCGCTGGAGGAGCAGATCAACGGCGTCGAGAACATGCTCTACATGTCCTCGCAAGCCGCCAGCGACGGCGTGCTGACGCTGACCGTCACCTTCAAGCTGGGCACCGACCCGGACCTCGCCACGCAGCTCGTGCAGAACCGCGTCAACGAAGCGCTGCCGCGCCTGCCGGACGTGACGCGCCAGCTCGGCGTGAGCACGGTCAAGAGCTCGCCCGACCTGACGATGGTGGTCCACCTGGTCTCGCCGAACGACCAGTACGACATGCTGTACCTGCGCAACTACGCGCTCATCAACGTCAAGGACGAGCTGTCGAAGATCACCGGCATCGGGCAGATCAACATGTTCGGCTCGGGCAACTACGCCATGCGGGTCTGGCTCAACCCGCAGAAGATCGCCCAGCGCAACATGAACCCCGACGAGGTGGTGGCCGCCATCCGCAAGCAGAACATCCAGGTCGCGGCCGGCGTGGTCGGCGGCGCGCCGTACAAGGACAACGTCGAGATCCAGCTGCCGGTCAACGTGCAGGGCCGGCTCACCGACGTGGACCAGTTCGAGAACATCATCATCAAGCGCGAGAACGGCGTCGTCACCTACCTGCGGGACGTGGCCCGCGTGGAGATCGGCGCGTCCGAGTACGCACTGCGCGCGCTGCTCGACAACAAGCAGGCGCTGGCGCTGATCATCTTCCAGTCGCCGGGCGCCAACGCCATCGAGATCTCGAACAACGTGCGCGCCAGGATGGCGGAGCTCAGCAAGCGCTTCCCCAAGGGCCTCGAGTACCGGATCGCCTACGACCCGACCACCTTCGTGCGCGACTCCATCGACGCCGTGATCCACACGCTGCTCGAAGCCATCCTGCTGGTGGTGCTGGTGGTGATCCTGTTCCTGCAGACCTGGCGCGCGGCCATCATTCCGCTGCTCGCGGTGCCAGTCTCGGTCATCGGCACGTTCGCGGTGATGCACGGCTTCGGCTTCTCGATCAACGCGCTGTCCCTGTTCGGGCTGGTGCTGGCCATCGGCATCGTGGTGGACGACGCCATCGTGGTGGTGGAGAACGTCGAGCGCAACATCGCCGGCGGTCTCCGGCCGCGGGAAGCCACCATCAAGGCCATGAAGGAAGTGACCGGCCCGATCATCGCCATCGCGCTGGTGCTGTGCGCGGTGTTCGTGCCGATCGCCTTCATCAGCGGGCTGACCGGCCAGTTCTACCGCCAGTTCGCGCTGACCATCGCCTTCTCGACGGTGATCTCGGCCTTCAACTCGCTGACGCTGTCGCCGGCGCTGGCGGCCCTGCTGCTGCGCTCGCACGACGCGCCCAAGGACGGCCTCACGCGCTTCATGGACCGCTGCCTGGGCGGCTTCTTCGCGCGCTTCAACCGGATCTTCCAGCGCGGCTCGGAGAACTACAGCAGCGGCGTGACCCGCGCGCTGCACCGCAAGCGCGGCTCGCTGCTGATCTACGCCGTGCTGCTCGGCGCCACCGTGTTCGGCTTCAGCCACGTGCCGACCGGCTTCGTGCCGATCCAGGACAAGGGCTACCTGGTCAACCTGATCCAGTTGCCCGACGGCGCCACGCTCGACCGCACCGAGGCCGTGGTGCGGCAGATGACGGACATCGCTTCCAAGGAGCCCGGCTACCGCAACGCCGTGCAGCAGCCGGGGCTGTCGCTCAACGGCTTCATCAACAGCCCGTCGGCGGCCACGGTGTTCTTCGGCGAGAAAAGCTTCGACGAGATGGGCAAGCTCGGCGTGAGCGGCCCGAGCCTGGCGCATAGCCTGCAGGCCAAGTTCGGCGCCATCAAGGATGCGTTCATCGCCGTCTTCCCGCCGCCGCCGGTGCAGGGGCTGGGCAACACGGGCGGCTTCAAGCTGCAGATCGAGGACCGCGGCGACGCCGGCTACGAGGCCCTGAGCAAGTCCGTGACGGCGGTGCTGGAGAAAGCGCGCAAGGCGCCCGAGCTGGCCGGGGTGTACACCACCTACAACGTCACCACGCCGCAGCTGTTCACCGACGTGGACCGCACCAAGGCCGCGCAGCTCGGCGTCGACGTGGACGACGTCTTCAAGACCATGCAGATCTACCTGGGCTCGCTCTACGTGAACGACTTCAACAAGTTCGGCCGCACGTACCAGGTCATCGCGCAGGGCGACAAGGACTTCCGCTCCAGGCGCGACGACATCCTCGACCTCAAGGTGCGCAACTTCGAGGGCAAGATGGTGCCGCTCGGCGCGGTCGTCACCCTGAGCGACACCACCGGCCCGGACAGCGCGTCGCGCTACAACGGCTACCGCTCGGCGGACATCAACGGCGGCCCGGCGCCCGGCTACTCGACCGGCCAGGCGCAGGCCGCCATCACGAAGATCCTGGACGACACGCTGTCCGGCGACATGGCGTTCGAATGGACCGAGCTGGCCTACCAGCAGATCCTCTCGGGCAACACCGCGCTGATCGTGTTCCCGATCTGCATCCTGCTGGTCTTCCTGGTGCTCACCGCGCAGTACGAGAGCGTGTTCCTGCCGCTGGCGATCATCCTGATCGTGCCGATGTGCCTGTTCTCCGCGATCACGGGCGTGTGGCTCACGGGCGGGGACAACAACCTGTTCACGCAGATCGGCTTCTTCGTGCTGATCGGGCTGGCGTGCAAGAACGCCATCCTGATCGGCGAGTTCGCCCGCGAGCTGGAGATACACGGCAAGTCCACCTACGAGGCGGCGATCGAGGCGGCGCACCTGCGCCTGCGCCCGATCCTGATGACCTCCATTGCGTTCATCGCGGGCGTGCTGCCGCTGGTGCTGTCGCACGGCGCCGGCGCGGAAATGCGGCATGCGATGGGCGTGGCGGTCTTCTTCGGGATGATCGGCGTGACGTTCTTCGGCCTCTTCCTGACTCCCATTTTCTACGTGCTGGCCCGCGGCCTGGAGAAGCGCCTCACGAAAACCGAAAAGGTACATCACCATGTTGAAGACTAATGTGATGGCGGCGCTCGCCGCCGCCGCGCTGCTGGCCGCCTCCCTGGCCGCGTGCACGAGCCCGGTCGGGCCGCAGCCGTCGGGCATCGACACAGCCGCGTCATGGAGCCGGCTCGAGGGCGGCAAGGACGGTGGCAAGGATGGCGCCAACGACGGCAAGGCCGCCGGCGCGGCGCTCCTGGTGGCGAGCGCCGACGCCGAGGTCGACCAGCAATGGTGGGGCCGCTTCCGCGACCCCACGCTCGACGCGCTGGTCCGCGAAGCGCTCGACCACAACAAGACGCTGAAGATTGCCAGGGCGCGCGTCGACGAAGCGCGCGCCGGGCGCTTGCTGGCGCAGTCCGCGCTGGCGCCGCAGATCAACGCCGAGGCCAGCAGCGAGCGCGGCAACCGCGGCTTCCTGACCAGCGACAAGGCCGTGACCATCAACCAGGTGGACATCGCCGCGACCTGGGAGCTCGACCTGTTCGGGCGCAACCAGGCGCGCGCCGCGCAGGCCGGCGCCATCCTGCAGTCAGCCGAGGCGAGCCGGCAGGCCGTGCGGGTGGCGCTGCTGGCCGAGGTGGCGCGCACCTACTTCGACCTGGGCAACTACGCGCGCCAGATCGAGCTGACGCGCAACAACCTCGCCACCCAGCGCAAGACGCTCAGCCTGATCCAGGCCCAGTTCCAGGGCGCGATGGCGAGCAACTTCGACGTGCAGCGCGCGGCGGCGCAAGTCTCCGCGACCGAAGCGCTGATCCCCGCGCTGCAGACCGGCTATGACCAGTCGGTCAACCGGCTGGCGAGCCTGCTCGGGCGCACGCCGGAATCGATGGGCGGGATGTTCGACGGCACCGCCGCGGCGCGCGCGACCGTGCCGCCGCTCGACAACGGCATCCTGGTCTCGGCCCCGGCCAGGGTGCTGGCCGAGCGCCCCGACGTGCGCGTGGCCGAGCGCAGCTTCGCCGCCAGCATCTCCGGGCGGAAGGCGGCGGTCGCCGAGCTGTTCCCCAACATCTCGCTGACCGCGCTGTTCGGCGCGCAGAACGCCACGCCGTTCTCGTCCACGCCCTGGGGCATCGGCGCGGGCCTGGTCCAGCCGATCCTGAACTTTGGCCGCATCTCGTCGCAGATCGACGCGGCCGACGCGCGCCAGCAGCAGGCCTTCCTCGGCTACCAGCAGACCGTGCTGGAGGCGCTCGAAGACATGGAGAACGCGCTGTCCGGCTACCTCAACGAGAACACGCGCAACGCCTCGCTCTCGGCCGGGGTGGCGCAGAACCGCAAGGCGGTCGAGCTGGCCAGGATGCAGTTCAGCCACGGCTACGTCGGCCTGCTCGACGTGCTGGTCGCCGAACGGGACCTGCTCGACGCCGAATCGAAGCAGGCCGCCTCGGACGCGAGCCTGCGCAAGGACCTCGTGCGCATCTTCGCGGCGGCGGGCGGCGGCTGGCGCGACCAATAGCAAGCACCGCGCCGGCCGGCGCGAATCCCGGGCGCGGGGATGGATTGCCATCCCCGCGCTTGCCTTGGCCGGCCGCGCCCGGCGCCGGTCCCAGTCCTCACACGCAGGCCGATTCCGCCCTTCCATCCGCCAGCCGGTCTGCTAATCTTTATTGCGGCGCAACTTCCGCCGTGTCCGGCTGAATACAGGAGGGAAAATGTTTCCGTGGATCTGGCTGTGGTCTCCCAACCTTCACTTCCCCTGGAGCGGCTCAGTCGCCCAGCGCATCGACCCCGACCTGCTGTTCAACGCCATTTCGCCCTCCGCCGGCGACGCCGACATCGAACGGCGGGCCTTCCACATCGCCTCCTACGGGCGCCAGCTCGGCCTCATCACCGAAGTGCTGCTGCACGCGGTGGACCCCGCCGCCATCGACCCGCAGCGCGCCGCCGACTCGCTGGAGAGACTCAAGCGCATCCGCGACGAAATCGAATGGCTCAAGACCGACGACGGCACGCTTTCATCGGACGCGCTGCTCGGGCATCTGGCCCGGCTCAGGACGGAGAACCCGGCTGAATTCACGCGGGTGTTGAGGATTGCGAACGGGTGAGTGTCGGGGCGGCCGGCAATACTGCCGGCACCGCCTACCCGGTCACTGATCCTCGCATGGAACGTCCGGATCCATGCCGTACATGCAGGCAAACGGGTCCCGCCACCTGTTTTGCTTGTACAGCAAGTACACCTTGTCGCCGCTCAGCCACTCCAGAATGGCCGTACCGCCGGAATAGAGCCACCACTCGCCCGAACTATGATCGCTGAACTCCACCGTGCCTTTTGCGTAGCAGGGAGAGTAGCGATCATGATGGATGATGCGGCCCTCCACGGGATAGGCCTTCGAGAAGAAACGAGCTACCTGCTTCTTGTTCGGGACGAATTTCCTGCACTCTTCCTGGACATACGGATCGGAGTCGTCTAGCGCAAGTCCTGTACCATTGATGACGACCTTTGTCACGGTCCTGGCCTCGCACAGTGATACGGCGCAAAGCAGCATGAGGCCGGCTATTCCCGTTGCAATCCGCTGATTCACCATCTTGCTGTACTCGCTTCCGTCTTGTTCTTATGGGATATTTCTGGATGCCGATATATCGACTGCATTGATACGCCTAACGTATCTGATAGCTCCATGATCAACCAGCCAAGCGATTCATTTTGCTCATCGGTCACGTTCTCAAATATCTCCTTTCCTTTATCACCGAACGCCCTCCCGACCAGCTCTATCCCGATAGAGTCTCGCTTTGCCGGAAAGCGATCTGCCCAGCCTTTGTTTTCTTCATGCCGGCTACGCGTATGAAGATCCATTCTCTTTATTTTCTTGAATTCGGCAGGGGTGCAGCTTTTCTCGAGCAGGCACTTTGACTTCATCAATCCGACATGATTCGTGCTTCTATGAAGCGAAGCGGTCTGATAGATCGTCCCATCCTTGTCGATCAAAAAGTGCGCGCCGTTGGCATCCTTGTGCTGGTAGCTGTGAAACGTGCTCTGCGCCGTCGGCCCGTTCGTCTGATGCACCACAATCCCATTCACCTTGTGCATCGGTCCGCGCTCGATCGCGGGATGGATGGCCAGCTTGACGCGCTCCGCGTCGACATGGCCTTGCTTCGAAATGAACAGCATGGCATTCCCTCCCGTGGTCAGATGGCCTTGTTGGCTTTGATGTCGTATCCCGCGCCCACCGTCCCGGCGCTGCCGCCCTGCGCGTTCTGCAGCACGTAGTCGTGCCGCACGCGGGCGAAGGACAGCCGGACCTCCTCGCGCGGCATGGCCATGTTGTGGTTGCCGGCCACGGCGACCCGCGTGACCAGCACGTCCTCCATCGTGATCTTCAGGTATTCGTGCGGCGTGCCGCCGGCCTTGCGCATGACCAGCACCGCGGTGTCGATGTGCCTGCCGGCCAGGCAATACTGCACGAGGGCGGGCGTCGCCCGGTCGACGTAGTGCTCGAAGGCGAGGTCATCCACGCTGCATTTGCCGGCGCCGCCGCCGCTGCCTTCGTGCATGCTGGCCGGCTGGCTGACCGACCAGTCCCATGTCAGCACCTCGATCTCGTTCGGGTGGCGGGCATCGGCGGATTCGCCGTCGATGCCCGCCAGCTTCAGGAAAATGTCCTGGGACATGGTTGCTCCTTTCTTGCCTGCGGGTTGAGATACGGATGCCTTCCGGCGCTGCGCCAACCGGCAAAGCACGGTATCAGCGCAGGCCGCGCGCGGATATTGGACGGGTATGAAATGCCTTTCCGCGACTGCGGCCGCCCGCACGGCGGCACGGGCGAAGCCGTCCCGGCTGGCGCGGCATGGCCCGGAACGGGCCGCCGATGCCCATCCGGTTGGGGAAATGAAAGCGCTTTCCGATAGAATCCTGCCTTTCCGATTGCTGCAACGCGAACCGGCGGCACAACGCGCGGAATTCACGGGAATCGAGGAACATGGAAACAGCGGCTTTCAGCCTGCCACGTTGGCGCTCTACGGCCTGGTTATGCGACCCGGGCGCGAACGTTCCTGAAGACATCCGCATCAAGCTGATCGGCAGCCTGTTCGGCACCCTGCCCATCTTCGCCGGCGGCGTGCTCAACACCGTCGCCGTGGCGATAGCCATCGCCTGGCGCGACCCCAGCCCGGCCTTCGTGGCCTGGGTCATCATCGAGATCCTGCTGTGCGGCACGCGGCTGGGCGTCCTGACGGCGGCGCACCGCGCGGCGACGGCGGGCCGCTCCACCTTCACCGACGTCTACATCCTGCTCGCGGTGCTGTGGGGCGCGAGCGTGGGCTACGGCACCTTCATCAGCATCCTCAGCGGCGACTGGGTGGCGGCAACCATGTCCTGCCTGTCCGCCGCCGCGATGGTGGGCGGCATCTGCTTCCGCAATTTCGGCGCGCCGCGGCTGGTGGCGATCATGATCCTGCTGTCGCTCGGCCCGTGCTGCATCGCCGCGGTGCTTTCCGGCGAGGCCGTGATGCGCCTGACCCTCGTGCAGATCCCGTTCTACCTGGTCGCCATGAGCATCGCGGCCTTCCACCTGAACAAGCTGCTGGTCACCACCATGAAGGCGGAGCGGGAAAACGACCACCGCGCCCGCCACGACGCCCTCACCGGCCTGCCGAACCGCGCGGGGCTGGTCCACGCCTCCGCGCATCTGTACAAGGCGGACCAGATCGGCGAAGGCAAGACGGCGGTGCTGTACATGGACCTCGACGGCTTCAAGCCGGTCAACGACCAGCACGGCCACGAGGCCGGCGACCAGTTGCTGGTCACGATCGGCAAGCGGCTCGATGCGCTCAAGGGCCCGGACGACATGGTGTTCCGCATCGGCGGTGACGAATTCGTGGTCATCGTGCGCGCCGGCGACCAGGCCGAGATCGCCAGCTTCGCCGACCGGCTGGTCAGCGAAGTGCCGGTGCCGTTCACGCTGGAGCCCGACGTCAGCGTGGAGATCGGCGCGAGCGTCGGGGTCGCGCTGATACCGGAGCACGGCGCTGACGTGATGGCCGCGCTGACCGCGGCGGACAAGGCCCTGACGCTGGCCAAGCTCGGCGGCAAGGCGCAGTGGACGCTGGCGACCTAGCGTCATGGCGTCACGGCGCCTTCCCGGAAACCTGCCGCGCCGCCGCTCCCCGCCGCCACCCCCGCACCTCCACCCACTGCCAGGACAGCAGCGCCGGCACGCCGAACAGCACTTCCCGCGCGCGCCTGACCAGCGCCAGCGACAGCGCGACCTGCGCATCGACCCCGAGCAGGTTGCCCAGCAGCACCATCACCGCCTCCTGCACGCCCAGGCCCGCCGGCACGAAGAAGGCCACCTGGCGCGCCGCCTGGGTCAGCGATTCGATGGCGACGGCCTGCCAGAACGGCAGCGGATGGCCGAGCAGCCATAACGCGCACCAGGTTTCCAGCGCGCCGGCGGCGAAGCCGGCAAGCTGCCAGGCCAGCGCCGCCGCCAGTCTGCCGTGGCGCCGGTTGAGGGCGCGGATGGCGGCGTCGAGGCGGGCGCCGTCGAGCATGGCCACGAGGCGGTGATCGGCGCCGAGCAGGCGCCCGGCCGCGCTCTCCAGCCGCGCGAAGATGCCGCCGTAGCGCAGCGAGAGCGCGAACAGCACCGGCACCGGGAGCGACAGCGCCAGCCCGAGCGCCACCACCCAGGCCTGGGCGCCGTCGTGCAGGGCGGCCACCAGCAGCAGCGTGCCGAGCACGCAGAACAGATACTGGGCGAACAGCGTGACCATGACTTCGACCACGATGCTGGCGGTCACGGCGGTGGTGTCGCGGATGCGCAGGCGGGCCAGGCGGATGCCCGCCAGCTCGCCGCCCACGCTGGCGACCGGCAGCAGGCGGCTGACGGCTTCGCGCACGGCGGCGACCCACCACAGGAAGCCCAGCCCGGCCCGCCCGTCCGGGTCCGCCGCGGCCAGCAGTACGCGCCAGCCCCGCGCGTCCAGCAGCAGCGGCAGCGCGTGCAGCGGCACCAGCAGCAGCAGCGGCCAGCCGGCCCGGGCGACGATGCCGGCCACGTCGCCGGCGCCCTCGTGGATCACCAGGGCGATCAGCGCCAGCAGGCCGAGCAGCCCCGCGAGACAGGCCAGGCGCTTCATGCGGCGGTCATGCCGGCTCCCGGCGCGCCGCCGGGCGGCGGATCGGGGAGATCGAGGGGATCGGGGAAGAGGTCGCTGAAGCCGCCGCGGCGCGGCACCGCGTGGTCCAGCGCGGCGCGCACGCGCGGCGACAGCAGCGCGGCCAGCTCGTCGGCATGGCGATAGCCGTGCATGGCGGGCGCGATCTCGGCGCCGGACACCACGCCCGGATGGAAGTAGATCTCGCCCACGCCGGCCGGCAGGCGGGCCAATGCGCGCAGCAGCGCGCGCTCGTCCATCGCGCCGCTGTCGGCGATACCGATCACGTAATCGTTGTGGGCCACGCCGGCCGCGTCCAGCCGGCGCCGCGCCAGCGCCAGCCAGGGCCGCAGCAGCCGCGGCGCGCGCGCCTCGCCCGGCAGGCGCACGGCGCGCAGGCCGAACTCGCGGCCGATCCGCAGCACCAGCCCCAGCACGGTGGGATGCAGGTGGAAATGCTTGTGGGCATTGACGTGGTCCAGCGCCAGCCCGGTCGCCGCGAACGCGGCGAACTGCGCGCGGATCTCGGCGGCCAGCTGGCGCCGCACGTGAGGCAGGAAGAAAAAGCGCGCGCCGTCGCGCGCCATCGCCGAGCCGAAGCGGCCCTGCGCGTCCACCAGCGCCGGGATGCGGGCCGGCGGCAGCACCGCGGGCCCGTCGGCCAGCACCAGGTGCAGGCCCACCCGCAGGCCGGGCAGGCGCCGCGCGCGCGCCACCGCGTCGGCCGCGGCGCCGGCCCCCACCATCAGGCTGGCGGCGTTGAGCACGCCGTCGCGGCAGGCGCGTTCCACCGCCTCGTTGACCGCCGGGTGCAGGCCGAAGTCGTCGGCGGTGAGGATCAGGGCGCGCCGCGCTGCGGCTGCGGTTTCCACGGTTGCCTTGCCCACGGCCGTCGTCACGCCTCGTGCGAGCGCAGGAAGCGGAAGAACTCCACGCCTTCGCGCAGCCGCCGCTTCATCATTTCGCAGCTGCCGAGCATCTCGCGCACGATCTCCCAGATCTTGGCCGGGCGGAAGTAGAAGCGCTTGTAGAAGGTTTCCACGCCGTGGTAGATCTCCTCGCGCGACAGGTGCGGGTAGCTGATCGCGGCCAGCTGGATGCCCTGGTCGTTGACCAGGTTGATGACCTTGTTCTCGGCCAGCCAGCCGTTGTCCACCGCCTGGCGGTACAGCGCGGTGCCCGGATACGGCGCCGCCAGCGACACCTGGATGGTGTGGGGGTTGATGTCCTTGGCGTAGGCGATGGTCTTCTCGATGGTCTCGCGCGTCTCGCCCGGCAGGCCCAGGATGAAGGTGCCGTGGATGGTGATGCCGAGCTTGCGGCAATCCTCGGTGAAGCGGCGCGCGATGTCCGTGCGCAGGCCCTTCTTGATGTTCAGCAGGATCTGGTCGTCGCCGGACTCGTAGCCCACCAGCAGCAGGCGCAGGCCGTTTTCCTTCATGATCTTGAGCGTGCTGTAGGGCACGTTGGCCTTGGCGTTGCACGACCACGTCACGCCGAGCTCGCCCAGCCCGCGGGCGATCTCCTCCACGCGCGGCTTGAAGTCGGTGAAGGTGTCGTCGTCGAACATGATCTCCCTGACCTCGGGCATGTTCTCCTTGATCCATTTCACCTCGGCGATCACGCTCTGCGCCGAGCGCGTGCGGTAGCGGTGCCCGCCCACGGTCTGCGGCCACAGGCAGAAGGTGCATTTCGAGCGGCAGCCCCGGCCGGTGTAGATCGACACGTAGGGGTGTTTCAGGTAGCCGATGAAGTAGTTCTCAACCTTGAGGTCCCGCTTGTAAATGGGGGCCACGAACGGCAGCTCGTCCATGTTCTCGATCATCGGGCGCGGGCCGTTGTGCCCGAACGAGCCGTCGGGCAGCCGGTAGCTCAGGCCGGCGATGTCCTCGAGCGGCAGGCCCGCGGCCACGTCGCGGCAGGTGTAGTCGAATTCCTCGCGGCACACGAAGTCGATGGCCGCGCTGGCGCCCAGCGTGCCGCCGGGATCGACCGCCGGCTTGGCGCCGACCATGCCGATCATCACGTCGGGCTTGCGTTGCTTCAGCGCCTCGGCGAACTTCGCGTCGGTCGGGAAGGACGGCGTGCTGGTGTGGATGATGACGAGCTCGTAGCCGGCGGCGATCTCCAGCACCTGCGCCACGCCGAGGCCGTCGGCCGGCGCGTCCAGCACGCGGCTGCCGGGCACCAGCGCGGCGGGCTGGGCCAGCCAGGTGGGATACCAGAACGACTTGATCTCGCGCTTGGCCTGGTAGCGCGAGCCCGCGCCGCCGTCGAAGCCGTCGAAAGAGGGAGCCTGCAGGAAGAGGGTTCTCATAGCGGTCTCTGATGGGTCATCCGGTTCATTTGCCATCGACGGACAGGACGGACGACGAAGCGCCATGCTCGCCATTGTCCGTGCCCGCGGGCCGTGGGGAAAGGGGGTACGCGCCTGTCGCGCCGCCGCCGGCCGGCGCGGCGGGCGCGTGCCGGTCGCGGGTCGACAGCATCTGCCCGCGCCAGCGCACCTGGTCGCCGAACAGCGCGGCGACCCACTCGGCCAGCAGCAGCACGTCGCGCAGCGGCGCCCGCAGGGCCGCGCCGAGACTGCCCGCCAGCAGGCTGCGCGCGCCTATCCCGGCCAGCGCGACGGCCAGCACCGGCGGCTGCGGCGCCAGCCATGCCGCCAGCGCCAGCATCGGCCAGGTAAACGTGATGAAGATAAAGGCGAAGCCGGACGGGTTGATCGAGCGGATGGTGCGCAGCCAGCGCAGCTCGTGGCTCCACAGCGCCGCCAGATGCGTCTCCGTCACGTCGGTGCTGACTTCCACTTCCGACAGCACCGTGCGCAGCCCCCGCTGGCGGGTCAGCTCGCCAAGCCAGAAATCGTCGGCGAGGCGGTCGGACAGCGCGGCGAAGCCGCCGACGGCGTCGAGCACCTCGCGCCGCAGCGCAATCGTGGCGCCGAAGGAAAAGCGCCGCGAGCCGCAGGCGTGGGCCACGCGCGCGGAGGGCGCGAACCAGTCGTCGATGAACTGCGCGCCGAGGGCCGGCCACAGCCCGCCCACCGGGCGGCCGCGGTACAGGCAGGTCACCACGCCCACGGCGGGATCGGCCAGCGGCGCGGTGACGCGCGCGAGGTAGTCCGGGTCCGCCGCGATGTCGCTGTCGGCCACCACCAGCCAGGGGTGGCGCGCCCGCGGCAGCAGGTTGATCAGGTTGCTGACCTTCAGGTTGCTGCCGTGCACGAGCGGGCACACCACGAGGGCGATGTCGCACGCCGGGAACTCCGCCCGCAGGCGCTCGACCACGGCAATGGCGGGGTCGCTGGCGGCGCGCACGCCGAATACCAGCTGGAACGCCGGATGCCGCTGCCGGCACAGGCCGGCGAGGTTGTCGTAGAGATTGGGATCGGCGCCGCACAGTGGCTTGAGCACGCTGACCGGCTTCGGGCCGGCATCTGCCGGCGCCGCGCAAGACCTGTGCCGCGCCGGAGCCCGCCAGGTGGCGGCGGCGGCGGCGCCCGCATAGGCGGTGGCCAGGCACGCCAGCGCGGTGCCGGCCGGTGCCAAATGGGAAAACACCTGCATGGAAGACTCCCGATCCAGGCATCGCCCGCTGCCTCGGCGGGCGCGGTGCGGTGAAGGCGCTGCGCTGTGGGTGCGCGCGCTTGGCCGCCAGTGTAGGAATGGTTTCCTTAAGGAAAAATTAAACCGATGAAATTCGATGGCCGATGCGGGCAATCGCGCTGTGGAGCGGATGCGAACCGGCCCGCCGCGGCAAGCGGCCCGCGGAAACCGGCGTGGCGCTTGCCGCACAACAGCCGCTCCGACACCGGCTGCGCGCCAGCCAGCCCCGGCCCCGGCGCCGCCGGCTGGCCGCAACGTGCCGCATCAGCCATTGCGAAGCGCGCCAACAGATGGCAAACTCGCAACTCTGTTGCAATAACCGGTTTGTTTTCCGGAAAACCGGCCGCCCGCCCTCCCCGCAGTCATCCGTGTTTCGACGCTCGCTCGCCCTCCTGCTGGTCGTGGCCCTGCTCTTCGGGCAGGCGGGCAACTACGTCCATGCGCTGTCCCACCTGCACGCGCAACTGCAAAGCAGCGCGTGCGTGGCGGCGGACGATGCCGGGCAGTGCGAGCCCGACCAGGATGTCTGCCTGCAGTGCCTGGCCTTCGCGGCGCTGGCGGTGGCGATGCCGGCGCTGGCGTCGTGGCTGCTCATCGCCTGCTCGCGCCGCTGGCACTATCCCCTGCCCGCCGAGCGCCACCTCGCGCCCGTATTCTCGCCGCGGCCCCGCAGCCGCGGCCCGCCTCTGACCGGCTTGTCGTTCACGTAGTGCATTGGCGCGGGCAAGGAGTCCCCGCGCGACACTCCCATATCGTCAGAGGCATTGCCATGTCAGTTTTCCAGCTTCGAGCCATTGCGGCCGGCGCCGCGTCGGCGCTCGCCGTCTCGGCGCACGCACAGTCGGCGCCAGCCGACGTCCCTTCCACGCCGCCCGCCGCGCGGCAAGCCCAGGCGCAGGCCGCCACCCCGGCCACCCCCGCCACCCCGGCCGCCAGCGACAAGTCGCTCAACGCGGTCGTCGTCACCAGCAAGCGCCTGGACGAGGCGCGCAACGCCCTGTCGCCGGAGACCGGCAGCTCGGTCTACCGCTTCGACAGCGAGGACATCGACGCGCTGCCCCAGGGCGACAACACGCCGCTGAACCAGGTCCTGCTGCAGGCGCCCGGCGTGGTGCAGGATTCCTTCGGCCAGCTGCACGTGCGCGGCGACCACGCCAACCTGCAGTACCGCATCAACGGCGTCACCATTCCCGAGCCGATCAGCGGCTTCGGCCAGATGCTGGACACGCGCTTCGCCGACGAGATCAAGCTGGTGACTGGCGCGCTGCCGGCGCAATACGGCTTCCGCACGGCCGGCATCGTGGACATCCGCACCAAGGGCGCGGCCACCGACGACGAGGGCCAGCCGCGTGCCTTCGGCGGCGAGATCGGCACCGTGATCGGCAGCCACGCCGACCATGAGGCCAACGGCTACATCCAGGGCGCGAAAGGCCCGTGGAGCTACTTCCTGAGCGGCTCGTTCAGCGAGAACAACCTCGGCATCGAGAACCCGACCGGCGGCAGCAACGCGATCCACGACCACACCGACCAGGGCAAGGCCTTCGGCATGCTGTCGTACCTGGTCAACCCGGACAGCCGCATCAGCTTCATGTTCGGCAGCGCCGACAACCGCTTCCAGATCCCGAACCGGCCCGGCCTGTCGCCCTCGTTCTCCATCGACGGCGTGGTCCCGCCGGCCTCGGACGCGCTCAACGCCAACCAGCGCGAGAAGACCGACTTCCAGATCCTCTCGTTCCAGAACAAGGTCTCGTCCGCGCTCGACTACCAGGTCTCGCTGTTCCACCGCACCAGCCGGGTGGACTACAACCCGGACCCGATCGGCGACCTGGCCTACAACGGCGTGGCCGCCGACATCACCCGCAGGAACGAGGCCTACGGCGTGCAGGCCGACGGCAGCTACATCCTCAACCCGGCGCACACGCTGCGCGCGGGGCTGTTCCTGCAGCGCGAGCGGTTCGGCGTGGACAACAGCTCCACCGTGCTGCCGGCCGACGCGGACGGCAACCAGACCAGCGGCGTGCCGCTGTCCATCGTCGACAACTCCAGCAACACGGGCACCACGCTGGGCTTCTACCTGCAGGACGAATGGAAGGCCACCGACAAGCTCACGATCAACTACGGCGCGCGCTACGACCACGTCAACACGGTGGTCAGCGAGCAGCAGCTCAGCCCGCGCCTGGGCCTGACCTACGAGCTCACCAACGCGACCCGGCTGCACGCCGGCTACGCGCGCTATTTCACGCCGCCGGCGACCGAGAAGATCGACACCACCTCGGTGGACAGGTTCACGGGCACCACCAACGCGCTGCCGTCGGACGCCAACACGGCGGTGCGCTCGGAGCGCTCGGACTACTTCGACCTGGGCATCTCGCACCAGGCCACGCGCAACCTGACGCTGGGCCTGGACGCCTACTACCGCAAGGTGCGCCACCTGCAGGACGAAGGCCAGTTCGGCAACGCGCTGATCTTCTCCTCGTTCAACTATGACGAAGGCAAGATCTACGGGCTGGAAGGCACCGCCAACTACCGGCAGGGGAATTTCGGCGCCTACGCCAACGTGAGCCTGTCGCACGCGGTGGCCAAGGGCATCGAGACCGGCCAGTTCAACTTCGAGGCCGACGAGCTGGCCTTCATCGCCAGCAACTGGGTGCACCTGGACCACGACCAGACCGTGGCCGGCTCGTTCGGCACCTCCTACCTGTGGCGCGGCACGCTGCTCACCGCCGATGCGCTGTTCGGCAGCGGCCTGCGCAACGGCTTCGCCAATACCGGCCACCTGCCGCCGTACCTGCAGGTCAACGTCGGCGCGGCGCATACGTTCGATACGCCGGTCGCCGGCAAATTCAAGGTGCGCCTGACGGTGATCAACCTGTTCAACCACTCGTACGAGCTGCGCGACGGTACCGGCATCGGCGTGGGCGCGCCGCAGTACGCGCCGAGGCGCGCGTTCTACGTGGCGGTGTCCAAGCCGTTCTAGCGGGGTGTGGAGGTTGTCTCCCTTCTCCCATTCATGGGAGAAGGGAGACAACCAGCGGCCAATCGATTTCGTCGGCAGCCCGGACAGGGCCGCCGCTCAGGCCGCGTCCGGCGGCGGCTCGGTCCCGCCCGGCGCGGCGTCCGCAGTCGGCCGCCACAGCAGCCGGCGCAGGATGCGCGCGCCCAGCAGGCCGAGCGGCACGGCGATGGCCCACAGGCCAAGCGGGGTTTCCAGCGCGTTGCCGTCCGGCGCCACCGCCGCATAGATCGTCGCGCCCGTGTTGAGCCCCATGTGCAGCACGATGCCGGGCCACAGCGAGCGCGTGCGGCAATAGAGCGCCGCGACGAACAGCCCCACCGCGAACGCGATCACGAACTGGTAGACGTTCAGGTGGGCCACGCCGAACACGAAGGCCGAGTAGACGGTCGCGTCGGCCTGGCCGTAGCGCTTGAGCATGCCGCGCAGCAGGATGCCGCGGAAGAACATCTCCTCGATGAACGGCGCGATGATGCAGACCAGCGCCCACGCGCCGATGCTGCCGTTCGCCATCTCGGACATCATCTGCGCCTCGCCGCGCGACATGGGCAGCAGCGCGTTCACCGCCATCATGGCGAGGCTGTCGAGCAGCAGGATCAGCGGCACCATCAGCAGCAGCGGCGGCCCCAACACGCCCAGCGTCGCGCCCACGCTGGCCGGCCCTTCATGGAACAGGCGGCGGTAGGTCAGCCCGTTGACATGGAGCATGGCGCTGAACACCAGCCCGTAGCACACCACGCGCACCAGGCTGGCCGCGGCCATCGGCTGCATGCCGTGGCGCAGCAGGAACGGGCGCAGCAGCATGCTCACCATGACCTCCGCGAACCAGGCCACGAAGGTGAGCGCCAGCGCGCCCTGGAAGGTGATGGGTTGGGTCTTGTCCGGCCGGATCGGGTGCATGGCTCAGGGCGGTCTTGAAGGGAATCCTCGAAGGCAATCCACGAAAGGCGTCTCGCGGCGCGGTCATGCGGGGCGCCCTGCATGCGGCGTGGCGAGGTGGAGAAGTATCGCCGAATCCGCCGCACGCCGGGGCGCCGCGTGGTGGGGGGCGCCTGTATCGACAAGCGCGCCGGCGCACGCGCGGGCCGTGCCGCGTTACGTAACACGTAACGGGAACGGCCGACACATGGGCCGCATGAAACGCCCTGCCACGACATCGCCGCCTGCCCGCAAAGCCAGGCCGCGCGCGGGTTTCCGGCAGACCGCGAGACGCGCGCGGCGGGCCCGGAAGACGCCGCCGGCGTCGGGCACAGCTATTGCGTGAACGCCTGGTCGAGAACGATAACCGGAGAGAGGTCGACCGTGCGTAATCAGCAATATCTGCTTGGTGTATTGGGTGCCCTGGTGCTGCTTGGCGGCTGCGCCAACGGGCACGACGGCAAGATGGGCGCCACCGGGCCCACGGGCGATCCGGGCGCGACCGGCGCCGCGGGCGCGGCCGGCACCCCTGGTCCGACCGGCGCCGCCGGCGCCAAGGGAGACAACGGCGCGACCGGCGCCACCGGACCGGCTGGCGGTGCGACCGGCGCCACGGGGGCGACCGGCCCGGCCGGGGCAACGGGGGCAACGGGGGCAACGGGGGCGACTGGCGCCAGCGGCGCGGACGGCGCCACGGGGCCCACCGGCGCGACTGGCGCGACTGGCGCCACGGGGGTGACAGGCGCGACCGGCGTGACGGGTGCAACGGGTGTAACGGGCGCGACCGGGGCGACCGGCCCCGCCGGCGCGACGGGTGCGACGGGTGCGACGGGTGCGACCGGCCCCACCGGGCCCACGGGCGCGACCGGCGCAACTGGCGCGACGGGCGCGACGGGCGCCACCGGCGCCGCCGGGGCATCGCTGCTCAATCAGGTCGGCAGTGCGGTCAGCAGCGTCGGCAATACCGTCGGCAGCCTGGGCACCGGCCCGCTGGCGGCGGTGACGGCGCCGGTGGGCTCCGTGGTCAGTCAGACCGGCGCGCTGGTCGGCAGCCTGTCGCCGCAGACGCTGGCCGATCCGGTCAACCAGGTCGTCGGCGGCGTGAGCAAGGCGATCGTCCCGCTGACCTCCACGCTGGTCAGCACCACGCAGACGCTGGGCGCGGCCACGGGGCTGGGTCCGGTGGCCAACAACCTGCTCGGCACCGTCGGCGGCGGCGTGGCCTCGCTCGGCACGGCGCTGACCAATACCAACGCGCCCATCGTGACCAACGTGGGCGGCATCGTGAATACCGCCGGCACCGCGGTGGCGTCGCTGGGCGGCCTGCTCAACCCGCCGTCCGGCACGCCGGGCGGCAGCCCGCTCGACCCGATCACCAGCCTGCTGGGCAACCTGACCGGCGGCCTCCAGGGCAGCCTGCCGCCGCTGCCGGGCAGCGGCGGCACCGGCGGCGCCGCGGGCCTGCTGGCGCCGGTCACGACCCTGCTCAACAACACGGTCGGCGGCCTGACCGGCGCCGTGGGCGGTGGCGGGAGCGGCGGCGGTCCGCTGGCGGGCGTGCTGACGCCCGTCACCAGCGTGGTGTCCGGCGTGACCGGCGCCGTGGGCGGCGCGGCGGGCGGCAACAACCCGCTGTCCGGCGTGCTGGCCCCCGTCACCAGCCTGGTCTCCGGCCTGACCGGCGCGGCGGGCGGCGCCGCGGGTGGCACCGCGGGCAGCAATAACGCCCCGGCCGGCGGCCTGCTCGGCGGACTGGTCAACAACAGGCGATAAGCAGAAAACGGCAAGAGACCACAGGGAGCCGCCCGCAACCTGTGGTCTCCCCTCTCCCGCGCGCGGGAGAGGGATCGGGGAAGAGCGCAGGCGCCGCCGCGAAGCCGGCTCTGCCCTCCTCGATAAGCACCAGCCCTTTCTCTTCCGCGGCACCAGCCTACCGCCCCCGGCGCCGCCTTCGCGGCGCCGTTCTTTCTCCTGCCGCCGCGCAAACCCGCATGCCGGCGCCAGCCGCAAGCCCCCCCACCCGGTTTCCGATCTTGCAGTAGGATGGCGCATCGCGAAACGGGCGCCGGCTCCGCGGCCGCCGCTCGCCGCGCCCAGCCAACCAGGAGACCCCGCATGCCAGCCGACATCCCACGCACCGCCCTCCAGCTCCGCTCGCTGATCAAGGCCAGCGGCGAACTCGAACTGTCCCTCGCCAGCGTCGACGTGCCCGCGCCGGGTCCCGACGAAGTGCTGGTCCGCATCGAGGCCTCGCCGCTCAATCCGTCGGACCTCGGCCTGCTGTTCGGCGCGGCCGACATGAGCACGGCGAAGGCCGGCGGCACGCGGGAGCGGCCGGTGGTGAGCGCGCGCGTGCCCGAAGGCGCGATGAAGAGCATGGCCGGCCGGCTCGACGACGCCATGCCGGTCGGCAACGAAGGCGCGGGCGTGGTGGTGGCGGCCGGCGCGTCGGCCGCGGCGCAGGCACTGCTCGGCAAGACGGTGGCGGTGCTGGGCGGCGCGATGTACGCGCAGTATCGCTGCGTGCCGGTGGCGCAGAGCCTGGCGCTGCCGCCGGACGCCACGCCCGCGGACGGCGCCTCGTCGTTCATCAATCCGCTGACCGCGCTCGGCATGACCGAGACCATGCGGCGCGAGGGACACAAGGCGCTGGTGCATACCGCCGCCGCGTCCAACCTGGGCCAGATGCTCAACAAGATCTGCCAGAAGGACGGCATCGGCCTGGTGAACATCGTGCGCCGGCAGGAACAGGCGGACCTGCTCAGGTCGCTCGGCGCGGCCCATGTGTGCGACATGTCGTCGCCGACCTTCACGCAGGACCTGACCGAGGCGATCGCCGCCACCGGCGCGACCATCGCCTTCGACGCCACCGGCGGCGGCAAGCTGGCCGGGCAGATCCTGGGCGCGATGGAAGCGGCCTTGAGCAGGAACGCGCGCGCCTACAGCCGCTATGGCTCGTCGACGCACAAGCAGGTCTACCTCTACGGCAGCCTGGACCCCAGCCCGACCGAGTTCGTCCGCAATTTCGGCATGGCGTGGAGCATGGGCGGCTGGCTGGTGTTCCCGTTCCTGCAGAAGATCGGCCCGGAAGCGGCGAACGCGCTCAAGGCGCGCGTGGTGGCGGAACTGAAGACGACCTTCGCCAGCCACTACGCGCGCGAAATCTCGCTGGCCGAGGTGCTCGACCTGAAGCAGATCGCGGTCTACAACAAGCGCGCCACCGGGGAGAAATTCCTGGTCAATCCGAACAAGGGGCTGGCGTAGGCCGGCGGCCAGAGGCTGCCGACCGGCGGTCTGCTCCCCTCTGCCGCGAAGTGGGAGAGGGGCCGAGAGAGAGGGGCCGGGGGAGAGGGCGGGGGCTGGCGAATGCAGCCGGGCTGGACACCACCATTGGCTTCGTTTGTGGCCTCTGTGCTGGACCACACCGCTGGCCCCGCTTGATGTGGCTCCTAGTCAAACCGCTCCTCTCCCCAGCCCTCTCCCCGTGAGGGGAGAGGGAGAACACCTTGCTTGGGCCAGCGCTGACGGCGTGGGCGTATCTGACGGCTTCGTTCATTGCCCTGCGCGCCGAACCGCTCACTCGGTGAAGTCGGTGCTCACGGTGAGGTGTTCCCACTTGTCGATTTCCGCGTTCAGCTCCTTGAGCTTCTCGCGCACGAAGCCGAGCGCGTCGGTGCCCAGCAGCAGGTGCACCGGCGGGTCTTCGGCGGCCACCACCCGCAGGATGGCCTGCGCGGCCTTGGCGGGGTCGCCGGGCTGCTTGCCCGAGCGGGCCGCGCGCGCGGCGCGCTGCGGCGCGAGCATGGTGGCGTAGTCCTCGATCTCCGACGCGGTGCGCTGCATCGAGCGGCCGGCCCAGTCGGTGCGGAACGCGCCCGGCTCGATGGCCGTGACCTTGATGCCGAATCCGTTCACTTCCTTGGCCAGCGCTTCGTTGATGCCTTCGAGCGCGAACTTGCTGGCGTTGTAGATGCCGACGCCGGGGAAGGTCATCAGCCCGCCCATCGAGGTCACGTTCAGGACATGGCCGCGGCGGCGCTGGCGCATGTAGGGCAGTACCGCCTGCGCCACGCTCAGCGCGCCGAAGACGTTGACGTCGAACTGCGCGCGCACGTCCGCAGGCGGGGCTTCCTCGATGCTGCTTTCGTAGCCGTAGCCGGCGTTGTTGACCAGCACGTCGATGGGGCCGACCTCGCGCTCGACCTGCGCCACCACGCCGGGGATCGCCGCGTCGTCGCGCACGTCGAGGATGTAGCCGAAGGACTGGCCCTTGGCCAGCGCGGCGAACTCGGCGCGCTGCGCTTCGTTGCGCAGCGTGCCCGCGACCTTGTCGCCCTGCGCGATGACGGCTTGCGCCAGCGCACGTCCGAAACCGGTGCTCACGCCCGTAATGAACCAGGTTTTCATCACTTCTCCAGATGGTTTGCTTGAAATGCGGTTGCCTGCATGGAGCCGCCACCGCGGGCGGCTCCGGCACATCGGAGTATGGACGTTGCGAACCGTATCAAGAAGGAAGATAATCCAAAAGGACTTTGCAGGAAAATTGCACAATGAACCATGCTGATTTCCAGGCCTTGTCGGTTTTCGCCCGGGTGGCGCAGGAACAGAGCTTCAGCGCCGCCGCGCGCGCGCTGGGCATCCCGGTCACGTCGGTCAGCTACACGGTGCGCAAGATCGAGGAGCGCCTCGGCGCCCGCCTGCTCAACCGCACCACGCGCAGCGTCAGCCTGACCGAGGCCGGCGCCAAGTTTCTCACGCGCATCGCTCCGCTGCTGCAGGAGCTGGAGCTGGCGATGCACGACGTGGCCGGCGCCTCCAGCCGCTCGATGGGCACCCTGCGCCTGAACGTGCCCCACTCCGCCATCCCGCGCGTGATCGAGCCGGTGCTGAAGGACTTCCTCACCGCCTACCCCGACATCAACGTCGACGTGATCGCGGACAACAGCCTGGTGGACATCGTCGGCCGCGGTTTCGACGCAGGCATCCGCTACGACAACGTGCTGGAGGAAGACATGGTGGTGGTGCCGCTGGTCACGCAGATGCGCTTCTGCGTGGTCGCCGCGCCGGCGTACCTGCAGTCCCGGCCGCGGCCGCGCCATCCGCGCGACCTGCTCGCGCACGAGTGCGTCAACTACCGCAGCGCCGACAACGGCGCGCTGTACCGCTGGGAGTTCGAGAAAGGCGACGAGAAGCTGCGCATGGCCGTGACCGGGCGCATCGCCACCAATGACAGCGGGCTGCTGCTGCAGTCCACGCTGGACGGCTTCGGCTTCGGCTACCTCCAGCACAGCATCGCCGAGCCGCACCTCCAGGCCGGGCGGCTGGTGAGCGTGCTGGACGGCTGGATCCCGCGCGCCGGCCTCTATCTCTATTACTACAACCGGACCGGCATGCCGAAGAAGCTGCGCGTCTTCATCGACTTCGCCAAGGCGGCGCTGGCCGGCAGCGTCGAGGGCTAGAGAGACTCACGGGACTCACGGGAAACCGCCGAACACGTCGTTGAGCTGCCGCGACGGCAGCGCCTTGCCCAGCCCGTCGAACGAACCCGCCTTGAGCTGCTCGGCGGCGGCCAGCATGCCGGCCCAGGCCGCGCGTGCGAGGCCGCCGCCCACGCTGATGCGCCGCACGCCGAGGCCAGCCAGCTCGGCCACGCTCATGCCGGGCCGCATCATCAGCACGTTGAGCGGCCGGGGCGCGACAGCGCGCACCATTGCCTCGATGTCGGCCCTGGCCACCACGCCCGGCGCGTAGAGGCAGTCGGCGCCGGCTTCGGCGAAGGCGACCAGCCTGTCGATGGCGGGCGCCAGCGCGGCGGGATCGGCCAGCATGCCTTCGGTGCGGGCGACCAGCAGCACGTCCTCGCCCGAGGCGTCGATGGCCGCGCGCGCCGCGCGGATGCGCTCGACCGCGAACGCCTTGTCATAGAGCGCGCCGCTGCGCGCATCGAGATCCTCGATGGACAGGCCGGCCACGCCGGTCTCGATGGCCAGGCGCACATTGCCCGCCACGCCTTCCGGCGCGTGCGCGAAGCCGGATTCGAAATCGGCGTTGACGGGCAGGTCCACGCCCGCGCACAGCGCGCCCAGGTGGCGCAGCACGTCGTCGCGGCCGACCGCGTTGTCGGCGCGGCCCAGCGACCACGCCAGGCCCGAGCTGGTCGAGGCCAGCGCGGCAAAGCCCAGGTGCTGCAGCATGCGCGCGCTGCCCACGTCCCACGGATTGGGCAGCACGAAGCAGCCCTGCTGATGCAGGGCGCGGAAGGCGGCGCGCTTCTCGGCGGCGGGACGGGTCATGGCGATCTCCTGTTCTTCGCGGTGCATGGGGGAATGCGCTCGGGCCGGCGTCATCCGCGGCGGGCGCCGAGCGCAGATCATACCGCCGCCGCCCGCGACGCGCGGGCCGCCCGCCCGTTCAGGCCGCCTGCCAGACCACCTACCAGACCGCCTACCAGACCGCCTCCTCCGGGCTCTCGAACGCGCGCACGATCTCGTCGATCATCGCCCGCACGCGCGCCGTGTGGCGCAGGTCCTGGTGCGTGACGAGCCAGACCTCGTAATGCTGGGCGCGCGTGCTGCCGGGCCACACGCGCACCAGCCCGTCGCGCTCGCCCAGGTGGACCGGCACTTCGCCGATGGCGATGCCGGCCTTGATGGCGTTGCGCAGCATCAGGCTCGAATACATGCCGGCCACGATGCGCCCGCCGTGGATCGGCTCGCCGGCCAGCGTGGGCGCGCGGTTGCCCGCCATCAGCGGCTGGTAGACCACCAGGTCGTGCCCGGCGAACGCGGTGCCGGGCACCGGCTCGCCGTGCCGCTCGAGATAGGCCGGCGCGGCATAGAGCCCGACCGGCCAGCGCGCCAGCCGGCGCGCCACCAGGTCGGGGTTCTCGGGCTTCATGGTGCGCACGGCGATGTCCGCCTCGCGCCGCGCCAGGTTGAGCACGTTGGTGGAGGTGTCGAGCAGGATCTTCACGTCGGGATGCGCCGCGTGCAGGCGCCCGATGGCGGGGATCAGGAACGCCAGCGCCAGCGAGTCCGTGGTGGTCACGCGCACCTCGCCCTCGAGCCGCGTGTCCGCGCCCTGCGCCTGCCGCAGCAGCTCGTGCGCCGACTGCTCCATCTTCAGCGCCGAGCGCAGCACCGCCTCGCCGGCCGGCGTGAGCGCGTAGCCATCGGAAGTGCGCAGGAACAGCGTGGCGCCGAGCGCCCGCTCCAGCGCCGCGAGGCGCCGGCCGACCGTGGCCTGGTCGAGCTCCAGCGTGCGCGCGGCGCGCCGCAAGGTGCGCTCGCGCTGTACCGCGAGAAAGATCCGCGTGTCGTCCCAGTTCATGGAAAGCCGCTCCCGTGTGATGCAAATTTGCATTTGTTGAGCGGAATAATGCAGCACAAATACATCAGCGCGCAAACCTATACTCGGTCCATCCAACCACGCAGCCCGGAACCGGGCACCAGACACATGAACAAGACCAACACCATGAACGCCATCACCTTCCGCGACTTCGGCGAAGCCGACGTGCTGCGCCTGGAGACCGTGCCCGCGCCGGCGCTGCGCCCGCACGACCTGCTGGTGCGCAACCACGCCGCCGGCGTGAACCGCGTCGACGTGATCCAGCGGCGCGGCGGCTACGGCCGCGAGCACTTCGGCGACTCGGACATCATGGGGCTGGAGATCGCCGGCGAAGTGATCGGCATGGGCGCGGAAGTGCGCGGCTTCGCGCCGGGCGACCGCGTGATGGGCGTCGTGGGCGGCGGCGGCTATGCCGAACTGGCCCGCATCGACCACCGCATGGCCATGCGCATCCCCGACGGCATGGACTACGCGGAGGCCGCGGCCATCCCCGAGGTCTTCGTCACCGCGCACGAGGCACTGTTCCACCTGGGCCGCGCGCAGGCCGGCGACACGGTGCTGATCCACGCGGCGGCAGGCGGCGTCGGCTCGGCGGCGGTGCAGCTTGCGCGCGCCGCCGGCGCGACGGTCTTCGCCACCGCCGGCGCGGGCAAGCTCGAGCGCGTGCGCGCGCTCGGCGCCGACGTGGCCATCGACTACAAGACGGAGGATTTCGCCGCGGCGGTCGCGCGGGCCACGGACGGGCACGGCGTCGACGTGGTGGTGGACTTCATCGGCGCGCCCTACCTGGAGCGCAACGTGCGCGCGCTGGCCGACGGCGGCCGGCTGGTGCAGGTGGGCCTGCTGGGCGGCACCGAGGGCGCGGTGCTGCCGCTGGAGCGGCTGCTGTACGGCCACCTGCAGATCATCGGCACGGTGATGAAGTCGCGAGCGCCGGAGGCCAAGCGCGCCATGACGCAGCGCTTTGCCGGGCAGTGGCTGCACCGCTTCGGCACGGGCGGCCTCGCGCCGGTGGTGGACAGCGTGTTTGCGCTGGCCGACGCCGCCGATGCGCACCGGCGCATGGAATCCAACCTGGGCGTGGGCAATATCGTGCTGGCCGTGGGCTGAACGCCGGCCGCGCCGGCGCCGGCACCGGCGCTATACTCCGCCACGAAGCGCCGCCGGGCGCACGGAACGGGGAGAGCGAGGGGTGGACCGACTGCAAGCCATGAAGACCTTCGTCACCGTGGTGGAGACCGGCGGCTTCACCGCCGCCGCGAACAAGCTCGACGTCTCGCCGTCGGTGGTGAGCCGCATCGTCAACGAACTCGAGGCGCATCTCGCGGTGCGCCTGCTGACCCGCACCACGCGGCTGGTGCGGCTGACCGACACCGGCTCGGCCTACTTCGAGAACTGCCGGCGCATCCTCGGCGAGATCGACGACGCCGAACTGCTGGCCGCCGGCTCCCACGCGGAGCCGCGCGGGCAGCTCACCATCACCGCGCCGGTGCTGTTCGGCGCGGCCTACGCCATGCCGATCGTCACCGCGTACCTGCAGCGCTACCCGGACGTGGACGCCACCTGCCTGCTGCTCGACCGCACCGTCAACCTGGTCGAGGAAGGCATCGACGTGGGCATCCGCATCGGCGAGCTGCCGGACTCGTCGCTGCAGGCGGCGCCGGTCGGGCGCGTGCGGCGCGTGGTGTGCGCGGCGCCCGCCTATCTCGAGCGGCATGGCGTGCCGCAGGCGCCGGAGGATCTCGCGCGGCACACGGTCATCGTGGCCAGCGCGGTCTCGGCCTCGCCCGAGTGGCGCTTCGACGCTGGCGGCAGCCAGGCGGTCACGCGCCTGCAGCCGCGCCTGACCACCTCGACCAACGAGTCGGCCATCGTCGCGGCGGCGGCCGGCTTCGGCATCGTGCGGCTGCTGTCGTACCAGATCGCCGGCCACCTGCGCGCCGGCACGCTGCAGGTGGTGCTGCGCGAGTTCGAGCCGCCAGCCCTGCCGATCAACGTCATCCACCGGGAAGGCCGCCATGCCACGCGCAAGGTGCGCGCCTTCCTCGACATGGCCATCGACACGCTGCGCGCCGATCCCTCGCTGCGCTGAAGCGCGGCGCCCGGCGCGCCGCTTCACGCCCTCCGCACACCGCCCGCCACGCCGCCCATTATTGGGCCAGCGAGAAGAGTCCTTTCTCGCCGGCGCCGTTTTTCCCGCGCGGCGGCGCTCCTAATATGCCTTCACGCACTCAGGCAAGACGCCGGCGGCCACGGCGGCCCGGCGCGCGGCCTGCGGCGATTCCCCCTCACACTTGCCCAAGGAATCCCAGCCATGAAGGTCTACCACCACCCGCTCTCCGGCCACTCGCACCGTGTCCGCCTGTTCCTGTCGCTGATCGGCGCGGATGCCGAGTTCGTCCACGTCGACCTCGCCAAGCGCGCGCACAAGGAACCCGCGTTCCTGGAGCTCAACCCGTTCGGCCAGGTGCCCGTGCTGGTCGACGGCGACAACGTGGTCTCGGACTCCAACGCGATCCTGGTCTACCTGGCCACCAGCCTGGGCAAGACCGCGTGGCTGCCGGCCTCGCCCGCCGGCGCCGCGGCGGTGCAGAAATGGCTGTCGGTCGCCGCCGGCGAGATCGCCTACGGCCCCGCCGCCGCGCGCCTGATCACGGTGTTCGGCGCGCCGCTGAACGCGGAGGAAGTCATCGCGCGCGCCCACGTCGTGCTCAAGCGCGTGGACGATGCGCTGGCCGCCTCGCCGTGGCTGGCGGCGGACCATCCCACGCTGGCCGACGTGGCGCTCTACGGCTACATCGCGCGCGCGCCCGAAGGCTTCGTCGACCTCGCGCCGTATGCCAACGTCAATGCGTGGCTCGCGCGCGTCGAGGCGCTGCCCGGCTTCGTCGCCTTCCAGCAGACGCCGGCCGGCCTGGCCGCCTGAGCGCCTGACCACCGCGCCATCGCGCCATCGTTCTCACCGCGGCCGCGCCGCATTCCGGAGATCGCCATCATGTCCCAGCCCTCGCCCCTCGCGCCGACACAGGTCCCGCCGCTGCCCTGGCATGCGGGCGAACGCACGCTGCAGGAGCGCGCCGGGGTGGCGCGCAAGATGGAGGAACTCGGCGCGCGCTTCGTGCGCGACCACATGCCGGAGCAGCACCGCCAGTTCTTCGCGCAGTTGCCGGTGGTGGTGCTCGGCGCGGTGGACCCGAACGGCGACGTGTGGGCCACGCTGCGCGCGGGCAGGCCGGGCTTCCTGCATTCCCCGCACGACAAGGCGCTCGCCGCGCGCCTGCCGCGCGAGGCGGCCGACCCCGCCGAGCGCGGCATGGAGCATGGCGACGCCGTCGGCCTGCTCGGCATCGACCTGCTGACGCGGCGCCGCAACCGCCTCAACGGCACCATCCGGCGCGACGCGCCGGCGGCGGACACCGCGGTGTTCGAGATCATGGTGGGACAGAGCTTCGGCAACTGCCCGCAATACATCCAGCAGCGCAACTACGCCTTCACGCGCGACCCCGCCGCGCCGGGCGCCGCGCAGCCGCAGCGCATGAGCGGGCTGGACGCGCGCGCCCGCGCGCTGGTGGCCGGCGCCGATACCTTCTTCGTGGCCTCGTACGTGGACCTGCCCGACGGCACGCGCCAGGTGGACGTATCCCATCGCGGCGGCAAGCCGGGCTTCGTACGGCTGGACGACGACGGCGGCATGACCATCCCGGATTTCTCCGGCAACCTGTTCTTCAACACGCTCGGCAACTTCATGGCCAACCCGCGCGCGGGGCTGGTGTTCGCGGACTTCGCCAGCGGCGAACTCCTGCAGATGACCGGCTCGGCGCAGGTCATCCTGGACTCGCCGGAAATCGCCGCGTTCCAGGGCGCCGAGCGCCTGTGGCGCTTCATGCCGGCCAGCGTGGTGCGGCGCGAAGACGCGCTGCCGCTGCGCTGGACGCCCGAGCCCGAAGGCACGTCGCCCTCGGTCGAGCTCACCGGCGACTGGCGCGAAGCCGCCGAGCGCCTGCGCGCGCGTCCGCTGGCCGATACGTGGCGCCCGTTCCGCGTGACGCGGCTGGTCGAGGAAAGCATGGGCATCCGCTCGCTCCACCTCGAACCCGCCGACGGCGCCGGGCTGCTGCCGCACCGCGCCGGCCAGTACCTGCCGATCCGCGTGACGGCCGGCTCGCCGCCCGCGCCGGCGATCCGGACCTATACGCTGTCGTCGGCGCCGGCCGACGGCGTCTACCGCATCAGCATCAAGCGCGAAGGCACGGTGTCGCAGCACCTGCACGACCACGTCAAGGTCGGCGACATCGTGCAAGCGCGCGCGCCCGCCGGCACGTTCACCATCGACGCAGCCGCGCCGCGCCCCGCCGTGCTGCTGGCCGCCGGCATCGGCGTCACGCCCATGCTGGCCATGCTGCGCCACCTCGTCCACGAAGGACTGCGCACCCGCCGCACGCGCCCGGCCTACTTCTTCCATGCCGCGCGCACGCTGCCCGAACGCGCCTTCGCGCGCGAACTGGGCGCGCTCGCCGACAGCGCCCAGAGCGCCGTACAATACGTGCGCGTGCTCAGCGACCCGCGCGACGCCGAGCCGCAGCAGGACTTCGACGAAGCCGGCCGCATCGACATCGCCATGCTCCAGCGCCACCTGCCCTTCGGCGACTACGACTTCTACCTGTGCGGCCCCGGCCCGTTCATGCAGTCCCTCTACGACGGCCTGCGCGCGCTCAACGTGGCCGACGACCGCATCCACGCCGAAGCCTTCGGCCCCGCCGCGCTGCGCCGCCGCCGCCGCGACAACGCCGCCCAGCCCGCCGCCGCGCCCACCGCCAGGCCCGCCACGGCGCCGGTGCCGGTGGTCTTCACCCGCTCCGGCAAGGAAGCGCGCTGGTTGCCCGCCGCCGGCTCGCTGCTCGAACTGGCCGAACAGCGCGGACTCGCACCCGAGTTCGGCTGCCGCAACGGCAGTTGCGGCACCTGCCGCACACGCATCGTGCAGGGCGCGGTGGCCTACGCCGGCACGCCGGAATTCGAGGTGTCGGACGGGGAAGCGCTGATCTGCTGCGCGGTGCCGGCGGCGGGCGACGAGGGCACCGGCTCCATGTCGTTGCAGCTCGATCTTTGAGTTTTCCTGCGCCGCGGAGATGCGGAGATGGCCGCTCAGCGTGCCAGCAGTTGCTTGGTCTGGTCCGTGATGGCCCGCAGCCCTTTCTCGACGATGTCGCGCCAGTCATCGACAGTCACCACCTGCCTGGACTCCGACACCGTGGCCTTGATCACCTGCTTGCCGGCGAGCGGGCCCACGTTGCCTTCCAGTTCCACCTCCGATTTCTGGCTGGTAGTCACCGACCAGAATCCCGGCTTGAACCAGGCCCAGAATTCGTTGATGCGCGCGCTGACCGGCGCGGCCGCATCGTAGTTGGCGTCGCCCTTGCTTGCCACGATGTAGCCGGACTCCTTGAAGGCCGTGGCGAGCGCCGCCTCGGTCAGGCCGGATACGGTCTGGCCTTCGGGCAGGACCACGTCCCCCAGCGCCTTGCCATAGCCATTGCGCTTGCGCCCGATCGCGCGCGCCTTGCTGTCCTGGCCGTTGTCCTCGGCGTCGTCGAGAGACGGAATGTCCGGGCTGGACGGCGCGGCTTCGAACTTGCGGTTATCCAGCACGGCCTCGATGCGCACTGCCTTGCCCGTTGCCGGATTGTCGGCGCTGGGCGCCTTGACGGCCACCACGTCGCGCCCGAGCGCGCAGCCCATCAATGCCGCCACGGCAAAGCCGTAAACCATGACCCGGGTGACTGCTCCATTGATTTTGATGTTCTTGGACATTGGATTCTTGTTTTCGTATTGATGAAAGAGGCACGCCGCGGCATGGCCGTCATGCAGCGGCACACATCAATGTATCGGACATGGGCCGGATATCTTTAGTCCGCGAAGCATCCGGGCCCGCCTGCCATCATGGCCAGCCGCTACACCACCCCCTGCGCCAGCATCGCATCGGCCACCTTCACGAACCCGGCCACGTTGGCGCCTTCCACGTAGTTGACATAACCGTCCGCCTTCTGCCCGTAGTGGATGCAGTTGCCGTGGATGTCCTTCATGATGGCGTGCAGTTTTTCGTCGACTTCGGCGTGGTGCCACGCCAGGCGCATGGCGTTCTGCGACATCTCCAGGCCCGAGGTGGCCACGCCGCCGGCGTTGCTGGCCTTGCCCGGCGCGTACAGGATGCGCGCGACCAGGAAGCGGTCGACGGCGTCGAGCGTGGATGGCATGTTGGCGCCTTCGGCCACGCAGAACACGCCGTTGGCCAGCAGGCGTTCGGCGTCGGCGCCGTCGAGCTCGTTCTGGGTGGCGCACGGCAGCGCCACGTCGGCGGGCACGTGCCACGGCGTGCGGCCGGCTTCGAAGTGCAGGTCGTGCGCGGCGGCGAAATCGGCCAGGCGGCCGCGCGTTTCATTCTTGAAGGCCATCAGCGCGGCGAGCTGCGCGCGGTCCATGCCCCTGGGATAGTGCAGCACGCCGCCGGAGTCGGACACGGTGAGCACCTTGGCGCCGAGCTCGATGGCTTTCTCGGCGGCGAACTGCGCCACGTTGCCCGCGCCGGAGATCAGCACGCGCAGGCCGTCGAGGCCGCGCCCGCGCCGGTGCAGCATTTCCTGCGCGAAGTACACCGTGCCGTAGCCGGTGGCTTCGGGCCGCATCAGGCTGCCGCCGAAGGACAGGCCCTTGCCGGTGAACACGCAGGCAGCGTGGTTGGAGAGCTTCTTCATCATGCCGGCCATGAAGCCGACCTCGCGCGCGCCCACGCCGATGTCGCCGGCGGGCACGTCGGTGTCGGGGCCGAGATGGCGGTGCAGCTCGGTCATCAGCGCCTGGCAGAAGCGCATGACCTCGCCGTCGGACTTGCCCTTGGGATCGAAGTCGGAGCCGCCCTTGCCGCCGCCCATCGGCAGCGTGGTGAGCGCGTTCTTGAGGGTCTGCTCGAAGCCGAGGAACTTGAGCACCGACAGGTTGACGGTGGGATGCAGGCGCATGCCGCCCTTGTAGGGGCCGATGGCGGAGCTGTGCTGCACGCGGAACGCGCGGTTGACCTGCACGTGGCCGCGGTCGTCGGTCCACGCCACGCGGAACTGGATCACACGCTCGGGCTCGACCAGCCGCTCGAGCAGGGCCTGCTCGCCGTAGCGCGGATGCTGCTCGACGAACGGCCACAGCGTCATCATGACTTCCTTCACGGCCTGGAGGAATTCGGGCTGGTCGGGATCGCGCCGGGCAACGCCGGCCAGGAAGGTTTCGAGGGAGGCAGGTCTCACGGGTGTCTCTTCGTATCGGGTTGTGTGCTGAAGCTTCGGTCGGGACGGCCGCCGCGGATACGTGCCCGCCGGCGTGCCGGAAGATGCCGCAGCGTGCCCCGGGGACGTTCAGGGGCGGCACCGCCGCGGACATGAAGATACATTCATGTGTGATCCTGAATGTATCTACAAGGCGGAAGCTTAGCATCCGCTGTGCCTTGGCAGGCATGCGGGCGGCGGCAAACGATGACGAAACGCCACCCGGAGAGCGGAACCGGCCGCTTTTTCCGTGCGATCAACGGCCGCGCTGGCGGACACCGCCGCGCGCTGGACTCGTGCCGGAAGCCAGGCCGGAGAGCGGGCCGGAGAGCGGCGCAGCGCGCCTCAGGCGAGGCGCAGCGCCGGGCCGCGCGCGTTCAGCGCGGCGGCAATGGATGGCTCGGGCGCCATGTCGGAGATCAGGTAGGCGGCCTTGTCGAAATGCTTGACCAGCACGCCGGCATGGCGGCCGAACTTGGTGTGGTCGGCCACCACGCAGGCCACGCTGGCGGCCAGCAGCATGCGCCCGCGCAGTTCCGCGGCGGCGCGCGAGAAGTCGCTCATCTGCCCTTCGGCCGTGATGCCGCCGGTGCCGACGAAGGCGAAATCGGCGTGATAGCGCGACAACTGCTCGATGGCGTCCCAGCCGTGCGTGGCGTCTTCGTTCTCCTGCAGCTCGCCGCCCAGCAACACCACGCGGTTGCCGTTGCGCCGGCCCAGCAGCAGCGCGATGGCGATGTCGTTGGTGTAGACCACGAGGTTGCGGTGGCCGTGCAGCGCCTGCGCCACCGTGTGGGTGGTGGTGCCGTAGTCGAGGATCACGGAGGCGCCGTCGGGCACCAGTTCCGCCGCGCGCATGCCGATGGCGCGCTTGCCTTCGGCATTGACCGCGGCGCGGGTCTGGGCGTCGGGCTCGGCCCGCTCGGGCGACAGCGCCCCGCCGTGCGTGAGGATCAGCAGGCCGCGCGCGGCGAGCGCGTTGAGGTCGCGCCGGATGGTCTCGCGCGAGACGTCGAGCTCGCTGACCAGCTCGCTGATCGCCAGCGCGCCGCTGGCGGCAAGCTGGTCGAGGATGAATTTTTGTCGTTGTTCAGCCAGCACGGCAACTCCGCAGCACGAGGGAACGAGAGCGGCATTCTAACGTCGATGCCGCGCCGCTCCCTGCTCGCCGGCGGGATGCGCACCGGGCGCCGCGCGCGAAAAACGGGCGCCGCGACACGGCGGCGTCAACCTTGCGGACTATGCTGGGATGGTGGCCGCCCGCGCGGCCTGCACAGCGCTGCGGCAAGTCGCGCATGCGCCACCGCGGGACATCCCGCAAGGAGACGAGACGATGCTGGTTCAACCCTATCTGTTCTTCGAGGGCCGCTGCGAGGAAGCGGCGGAGTTCTACAAGCGAGTGCTGAACGCGCAGGTCGAGATGCTGATGCGTTTCAAGGAAGCGCCGCCGCAACAGTCGGCCGCGCCGGAGGGCTGCGCGCCCGGCCCCATCGACGGGGAAAAGGTGATGCACATGTCCCTGCGCATCGGCGAAACCACGGTGATGATGTCCGACGGGCGCTGCGGCGGCAAGCCGAGTTTCCAGGGCTTCTCGCTGTCGGTCACGGTGCCCGACGCGGCCGCCGTGGACCGCGTCTTCAACGCGCTGGCCGAGGGCGGCCAGGTGCTGATGCCGGCGGGCGAGACCTTCTTCGCCGAGCGCTTCGGCATGTGCGCCGACCGCTTCGGGGTGTCGTGGATGGTGATTGCGGTGAAAGCGCCGTAGGGCCGGTCGCTGGGCTGGCGCAGTGCAACGGCGGGAGGCTGCCGATGGCGTTGGCGGGAAGGGGAATCTGCTGGCCGGAACCGGCGGGCGGCGGATGCGCGCCGTGAAGAGGATGCGGGGGATGCGGGGGATGCGGACGCTGCAAGAAAATCCGCATCGGCCGGCCCGGCCGCGGGTGGAGGGCTCCCGCGGCCGGGCCGACCAGCGCCGTCAGGCGCTGGCGCCGCTGGTGTCGCCGCTGTAGGCCGGCGCCGCCGACACGCCGGTCAGGTCGCGGCCGGCGAGGTCGAGCGCCGTGGCGCCGTGAGCGCCGTCGGTGAACGCATCGCGGCGGTCATTGACGCGCGCGCCGTCGGTAAACGGGTTGCGGCGGTCGTTGACGCGCGCACCGTCGGTGAACGGATCGCGCTTGCCGTTATGGAGGTTGTAGCCGTACTTGTCACCGGCGTTGACGCTGTCTTTCGGACCCTGTGCGTTGGCCTGCGTCGATGCCATGACGCAAAGGCCGAATGCTGCTGCGGAAACGAGGGTCGTGAAGAGCTTCTTGTTCATGATTGCTGCTGGATTCCAGATTGGGGCGGCACTTTCCACTTGTGGTGGAGCGGGATAGGCGGAGTCTTGCGTCCCGCATGTCGTCTGTTTCGCCTTTTTGCTTGCACCGGCACAGTTGGGGGCGCCGGCACAGACAGCAGTGTAGCCATCGCGAAGCATTCCTGTGATGAATTAAAATTCTGGTTTTCAGTCGAAATTTTCACAGTGGCAACGAGGCGCCGGGAACGGCCCGACATGCCTGCCGGCCAGCGCGGGCGCGGGAATCCGCCGCATCGGCGCACGCGCCGGACACGGACGCGCGCCCTCGCCCGCGAACGGGAGAGGGTGCGCAAGGGAATCGGAAGGAAGGCGCGCGGCGCTAGTCGTGCCCGTCGGCGTGGCCGGCGCCATCGCGCCGCGCCACCTGCGGGCTGTTCTGCCAGCCGCCGCCGAGCGCCAGGAACAGGTTGATCTGGTCGAGCGCCACCTGGCTGTCCGACGCGGCCAGCGCCGCCTCCGACGCGGCCAGCGTGCGGTCGGCGTCGAGGCTGGACAGGTACGGCGTGCGCCCGGCCCGGTACAACTGGCGATGCTGATGCGCGGCCTCGCGCGCGTCGTCGCGCGCCACGCGCAGCGACTGGTTGCGCTCCAGCTCGCGCGTGTACTCGCTTAGCGCGCCCTGGGTTTCCTGCAAGGCCTTGAGCACCACGCCGTCGAACTGCGCCAGCGCGGCGTCGGCGCCCGCCTCCATCGCATGGATGCGCGGCCGCACGCCGTTGGTGGGCAGGTTCCATGTGACCAGCGGGCCGATGCCCCAGCGCGCCGTGGGCCCGGTGCCGAGATCGCCCATGAGGCCGCTCAGCCCGGCCGAGGCACCGAGGCGGATCGACGGATAGAGATCGGCCGTGGCCACGCCGATCCTGGCGGTGGCCGCGGCGAGCTCGCGCTCGGCCTGGCGCACGTCGGGCCGGCGCTTGAGCAGCGCGGCGCCGTCGCCCACCGGCAGCGCCTGGCGCAGCCGCGGCTCCTCCTCGCAGGCGAACGCATCCTCGGCCAGCGCGGCGGGCGGCTTGCCCAGCATCACCGCCAGCCGGTAGGCCGCGCCCTCTTTCTCGGCCTTGAAGCGCGGCAGCGCGGCGCGCAGGGTCTCGGCCTGCGAGCGCGCGCGCAGCAGGTCGGCGGGCTGGCCGCGGCCGGCGGCGACCAGCTTGCCGGCGATTTCCGCGCCGCGCTCCTGCAGCGCGAGCTGGTGCTCGGCAACCTCCAGCTCGTGCGTGGCCGCGCAGCCCTGCACGTAGGCGCGCACGGTCTGCGCCACCACGCCCACGCGCGCCATGTCGAGCGCGGCCTGGCTGGCTTCGGCGCTGGCCAGCGCGGCCTCGTCGGCGCGCGCGAGCTTGCCGAAGAAGTCCACCAGGTAGGACACCGAGAAGCCGAAGTCGCCAAGGCTGAAGACGGGAATCTTTTCCTTGATGAGGAAACTCTCGCCGGCCACCTGCGCGCGCTCGGCCTTGGCCGAGAACGCGGCCTGCGGCAGGTTCTCGGCTTCCACCTCGTGATAGACCGCCACCGCGCGCCGCAGGTTGGCGGCGGCCACGCGCAGGCTGGTGTTGGCGGTGAGCGCTTCCTGCACGAGCCGGTTGAGCTTGGGGTCGTCGTAGAGCCGCCACCAGTCGTCCGGCACCGGCGCCACCGAGACGGCCGCGTCCTGCGTGCCGAGCAGCGGGCCGTTGGCCTCGGGCGCGCGCACCGCCGCGTGCTCCGGCACCTTGTAGTCGGGGCCGACCGTGGTGCAGGCGAACAGCAGCGGCGCCAGCGCCGGCAGCACGGCCAGGGCGAGCCGGTTCATCGCGCCGCCTCGCTGGCCGCGATGGCATCGATGGCCTCGACGGACGCGTTGGCGCGCCGCGCGGCCACCATCTGGCGCGGCTCCGCCACCGACACCGTGGCGGTGCGGCCCGACACCAGCTGCACGTCCGCCGGCACGGCGTCGAGCACGATGCGCACCGGGATGCGCTGCGCCAGCCGCACCCAGTTGAAGGTCGGGTTGACGTTGGGCAGCAGGTTGGCGCCGGCGCTGCGGTCGCGGTCCTCGATGCCCGCGGCGATGCTCTGCACGTGGCCGTGCAGCGTGGTGCGCTCGCCCATGATGCGCACCGAGACCGCGCTGCCGATATGGATGCGGTGCAGCTTGGTTTCCTCGAAATACCCTTCCACGTGGAACGAGTCCGCATCGACCATCGACAGCACCGGGCGGCCGGTGCTGACGTAGTCGCCCAGGCGCGGCAGGCGGTCGTTGAGCATGCCGTCCACCGGGCTGGTGACGCTGGTGCGCGCCAGGTTCAGGCGCGCCACGCCGACCTCGGCCTCGGCCTGCGCCAGCGCGGCTTCGCCCTGCTGCACGCGGGCCTGCCCTTCTTCCACCACCTCGGTGGCGACCACCTCGTTGAGCGCGTGGTTGCGCGCGGCCTCGCGGCGCGCCTGCGCCAGCGTCGCGCGCAGCGCGGCGGCGCTGGCCTGGGCCTGCTGCAGCGCCAGCCGGTAGCGGTCCTGGTCGATCACGAACAGCACCTGGCCGCGCCGCACGCGCTGGTTGTCCTTGACCAGCACCTGCGTGACCAGGCCCGACACGTCGGGCGCGACCTGCACCACGTCGGCGCGCACGTGGCCGTCGCGCGTCCACGGCGCCACGGTGTAGTAATCCCACAGATGCCTGACGACGAACAGCGCCGCCACCGCGGCCAGCAGGGTCAGGACCACGGGAACCAGCAAACGGATCTTGAATTTCATGATTGCAGCGAGCGGGCCAGGGCGACCACGCCACCGAGCACGATCAGGTAGAGGGCGAGATTGAACAGGGAACGGTGCCAGACCAGCCGGTAGAAGCCCAGGCGCGCCAGCAGCGCGCGCAGGCTGGCGGTCATGGCGAAGGCGAGCAGCATCAGCGCCAGCAGCATGGGCACGAACACGCCGTACAGGTCGAGCTCGGCGTTCAGCATGCGGTCTGCGCGCGCGCGGCGGCCGGCGCCGGCGCGGGAATGTGAGGCAGCGGCGCGGGCACGGCCGGATGCGGCTGCGCGTGGTAAAGCGTGACCTGCAGCACGAACAGCGCGGCCAGCGTGTCGCGCACCGCGTGGCCGGCGGTGTCGTCGGCCTGCGCGGCCACTTCGTGCATGGCCTTGTCGATGCGTGCGGACAGCGCCTCGGGCGGCGCCATCGCGTGGCCGGCCTTCAGGCGCGCGCGGTAGTGCCCGGCGGCGCCGTTGAGCACGCGCGTGACCGCGCGCCGCGCGGGCGGGCGCAGCGCGCCCAGGTTGCGCTGCAGCGCCAGCGCGCCGAAGCCGACCTGCAGCTCGGCGAAGCCATCCGAGGACAGCTTGTCGTCGCTGGCCGCCAGGCGCGGCACCAGCTGGCCGAGGCGGTCCAGCATGCGCGCGCCGAGCTTGCCCTGCTGCGGCGCCTCGCCGCGCGTGGCGGCCTGCGCCAGGTCCTTCCAGCTTGCGCGGATCAGCCGGTGCACCGCCACGCGCGCGCCGAACGGGCGGGTGGCCATGAACCACAGCGGCGCGAACAGCATGCCGCCCACGCTGGCCAGGCTGGTGTTGAAGGTGCCGAGGAAGTTGGCGTCGTAGAGGCTCTGGAAATTGCCGAACGAGGCCGTGTTGACCGACAGCAGCATGGCGATCAGGTTGAAGCCCGGACGCGAGATCAGCAGGCCGATGCCCATGTACGGCACCGCCAGCATGCCCACCAGCGTCTCGAAGTTGTGGGCCTGCGGCACCACCAGGAACAGGTAGAAGCACGACACCAGGAAGCACACCACGCTCCAGCGCATGAACGCGCGCGCCACCGGCCGCGGCTCCTCCACGGTGGCAAAGAAGCAACTGGCGATGGTGGCCACCACCACGGCGCCGGCGCCGTCCTCCCAGCCCGAGGCGATCCACAGCAGGCCCGCGCAGAACACCGCGAGGCTGGTCGAGCAGGCGTAGTACAGCAGCATGCCGTGGTCGTGGTGGTGCGCGCGGCCGGCCGCGCCGGCGCGGTAGCGCAGCGCGGGCGCGGGCGCGGCGCCGTTGCCGGCCTGGTCGCCGATGCAGCGTTGCAGCGCCTGGCAGTCTTCGCACAGCGCCGCGAGCGTGCGCAGGTGGTCGTTGGCGGTGGCCACCAGCCCGGCATGCCAGCCGGGCGCCTTGCCGTAGGCGCGCCACGGCGCGGCGGCCGGCTCGAGCACCGGCGACGGGCCGGTGAAACCGCCGTCGATCCACGCGCGCATGTCCGCCATGTGGCGCGCCAGCTGTTCCGGCATGCCCTGCGCGTGGCAGCGCAGGGCATGCAGCAGCCCGCCCAGCGAGGACAGCACCGGCAGCAGCATGGTCATGCGCTCGCGCAGCGCGCGCGCATGGCGCAGGGTGTCGGTGCTTTCGGTGTCGTAGGAAAGCTGCGCGATCAGCTGGTCGAGCGCGAGGATGTCGGCGGCCAGCCGGTGCCGACTGTCATGGCGCGCGACGTTGGCGTCGGGCTCGGGCGAGAGCATGTCCGAGGCCCACAGCGCCGCGTCGGCCAGCCAGGTGGCCGAGCGCGCGCGCAGCGCGGGCGCCACCTTGGCCGGGAACACGATCGAGCCGACCATCCCGGCGCACACGATGCCGACCACGATCTCCTCGATGCGCGCCACCGCGATGGGAAAGACCTGGGCCGGCTCGCTGACCGCGGGCAGCGCCACGATCGGCAGCGTGTAGGCGGCCAGCAGGAACACATAGCTGCGCGGCGTGCGCTGCAGCAGCGAGAAATAGAGCAAGGCGCCGGTCCACAGCGCGATGGCCGCCATCAGCAGCGCCGGCTCGTTGACCAGCGGCGGCACGGTCGCCACCGCGCCGGTGGCGCCAAGCAGCGTGCCCGCCACCCGGTACGCGGCCTTCGAGCGCGTGGCCCCGGTCAGCGGGTGGGAGACGAAATAGACGGTCGCCATCGCCCAGTAAGGGCGGGGCAGACCCAGCGCCAGCGCGATATAGAGCGCGAGCATCGAAGCGGCAAACGCTTTGAGCGAAAAGAGCCATTGCCGTGCGCTCGGCCATGCCATGGGGACGCAAACCTGTAGTAACTGCAGTGGGATGCAAGTGTAGCCAACTGGCGGTCATTCCGAACATGATTTAAAATTACCCTTCATATTCGCTTTTTTCATGCGAACCCCAGCCCCCACCCTCCGGTAACAGGACGCCCCCCGTGCCCATCGATATCCGTGCCCTGCGCTACTACGTCGAGACCGTGCGCCTGCAGAGCTTTACCCAGGCCGCGACCTCTCTGTACGTCACCCAGTCCACCATCAGCAAGATGGTGCGCCAGCTGGAGGACGAAGTCGGCCAGCCGCTGCTGATCCGCGAGGGCAAGCAGGTGCGGCTGACCGACGTGGGGCGCGTGGTCTACGAGCGCGGACAGGAGGCGCTCGGCGTGGTGCACCGGCTCACGCTGGAAGTGGCCGACCTGTCGTCGCTGGGGCGCGGGCAGCTCACGGTGGGCATACCGCCGATGGCCAACCTGTTCTTCACGCCCGCCGTGAGCGCCTTCCGCCAGCGCTACCCCAACCTGGAGCTGAGCATGGCCGAGCACGGCGGCCACATGGTGGAGCAGCAGGTGGCCAGCGGCGAGCTGGAAGTGGGCGCGACCGTGCTGCCCGGCGACAGCGGGCTGGCGCTGGCCACGCGCGAGTTCGCCAAGTACCCGGTCTGGGTGGCGGGGCCGCGCAAGGCCAGCTGGGCCAAGAACAAGACCGTCAGCCTCGCGGCGCTGCGCGACGAGCCGCTGCTGCTGCTGACCGACGAATTCTCGCTCACGCGCAAGCTGCGCGTGGCCTTCATGGAGGCCCGCTTCGAGCCGCGCATCGTGGCGCAGAGCGGGCACTGGGACTTCCTCGCCTCGATGGCGGCCGCGGGCCTGGGCACCACCTTCCTGCCGCAGCCGCTGCTGGCGCGGCTCCAGCTCGACGACAAGCTCGCCGTGGCGCGCCTGTCCGAGCCGGCGATGGACTGGACGCTGGCGCACATCTGGTCGCCGGGGCGCTACCTGTCCCACGCGGCGCGCGCGTGGTTCGCGGTGTGCGAGGAAGTGCTGGGCGCCTGAGCGGCGGCATCCGCGCCACGTCCTGTGGCCAGCCGGATCGCGCGCCCGCCCGCCGGCATCCATGAAAAAAACGACTTCATCTCATAGTTTTAAATCGCTTCTGGAATTACTGGCCCGGGCCTACACTGCTTTCCATCGGGCGCGGCATGCAGGCCCGGAACCATCCGGTGCCGCCGTGCTCGTCCGTGAAGACGAACCATCATGCAGAACCCAGTGACCGCGCACCTCCCTCCCTGCTCGCGCGCGGCCGCTTCTTTCCCGGCTGATGATTCACTAGCCGCAGGGGGCGGCAGACCCGTCGCCCCCTGACTTTTACGAGCCCGCCCGCCCCCTCCACCGCATGCGGCGCGCCGCGCAGCGGCTCGACTACCCCGGACAAACACATCATGAAAAAGATCGCTCTCGCCGGTGCCGGCCTGATGGCACTCTCCTGCTCGCTGTCGGCCCTCGCCGGCCCGGATTTCGCCGTCATCGAGAAGGCCCGCGAGGCCAAGCGCGCCCAGCAGCATGCCGCCGTCAGCCAGCCCGTGGCCACCACCGCCACCACCACCCAGGCGTCGGTGACGCCGCGCGGCGTGGTCTACAAGCACGAAGTGGCTGCCGTGCCGGCGCGGGACACCATCGGCCAGCAGGCCGCGCCCGCCCGTAGCACGGCCGCGCCGCAGGCCGGCGCGGACGGCTCCAAGAGCTGAGCCCGCTCACGCGCGAAGCTGCCCGGCCGCCGCGCGCGGCCGGCCCGATGCCACGCATCGGCGCATGACGCCTTGCGCACGGCGCGCCGTGCCGCCCACGCGGCGCGGCGCGCCGTGCGTTGAACTTGGCGGACGATGCCTAGGGGACGCCGGTACACTCGTGCCGATACGGGAAACCTGGATGGGGCGTCAATGCGCAGCGAGTATCCCCGTTCACAGCCGCGCGGCGCACGGCGCAACGGCGCCACGACCGCGGGCCCGCGGGCAGCGCCCGCAAGCCGCCTCGCGCGCGGCCACCTGCGCCCGCTCGACGGCATACGCGGCATCGCCATCCTGCTGGTCTTCTTCCATCACTCGGTGGTGCCGGCCGCGCTCGGCGACAGCGGAACCATCGGCCATCTCGCGCTCAAGCTGCTGGTGTCGGGCTGGATCGGCGTGGACGTCTTCTTCGCGCTGTCCGGCTTCCTGATCACCGGCATCCTGCTCGACGCGAAAGGCGCGCCGCGCTACTTCGTCAATTTCTACGCCAGGCGCACGCTGCGGATCTTCCCGCTGTACTACTTCTTCCTGGTTCTGTTCTTTCTGGTCCTGCGGCCATTCCTGGCCGACATCTACCAGCCCGGGCAGGCCTATGCGGACCTCCATCGCGCGCAGGCGTGGTTCTGGAGCTATCTGCAGAACTGGTATTTCGCCAGGCTGCCGCAGGGCTCGCCGGTGCCGGTGACGCAACTGTGGTCGCTCGCCATCGAGGAGCAGTTCTACCTGGCCTGGCCGCTGGTGGTGTTCCTGTGCCCGGCCCGGCGCGTGGCGCTGCTGTCGCTGGCCCTGTGCGCGGCGTCGCCGCTGCTCAGGCTGGCCCTGATCGCGCGCGGCTGGGACCAGATGGCAATCTACGTGTCCACGCTCACCCACGTCGACCCGCTCCTGTGGGGCGCGCTGGTGGCGTCGTATGCGCGCTGCCGGGCGCCGCTGCCCAGCGCGCGGCAGGTGCTGGGCGCGCTCGCGGTGCTGGCATTCGCCGGCGCGGCACTGGTCGACGTGCTCGACGGCGGGCTGCGGCGCAACGGGCTGGCGCTGCAGACGCTGGGCTTCAGCATCATCGGCGCCAGCGCCGCGCTGCTGATCGCGGCCACGCTGCTGCTGCCGCCCGATGCGCGGCTGAACCGGTTCCTCGGCCACCGCGTGCTGACCACGTTCGGGAAATACAGCTATTCGCTCTACGTGTTCCACCCGCCGGTGCTGTATGCCGTGGCTTGGCTGTTCCGCGCGCGGCTGCAACTGCTGCCGGACGAGGGCAGCGTGTTCTCGGCCGGCTACCTGTGCTTCGTGCTGGTTTCCCTGCTGGCGTGCATGCTGATCAGCCTTGCCACGTGGCATCTGTTCGAGGCAAGGCTGCTGGCGCTCAAGCGATACTTCGGCGCGGAAGCGGGGCGGCCCGCGCGCATGGCGCCGACCTCCGGCAACGTCCCCGAGGCGGACTAGAGCAGCACGCCGATCTCGCACAGGCCGCGCACCTGCGCGCGGCGGTTGCCGTCGGTGCCGAAGGCCGCGCCCGGCGCGGTCCGGCGCGCGCCCACGTAGGCGAACTCGGTACGCACGAAGAAGCGCTTGTACTGGTACGTCGGGGTCAACGTGACCGACCACGCCTCGCTGCCCGCGCCGTACAGGAGATTGGGCGCGCCGCCCGCCGCGGTGCCGGTCGAGGCGATGTACTCCAGCCGCACCGGCAGCTTGAACCCCGGCAGCCGCAGCCCGGCGGGCGTGGCGTCGGCGCCGAAGTCGTAGCTCATCAGCAGCGCGCCGCCGTAGGTCGAGGCCGCCTCGCTAGTGCCATACTCGGGCAGCCTGGGCACGCGCGTGTACTGCAGATAGGGCTGGAAGGTCCATGCGCCGCGGGTGCGCGTATAGATCAGGTTGTAGATCTGCTGGTTGTTCTGGTACAGCGGCGTCGCGGTCGTCGATACGTCGGTGTGGCCGGTGTTGGCGCCGGCGCTGAACGTGATGGTGGTGCTGCTGTCCAGTGCGTAGCTGGCCAGCCCCGAGATCCAGCTATAGCGCTTCGAGTAGAAGCCGTCGTTCACCGATGCGGAAAGCGTCAGCGGGCCGGCGGCGTAGTTGACCTGGATGCCGCGGTTCACCGCGTTCTCCTGGTTCCACAGCAGGCCGCGCTGGATGTTCATGTTCTGGAACGAGAAGGTGCTCTCCGCCCCGATCAGCGTGGGCAGCTTGCCGACCATCACCGACAGCGTGTCGGTGGGGGCGATCTTGAGATAGCCCTGGGCCAGCGGGCTGAACAAGGCCGGCGTGGCATCCGAGGTGCGCAGGTACGGCACGCCGAGCACCGGCGTCGAGTAGTAGCCGGCCTGGACGAAGAACTGCAGCAGGCCATCGGCCTTGTTGACGAAGACCTGGGCGTTGCCGAGGTCGAACTGCCGGCTGCGGTCCGCCGGCACGGCGTGGCTCTGCGCCAGCCCGAGCCCGCTCAGCACGCCGCCCACGTACAGCGGCCCGAGCGCGCCCGCGTCGATGCGCACGGGGGCCGCGCTCAACGTGCTCGCGATCGCCGGCTGCAGCGCCGGCGCCGGCGCTTCCTGCGCTTCCTGCGCGGGCTGCTGGCCGGCCTCGGCCGCCGCCTGCTGCGGCTGGTCCTGCGCCCACGCGGCGGCGGGGCCGGCGCTCAATGCCGTCAGGACTGTGGCGACGCAGAATCGGACGTGTGTTTTCATCGGATGGGTTCCTTCTCTTGCCGGGCCTGGCGTACCGCACCGCCGTGGTGTGGCAGCGGCTCGCCGGCAAGGAACATGCCGCTGCAGGGACGTAAATGTCCGTCATCCCGCGTCGCGCATGGCGTTTTTTCCCCATGAAAAAAACGACTGGTACACATAGTTTTATATCGTTATTCGAATTCATCGCGCAGGCATACACTGCCGTCGTTCCAGCGTGATTCGTCAGGTTCAAGACAGGCCCAAGAGCCGGTCGGACCGGACGCCGCCACGCCGCCGCCCCTGGAGATGACGCATCATGAAGACCCGAGGTATCGCCCTGGCAGCCGTGGCGCCCGCCACAGCGTTCCGCGCCGCCGCGGCCCATGCCTCGGGCCACGCCGCCCTTGCCGGCGGCGCGAACGACGGCAGGCCCGTTTGCCGGCGGCGCCCGGCACCGGCGCCGGCCCGCGCCGGATGGATATCCGGGTAGACAGGTGGCTCTGTGGCCGCGTGCTTCTCCTTTGCTCCAGTGCGGCCACACTTCTGACGGCTGAGCTATCTCCAGCCGCGGGGAGCGGCCCAGGGCCCGCTCCCCGTTTTTTTTCCTAGCGACGGCATGCGCGCCCCGTTGCGCCGCCGGCGCACGGCGTTGCTCCGCAACCCGACCGCAATCACACCGAACAGGCAACGCTCGTGAAAAATCTGACCTTGATGGCCGCCGGCCTGGCGGCACTCGCATGCTCGCTCGCGGCACTGGCCGGCCCGGACTTCGCCGTCATCGAAAAGGGCCGCGCGGCCAAGCGGGCCGAGCAGCGCGCCCAGCGACGGGTCCTGCAGAGCGACGCCGCCAGCGAGCCGGCCGCCGTCAGGCCGCAGCCGGAACAGGCCGGCGCGGCCGACCAGCGCGGCAGTTGAGCCGCATCGCCACGTTGTCGTCGTCCAACTCCCGGTCCCCCGCATGTCCGTCGAAATCGAACGCCTCTCGGCCATCATCTGGGTGCGCGAGCGCATGGCCGCATACGGCCTGACCATCGATGCGCTGGCCGCGGCCGGCTGCTTTCCGGCCGCGATCCCGACCGCGATCCCGACCACGACCCGGACCACGATCCGGACCACCAAGCCGCCGCCAAAGAGAGAACAGAAGCACTACCGCAACGCCGACGGCCAGACCTGGGACGGCCACGGCGCGATGCCGCACTGGCTGCAGCGCGCCGTCAACGCCGGGCAGTCGATCGAGCATTTCCGCGCCGAGGCCGGCGCGGACTGAGCGGGCCAGGCACGCGGCCTGGCCTAGCGCAGCCAGGGCGCGTCCTGGCCGCCGCCCGCGCCGTAGCGCGCCAGCGCCTGCGCATGCAGGGCCGGCGACACCGCGCGCAGCGCGGCGAGCGCCACGTGATGCCGGTCGACCTCGAAGAAGCCGCGCAGCGCGTCGCGCGTGTCGCTGCGCCCGAAGCCGTCGGTGCCCAGCGCGGTGAACGGCGCCTGCACATAGGAGGCGATCAGTTGCGCGCAGGCCCGCACGTAGTCGGTGGCGGCCACGACCGGCGTGGTGCCGGGCAGGCAGCGCTGCACGTAGCTGCGGGCCTCGCCGCCGGCCGCGAACAGGCCGCCGCGTTCGCACTCGCGCGCGTCGCGCGCCAGTTCGGAGAAGCTGGTCACGCTCCAGATCTCGGACCGGATGCCCCAGTCTTCGGCCAGCAGTTCCGCCGCCGCGATGACCTCGCGCAGGATGGCGCCGGCGCCGAGCAGCCTGACCGCGGCGGCGCCCTCGCCCGGGCCGCGCGTGCCGAAGCGGTACATGCCCTTGATGACGCCTTCGCGCGCATCGGCCGGCAGCGGCGCCTGCGCGTAGTTCTCGTTGTTGACGGTGAGGTAGTAGAACTCGTCGTGCTGGTCTTCGAGCATGCGGCGCGCGCCGTGGTCGATGATGACGGCGGCCTCGCTGGCGAAGGCAGGGTCGTAGGCGCGGCAGTTCGGCACGGTGGAGGCGATCAGCTGGCTGGTGCCGTCCTGGTGCTGCAGGCCTTCGCCGGCCAGCGTGGTGCGCCCGGCGGTGGCGCCGATCAGGAAGCCGCGGGCGCGCTGGTCGGCCGCGGCCCAGATCAGGTCGCCCACGCGCTGGAAGCCGAACATCGAGTAGTAGATGTAGAACGGCAGCATGGCCACGCCGTTCACGCTGTACGAGGTGGCCGCCGCGGTCCAGGACGCCAGCGCGCCGGCCTCGGTGATGCCTTCCTCGAGCAGCTGGCCTTGCCGGCTTTCCTTGTAGTACAGCATCGAGCCGGCGTCCTCCGGCTCGTAAAGCTGGCCCGCCGGCGAGTAGATGCCGATCTGGCGGAACAGGTTGGCCATGCCGAAGGTGCGCGCCTCGTCGGCCACGATGGGCACCACACGCGGGCCGACTTCGCGGTCCTTGATGAGGTTGGTGAACAGCCGCACTACCGCGGTGGTGGTGGAGACCGCGCGCGCGTCCGGCTCCAGCGCGAAGCGCGCGTACTGCATCAGGTCCGGCATGCGCAGCGCGTCGGCGTGGCGGCTGCGCGCCGGCAGGTAGCCGCCCAGCGCGTGGCGGCGCGCATGCAGGTAGGCCATCTCGGCGCTGTCCTCGGCGGGCTTGTAGAAGCGCAGCGTCTCCACCGCGGCATCGTCCAGCGGCAGCTTGAAGCGGTCGCGGAAGGCGCGCAGCGCGTCCACGTCGAGCTTCTTCTGCTGGTGCGCGGTCATGCGCGATTCGCCGGCCTCGCCCATGCCGAAGCCCTTCTTGGTCTTGGCCAGGATCACGGTGGGCGCGCCCGTATGCTCCTGCGCGGCGCGGAAGGCCGCGTGGAGCTTGCGGAAGTCGTGGCCGCCGCGGCGCAGCGCGTCGATGTCGGCGCTGCTCATGCCGGCGGCCAGCGCCTTGAGCTCGGGGTCGCGGTTGAAGAAGTTGGCGAGGTTGTAGTCGCCGTCCCTGGCGCCGAGGTTCTGGTACTCGCCATCGACCATCGCGGCGAAGCGGCGCAGCAGCGCGTGGCTGGTGTCGCGCGCGAACAGCGTGTCCCACTCCGAGCCCCACACCACCTTGACCACGTTCCAGCCGGCGCCGGCGAACAGCGCCTCCAGCTCGTTGATGACCTGGCCATTGCCGCGCACCGGGCCGTCCAGCCGCTGCAGATTGCAGTTGACGACGAAGGTCAGGTTGTCCAACTGCTCGCGCGCGGCCAGCGACAGCGCGGCCAGCGATTCGGGCTCGTCCATCTCGCCGTCGCCGAACACGCCCCACACGCGGCGCCCGGCGGTCTCGGCGATGCCGCGATGCGCGAGATAGCGCAGGAAGCGCGCCTGGTAGATCGCGCTGATGGGGCCGATGCCCATCGAGCCGGTCGGAAACTGCCAGAAATCCGGCATCAGCCACGGATGGGGATAGGAGCACAGGCCGCCGCCGGCCACCTCCTGCCGGTAGTTGGCGAGCTGGCTCTCGGACAGCCGGCCTTCGAGGAACGCGCGCGCGTAGACGCCCGGCGCCGAGTGCGGCTGGAAGTAGACCAGGTCGCCCTTGCGCCCGGCTTCGTCGGCGCGGAAGAAATGGTTGAAGCCCACTTCGAAGATTTCCGCCGCCGAGGCATAGCTGGACAGGTGCCCGCCGAGCTCGCCGTAGGCCTTGTTGGCGCGCACCACCATCGCCAGCGCGTTCCAGCGGATGATCGAGGTCAGGCGCTGCTCCATGTCGAGGTCGCCGGGATAGCGCGGCTGCTCGGCCACGCCGATGGTGTTCTGGTAGGCGGAGTACGGATGCGCGCGGTGGCCCAGGCCGAGATGGCTGGCATGCTCGGCCAGCCGCTCGAGCAGGAAACGCGCGCGCGGCGCGCCGCCGGCGCGCACCACGCCGGCCAGCGCGTCGAGCCATTCGCGGGTTTCTTCGTGATCGGTGTCCTCGCCGTGGGCAAGGTCGCCGGCGGCGGCTTGGTGCTGCGCGTGCATGGCTGTCTCCGTGGGGTTGCGTGGCGGGCGGCGGCATCGACGGCGCCGCGTCGCCCCGGGGCGCGGACCGCCTTTCCGGCAAGGTCCGGGGGCCGCGCGGGCAGGAATTCATTGTAGGGAGAGGGGTGCCGCAGAAGCTGCCGAATTCGGGCAGCCGGCGGGCCGCGCGCAGCGGAACGTGCCGCGAAGTGGCGCGGCGGCGGCGTGCTTGTGCCGTGAAGCGGAGAAATGCCGGAACGACGTGCCGCGGCGCGCGCGCGTCAGGCCAGCGCGGCGCCGGCCACCGGCCGGTGGCGACCGGCTATTGCAGGTTGCCCCAGCGCGGCACCGCCGGCTCGGCCGCCGCCCACTTCCAGCCGCCGGGCTGCCTGCAGGCCGTGGTCAGGAACCAGCTGCGCTGCCGCTTGCCGTCGTCGTCCACCGAGAACAGCGCCTCGCGGCACTCGGCCAGCGGCGTGCGGATGACGCGCACCACGCGCACCCAGCCATGCTGGTTGCCGTAGGGAATGGGATGGCGGATTTCCCAGCGCTGCTGCTCGTCCACCGGCATGGCGCCGATGGTGGCGGCGATGCTGTCCTGCTCGGCGCGCTGCCAGTTGCGGAACACGTACTTGGCGCCGGCATCCGCCGCCGCGGCCACGCCGATGCCCACGCTGGCGCCGATGGCCGGGTTGCCGGTGACGGCGCCGGTGGCCACGCCGGCCACCGCGCCGGTCAGGTCGCCCACCGAGGCGCAGCCGCTGGCCAGCGCCGCGGCCAGCAGCGCGGCCAGGGCGGAGGCCGGCGCGGAGACCAGGATGCGCGGCCGCCGGCGGCCGCTCATTGCAGCGAGCCCCAGCGCTCGGTGGCCGGCTCGGCGGTGGCCCACTTCCAGTTCTGGCCGTCGCGGCAGATCGCCGCGATATAGAAGGCGCTCGGCTTGCCGTCCTCGTCCACCGAGAACAGGATCTCCTTGCACGGCAGCGACTTGCCGCCGATCTCGCGGCTGACGGTGACGCGGCCATGCTCGGCCGGCTCCAGCGGCACCGCGTGGTCGGTCTTCCAGTCGGCCACCGCGTCCACCGCGAGGCCGCCGGCGGCCTGGGCGATGCGGTCCTGCGCGGCGGCATGCACGCGCCGCTGGCTGTATTGCAGGGCCGCCTTCGCGCCGGCCTGCACGCCCAGGCCGATGCCGGTGGCGACGGCGGCGTTGTCGGTCACCGCGCCGGCCACCGCGGCGCCGGCAATGCCCGCGCCGGCGGCCGTGCCCTCGTTGAGCAGGGAGCTGCAGCCCGCGGCGGACAGGCACAGCGCGGCGGCGGCCAGCACGGCCACGCCACGCAAGGCATGCAGGGGAAGATCGGGACGATTCATGGCAGCAGCGGACCGGCACGGTGACCGGCACGTCGGCCGGCGCATTCGCAAATGCGGGCGAGGATACCCGCGCGGGGTGCCGCGGCCAAGCGGGAAAGTGTCAAAGTTTGTAAACAGCGGACCCGGCGCGGACCCGGTGCCCTGCCGCAATGCGCGGCCCCGGTGCCCTGCCTCGGTGCCCCGCCTCGATGCCCTTATACTCGCGCTCATGGCCTACGATCTCACCGACAAACTCGTCATCGGCATCTCGTCCCGGGCGTTGTTCGACCTCGAGCACGAGAACGGCATCTATCAATCCCAGGGCGTGGCGGCCTACGCCGCCTACCAGCGCGAGAACGAGGACCAGCCGCTGCTGCCCGGCACCGCCTTCCCGCTGGTGGAGGCCCTGCTCGGGCTCAACGGCCTGATCCCGGACCTGCGCCCGGTGGAGGTGGTGGTGATCTCGCGCAATTCGCCCGACACCGGGCTGCGCGCCTTCAACGCCATCGAAACGCACCGGCTCGACATCACGCGCGCGGCCTTCACCGGCGGCGCGCCGATCGCGCGCTACCTCAAGGCCTTCAAGGTCGACCTGTTCCTGTCGCGCGAAGCCGCCGACGTGCAGGCCGCCATCGACGGCGGCGTGGCCGCGGCGCAGTTGTACGACGCGCCCGCCGCCTACCGCGCCCCGCCCGGGCAGATCCGCATCGCCTTCGACGGCGACGCCGTGCTGTTCTCGCCCGAGTCCGAGCGGATCTACAAGGAAAAGGGGCTGGAGGCCTTCATCAAGAACGAAAAGCGCCATCGCCACAAGGCCCTGGCCGAAGGCCCGTTCGCCAAGCTGCTGCTGCGCCTGGCCCAGATCCAGGCGCACTTCCCGCCCGGCGAGAGCCCGGTGCGCATCGCCATCGTGACCGCGCGCAACAGCCCCGCCCACACGCGCGTGGTGCACACGCTGCGCGCCTGGAACGTCAGCATCGACGAAGCCTTCTTCCTCGGCGGCCTGCCCAAGGACCAGGTGCTGCAAGCCTTCGGCGCGCACATGTTCTTCGACGACCAGGAAGGCCACGTGGAACTGGCCTCCGCGGTGGTGCCGTCGGGGCGGGTGCCTTACCAGGGCGGCGAGCTCGGCAGCAGCAAGACGCGCAGGCGGGCCAGGAAAGCGCCCGCCGCCGCGAAGGTGGAGGAACCCGCGGCGTGAAGATCTTCGGCCTTTACCTGATCACCGCCTGCGCGGAAATCCTCGGCTGCTACCTGCCCTACCTGTGGCTGCGCCAGAACGCCAGCGCCTGGGTGCTGGTGCCGGGCGCGCTGTCGCTGGCGCTGTTCGCGTGGCTGCTGACGCTGCATCCGGATGCGTCCGGGCGCGTCTACGCGGCGTATGGCGGGGTCTATATCGCGGTGGCGATCGCGTGGCTGTGGCTGGTCGACGGCGTGCGGCCCACGCCGTGGGACCTGGCCGGCGTGGCGGTGGCGATTGCGGGGATGGCGGTGATTGTGCTGCAGCCGCGGTGAGTGATCGGGCTGGGGTGGTTTGAGCGGTGGCGCTGTTTGCGGGCGCCGGCCCTCTCCCCCGGCCCCTCTCCCGCGGGCGGGAGAGGGGAGCAAACCCCGAGCGACTGACGAAGCCCGCGAATGGGCCCACGCCGCGAGAGCTAGCTCAAGCAAGGTGTCCTCCCTCTCCCCTCACGGGGAGAGGGCCGGGGAGAGGGGCGGTTTAGCTAGGCGCCACCTCAAGCGAAGCCAACGGTTCAAAAAAAACTCAAGCCGCCACCCGCGCCCCACCCTCCCGATACCGCGCCAGCAACTGCCCGCGCAGCACCGCCGCCTTCTCCATGCTGGCTTCCTTGACGTGGCCGAAGCCGCGGATGTCGTCCGGCAGGCTGGCCAGCGCCACGGCCGTGTCGAGCCGCGCGGCGTCGAGCGTGGCGCAGAACTCGTCCACCATCCCGATGTAGTCCTCGATCAGCCTGCGCTCGGCGCGGCGCTCGGCGGTCCTGCCGAACACGTCGAACGCGGTGCCGCGCAGGCCGCGGGCGCGCGCCAGCAGGCGGAACACGCCGAGCGTGGCCGGGCCAAAGCGGCGCTTGACGAGGTGGCCCCTGGCATCGCGCCTGGCCAGCAGCGGCGGCGCGAGGTGGAAGCCGAGCTGGTAGTCGCGGCCCGGCTCGCCTTCGAACCGGGCGCGCAGCTTGTCGAGGAAGGCCGGGTCGGCGTACAGGCGCGCGACCTCGTATTCGTCCTTGTAGGCCATCAACTTGGCGAGGTTGCGCGCCACCGCCTCGGTCAGCGGCAGGCGGCCGCCGGCGCCGAGCGCTTTCTCCGCGCCGCGCATGCGCGCCACCACGGCGCTGTAGCGCGCGGCATAGGCGGCGTTCTGGTAGGCGGTGAGCATCGTTTCGCGCTGGCGGATCACGCCGTCGAGCGTTTCCGGCATTGACACCACCTGCGCGCGCGCGGCCGGCCTGAGCCGCGCGCCCAATGCGGCTTCGCCGTGATGGGCGAGGTAGCGGCCCCAGTCGAACGCAAGCTGGTTCTTTTCCACCGACACGCCGTTGAGCACGATCGCGCGCGCCAGGCTTTCGCGGCGCAGCGGAATCCAGCCTTTCTGCCACGCAAAGCCGAGCAGCAGCGGGTTGGAGTAGATCGAGTCGGCCAGCAGCGTCACGGCCCAGGCGTTGGCGTCGATGAACGCGCAGGCGTCGCCGACGCTGGCGCGCAGGTCCTGCTCGGCCGAGGCGCCCGGGAATTGCCACCTGGGGTTGTGGATGAACTCCGCCGTGGGCGTGTTGGCGCTGTTGATGGCGGCGGCCGTCACGCCGGGCCGGGTCTTGGACAGGACCTCGGCCGAGGCCGAGACGATGGCGTCGCAGCCGATCACCAGCCGTGCCTCGCCCATCGCGATGCGGGTGGCGTGCAGCGCGGCCGGCGTCGGCGCGATCTGCACGTGGCTGATCACGGCGCCGCCCTTCTGCGCGAGGCCGGCCATGTCGAGCACGGTCACGCCCTTGTTCTCCAGGTGCGCGGCCATGCCGAGCAGGCCGCCGATCGTGACCACGCCGGTGCCGCCCACGCCCGTGACCAGCACGCCGTAGGCGCGCTCGAGCGCCGGCAGCACCGGCAGCGGCAGCGCCGAAAAATCGACATCGGCGACATCAGCGCCATCGGCGCCCTTGCCGCCCGCGGCGGCCGGCTTCCTGAGCTGCGCGCCTTCGGCGGTGACGAAGCTCGGGCAGAAGCCGTTGACGCAGGAGAAGTCCTTGTTGCACGACGACTGGTTGATCTGCCGCTTGGTGCCGAGCGCCGTCTCCAGCGGCTCCACCGACAGGCAGTTGGACTTGACCGAGCAGTCGCCGCAGCCTTCGCACACCGCGTCGTTGATGAAGGCGCGCTTCGCCGGGTCGGGATAGGTGCCGCGCTTGCGGCGGCGGCGCTTCTCGGTGGCGCAGGTCTGGTCGTAGATCAGCACGGTGACGCCGGCGGTATCGCGCAACTGCAACTGGATCTCGTCGAGCCGGTCGCGGTGATGCACGGTCACGCCGGCGGGCAGCATGGCGCCGTCGCCGTATTTTTCCGGCTCGTCGGTCACGACCACGATCCTGCTGGCGCCTTCTGCCAGCACCTGGTGGGCGATCTGCGGCACCGTCAGCACGCCGTCGACCGGCTGGCCGCCGGTCATGGCCACGGCGTCGTTGAACAGGATCTTGTAGGTGATGTCGGCCCTGGCCGCGATCGACGCGCGCACGGCCAGCAGGCCGGAGTGGAAGTAGGTGCCGTCGCCGAGGTTGACGAACACGTGCTTCTCGCCGGTGAAGTGCATCTGGCCGGTCCACGCCACGCCCTCGCCGCCCATCTGGCTGAAGGTGTCGGTATTGCGGTCCATCCACAGCGTCATGTAGTGGCAGCCGATGCCGGCCATCGCGCGCGAGCCTTCCGGCACGCGCGTCGAGGTGTTGTGCGGGCAGCCCGAGCAGAACCACGGCTTGCGCTCGACCGCGATGCGCGGGCGCGCGGCCTCGCGCTCCTTGGCCTCGATCAGCGCCACGCGCGCGGCGATGCGCGCGCGCACGTCGGCCGGCAGGTCGCGCTTTTCCAGGCGGGTGGCGATGGCCTTGGCGATCAGCGCCGGCGACAGTTCATAGTGCGCCGGCAGCAGCCAGTCGCCGCGCGGCAACGACCATTCGCCGCCGTGGTTGCCGCGCTCGTCGAACTTGCCGTAGATCTTGGGGCGCACGTCGTCGCGCCAGTTGTAGAGTTCTTCCTTGAGCGCGTATTCGAGGATCTGGCGCTTCTCCTCCACCACCAGGATCTCTTCCAGGCCGGTGGCGAACTCGCGCGCGCCCTGCGCGTCGAGCGGCCACACGCAGCCCACCTTGAACACGCGGATGCCGACGCGGCGGCAGGTGTCGTCGTCCAGGCCCAGGTCGGCCAGCGCCTGACGCACGTCGAGGTAGGCCTTGCCGGCGGTCATGATGCCGAAGCGCGCGTCGGGCGAATCGAGCACCACGCGGTTGAGCTTGTTGGCGCGCACGTAGGCCAGCGCCGCGTACCACTTGTGGTCCAGCAGGCGCGCTTCCTGCACCAGCGGCGGGTCGGGCCAGCGGATGTTGAGGCCGTCCGGCGGCATGGCGACATCTTCCGGCAGCTTGATCCGCACGCGCTCGGGATCGATCTCCACCGAGGCGCTGGACTCCACCACGTCGGTCACGCACTTCATCGATACCCACAGGCCGGAGTAGCGGCTCATGGCCCAGCCGTGCAGACCGTAGTCGAGGTATTCCTGCACGTCCGACGGGTACAGCACCGGGATGCCCGCGGCCATCAGCACGTGCTCGGACTGGTGCGCCACGGTGGACGACTTGGCGGCGTGGTCGTCGCCGGCCAGCAGCAGCACGCCGCCGTGCCTGGCCGAGCCGGCCGAGTTGGCGTGCTTGAGCACGTCGATGGAGCGGTCCACGCCCGGGCCCTTGCCGTACCACATGGCGAACACGCCGTCGCGGGTGGCGCCGGGAAACAGGTTGACCTGCTGCGAGCCCCACACCGCGGTGGCGGCGAGGTCTTCGTTGACGCCGGGCTGGAACACCACGTCGCTGGCGGCCAGGTGCGCCTTGGCCTTCCACAGCGCCTGGTCCACGCCGCCCAGCGGCGAGCCGCGGTAGCCGGAAATGAAGCCGGCGGTATTCAGGCCGGCGGCGCGGTCGCGCGCCTTCTGCAGCATGGGCAGGCGCACCAGCGCCTGGGTGCCGCTCAGGTAGACCCGGCCCTTCTCCAGCGTGTATTTGTCGTCCAGCGAAACCGTTTCCAGGGACGCCAGTTCGGCTTGCTGGGCGGGGGATAGGGGGGCATTCATCGATGCGGTCTCCGTTCTGCGCTCTGTGGGGCTGCGCTGAGTGTAGGAAGGCGGCCCGTTATCGTAAAATCAAGAATTCAGAGAACAGGTATGCGCGAGACAGATAATACGCGTTAACCCTGTGACCGATCGGGAGCACAGCCATGCCGAAGGAACGCAGCAGCAGACAGGACGGCGCGCCGCGCCTTGCCAAGGAAATCACGCTGCGGCAGTTCCGCTACTTCGCCGCGGCGGCCGAGACCGGGCAGTTCTCGATGGCGGCCACCGCTCAGCACGTGTCGCAGTCGGCCATCACCAACGCCGTGCTGATGCTGGAGCAGCAGCTCGGCGTGCGCCTGTTCGACCGCCTGCCGCACGGCGTGGCGCTCACCGCCGAAGGCCACCGCCTGCATCAGCGCGCGCGCGACATCCTCGACGCGGTGCAGGACACCCTGCGCGAGCCGCGCTTCCAGGCGCACAACCTCGCCGGCACGGTGCGGCTGGCGGCGTCGTACACCGTGCTGGGCTACCTGCTGCCGGGGCTGCTGGCGCGCTTTCGCAGCAACTACCCGGACATCGACTTCGACCTGCACGACATGGACCGCCCCGGCATCGAGCAGGGCGTGCTGAACGGCGAGATCGAGCTGGGCATCTGCCTGCTGTCCAATATCGAGAAGCTGCAGCGCTTCGCCCATCACACGCTGATCCGCTCGCGGCGGCAGTTGTGGGCCTCGCCTTCGCATCCGCTGCTGGCGCTGCCGCGCCTCACGCTCAAGGACATCGCGGCCCATCCGTACATCCAGATCACCGTGGACGAGAGCGAGCGCGCCACCCTGCGCTACTGGCGCAGCAAGCGGCTGGCGCCATCGGTCGCGTTCCGCACCAGTTCGATGGAGGCGCTGCGCGGGCTGGTGGCGCATGGCTTCGGCGTGACCGTGCTGTCCGACATGGTGTACCGGCCGTGGTCGCTCGAAGGCCGCCAGATCGAGGCGCGGCCGATCGCCGACGGCGTGCCGGACATGGAAGTGGGCCTGCTGTGGCAGCCCGGCCGCGCGCTCGACAAGCCGGCCGACGCGCTGCGCGAGTTCCTGATCCACGCCAGCGGCAGCTAGCCCGCGCCTGTGACACCGCCGTGTCACGCTGGCGCACGCGCTGTTCCAGATTGACACACCCGCGCGCGCCGCGCCGCCCGGCGGGCGCCCGCATCTGCGCGCCGCGTGGCGCCGCCACGCCCTTGCCACGCCGCCGCCCGCCGCGGGCATGCCTCTTGCGGATAAGGCGGCGTGCGCGCGGCATCGCCGCACGGCGGCTGTCGCCCGACAGCGGACCACATCAAAGAACGGAGCGAGACATGGACATGGCGGAAATCGCCCAGCTGGGCGTTGCGAACCCCTACAAGGACCAGTACGAGAACTATATCGGCGGCGCCTGGGTGGCCCCCGCCGACGGCCAGTACTTCGAGGCGATCACGCCCGTCACCGGCAAGCCGTTTACGCGCGTGCCGCGCTCCAACCAGAAGGACATCGACGCCGCGCTCGACGCCGCCCACCGCGCCAAGACCGCGTGGGGCCGCACCTCCACCACCGAGCGCGCCAACATCCTGAACCGCATCGCCGACCGCATCGAGGCCAACCTCGTCACGCTGGCGGTGGCCGAGACCATCGACAACGGCAAGCCCATCCGCGAGACCACCGCGGCCGACCTGCCGCTGGCGGTGGATCACTTCCGCTACTTCGCCGGCTGCATCCGCGCGCAGGAAGGCGGCATCTCCGAGATCGACCACGACACCGTGGCCTATCACTTCCACGAGCCGCTCGGCGTGGTCGGCCAGATCATTCCGTGGAACTTCCCGCTGCTGATGGCCACCTGGAAGCTGGCGCCGGCGCTGGCCGCCGGCAACTGCGTGGTGCTCAAGCCGGCCGAGCAGACCCCGGCCTCGATCCTGGTGCTGATGGAGCTGATCGGCGACCTGCTGCCGCCGGGCGTGCTCAACGTGGTCAACGGCTTCGGCCTGGAAGCGGGCAAGCCGCTGGCGTCCAGCCCGCGCATCAACAAGATCGCCTTCACCGGCGAGACCACCACCGGGCGGCTCATCATGCAGTACGCCTCGCAGAACATCATCCCGGTGACGCTGGAGCTGGGCGGCAAGTCGCCCAACATCTTCTTCGAAGACGTGATGGCCGCCGACGACGCTTTCTTCGACAAGGCGCTCGAAGGCTTCGCCATGTTCGCGCTGAACCAGGGCGAAGTCTGCACCTGCCCGTCGCGCGCGCTGGTCCAGGAATCCATCTACGAGCGCTTCATGGAGCGCGCGCTCAAGCGCGTGGCGGCGATCAAGCAGGGCCACCCGCTCGACAAGAGCACCATGATCGGCGCGCAGGCGTCGCAGGAGCAGATGGAGAAGATCCTCTCCTACCTCGACCTGGGCAAGCAGGAAGGCGCGCAATGCCTGATCGGCGGCGAGCGCAACGCGCTGGGCGGCGACCTGTCCACCGGCTACTACGTCAAGCCCACGGTCTTCGCCGGCCACAACAAGATGCGCATCTTCCAGGAGGAAATCTTCGGCCCGGTGGTCGCGGTGACCACCTTCAAGGACGAGGACGAGGCACTGGAGATCGCCAACGACACGCTCTACGGCCTCGGCGCCGGCGTGTGGAGCCGCGACGGCGCGCGCGCGTTCCGCATGGGCCGCGGCATCCAGGCCGGGCGCGTGTGGACCAACTGCTACCACGCGTATCCGGCACACGCGGCCTTCGGCGGCTACAAGCAGTCCGGCATCGGGCGCGAGAACCACCGCATGATGCTCGACCACTACCAGCAGACCAAGAACCTGCTGGTCAGCTACAGCCCCAACGCTCTCGGCTTCTTTTGATCCAGCGCAAGAATGCGCGCGCGGCACCGCTGGTGCAGCGCGGCCCGCGCGCGCATGATCGGATCGGCGCCCGCCGCGCGGCGGGCGCGACCGCCAACCGAATCAGCTTCAGGAGTCGACATATGACAGCGATGATGAAAGCCGCCGTGGTGCGCGAATTCGGCGCCCCGCTCACGATCGATGAAGTCCCCGTGCCCGAGCCCGGCCGCGGACAGATCCAGGTCAAGATCGCAGCCTCCGGCGTCTGCCACACCGACCTGCACGCCGCCGAAGGCGACTGGCCCGTCAAACCCACCCTGCCCTTCATTCCCGGCCACGAAGGCGTGGGCTACGTCTCCGCCGTGGGCGCGGGCGTCACGCGCGTCAAGGAAGGCGACCGCGTCGGCGTGCCGTGGCTGTACAGCGCCTGCGGCTATTGCGAGCACTGCCTGCAAGGCTGGGAAACGCTGTGCGAGAAGCAGCAGAACACCGGCTACTCCGTCAACGGCGGCTACGGCGAATACGTGGTGGCCGACCCCAACTACGTCGGCCTGCTGCCCGACAGCGTGGACTTCGTCGAGATCGCGCCGATCCTGTGCGCCGGCGTGACCGTCTACAAGGGCCTGAAAGTCACCGAGACGCGCCCGGGCCAGTGGGTGGTCATCTCCGGCATCGGCGGCCTCGGCCACGTGGCCGTGCAGTACGCGCGCGCGATGGGCATGCGCGTGGCGGCCGTGGACATCGACGACAAGAAGCTCGAGCTGGCGCGCAAGCTCGGCGCCGAAGTCACCGTCAACGCGCGCACCACCGATCCGGTGGCCTACCTGCAGAAGGAAATCGGCGGCGCCCACGGCGCGCTGGTGACGGCGGTGTCGCCCAAGGCATTCGGCCAGGCCATCGGCATGGTGCGGCGCGGCGGCACGATCGCCCTCAACGGCCTGCCGCCGGGCGACTTCCCCACGCCGATCTTCGACGTGGTGCTCAAGGGCATCACCATCCGCGGCTCCATCGTCGGCACCCGCAGCGACCTGCAGGAATCGCTGGACTTCGCCGCGCACGGCGCGGTCAAGGCCACGGTCTCCACCGCGCCGCTGGAGAAGATCAACGACATCTTCACGCGCATGCGCGCCGGCGACATCGAAGGCCGCGTGGTGATGGACTTCGCCGCAAGCTGAGCATCCCGACCCGGCAAGGAGCGCCCCCATGTTCGAAGCCATCCCCACCGGCGCCGTGCGGCGCGTGGTCGCCACGCCCGCCGCGCTGGCGCTGATCGAGCGCCTGCGCGCGCAGCACGGCGAGCTGATGTTCCACCAGTCCGGCGGCTGCTGCGACGGCAGCGCGCCGATGTGCTACCCGGCCGGCGAGCTGATCCTCGGCGAGGCCGACGTCCGCCTGGGCGAAATCGGCGGCGTGCCGTTCTACATGACGCGCGCGCAATTCGAGTACTGGCAGCACACGCGGCTGGTGATCGACGCCGTGCCCGGCTCCGGCGGCATGTTCTCGCTGGAAGGGCCGACCGGCCTGCGCTTCCTGACGCGCTCGGAATTGTTCAGCGACGAGGAGGCGGCGCGGCTGGAGCACGAAGACTGAGCCGCCAGCCAATCCGTGGCGCACGGCGGCGCGGCGCCTGCGCCACGCATCGCCGCCATGCGGGCACCCCGTCCCGCGCGTCCCTTGCGCCACGGCACGCACCAATCGGTGCATCCCGACCGGCGCATCTCTCGTGCATCGCTCCCCAATGCCGGGCCCGGCATGCCGCCGCGCGCCAGCCTCGGGCATGCGCGCGCCGCCCCACGCGCGTGCATGCCGCCCGCCCCGCTCGAGTAAATCCCTGATAAATCAAACAGTTGCCACCGGCTCGCGGCACCTTGCCCGAGTTCCGGCCGGCATGGCCTGAACTTTGCGTATCGGCGACGACTGCCGGCTGTCGACAGTTGGCAACCAGATCAGCGCGCCACCGATGGCGCCTATCCACGCCTAGCCAAAGGACAGAAAACATGGGCAACACGGTCCCCTCCCTCCACATCCAGGCCGCGGCTGCGGCCGCGGCTGCGACCATTTCCGCGGCGGAACAGCGCGTGCGCGAGGATCTCGCCGCCGCCTACCGCCTGGTCGCGCTGTACGGCATGGACGACAGCATCTACACCCACATCTCGGCGCGCGTGCCCGGCACCGAGGACCGTTTCCTGATCAATCCGTTCGGCACGCTGTTCCGCGACATCACGGCGTCGTCGCTGGTATGCATCGACCTGGAGGGCCGCGTCATCAGCGCGCCGCCGGGCTGCGACGTCAACCCCGCCGGCTTCACCATCCACAGCGCGGTGCACGCCGCGCGCCACGACGCGGCCTGCGTGCTGCACACCCACACGGTGGCGGGCGTGGCGGTGTCCTCGCTGGCGTGCGGCCTCAAGCCGTCGAACCAGTGGGCGCTACAGTTCCACGAGCGCGTGGCCTATCACGACTTCGAGGGCATCGCGCTGGACCTCGACGAGCGCGAGCGGCTGGTGGCCGACCTCGGCCCGGACAAGCGCGCGCTGATCCTGCGCAACCACGGCCTGCTCACGCTGGGCCGCAGCGTGGCGGAGGCCTTCATCCTGATGCACAACCTGGAGCGCGCCTGCCGCGTGCAGGTGGCGATCCAGTCCAGCGGGCAGCCGGAATACCCGGTGCCCGAGGCGGTCCGCGAAAAGACCGCGCGCCAGTACGAAAGCGGCGACACCAACCGCCTGCCGGGCGCGCCCGATCCCTACGCGCGCGAATGGCGCGCGCTGCTGCGCCGGCTGGAGCCGGCCGCCGCGCCTTCGTTCCGCGACTGAGCGCCAGCGGCTGAACGCCGGCGACCCGGCGCCGGCGCTTCGCCCCGTTTTTCCCTTCTTGCCTGACCCACACATCCCTAGCCCCAGGAGAGTCTCGCCATGAATCGTCGCCAACTGATCAAGATGGGTGTTGCCACCGCGGGGCTGTCGCTCGCGGGCGTGCCCTTGCACGTGCTTGCGCAGGGCAAGAAGGGAGGCGTGATCAACGCGCTGGTGCAGCCCGAGCCGTCCGGGCTGATGATCGGCATCACCCAGAACGGCCCGACCCAGCTGATCTCCGGCAATATCTACGAGGGCCTGCTGCGCTACGACGAGAAGCTGGACCCGCAGCCGGCGCTGGCCACGTCCTGGACGGTCAACCCGGCCGGCACGCTGTACACCTTCAAGCTCAAGCGCAACGTGACCTGGCACGACGGCAAGCCGTTTACCGCCGCCGACGTGGTGTTCTCCGCCGACGTGTTCCTGCGCAAGACCCACGCCCGCCTGCGCGCCAACCTGGCCGCGGTGGAAACCATCCGCGCGGTGGACCCGTACACGGTGGAGTTCAAGCTCAAGTACCCGTTCGGCCCCTTCCTCGGCATCTTCGAGGTGGGCTCGATGCCGATGGTGCCGAAGCACATCTACGAGGGAACCGATTTCCTGACCAACCCGGCCAACGCCACCCCGATCGGCACCGGCCCGCTCAAGCTCAAGGAGTGGGTGCGCGGCTCCTACATCCAGCTGGTGCGCAACGAGCACTATCACCTGCCCGACGTGCCGCTGGTGGACTCGGTCTATTTCCACGTGATCCCCGACGCGGCCGCGCGCGCGGCGGCGTTCGAGTCCGGCAAGGTGGACCTGGTGCCGGGCGGCGCGGTGGAATACTTCGACGTGGCGCGGCTGGCCAAGCTGCCCGGCGTGCAGGTCACCACCAAGGGCTGGGAGTTCTTCGCGCCGCACTCGTGGCTGTGGGTCAACAACCGCCGCGCGCCGATGGACAACGTCAAGTTCCGCCAGGCGCTGGCCTTCGCCATCGACCGCGACGCCATCGCCAAGGTGGCCTGGCAGGGCTACGCCAGGACCGCCACCGGCCCCTTCAACAGCCACATCAAGTACTACAGCACCGACGTCGCCAAATACCCGCGCGACCTCGCCAGGGCCAAGGCGCTGCTGGCCGAGTCGGGCTACAAGGGCGAGGCGCTGCGCCTGCTGCCGCTGCCCTACGGCGAGACCTGGACCCGCTCGGCGGAGATCGTGCGGCAGAACCTGCTGCAGGCCGGCGTCAAGATCGAGATGACGCCGACCGACGTGGCCGGCTGGGGCGAGCGCCTCAACAAGTGGGACTACGACCTCGCCTTCACCTACGTCTACCAGTACGGCGACCCCGCGCTGGGCGTGGCGCGCAACTACACCTCGGACAACATCGCCCAGGGCTCGCCCTTCAACAACGTGGAGGGCTACCGCAACGCCCGCGTGGACGAGCTGTTCCAGGCCGGCGCGCGCGAGATGGACCCGGCCCGACGCGCGGCGATCTACCGCGACGTGCAGAAGATCCTGCTCGACGAAATGCCGGTGGTGTGGATGCACGAGCTGAACTTCCCCACGCTGTACCGCAGCCGCGTCAACAACCCGATCAATTCCGGCATCGGCCTGAACGACGGCCTCGGCCGCGCCTGGCTGGCGTGATGGCGGCGCGTTCCTGTTCGAGGGGGAAGCCATGAGTCGTACCCAGCGCATGCTCAACCGGGTGGTCCAGGGCGTGCTCGCCATCCTGGTGATCGCCACCGTCAATTTCCTGCTGATCCGCGCCGCGCCCGGCGATCCGGTCTCGGTCATGGCCGGCGAGGCCGGCGCCTCCGACCCGCAGTTCGTGGCGCAGCTGCGCGCGCAGTTCGGCCTGGACCAGCCGCTGCCGCAGCAGCTCGGCAACTACCTGCTGCACGTGGCGCAGCTGGACCTGGGCTACAGCTACCGCCAGCAGCAGCCGGTGCTGAAGCTGATCCTGGACCGCCTGCCGGCCACGCTGCTGCTGACCGGCAGCGCCTTCCTGCTCTCGGTGCTGTTCGGCGTGGCGCTGGGGGCGTGGGCCAGCCGGCGCGCCGGCAGCTGGACCGACAGCGCCATCACCACCTTCGCCCTGGTGTTCTACGCCACGCCGCTGTACTGGCTGGCGATGATGGCGGTGCTGCTGTTCTCGGTGCAGCTCGAATGGCTGCCCGGCTTCGGCTACTTCACCGTGGGCGCCGACCTGCACGGGCTGGCGCGCGTGGCCGACGTGGCCGCGCACCTGGTACTGCCCGCGCTGACGCTGGCGCTGTTCTACATGGCCGTGTACGCGCGCATGACGCGCGCCTCGATGCTGGAAGTGGCGCAGATGGACTTCGTCAAGACCGCGCGCGCCAAGGGCGTGCGCCCGGGACGGATCCAGCGCGCGCACATCCTGCGCAACGCGCTGCTGCCGGTGGTGACGCTGGCCGGCATCCAGGCCGGCGGCATGATCGGCGGCGCGGTGCTGACCGAGACCGTGTTCGCCTGGCCCGGCATCGGCCGCCTGATGTTCGACGCGCTGCTGCAGCGCGACTACAACCTGCTGCTGGGCTGCTTCCTGGTCACCGCCGCGATGGCGGTCGTGTTCAACCTGATCACGGATTTCGTCTACACCCTGGTCGACCCACGGATCGAGATGCAATGAAAAACACATTCTGGCGGCGCTTCTGCCGCAACAAGGCGGCCCTGCTCGGCCTGCTGGTGATGGCGTGCATCGCGGTGCTGGCGCTGTTCGGCCCGCTGCTGGCCGGCCACGATCCGTGGGACATGGTGCAGCAGCCCTTCCTACACCCCATGCAGGAAGCCGGCTTCGCGCTCGGCACCGACACGATGGGCCGCGACATCCTGGCCGGCGTGATCCACGGCGCGCGCATCTCGCTGCTGATCGGCGTGGTCTCGACCGTGGTCTCGCTGGCGATCGGCGTGACGCTGGGCGCCATCGCCGGCTATTTCGGCGGCTGGATCGACGCCGCGCTGATGCGCTTCACCGAGCTGTTCCAGGCGGTGCCGAGCTTCGCGCTGGCGCTGGTGCTGGTGGCCATCTTCGAGCCGTCCGTCGCCTCCATCGTCAGCGCCATCGCCATCGTGTCGTGGCCGCCGGTGGCGCGCCTGGTGCGCAGCGAGTTCCTGTCGCTGCGCCAGCGCGATTTCGTCGCCGCGGCGCAACTGGCGGGGCAGTCGACGCTGCGCATCATCGTGGCGCAGATCCTGCCCAACGCCGCCTCGCCGATCGTGGTGATGGCCTCGCTGATGGTGGCCACCGCGATCCTGCTGGAATCGAGCCTGAGCTTCCTCGGCCTGGGCGACCCCAACCACATGAGCTGGGGCTACATGGTGGGCTCGGCGCGCACGGTGCTGCGCCAGGCCTGGTGGATGGCGGTGTTCCCGGGCCTGGCCATCCTGCTGACGGTGCTGGCGCTGAACATGGTCGGCGAGGGCCTCAACGACGCGCTCAACACGCGCCTGGGCGGGAGGGGACGATGAACGGCGCCGCCGTGAGCCCGGTGCTCGACATCCAGAACCTCAGCATCCGCCTGCCGGCCGGCGGCGACCGCGCGCTGGCCGTCACCGATGCCTCGCTGACCCTGCACGCGGGCCAGACCCTGTGCGTGGTGGGCGAATCCGGCTCGGGCAAGTCGATGATCGCCAACGCGGTGATGGGCCTGCTGCCGCGCCCGCACGTGGAGCCGGTGGCCGGCCGCATCCTGTTCGGGGGGCGCGACCTGCTGCAGCTCGGCGAGCCGGCCCTGCGCGAGCTGCGCGGCCAGCAGATCGGCATGGTGTTCCAGGAGCCCATGACCGCGCTCAACCCGGTCATGCGCATCGGCGAGCAGATCGCCGAGGTGTTCGACGCGCACCAGAGCCTGGGCGCCGCCGAGAAGCGCCGGCGCATCGTCGGCGCGCTGGCCGACGTGGGCCTGCCCGATCCCGGGCTGCTCTACGACAGCTTCCCGTTCCGCCTGTCCGGCGGCCAGCGCCAGCGCGTGATGATCGCCTGCGCGATGGCGCTGCAGCCGCGCCTGCTGATCGCCGACGAGCCCACCACCGCGCTCGACGTCACCACCCAGGCGCAGATCCTGCAACTGATCCGCGAGCTGCAGCGCAAGCGCGGCATGGCGGTGCTGTTCATCACCCACGATTTCGGCGTGGTGTCCGAGATCGCCGACCAGGTGGCGGTGATGCAGACCGGCACCATCGTCGAGGCCGGCCCGGCCGCGCAGGTACTGGGCGCGCCGCGGCACGCCTACACGCGCAAGCTGCTGGCCGCCATCCCGGGCGGCCAGGCGCGCGCGCCCGGGGACGGCGCCGAATTCCACCGCGTGCTGCAGGTGCAGGACCTGTGCAAGACCTACCGCAGCGGCGGCGGCCTGTTCAGGCCCCCGCGCGAAGTGCCCGCCGCGCGCAACATCAACCTGGAGCTGCTGCGCGGGCAGACGCTGGGGCTGGTGGGCGAATCCGGCTCGGGCAAGTCCACGCTGGGCCGCTGCATCGTCGGCCTGGCGCCGTTCGACAGCGGCCGCATCCTCTTCAACGGGCGCAACCTGTCGCAGGGCAGCGGCCTGCTGCAGCGCTCGGGCGGCAAGATCCAGATGGTGTTCCAGGATCCCTACGCCTCGCTCAACCCGCGCCACCGCATCGGCGCGGCCATCGCCTCCGGCCCCATCGCCCAGGGCGTGCCGCGCGCCGAGGCGCACGCGCGCACGCTGGCGCTGCTCAAGCTGGTGGGCCTGGGGCCCGAGGCCGCCGAGCGCTACCCGCACGAGTTCTCCGGCGGCCAGCGCCAGCGCATCGGCATCGCGCGCGCGCTGGCCATGCAGCCGGAGCTGCTGGTGGCGGACGAGCCGGTCTCCGCGCTCGACGTCTCGGTGCAGGCGCAGGTGCTGGAACTGTTCGCCCAGGTGCGCGAGCAGTTCCAGCTGGCGATGGTCTTCATCACCCACGACCTGCGCGTGGCCGCGCAGATGTGCGACCAGATCGCCGTGATGCAGCGCGGCGAGGTGGTCGAATACGGCGCCACCGCGCGCGTGCTCGACGCGCCGGCGCACGCCTACACGCGCAAGCTGATCGAGGCCATCCCGCGCCTGGCGCGCGAGGCCGCGCCGGCCGCGCAGCCGGCGCCGCCAGCCATGCCGATACCCGCCGCCGCCGACGGTTTCGCGCCGGGCGGCCTGCGCGCCAGCGGCGCGGGAGGCTACGCATGAGCGCGCAGCCGACGGAGATCGCGGCCGGCGGCGCCGGCAAGCCGCCCTGCATCGCCCTGCTCAGCAGCGTGCTCGACATGCACTACCTGGCCGCGGCCTTCCGCGCGCTGCTGCCCGGGGTGGACCTGCGCCTGGGCAGCACGCCGGAGAGCCTCGGCGCGCTCGGCGAGATCGAGGCCGCGGTGTGCTGGTATCCGCCGCCCGGCGTGCTCGCCGCCATGCCGCGCCTGCGCCTGGTGCAGTCGCTCGGCGCCGGCATCGACCACTTCCACACCGACCCCGAGCTGCCGCGCGAGCCGGCGCTGTGCCGCATGGTCGATACCGACATGGCCGGCACCATGACGGCCTACGTGACCTGGACGGTGATCCACCGGCAGCGCGCGATGGGCGCCTACCTGGACAGCGCCGCCGCGCGGCGGTGGCAGGAGCAGCCCATCGTGCCGCCGGCGCGCCACCGCGTCGGCATCGCCGGGCTGGGCACGCTCGGCGTGGCCTGCGCGCGGGCGCTGCTGGCGGTGGGCTACGGCGTGCGCGGCTGGAGCCACGGCCCCAAGGCCGGCCTGCCGGCCGGCGTCGAGTCCTTCTACGGCCCGGACGGGCTCGACGCCTTCCTGGCCGGCTGCGACACGCTGGTGTGCCTGCTGCCGCTGACCGCGCAGACGCAGGGCTTCCTCAACGCCGCGGTGTTCGCCCGGCTGCCGCGCGGCGCGCACGTGGTCAATGTCGGCCGCGGCAGCCACCTGGTCGAAGCCGACCTGCTGCGCGCGCTGGACGACGGCACGCTGGGCGCGGCCACGCTGGATGCCTTCGCGCAGGAACCGCTGCCCGCCGGCCATCCGTTCTGGCATCATCCGCGCGTGGTGGTGACGCCGCACATCGCCGCGCGCACCGAAGCCGCCGCCATCGCGCGCCAGACCCTGGACAACCTGGCGCAGCTGCGGCGCGGCCAGCGCCCGGCGATGGCGGTGGACCCGCAGCTGGGCTACTGAGACGCGCCGCCACCGATCCCCCGATACCGATACCGATACCGATACCAACGCCGACCCCGGACCCCACCTGACATGAACGTCGCCCTGCCCCCGCACGCCGGCCTTGCCGCCAGCGACATCGCCGCGCACCTGCACCCCTTCACCAATCTCGCCGCCCACCCCGACGTGGGGCCGCTCGTGATCGCCCGTGGCGACGGCGTCTACGTCGAGGACGACCAGGGCCGCCGCTACCTGGAGGGCATGTCCGGGCTGTGGTGCGCGTCGCTCGGCTTCAGCCACGCGCGCGTGGTCGAAGCCGGCGTGGCGGCCATGCGCACGCTGCCCTACTACCACACCTTCAACCACCGCTCGAATCCGCCCGCCATCCTGCTGGCGGAGAAGCTGCTGTCGCTGGCGCCGGTGCCGATGTCCAAGGTGTTCTTCGCCAACTCCGGCTCGGAGGCCAACGACACCGCCGCCAAGCTGGTCTGGTACTACCACAACGCCATCGGCAAGCCGGCCAAGAAGAAGATCATCGCGCGCCGCAACGCCTACCACGGCGTGACCGTGGCCGCGGCCAGCCTGAGCGGGCTGCAGGCCAACCACCGCGATTTCGACCTGCCCATCGACCGCATCCTGCGCACGGCCTGCCCGCACCACTACCGCGAGGGCGCGCCCGGCGAGAGCGAGCAGGACTTCGCGCGCCGGCTGGCGCGGGAGCTCGAGGCGCTGATCCTGGCCGAAGGGCCGGAGACGGTGGGCGCCTTCATCGCCGAGCCGGTGATGGGCGCGGGCGGCGTGATCGTGCCCCCGGCCACCTACTTCGAGGAGATCCAGGCGGTGCTGCGCCGGCACGACGTGCTGCTGATCGCCGACGAGGTGATCTGCGGCTTCTGCCGCACCGGCGAGATGTTCGGCTCCACCACGTTCGGCATGCGGCCCGACATCCTGACCTGCGCCAAGGCGCTTTCCTCGGGCTACATGCCGATCTCGGCGGTGATGGTCACGGAATCCGTGCACGAGGCGCTGGCCGCCAACAGCGGCAGGATCGGCACCTTCGGGCACGGCTTCACCTATTCCGGCCATCCGGTCGCCGCCGCGGTGGCGCTGGAAACGCTGCGGGTCTACGAGGAAGAGCACCTGCTCGCGCACGTGCGCGAGCTCGCGCCGCGCTTCCAGCAATTGCTGCGCGGCTACGCCGGACGGCCGCTGGTGGGCGAGGCGCGCGGCGTGGGCCTGATCGGCGCCATCGAGCTGGCCGAGGACCCGGCCGCGCGCCGCGCCTTCGACCCGGCCCGCAAGGCCGGCGCGCGGCTGGCGCAACTGGCGCAGGAAGCCGGCCTGATCGTGCGCGCGATGGGCGACACCATCGCCTTCTGCCCGCCGCTGATCATCACCGCCGCGCAGCTCGACGAGCTGTTCGCGCGCTTCGACCAGGCCATGACGGCCTTCGAGCGCGAGCACGGGCACGGCGGGAGCGCGGCATGACGTGCCCGCGCCTGGCCCCGCGCTGATGCCCACCCCCACCACCGCCGCCACCGCCCCGGCACCGGGCGCCGCCGGCGCGCTGCCGGCTTGCCCGGCCCGCGCGCGCCGCGACGGTATCGCGCTGTTCTTCTGCGCGCTGGTGGCGTTCGCCACCTACGACGCCTTCTGCAAGTGGATGCTGATGCGCGGCAACCCGCCGTCGCTGATGAACCTGGCGCGCTACCTCAGCGTCAGCGCCATCGCGCTCGCGTGGCTGCTGCGCCAGGGCGACCTGCGGCTGTGGCGCACGCCGTGCCGGTGGCGGCTGCTGGCGCGCGGGCTGGCGCTGGCCATCGTCGCCACCTGCTTCATGGCGGCGCTGGTGCAGATGCCGCTGGCCGAGGCCACCGCGATCTACTTCACCGCGCCGCTGATGATGGTGGCGCTGTCGCCGGCGCTGCTCGGCGAGCACGTCGGGCGCGCGCAGTGGGGCGCGGTGCTGGCGGGCTTCGCCGGCATGCTGCTGATCGTGCGCCCGGGCGGCGACCTGCCCGCGCTGGGCACCGCGCTGATGATCGTGTCGGCCGTGTGCTACGCGCTGTTCCAGCTGCTGACGCGGCAACTGGCCGGCCAGGTGGCGGGCGCCACCATGTACGCATGGACCGCGCTGATCTGCCTGCTGGCAACCGGCGTGCCGGCGCTGCTGCTATTGCCCGCGACCCTGCCGCCGGCCGGCGAGCTGCTGCTGATGACCGCCGGCGGCGCCTGCAGCGGCGCGGCGCAGATGCTGCTGCTGGCCGCGTTCCGCCGCGTGTCGGCGTCCACGCTGGCGCCGCTCAACTATTTTCAACTGCTGCTCGCCGTGCTGATCAGCACCTTCGTCTTCCAGCGCGCGCCCGACGCCGTGGCGCTGGGCGGCATCGTGCTGATCGTGCTGTCGGGCGGCTATCTGGCCTGGCGCGGCCGGCCCGCCGGCGGCGTGGCCATGCCGGGCACCGAAGGATCGAGATCATGACCAAGCCGTCGACCCCGCCGCAGGAGCCGGCCTCGCCGTTCGCCTCCATCGAAGTCTCCGACCTGGTGGCGGCGGTGGAAGCCCAGCTCACCCAGGCCATCGTGGAAGGCCGCCTGCCGCCCGGCAGCCGCATCGTCGAGGCCGACATCGCGCGCCGCATGAACGTCAGCCGCGCGCCGGTGCGCGAGGCCGCGCGCCGGCTGGAGCGCCAGGGCGTGCTGGTCTCGCGCCCGCGCCACGGCTTTGCCGTGCGCACCGTGACCGCGCGCGAGATCGACGACCTGTTCGCGGTGCGCCTGAACCTGGAGACGATGGCGGCGCAACTGGCCTGCCGCCACGCGCCCGAGACCGGTCTGCAGCTGCTCGGCGAGATGGTCGAGCGCATGGTGCAGGAGGCCGAGTCGCTGCCGCAGATCGAGCGCGTGGCGCGCGACCTGGCCTTCCATACCGCGATCTGCGAGCTGTCCGGCAACGCCTACCTGCACCGCGTGTTCTCGCACATGCAGACCGAGATCCGCATGATCGTGGCGCTGATCGACAGCGTCTACCACGATCCCAGGGCCGTGGCCGAGACCCACCGCCCGATCGTCGAGGCGCTGGCGCGGCGCGACGAAGCCGCCGCGACGGCGGCGCTGCGCCTGCACATCGAGGATGCCCGCGTGCGCGTGCGGGCCGTGTTCATGCAAAAGCAGGGCGCCGCCGAGGCGCCGCAGATGGAGCCAACCCCATGAAAGTCGTCTACAGCGATCATCACCTGGCGCACGATCCGCGCGCCTTCATCGTGCGCGGCCGCATGCAGCGCAGCAACGAGCAGCCCGAGCGCGCGCTGCGCCTGCTGGCGGCCGCGCGCGCCGACGGCCACGAAGTGATCGCGCCGCCCGACCTCGGCGCCGGCCCGCGCGCGGCGGTCCACACGCCCGAATACCTGCGTTTCCTGGAAACCGCCTACGCGCGCTGGCGGCAATTGCCCGACGCCTCCGAGGAGGTGCTGCCCAACATCCACCCGTTTCCGGGCCAGCCCTGCACCTATCCGGACAGCGTGGTCGGCCAGGCCGGCTTCCACATGGGCGACACCGCCTGCTCGATCGGCCCCGACACCTGGCGCGCCGCCACCGGCGCGGCCAACGCCGCGGCCCACGCCGCCCAGCTGGTGGCCGACGGCGAGCGCGCCGCCTACGCGCTGTGCCGCCCGCCCGGCCACCATGCCTACGTCGACCGCGCCAACGGCTTCTGCTACCTGAACAACTGCGCCATCGCCGCCCAGCACCTGCGCCAGTTCCACGCGCGCGTGGCCATCCTCGACATCGACATGCACCACGGCAACGGCACGCAGGGCATCTTCTACCGCCGCAGCGACGTGCTGACGGTGTCGCTGCACGGCGACCCGCGCCTGTTCACGCCGTTCTTCACCGGCCACGCGCACGAGCGCGGCGAAGGCGAGGGGCTGGGCTACAACCTCAACCTGCCGCTGGCGCGCGGCACCGGCGACGACGCCTACCTGGCCGCGCTGGCCGAGGCCTGCGCCACCATCCGCGCCTACGCGCCCGGCGCGCTGGTGGTGGCGCTGGGGCTGGACGCGCACGAGCGCGACCCGTACCAGGCGCTCGCCGTGACCACGCCGGGCTTCGCCCGCATCACCGCCGAGATCGCCCGGCTCGGCCTGCCCACCGTGCTGGTGCAGGAAGGCGGCTACCTGTCCGACGACCTCGGCCCCAACCTGTCGAGCGCGCTGCGCGGCTTCGCGAGGGCGGCATGAGCGCGGCGGCGGCCGCGCTGCCCGAAGCCGGCGTACCGGAAACCGGCGTGCTCGAAGCGGGCTCGCCCGAGGCGCCGCTGGCGTGGGCGCGCGCGCTGCTGGCCCGGCACTACGGGCTGGCCGGCAGCCTGAGCGCGCTCACCGGCGAGCGCGACCGCAACTTCCTGCTGGAGACGCCGGCCGGCGCGGGCGAGCCCGCGCGCTACATGCTCAAGATCTCCCACCCGGCGGAAACCCCGCTGGTGGCGGATTTCCAGACCCAGGCCCTGCTGCACGTGGCGCGCGCCGACCCGGCGCTGCCGGTGCAGCGCATCGTGCCGACGCGCGACGGCGCCCCTTCCTTCCTGGCCGAGGCGCCGGCCGGCGAGGCCCGCGTGGTGCGCCTGTTCAGCTACCTGCCGGGCCTGCCGCTGCCCAAGGCGCGGCGCTCGCCGGAGCAGGCGCGCGCGCTGGCGCGCATGCTGGCGCGGCTGGACCTGGCGCTGCGCGAGTTCCGCCACCCCGCCGGCGCGCTGGCGCTGCCGTGGGACATCCAGCGCGCCGACCGCGTGCGCGGCCTGCTCGGCAGCGTGGCCGATCCGGCGCGGCGCGCGCTGGCCCTGCGCGCGCTCGACCGCTTCGACGCGCAGGTCAAGCCGCGCCTGCCCGCGCTGCGCGCCCAGCCCATCCACAACGACTTCAACATCTACAACCTGCTGGTCGACCCGCACGACCACGACCGCATCGCCGGCATCCTCGACTTCGGCGACATGGTGCACGCGCCGCTGGTCGACGACCTGGCCGTGGCCGCCGCCTACCAGGTCGATCCCGCCGCCGACACGCTGGCCACGCTGGCCGGCTTCGTCGCCGCCTACCACGCGGTGCTGCCGCTGCGCGCGGAGGAGATCGACGTGCTGTTCGACCTGGTGCAGGCGCGCCTAGCCATGGTGGTGGCCATCAGCGGCTGGCGCGCCGCGCGCCAGCCGGACAACGCCGACTACCTGCTGCGCAACAACGCGGTGTCGTGGGCGCGGCTGGCGGCCTGCGATGCCATCGGCGCCGCGCAGGCCCGCGCGGCGCTGCGCCGCGCCTGCGGCATGGCGTGAACGCCCGCCCCACGCAACGCACACCACGCAACCGACAAGGAACGAGATGACCACCGCCCCGGCCGACCCCGGCACCGCCGCCCTGCTGGCACGCCGCGCGCGCGTGCTCGGGCCGGCCTACCGCCTGTTCTACGAGGAGCCGCTGCACGTGGTGCGCGGCGAAGGCGCCTGGCTGTACGACGCCGCGGGCCGGCGCTACCTGGACGCCTACAACAACGTGGCCGCGGTCGGCCACTGCCATCCGCACGTGGTGGAAGCCATCGCGCGCCAAGCGGCCGTGCTGAACACGCACACGCGCTACCTGCACGACGGCATCCTCGACTACGCCGAGCGCCTGCTGTCCACCATGCCGGACGCGCTCGGCCACGCCATGTTCACCTGCACCGGCAGCGAGGCCAACGACCTGGCCATGCGCATCGCGCGCGCCCACACCGGCCACGAAGGGCTGATCGTCACACGCTTCGCCTATCACGGCGTGACCGAGGCGCTCGCCGAGGCGTCGCCCTCGCTCGGGCAATACGTCACGCTGGGCGAGCGCGTGCGCACGGTGCCCGCGCCGGACAGCTACCGCGGCACACCCGGGCAGATCGGCGCGGCCTTCGCCGACGGCGTGCGCGCGGCCATCGGGGACCTGCGCGCCCACGGCATGCGCCCCGCCGCCCTGCTGGTCGACACGGTGTTCTCCAGCGACGGCATCTTCACCGACCCGCCCGGCTTCCTGGCCGAGGCCGTGGCGGCCGTGCGCGCCGCCGGCGGCATCTTCATCGCCGACGAGGTGCAGCCCGGGCTGGGCCGCACCGGCGATCATTTCTGGGGCTTCCAGCGCCACGGCCTGGTGCCGGACATCGTCACCGTGGGCAAGCCGATGGGCAACGGCCACCCGCTGGCCGGCCTGGCCGCGCGCCCCGAGGTGCTGGCCGCGTTCGGCCGCCGGTGCCGCTACTTCAACACCTTCGGCGGCAACCCGGTGGCAGTGGCGGCGGGCATGGCGGTGCTGGACGTGATCGAGCGCGAGCAACTGGGCGCCAGCGTGCGGCGCGTGGGCGAGCACCTGCGCGGCCGGCTGCGCCAGCTCGCGCGGCGCCATGCGCCGGTCGGCGAAGTGCGCGGCGCGGGGCTGTTCGTCGGCGTGGAGCTGGTCGCGGACGCGCGCAAGACGCCCGCCACCGCGCTGGCCGCGCGCGTCGTCAACGAACTGCGGCGGCGCGGCGTGCTGGTCGGCACCACCGGCCCGCACGCCAGCATCCTCAAGATCCGGCCGCCGATGGTGTTCAGCGCCGCGCAGGCGGACCTGCTGGCGGACACGCTGGACGCGGTGCTCGGCGAGGTGGCGGCCGGCTGACGGGCGGCGGTGTCCTCGTCATCCGGGCGACGGATGCGATGGCCGCTGGTCCGAAGAAGAGACCCACTTCCGGGTCAGGATCTTGCCGATGATGCCGGACAGGCGTTCGGCCACGTTCGCCACCATCCTGACCTCGCGCGGCCCCTTGAGATAGCAGAGGCTGACCATCATCCTGACCTCGGGTTCGACGACCCGGATGCAATCGACCTCATAGGCGCGCGCGAGTTTCGTGGCATACGCGGAAGTGACCATGAAACCCGCGTTGTTCTCCACCATCGCCAGCAGCGTGGTGGCGCTGCCGATCACGGACCAGTTCTCGAAGAAGAACCGGCTTCCCAGATATTTGGAGATGTGCAGAACGGCGCGCGGGTCCAGGAAGATCAGCTTCTTGTCGACGATCTCGCGCCATGAGATGGTCTGCCGGTCGCCATACTTTCCCCGCGCCGCGACGAAATAGAACGGGACATCGCAGATGTCCACCGATTCCATGTCGTGGCCAACCGCCCGCTTGGGGCCGACCACGATGTCGAACGATCCCCGCAGGAGCTCATCCTGCAGCTTTTCCGGCGCACATTCGGAAATCACGAGCTCGATATCGGGATAGCTCGCCGAAAAGGCGCTGGCGGCCGGGAACATGAATGCCGCATTGACGATCTGCGTGCCGGCGACCCTGACCACGCCCTGCTTGTCCTCGCGGATCAGCCGGGAGTTCTCCATCGACCGCTCGTGCGCGGTGACGACCTCCCGCGCCAGGTCCACGAATATCTTGCCCTGCGAGGTCAGCGATACCGACTTGGGCGAGCGGTCGAACAGGTCGAAGCCCACCAGGCCCTCCGCTTCGCGGATGATCTTGCTCAGTGCCGCCACCGAGACAAAGAGCTTTTGCGAAGCCAGCGTAAAGCTGCACAGATCCGCAACCCACACAATGGATTTGTAATGTCGAAGTGAAAGCTCTGGCATCGCTAAGTTGAGCGGAAGTTAATATGCATTTCTTATTCCTCAATTGACCGTTAATTCCCGCATCCGATAGCCTGTTTCCTTCTTCCTGCCAGAAGTTCTCTCCCCCTGCCGAAAGAGGCCTGACATACATGGACATAAGAAGAAGGAACGTAACACGCTATGCGGTGTTGTGCGCATTGACGGGCGCCGGCCTGCTCGCCGGACCGGTCGATGCCGAGGAAAAATTCCCGTCGCGTCCGGTGCGGCTCATCGTGCCGTGGCCCGCGGGCGGCGCGGCCGACGTCGTCCTGCAGGCGCTCGCGCGGGCAACCGAGCCGCATCTGGGCCAGGCCATCGTGATCGACAACAAGCCCGGCGTGGCGGGAACGCTGGGGCCGGCCTCGATGGTCAAGACCGCCGCGCCGGACGGCTATACCATCAGCCAGGTCACGCAGACGCAATTCCGGCTGCCATATATGCAAAAGGTTTCATACGATCCGATCAAGGATTTTGCCTACATTATTCGCCTGACCGGATATACGTTCGGCATTGTGGTGGCCGCGAAATCGCCGTGGAAGAATATCAATGAATTCCTGGACTACGCGAAAAAGAATCCGGGACAGGTCACTTACGGGTCCGGCGGGACCGGGAGCACGCATCACGTCGCGCTCGCGGCCCTGGGCGACCGGCTCGGCATCGAGTGGCGCCACGTGCCGTACAAGGGCTCGACGGAGAACCTGATGGCGCTGCTGGGCGGCTATATCGATGCGTCCTCCGATTCGACGGGGTGGGCCACCTATGTCCAGAGCGGAAAGATGCGGCTGCTTGCCACCTACGGCTCGAAACGCGCGGACAAGTGGCCCGACGTTCCCACGCTGAACGAGCTGGTCCCGGGGCTGGTCTTCGATTCTCCCTACGGCCTCGCGGCTCCCGCGGGCACGCCGCCCGAGCGCATCAGGATCCTTCACGATGCGTTCAGGAAGGGGCTGGAAGATCCACAGTTCCGTCTTGTCATGACCAACTTCGACCAGGTGCCGGAGTACATGAATTCCGCCGACTATACGGCATACAACGTCAAGGTATCCGAGCAGGAAAAGGTGCTGATGACCAAGCTGGGGCTCGCGCGGCATGATTGATTTCGCCAACAACGAACTGGACGCCCACGGCCTGGCCGGACGCATCGTCGCGGGCGACGTGGCCTGCGCCGGCCTGATGCAGGAGATCCTCTCCGGCATCGAGAGAATCAATCCGCTGACCAATGCCGTGTGCTCGGTGAATCCGAAACTGGCGCTCGCCGAAGCCGCCATCAAGGACGAGTACCTGGCGGGCCTGGGCGCGGAGAAGAGAGCCGCGCTGCTGGCGGAGCAGCCCTTTTTCGGCGTGCCGTCCTTGCTGAAGGACCTCGGCATCGGCGACACGCGCCTGCCCAGCACGATGGGCTCGGCATTCTTCGGCGAAGTCGCGTTCAGCGTGGAGAGCGATCTGGTCACGCGCTACAAGAAGGCCGGCCTCATCTTCTTCGGGCGGACGACCTCTTCCGAGCTGGGCCTGAGTCCCACCTCGGAGGGACCCGGCTACGGCGCGCCGACCCGCAATCCCTGGAACCCCGCGCATAGCGCCGGCGGCTCGAGTGGCGGCGCCGCGGCCGCGGTGGCCGCCGGCATGGTGCCGATCGCGCACGGCGGCGACGGCGGCGGCTCCATCCGCATTCCCGCCTCCTGCTGCGGGCTGGTGGGCCTGAAGACCAGCCGCGGCCTGACGCCGTTCGGTCCGGCGCGGGGCGAAAGCTGGGGCGGCATGGTATCGGAGCACGTGCTCGCGGTTTCCGTGCGGGACAGCGCCCTGGCGTTCGATGCCGGCGCCGGCCCTTCGCGCGGCGCGCCATACGCGGCCCCCGTGTTCGAGCGGACCTTCGCAAGCATCGTGAAGCAGGTTCAGGACGGGCGGCGCCCGGCCGCGTTGCGCGTCGGGGTCCTGCCCCCGGGCACGGGCCCGGAGATCGACGAAGACGTGCGCAGGAACTACGAACTGTTCGCGCGGCGGCTCACCGAGCTCGGGCACACGGTGGTACCGGTGGACTTTCCCTTCACCGCGCGGGAGATTCTGCAGCACATGGTTCCGGTGGTGGCGCAGAATGCCTGGGCCGCGATCGAGGCGCACGCGCAAAAGACCGGCATCACCGATTTCGGGGCGCTGCAGAAAACGGTGCAGTCGATGATCGGCTACGCGCGGCGGATGCGTGCGAGCGAGTATGTGAACCACGTCAACGGACTGCACGCCCTGGGCAGGAAGTTCGCCGCCTTCCTCGCGGACGAGGCCCGGATCGATCTCCTGGCGCTGCCGGTGCTGGCGTCGGCGCCGGCACGGCTCGGCCAGTTCGGCATGGACTGGGACGACTACGAACAGTATCGCTTCGGCGAAAACGCGCTGTTGAGGTATTCGCCGTTCTGCCCGCTGGCGAACGTGACGGGCTGCCCGGCCATTTCGCTGCCGGCGGGATTCTCGGACAGCGGCACCCCGATCGGCATGCAGTTGCTTGCGCCGTTCGGCAGGGACGATCTCCTGATCGAGACCGCGGCGGCCTACGAGCAGGCGTTCCCGTGGCAGCGATACGCCTGCAGTCGATGAGGCTTCGGCATGGATCCTTCTCGCGGAGCCGGAAGCGGCTCCCGGAAGACGCGCCCGACGCGGCAATCCCGCCCTAGCCGCCCTGCTTCAGCCTTCGGTAGATGGTGTTGCGCGACACCCCAAGCTCGCGCGCGGCCAGGCTGACGTTGCCGGCATGCCGGGCCAGCGCCTGGCGGATCAGGCCGGCCTCGGCATCGCGCAGCGGGGCGGCCGCGCCGCACGGCGCGGCGGGCGCGGAAGACGCGGAGGGCGTGGCGAGCGGGGCAGCCGCGGCCGGCTCGTCGAGGAAATCCTCCGGCAGATGCGCCAGCCCGATCTCGTCCTCGCCTTCGGCCATGATCGCGGCGGTGCGCAGCACGTTGACCATCTGCCGCAGGTTGCCCGGCCACGGATGGCGCTGGAAGCGCGCCATCACCTCGCCCGACACGCGCAGCGGATGCGCGCCGCCGCCGTGCGCGGCCTCGCACGGCGCGAGCTGCTGCGCCAGGATGCGCGCCACCAGCACCGGCAGGTCGGTGCGCTCGCGCAGCGCCGGCAGCGTAACCGCCAGCGCGTTGATGCGGTAGTAGAGGTCTTCGCGGAAGGTGCCGGCGGCGATCATCGCGCGCAGGTCGCGGTGGGTGGCGCAGATAATGCGCAGGTCCACCGGGACCGCGCGCGCGGCACCCAGCGGCGTGACCGCGCGCTCCTGCAGCACGCGCATGAGCCGCACCTGCTGCGCCAGCGGCATGTCGCCGATCTCGTCGAGGAACAGCGTGCCGCCGTGCGCCTGCACCAGCTTGCCGGGGCTGCCGCGCCGGCGCGCGCCGGTGAAGGCGCCGTCCTCGTAGCCGAACAGTTCCGCCTCGATCAGCGATTCGGGAATCGACGCGCAGTTGACCGCCACGAACGGCGCCTCGCCGCGCGGCGAGGCGCGGTGGATGGCGCGCGCCAGCCATTCCTTGCCGGTGCCGGTGCGGCCGAGGATCAGGATCGGGATGTCGCGCCCGCGCACCTTCTCCACGCGCTGCAGCACGGCGGCCATGCGCGCGTCGCCGGTGTCCAGCGCGGCCAGCGGCGAGGCCTGGCGCGGCAGCGCGGCCGGCGGCGCCGCGCGGCGCGCGGGCAGCAGCGGCGCGGTGCGCGCGAATACGTGCACGCGGCTCGGCAGCGTGAGGGTGAGCAGTTGCCCGCTGTCCGCGCCGCCGCGCTGCAGCGCGGCGCCGAGCGGCATGCCGAACAGCGTGGCGAAGTCCTGCCGGTCCAGCATGCCCGGCGACAGCCCGAGCTGGAACAGCCCGCTGCGGTTGGCGGCGAGGAAGGTGCCGTCGGGCGCGAACGCGGCCATGCCTTCGAACAGCGTGCCGACGAACTCCGGCCTGGCATGGAAGCGCACCAGCGCGCCTTCGGTGAAATGCGTGGCGAACAGGTGGTTCTCGATCATCTGCGCCGACATCCGCACCAGCGCCATCGTGTGCTTGTGGAAGCCGCGGTGGTCGCCACTGACGTCGAGCGCGCCGAGGATCTCGCCGTGGGGCCCGGCGATGGGCGCGCACGAGCAGGTCAGCAGCCGGTTGGCGCGCAGGAAATGCTCGCCGGCGTGGACCACCGCGGGGCGGGCCTCGGCCAGCGCGGTGCCGATGGCGTTGGTGCCCTTGCTCGACTCCGCCCACGACACGCCCGGCGCCAGCGCCACGCGCCGGGCGCGCTCGGCGAACTCGCTGTCGCCGAGGCTGTGCAGGATCACGCCGCCGCTGTCGGTGAGCAGCACCATGCTGTCGGTGCCGGCGATCTGCGCATGAAGCGTTTCCATCACCGGCAGCGCGTGCTTGTACAGCATCTGGCTGGCGTCGACCAGTTCGTGCAGCGCGCGCTGCGGCAGCGGATGGAAGTCCCCCGCGTGGGCGGCTTCGAGGCCGAAGCCGAGCGAGCGCGCGTGCGCGCGGGCCAGCAGGGAGGCGCGCTCCTGGTCGTCGGATGGTGCCGCGGCGTGGCGGGCAAGCGGGCTGCTCATGGCGGCTGGTCTCCTGTTCTGGATCCCGGCCTGGCCGGGTCTGGCCGTCTCGATGCGCGCGACCGGCGCGCATGGCAGCCTTGCCGCGAAACCTTATCACAAGCGGCCGGGGCCGGGCCAGCGCGCCGGCGCCGGCCGCGGGCCGGGTGTAAAGTACGTGCTTTCCCCGCTACCGCCGCGCCCGTGGCGCGCGCGCTTTCGAGAGGCACATGATGAGCATCGTGATAGACCGCTTCGACCACATCGTCCTCAACGTGAAGGACGTCGAGGCCAGCGCCGCGTGGTACGAAAGCGTGCTCGGCATGACGCGCGAGGATTTCGACTCGCGCACCGGCAAGCGGGTCTCGCTGCGCTTCGGCCAGCAGAAGATCAACCTGCGCCCGCTCGGCACCGACACCGTGGCGTGGTTCACCGGCGCGCGTCCCACCTCCGGCAGCGACGACCTGTGCTTCATCACGCGCAATTCGCCCGAGAGCGTGATCGCGCACTGGCTGGCGCACCACGTGCCGGTGGAGGCCGGGCCGGTGCACCGCACCGGCGCGCTGGGGCCGATGACGTCGGTCTACTGCCGCGATCCGGACGGCAACCTGATCGAAGTCGCGTCCTACCCGGCGCACTGAGCCGGGCTAGCGCTTGCCGTCGAGCAGGTCGTTGAGCAGGTCGTCGAACGCGGCCTGCGCGTCTTCGAGCGCCTGCAGCGCGGCGTCGAAGGTGGTCAGCGCCATCTTGGAGGGATTGCCGGTGCCTTGTGGCGGGAACTGCCCTTGCAGCGCCGTGAAGGCCACCTGCACCTGCCGCGTGGCGCCGACCACGCGCTCCATCGCCTGCGCTTCCTCGGTGCGTTTCTGGCCGGCCTGGGCCGGGTCGTTCTGCTCGCTCATGGGACTGGCTCCGTGCGCGGCCGCACGGGCCGCCGTTGATGTGTGGCCGTATCGTACAAGAAGACGCGCGGGAACCGGGCGCGCAAGAACCTGGCCGGGCCCGGCCCGGTCGAAGCCGTGGCCGCGCGCAATGCCGCGGGCCTGCGCGCCGTCCCCCGGCGGCGCCGGATAATTTCGCGAACCGAGCATGTCGTCATCCCTTTCCCGCAAGACGCTCGCCGCCGCCCTGCTCACGGCGGGCGGCTTCACCTTCTACTGGACCTATCTCACGGTGAACCAGGGCCGGCTGCTGTTCGACGCGCGCCGCCGGCCGCCGCGCGCGCTGCCCGCCGGCGTCGCCGCCTATTCGCACGAGGTGCCCGGCGGCCTGCTGCGCGGCTATGTGTACGGCGCGCCACCGGCGCCGGACGGCGAGCGGACGCTGGCGCGGGAAATGGCGCGGGAAATGGCGCAGGAAACCGCACGCGAAGCCGCGCGCGAAACCGCGCGCGACCTGCTGTTCTACCTGCCCGGGCGCGGCGAGGACGTCCTCGTCACCATGCAATACCTGGCGTGGCTGCCGCCGGGGGTGGGCTTCGCCACGCTGGACTACCGCGGCGTGGGCCATTCGGACGGCGCGCCGTCCGAGGCCGCCGCCGTGGCCGACGCGAGCCAGTTCCTGCTGCACCTGCGCCGCGTCTTTCCCGGCACGCGCGTGCATGTGGTCGGGCGCAGCCTGGGCACCGGCGTGGCCATCCAGCTTGCGGACCTGCAGGATTTCGAAAGCCTGCAATTGATCACGCCCTACGATTCGCTGCTGGAGATCGTGCGCAAGCGCTTTCCGCTGGTGCCGCTGCGGCAATTGATGCGCCACCACTTCGATTCCATCTCCCATTGCAAGAAGGTGGTGCAGAGCACCAAGGTGCTGCTGGCCGAAAGCGACGACGTGGTGCCGCACGCCTGCTCGGAGCGCCTGATGGCCGCGTGGCCGATGCCGGTGGCGCAGGAAACGGTGCCGGGCACCGATCATTTCACCATCATCGAGCGGGCCGAGACCTGGCGGGCGCTGGCGGCATTCGCGCAGCAGGTGGGCCTGCCGGGCGAGCGCCCGGCGCCGCTGGCGGCCGACGACGACGAAACCCCGGACCTGCGCGGCATGCCGGCGTGGGCGCCAAGGTAGAATGCGCGCATGAAACGAGTCGTAGCAAAGGCAGCCATCGCCACTTTGGCGCTGGCCGCCGCCTCCACCCTGCTTGCCGGGTTCGCCGCCGTGGTGAGCCTGCGCCAGCTTCCCGACGTCGACGCCCTGCGCGACTACCGTCCCGACCTGCCGCTGCGCATCTTCACCAGCGACAACGTCCTGATCGGCGAATTCGGCACCGAGCACCGCGATTTCGTCCCGCTCGAGCGCATGCCGCGCCTGATGTCGGGCGCGCTGCTGGCGGCCGAGGACGACCAGTTCTACCAGCATGCCGGCGTGGACATCCCCGGCATCTTCCGCGCCGCGCTGGCCAACATCGGCGAAGGCTACGCGCAGGGCGCCTCCACCATCACCATGCAGGTGGCGCGCAACTTCTACCTCTCGCGCGAGAAGACGCTGTCGCGCAAGTGGTACGAGATCCTGCTGGCCTGGAAGATCGACCATTCGCTGCCCAAGGACCGCATCCTCGAGCTGTACATGAACCAGGTCTACCTGGGCGAGCATGCCTACGGCTTCGGCAGCGCCGCGCAGGCGTATTTCGGCAAGCCGCTGGACGCGCTCTCGCTGGCCGAGACGGCGATGCTCGCGGGCCTGCCCAAGGCGCCCTCGACCATGAACCCGGTGGCCAACTTCCAGCGCGCCAAGCTGCGCCAGCAGTACGTGCTCGGGCGCATGCAGGCGCTGGGCATGATCACGCACGAGCAATATCAGGCGGCCCGCCAGGAAACGCTGCAGGTGACGGGCGGGCGCAACGGCCGCTTCGACGGCCACGCCGAGTACGTGGCCGAGCTGGCGCGCCAGCTTGCCTACGAGCGCTTCGGCGACGAGGCCTACACGCGCGGGCTGAACGTCTACACCACGGTGTCGTCGGTGCGCCAGAGCCTGGCCTACGAGGCCGTGCACGCCGGCCTCGACCAGTACGGCCGGCGCCACGCCGGCGCGCAGCCGCCGCAGGCCGCGCTGGTCTCGCTCGACAGCAGGACCGGCGCCATCGAGGCCATGATCGGCGGCGCCGACTTCGGCACCAGCCGCTTCAACCACGCCACCCAGGCCGAGCGCCAGCCGGGCTCGACCTTCAAGCCGTTCATCTATTCGGCCGCGCTCGAGCGCGGCCTGTCGTCCAACACCATCATCAACGACGCGCCGCTCGATGCGTCGTCGCGCTGGCAGCCCGGCAACGACGACGGCAGGTTCCTCGGCGCGGTGAGCCTGCGCCAGGCGCTGGCCGAGTCGCGCAACCTGCCGGCCATCCGCACGCTGCAGGCCATCGGCATTCCCTACGCGGTGGACTACGCCGGCAAGTTCGGCTTCGCCGAGCAGCAGTTGCCGCGCTATCTGCCGATGGCGCTGGGCACCGGCACCACCACGCCGCTGCGGCTGGCCGCCGCCTACGGCGTGTTCGCCAGCGAGGGCTACCGCACCGAGCCCTACCTGATCGACCGCATCAGCGACGGCACCGGCAACGTGCTGTTCAGCGCGGCCAGCGAGCCGCAGCCGCGCCGCGTGATCCCCGCGCGCAACGCCTACGTCATGAACAACCTGCTGCGCAGCGTCGTGACCAGCGGCACCGGCGCCGGCCTGCAGCGCTACCTGCGCCGCGCCGACGTGGCGGGCAAGACCGGCACCACCAACGACTCGGTGGACGGCTGGTTCGCCGGCTACGCGGCCGGCGTCGTCACGGTGGCGTGGATGGGCTTCGACGACAACCGCACGCTGGGCCGCCACGAATTCGGCGCCACCACGGCGCTGCCGATCTGGGCCTCGTACATGGAGGGCCGCCTCGCCGGCCAGCCCGAGGAAGCGCTCGCCACGCCCGCCGACCTGGTGCGCAGCGGCGACGACTGGCTCTATCCGGAATACGCCGACGGCAGCCACGGCATCGCCTCGCTCGGCTTCCCGCCGCCCGCGTCGGCGCCGGACCCCGCCGCCGACGCGCAGCAGGACGGCATGGCCGCGCCCGGCGTGCCCGGAGCGCCCTTCGGCGCGCCCGCCGACCCGCTCAAGGCCGCCTCGCCGGCCACGCCGGCGGCGACCGCGCCGCGCGCGCCGCAGCCGAGCACCTGACCACCGCCCCGCCGCGCGCCCACGCCGCCGGCCACACCGACCCGCTCGCCCCTCTTCGATGCCGACAAGCCTGTCCCCCTACAACGGCCTGCTGATCTGGGCCGTGGCCGCCGCGGCCACGGTCGGCGTGATCACGCGGCCGTTCCGCCTGCCCGAGGCCTTCTGGGCCGTGGCCGGCGCGCTGCTGCTGTGCGTGACCGGCCTGCTGGCCGTGCCCGACGCGCTGGCCGCCGTGGCGCGCGGCTACGACGTCTACCTGTTCCTGGGCGGCATGATGCTGGCGGCCGAACTGGCGCGCAAGACCGGGCTGTTCGACCACGTGGCGGCGCTCGCGGTGCGCAGCGCGCGCGGCTCGGCGCGGCGCCTGTTCGTGCTGGTCTACGGCATCGGCACGCTGGTCACGGTGTTCATGTCGAACGACGCCACCGCGGTGGTGCTCACGCCCGCCGTGCTCGCGGCCACGCGCGCCGCGCGCGTCAGGCACCCGCTGCCCTACCTGTACAGCTGCGCCTTCATCGCCAATGCCGCGAGCTTCGTGCTGCCGGTCTCGAACCCCGCCAACCTGGTGGTATTCGGCGAACACATGCCCACGCTCGCGGGCTGGCTGGCGCGCTTCGCGCTGCCCTCGGTGCTGGCGATCGCCGCCACCTTCGCCGCCTTGTACTGGACCCAGCGCCACGCGCTCGCCGAGCGCATCGCCACCGAGGTGCCGGTGCCGCCGCTGTCGCCCGAGGCCCGGCTCACCGCGGCCGGCATCGTGGTCATGGGCGTGGTGCTGCTGGCCGCGTCGCTGCTCGGCGCCGATCTCGGCTGGCCGACCTGCCTGGCCGGCGTGGCCACGCTGGCGCTGGTGTGCGCGCGCCGGCCCGCCCTGTGCATGCCGGCGCTGCGCGAGATTTCCTGGGGCGTGCTGCCGCTGGTGGCGGGCCTGTTCGTGCTGGTGGCGGGGCTGGAGAAGACCGGCGTGATCGCGCAACTGGCGGCCACCATGCAGGCGCTGGCGCGGCACGCGCCCGCGGCCGGCACGTGGCTGCCGGGCGCGGTGGTGGCGCTGGCCGCCAACGTGGTCAACAACCTGCCGGCCGGGCTGATCGCCTCGTCCGCGCTGGCGGCGGGCCATGCCGGCACCGGCGTCGCCAGCGCGGTGCTGATCGGCATCGACCTTGGGCCCAACCTGTCCGTCACCGGCTCGCTGGCCACGCTGCTGTGGCTGACCGCGCTGCGGCGCGAGGGCCAGAACGTGGGTGCGGGGCAATTCCTGCGCCTGGGCGCGCTGGTGATGCCGGTGGCGCTGGTGCCCGCGCTGGCCTGCCTGCTGTGGTGACGGACGGTCAGGACCGCGGCGGGATCATTTCGTCAGGCAGATGATGATGGCGATGATCCCGAGGCCTGCCAGGGTGAGCAGAAGATAAGCAAGCATCGGCAGCAGGTGATGTGGGCGTGCCTTCAGTATGGAGAGGCCGCCACGGCACTGCCGTAGGGCGATGGCTGATTCGCGGCGGCGGGTGTCCTACAGGCCATCGCCCGCGCCCGCATCAAGGTCAGGGCTGGCCCAGCAGGTCCGCCAGCGCTTCCATCGCGAGCGGCTTGGCCAGGTGGAAATCGAAGCCGGCCGCCGCGCCGCGGGCGCGGTCGGCCTCCGAGGCATAGCCGCTCAGCGCGATCAGCCGCGTGCGCGCGAACGCCGGCAGCTCGCGCAGGCGCCGCGCGAGCGCGAAGCCGTCCATGCCGGGCAGGCCGATGTCGATCAGCGCGAGGTCGGGCGCCAGCCCGGGCGCGCAGCCGGCCGCGATGGCGAGCGCGTCCTCGCCGCTGACCGCCAGCCTGACCTCGTGGCCGTCGAGCTCGAGCAGCGTGCCCAGCGCGCTCAGGCCTTCGGCGTTGTCGTCGACCAGCAGGATGCGCAGCGGCGCCAGCGCGCCGCGCGCGGCGGGCACCCCGGCCGCGGCCGCGCACACCACCGGCAGCCGCGCCTGCACCTCGGTGCCGAGCCCCTTGCCTTCGCTGCGCACGGCGACCGTGCCGTGGTGCAGCTCGACCATGCGCTTGACGATCGCCAGCCCCACGCCGAGCCCGCCGCCGTGGGCGTCGCCCGCGAACTGGCTGAACATGTCAAGCACATTGGGCAGGTCGGCCGGCTCGATGCCGATGCCGTTGTCCTTGACGGTGATCACCAGCATGTCGAAGCAGCCGGCGGCCCCGGTCTGCGCGTCCTCCGTCTCTGCCGCCGCTGCCGCCTCTGCCGCTGCCGCTGCCTCCGCCGGCTCGACCCGCACCGACAGATCTATCGCGCCGCCGCGCGGCGTGTACCGGATCGCGTTGGACAAGAGGTTGGTCACGACCTGCGTGAGCCGCGCCGCGTCGGCATGGACCGTCACCGGCGCGTCGGGCAGGTCGGTCGTGAGCACGTTGCCGTGCCATTCGATGTCGGCCGCCACCGCGGCCAGCGCGTCGGCCACGATGTCCTGCATGCCGGCCCGGGTGCGCACGATCGGAATCTTGCCCTGCTTGATGCGCGAGGCGTCGAGCAGGTCGTCGGTGAGCCGCTTGAGCTGGCGCATCTGGCGCTCGGCGATGTCGAGCATGCCGGCCGCGGACTGCTGCTGCGCCGCGAGCCGGCGGCCGGCCTTGATCGCGCTGTCGATGGCGGCGATGGGATTGCGCAGCTCGTGCCCGAGCATGGCGAGGAACTCGTCCTTGCGCGTGTCCGACAGTTGCAGCGCCTCGCGCGCGGCCTTGGCCTGCGCCGCCTCGGCGATGGCGGCATCCTTGCTGCGCGACATGCTCAGCACCGCGCCGGCGAAGCTGGCGAGGCTGTCCAGCAGCCGGCCGTCTTCCTCGTCGAAACGGCGCCCCGGCGCGTGGGCCGCGACCCAGATGGTGCCCCACGGCTCGCCGTCGCCGGGAATCGGCACGACCAGCTCCTCGACCATCTCCGGCGCGAGCGCGGGCAGGCACGAAAAATACCGCTGCGGATAAGCGAACAGCTGCGCGCTGCCCAGCTCCAGCGTGATGCCGGAGGGGCTGTCGTCGCAGGGCACGGCATGGCCGGCCACGGCGGCGGCGAGGCCCGCGGTGGCGGTCCAGCGCAGCGCCGCGGTGCCATCGCCCTCGGTCTCGGGCAGGCTGATGCCGGCGCTGCCCGCGCCGCATAGTTGCAGCGCGGAATCGGCCAGCGATTGCAGCAGCGCAAGGTCGGAGGACACCAGCGCGCGCGCCAGGCGGCGCAGCGCCACGCACTCCGCCGCGTAGTCGGGCGAGCGGGCCGCGCGCCTGCCCAGCTCGCCGGTCGTCAAGGCGCCCGCGCGGCGCGCGCGCAGCAGCGAAGGGGATGGTGAGGTCATGCGGGTCGCTCCCCGGAACCGCGGCGGGTTCCCTGGCGGACGCGGGCGCGCCGGGTGCGCGCGAGGCGTCCTGCCTGCGGGCAATGGTAGCGGATTTGCACCGGCCCCGACCGCGCGCGGGCTGCGCAGGGCACGCGGCGGCACGCGCGCGGCCCCGCCCCGGTGGCGCGGCGGGACACCCCGCCACACGCGGGTGGCGAAAACGCGATACGCGAATCTACTTAAGAAGTTTCCCTAGGCACGATGAGAGTGGTCTGAATTTAAGATAGGGAGGACAGCCCGAAGTACAGGAGGGCATGATGCGCCCGCACAATGCAACGGAAAAGGATTGCCAGGACGTGCTGGATCTGCTGGCGGCCTGCGGCCTGCCGCTCGACGGCGTGGCGAGCCAGATCGGCAACTTTCTAGTGGTCCGCGACAACGCGGGCCTGCTTGGCTGCGCCGGCGTGGAGAATCACGGGCAGGTGGCGGTGCTGCGCTCGGTGGCCGTGGCCGGGCGCGCGCGCTCGGCCGGGCTCGGCGAACTGCTGGTGGCCGCGATGCTGGCCGAGGCGCGCACGCGCGGCGCGCAGTCGGTGGTGCTGCAGACCGCCACCGCGGCCGGCTATTTCGCGCGGCTGGGCTTCGAGCGGATCGAGCGCGCCTGCATGCCGCAGGAACTGCGCGACGCCATCTCGCTGCGCGAGGCCTGCCCGTCCTGCGCCACGGTGATGCAGGCCGCGCTCTAGCGCGGCGCGCGCCCGGCCCCGCGCCGCCCTCGTTTGCCGTGCGGCGCCGCCGCCCCGCCGCGCGCTGTTGCGCGCGGCGCACCCCGGCGCGCGGAACGGCGTAGGATATGGCCTTGCCGGCGCCGCGCGAGACCGCGCGGCGCCCGTCCTTCACCTTCGATCACCACCGCACGATATGGAATCCGACCACCAGGCATCTCCGCCGCAACGCGACGAGGCGGCAGACAGCGTGTCGTCCCGCATACGGTCGCGCCTGCAGGCGGCGCGCGAACGCTTCCACGCCAACGACAACATCGCGGCGTACATCGAGCCGGGCGAGCTCGACGCGCTGCAGGAGGAAGTGCAGTCGCGCATGGAAGACGTGCTGCGCAGCCTCGTGATCGACACCGAGAGCGACCACAACACGCGCGAGACCGCGCGCCGCGTGGCCAAGATGTACCTGAAGGAAATCTTCGCGGGGCGCTACGTCAGCCAGCCCAACGTCACCGAGTTCCCCAACGCCGAGCGCATCAACGAGCTGATGATCGTGGGCCCGCTGCGCGTGCGCAGCGCGTGCTCGCACCACCTGTGCCCGATTATCGGCAAGCTGTGGGTGGGCGTCATGCCCAACCAGCATTCGAACCTGATCGGGCTGTCGAAATACGCGCGCCTGGCCGAATGGATCATGTGCCGCCCGCAGATCCAGGAAGAGGCCGTGACCCAGTTGGCCGACCTGCTGCAGGAGAAGATGAGCCCGGACGGGCTGGCCATCGTCATGGAGGCCGAGCACTTCTGCATGCACTGGCGCGGCGTGCGCGACACCGACGCCAAGATGACCAACAGCGTGATGCGCGGCTCCTTCCTCAAGGACGACAGCCTGCGCCGCGAGTTCCTGACCCTGCTGGGCCGGCACCGGGACTAGCCCGGGCCGCGCGCGCCACCGACCCGACCACCGACACCACGGGAGACATCATGCTCGTACGCCTGCTCTATGCCAGCCGCGCATGCCAGCCGGCCTATCCCGCGCTGGTCGACGACATCGTCGCCACCAGCGTCGCCAACAACCCGAAGCACGGCATCACCGGCGTGCTGTGCTACGGCAACGGCATCTTCATGCAGGCGCTCGAAGGCGGACGCAACGAGGTCTCGCGCCTGTATCGGCTGATCGCGCGCGACGCGCGCCATGAGGACGTGGTACTGCTGCACTACGAGGAGATCCTCGAGCGCGAGTTCGCGGGCTGGGCGATGGGCCTGGTCAACACGGGCAAGGTCAACATGGCGACCATCCTGAAATACTCCGCGCACGGCGAGCTCGATCCCTACCGCACCAGCGGGCTGGCCTCGCAGGCCCTGCTCAAGGAGCTGATCGCGGGGGCGTCGATCGTGGCGCGCACCTCGGAGCGGCACCGCCTCTGAGCGCGCGGCCCGCGCCGGCGGGAGCGCAACGCAACGACATCGACCACATCAAACGACATCAACGACAGGAAGACTCTGTGAGCGCGAACTTCAATCCCGGCGCGGCAGCCGCACTGCTGGCCGACGCCTGCCAGCGCGGTGCGCAAATGCGCGACCTGCCCGCCGCGGCCAAGCCCGCCACGCTGGCCGAGGGCTATGACGTGCAGGACCGCTTCATCGCCGCCCTCGGCGATCCGGTGGCGGGCTGGAAGCTGGGCGTGGGCAGCGCCAGCGCCATGCGGCGCGCGGGGCTGTCGCGCCCGCTGGCGGGCCAGGTCGGCGCCTCGCGCTGCCTGGACGCGGGCGGCACCGTGACGGTTCCCGCGGGCGCCGTGGCCACCATCGAATTCGAGATCGCGGTACGGCTCGCGCGCGACGTGCCGCCGCAGGCGGAAGCGCTCGCGCCGGCCACGCTGGCGGCGCTCGTCGACAGCGCGCAGGTCGCCTTCGAGGTCGTGCTGTCGCGCTACGAGGACCGCGGCGCGGTCGGCATGCCGGCCTTTGCCGGCGACAACGTGGGCTTCCACGCGCTGGTGCTGGGCCCGCGCATCGACGCCGAGCGCATGGAGGACGTGCGCGCCAGCGCCAGCGTGACGCTCGACGGCGAGGTGCGCGCGCTGCCGCTGGCCGGCGACGACGCCATCTATCCGCTCGAAGCATTGCAGGCGCTGCTGGCGCATGCGGCCGAGCGCGGCATCACCTTGCGCCGCGGCGCCGTGATCACCACCGGCACCCTGACCCGGCCGTTCGACGTGCCGCCCGGCACGCACGAGATCCGCGCCGTCTACGCGGGCGGCGAGCTGCCGATGCGGCTGGCCTGCCTGCCCTGACCGCGGGCACCGGTTGCCGGCATCGAGCACCGATGCCGGCTGCCGCTATTGACAATTCCTTAAGATTTCACATATTCCGACTTTCGCCCGGCGCCCGGCCGCTCCCTGTTATCCACACTTTGTGTGGATAACACTGTCGACAAGCTCCGCAAACGGCGCTGGCAGGCGGACCCCATCGGACTGCCCACAAAACGGGCAACTGCCGCGCGGCGGGTTCGCCGGCGGCCCGCCTACTCTGGAACGGACACGCGCGTCAAGGAATGTGAAGGGCGCTCGCGCCATGCGATGCCGCGCCGGGCGCACGCGGGAAAACGGCGCCGAAGTGAGCGCGTGCCCGCGTGGCCGGCGCGCCGCCCCGGCCACGCGGGCGGGCACCGGCAAACCCGCGCGGCGGGCATCGGGCGGCGGGCAGCGGGAGGCAGACATCGGCGGCGGCCGGCTAGGCGGCGAGCTTCGCCGCCGCGTCGCGCAGCGCGGTGCGCAGGCCCTCTTCCACCACCGGGTGGTAGTACGGCATGGCCAGCATCTGCTCCACGGTGAGCGCCTGCTGGTAAGCCCAGGCCAGCAGGTGCGCGATGTTCTCGGCGCGCGGGCCGGTCCATTCGGCGCCGAGGAAGCGCCCGCTGCGCTTGTCGGCATAGACGTGCATCAGCCCGCGGTTCTTCAGCATCACGCGGCTGCGGCCCTGGTCCTCGAAGCTGACCTCGCCGGTGACGAAGCTGTCCGGCGCGAGGTCCGCGTGGCGCTGGCCCACCATCGCGATCTGCGGGTCGGAGAACACCACGCCGATCGGCGCGCGGCGCGCCAGGGGGCGCACCGCGGGATAGGCGGCGGCGTTCTCGCCGGCGGCCTTGCCTTCGTCGGCCGCTTCGTGCAGCAGCGGCAGCACGTCGTTGGCGTCGCCGGCGATGAACACCGGCGCCGTGCCACATTGCAGCGTGGCCGGGTCGAACACCGGCACGCCGCGCCAGTCGAGCTCGAGGCCGCTGTTCTCCAGCCCCAGGTTGCGCACGTTGGGCACGCGGCCGGTGGCGGCCAGCGCGTAGTCGAAGCGCTCCGTGACCGGGTTGCCGTCGAGGCCGGTGAAGCTGATCACCACCTCGTCGCCGTCGCGCCGCATCTCGCCCAGCGCCGCATCGGGATCGATGTAGAACTCCTGGCTGAAGCTGGCCACGGCGTTGGCCTTGATGGCCGGATCGGTAAGCGGGCCGACGCCGCCGCGCAGGCCGAACACGCGCACGTGCACGCCCAGGCGCGACAGGGCCTGGCCCAGCTCGAGGCCGATCACGCCGGGACCGAACACCGCCACGCGGCGCGGCAGGTCGTCCCACGCGAACACGTCGTCGTTGACCACCAGGCGGTCGCCGAACGCCTTGAGCGGCGGCGGCACCATCGGGCTGGAGCCGGTGGCGATCACCACGCGGCTGGCGCGCACCGTGGTGTGGCCGTCCACCGCCAGCACGGTGTTGTCGATGAAGCGGGCGTAGCCGCGGATCTTGTCCTCGGCGGGGATGCCGTCCACGCTGCGCACCACGAAGCCGACGAAGCGGTCGCGCTCGCGCTTGACGCGGTCCATCACCTCGCGGCCGTCGACGCGGATGGCGCCGTCCACGTGCACGCCGAACGGCGCGGTGTGGCGCAGCTCGTGCGCGGCCTCGGCCGCCGCGATCAGCAGCTTGGAGGGCATGCAGCCCACGCGGGCACAGGTGGTGCCGTAGGGGCCGCCTTCGATGATGACGGCGCGCTTGCCGGCGGCGCGCGCGGCGCGGTACGCGGCCAGGCCGGCGGTGCCGGCGCCGATCACGGCCACGTCGGTGTGGATGGTCTGCACGGTCTGCTCGCTCTGCGTGGTGGTCATGACGATGTCTTTCCTGGTGGAGTCTGCTTCAATCAGCGGACCCGATGGCGGCAGCCGGTGCCGCCATCGGGTCCGCCGACTGGGGGCGCGGCACTCGGCGTGCCGCGCCCTTGCGGCGGTGAAGCGTCAAACTGGAAACGTGGGGCGTGCGCGGACGCCCGGCGCGCTCAGCGCGCGAGGTAGGCCTCGAGCGCCTCGGCGCCGCCGACCAGGCTGCCGTTGATGAAGATCTGCGGCGCGGTCATGTTGCCGGACACGGCGCCCAGCACCTTGCCGCGGACCTTGTGCTCGAGCGGCACGTCGATGTACTCGTAGCCGTTGTCGGACAGCATCTGCTTGGCCTTGGCGCAGAACGAGCAGCCCACCTTGGAGAAGACCACGACCTGGTCGGGCTTCCTGGCGTCCGGGGCGATGTAGCCCAGCATGGTGTCGGCGTCCGAGACCTTGAACGGGTCGCCCGGCTCTTCCGGCTCGATGAACATCTTCTCGACCACGCCGTCCTTGACCAGCATCGAATAGCGCCAGCTGCGCTTGCCGAAGCCGAGGTCGGTCTTGTCGACCAGCATGCCCATGCCTTCGGTGAACTCGCCGTTGCCGTCGGGGATCATGACGATGTTTTCCGATTCCTGGTCCTTGGCCCATTCGTTCATCACGAAGGTGTCGTTGACCGAGACGCACAGGATCGCGTCCACGCCGTGCCTGGCGAAGACCGGGGCCAGCTCGTTGTAGCGCGGCAGGTGGGTCGACGAACAGGTCGGGGTGAACGCGCCGGGCAGCGAGAACAGGGCGATGGTCTTGCCCTCGAACAGGTCGGCGGTGGTCACCGTCTTCCATTCATTGTTTTCGCGGACGCGGAACGAGACGTTGGGGACGCGTTGACCTTCACGGGATTGCAGCATGGGTAGGGCTCCTGGGTGGCTTGGGGGTGGATGGCCGCGTGTTGCAGCGAAGACCCGATTCTGGGGGGACGGTCTTTATTTGTACAATTTATCGTCACAAATACAGCGATTGCAAATTACTATCGATACGCCATAGCACGGACCTATCGCGCCGAAAGCGGCGCGCGAACGGGCCGGTCCGGCGCGTCTTCGGCGCGGTCCGGCGGTCCGGCGGACCGGGGAGGCGGGGGAAGCGATGCGGGAGGGAAGGGAGGCACCCGGGCGGGCGCCCGGGCGAGGGGAAGCGAGGGGAAGCGAGGGGAGGCGAAGCGGGCGCTACATGTCCTTGAGCCACCGCGACTCGACAAAGCCGCGGTCGTTGTAGAGGCGCATCAGCGTGTCCTTGGGAACCGCCTTGAGGCGCGACTTGGCGATCTTCCCGCCGCCGCCCTCCTCCCACGCGGACTCCCAGACGGTCGCCAGCGTCAGCGCGCCGTCGACCATCCGGGCGATCGTCGCCTCGCCGAGTTCCGCCCACATGGCGTCGAGCTGGCCGCGCCCCTTGTTCCTGAGGTAGCAGTCCACCACCGTCTCGGGCGGCAGCGCGGCGATCGTGCGCCGCATGAGCTGGACCACGGCGTCGGCCGCGGCGTCGCCGCCGGTGAAGCGCTTCTTCACGCGCTTGCCCCTGGCCTGCCGCGCCATGCGCGCGACCAGGTCGGGCGCGTTCGCGTCCAGCATCGCGGTCTCGTAGACCGAATGGACCTTTTCCTCCTCCGGGTGGCCCGGATGCCCGTGGTGCAGCTCGGAGACGTGCAGCGGCTGGCAGCCGTCGCCGATGTAGTGGGCCAGCACGCCGGCGGCGCAGACGTAGCCCGCCACGTCGCCGTCGCCGGCGAAGCCGACCATCGCCTCGTAGAGCTGCCTGACGCGGAACGGCAGCGCCCCGCGGTGCTTGTCGGCCGGCGACGGCGCCAGGGCATCGTAGAAGCGGGTCCAGGCCTGCGCCGTGCGCGAGGTCTTGTCCGCCGCCCACAGCGCCAGCAGCGTCTGCCCGGCGAATTCGCCCTCGCCGGGCTGGTCCATGTCCGCGAAGTGGTTGGCCTCGTCCATCTTGCGCGTGTAGCGCCACACCAGGTCCGGCACGTCGGCCAGCGCGACGAAGGCGGTGCGGTCGCTCGCGCCGGGCAGGTTGCCGGCGCTGACGTCCTCGTCGCTCACCGAGATGCGCTGCGCGTTCGCGGCGAGCAGCGTGGCCAGCTCCGGCGCGCCGGCCATGAAGCAGGCCGCGTAGCCGATCTTGTAGTGGCCGACCTTGCCCCAGTACTGGCTGTGCCCGACGTTCCAGTCGCGCACGATCTCGACGTCGAGCTGGCGGCATACCGCGCTCAGCGTGCTGGCCAGCGCGAACTCCACCGGCTGCGCGCCAGCGCCGAAGAAGCCCTGCCCGCCCCACTGGATGCCGACCGGGCGGTACGCCCGCGTGCGCGCGTTCCCGCCCTGCCCGTCCTCCGCGCCAGGCCCCTCCTCCCCGGCCTTGCCGTCGCCGAGCGCCAGCGCGTCCGCGGCTTCGTCCCAGAACCACAGGCTGCCGGAATCGCCCGGGCGCGTGTCCACCGAGGCGGCGCCGGCCCGCGGCCCGATCAGCAGCTCGGCCACGTGGTCCGTGCCGCCGAGCGTGGCATAACGGAAGAACAGCCCCTGTATCTCGCCGCGCGCGCCGCCCTTGTCCGCGCCGGCCGCGCGGGCGAACACCGGGCAGCCGATGATGTCGAGGCCGAGCGTGTTGGCGTTGATGTCGAGCGGCGCCCCGATGCGCCCGACGCCGAGCACCTGGCAGGTCCACGACTGGATGTCGTCGATCAGCACCAGCCCGGCATCCAGCGTGACCAGCGTCTGCACGCCCGCGAAGCCGGGATAGAGGTCGGACAGCGGGTACTTGCCCGCCATGCGGCCCTCGGCGGTGCCGAGCTGGCGCTTGCCGCCGCGGTCGTAGGTGTAGAGGCGCTCGCCGGCATCGCCGGCCACGTGGCTGCTGGTCAGCGCGTAGGAGTACGCGCCGTCGGACACGATGCCGCCGATGGTGCCACGCAGGGTGGTGCCCTGCGCGTCGCGGAAGATCGGATAACCGCCGCCGACGAGACCGGTCGGAAAGGACAGGCCGGCGCCGGCGGACAGGTCGGCCTGCCGCCGCGAGGCCAGCACCACGCAGGTGGGCACCACGCGCCCGTCCGGCAGGTACAGCCGGGGCGGGACGATGGCCTCCGGATGCCGGCTGAGCGTGTCGAGCCCGACCCACGTATCCACGAACACCAGCACCGCGGGCCACGACCAGTCCCGGATGACGCTGTTCTCGAGCGTCCTGGGCGGGGCGCCCGCGCCCGGCGGGCGGTGGCTCAGCCGCGGATCGCTGGCGTTGTCGTCGTCCTTGCGGATGCGGTAGCGGCCCACCGCGGTGCCCACCACGTGCGGCAGGTTGGCGATGTGGACGTGATAGCGGTCCCGCGCTTCGAGCAGGTCCTGCACGGTCAGCGACTTGAATTCGGTGCGGCGCGCGAATCGGTCCACGGGCTCCCCTCCTGCGTGGCGTTTGTAGTGGGTCCGGTGCCGGGACGCGCGGGTCTTTCCACCCTTTCGCGCTTCCGTCCGCTCGTCTCTTCGTGCCCTGGCCGTTGGCCGCAGGCGGCCCGCGGGCACGCGCGCGGCGAAGGCCGTCCACCGGTTGCTGGGAATTATGTGCAATGGCCGGGAATTACCCAATAACCAATATTTACATCTGATATTCGAAATGCTTGTTGCATCTCCTATGTCAATTCCGTGACAGGTGAGTTTGATTTTTCATTCGAATTTCCGAATATCGGAATGCCGCAAAACATCGCCACGGCATACCGCCGAAAGCACCGCCCTCGGACCGCGTCGGATTCCTCCGTCACCGCGCAAAGCGCCACAACGCAAGCCATTTTCGCCAACGGCCCGCCGGAACGAGGCCGGCGCCGGAGCCGAGGCACGGGGAAAGCACCTGCCCTTCCCAGGCCGCGCGTCCTAGGCAATGGCGTACCCCAGCACCGGAAAGGGCCGACATCTATTTCGGATATTTCGCAACGCAACTGCCCAAGGCGGCCTTTACATTTGTCACAATTGCCGCCCCCGATCCAGCGGCCTCCTCCAGGCCCCGGCAGCTCACCCAGTTCCTGCCGGCCCCCCTGCCTTTGACGAGAAATGCCTTATGTGCCGCTGTTTTCCCCCATGCTCCGCCAATAGTCTGCCGCCTCGGGGAACGCATCTGCCGGCCACGTGGCAGCCGCGCCGCCTGGCCCGCTGCCTCGCGGCGTCGCTGCTGGCGCTGTGCCTGCCCGCGCAGGCGGATCCGGCCCCGGCCACCGCCATGCCGCCCGCCGCCCCCTTCAGCCTGCAGCTTCGCCTGGCGCCCTCGCCGGCCGCGGGCGGCGCGCAGTGGGCGGCGCCGCTGCCGGACAGCCCGGCGCTGGCCGCCTGGCGCCACGCCGGCGCCGGCCTGCGGGTCGGCGTGGCGGGCAACTACCTGCCGCCGTTCGACCTGGTCGACCTGGAAGGGGAATACCGCGGGATCTCGGCCGACTATCTCGCCGTGCTCGCCGCGCGCATGGGCGTGCCGCTGCGCGTCATGCGCTACCCGTCGCCGCAGGCCGCGCGGCGCGCGCTCGACCAGGGCGCGGTCGACCTCGTCACCACCGTGCTGGACGGCCAGCCCGGCGGCCTGCGCACCGCGCCCTACCGCGCGCACCGCCTGGTCGAGGTCATCTCGCGCCGCGACAGCCGCCACAACGAGGCGACGCGCGCCATCGGCTACCTGCGCGGCGAGGTCTCGCCCGCCGCGCTGGAGCAGGCCTACCCGGACGCGCCGCTGCGCGCGTTCGACAACCTGCTCGGCGCGCTCGACGAACTGGTGCGCAAGGCGGACTTCGTGATGGTCACCAGCGCCGCCGCGGCCAGCTACCTGATCGACCAGTACAGCTACGGCGAACTGACCGCGCGCAACTTCGCGCCGATCACCCCGGAAGGCGTGCGCTTCGCGGTCGCCGACCCCGCCCTGGGCAGCCTCGTCGAGCGCGCGCTGGCCGGCCTGCCGGCGGCGCTGCAGCGCCAGATCGACAATGCCTGGGTGCCCGGCTCGCTCGAATTCCACCTCGCCGACAAGCTCAACCTGTCTGCCGCGGAAAGCGCCTGGCTGGCGCGCCACCGCGACGTGCGCTACCTGGCTTCGCGCGATCTCGTGCCGTTCCAGTTCATCGGCGCCGGCCAGCAGCTCGAAGGGCTGACCGAGCAGGTGCTGCAACTGGTCGGGCAGCGCACCGGACTGCGTTTCGTGCCGTACTGGCCGGCCACCGCGGCGACGGCCAGCGCCGACCTCGACAGCGGCGCGCTGGACGTCGTGCCGATCCTGCCGATCAACCATCCGGACGCCGGCACCGGCAGCCTGCCGGTGAGCGCGCCGTACTACTCGGGCAACTGGGTGGTGGTCGCGCAGGCCGGCGACGACAGCATCCACAGCGTGGCCGACCTCGCCGGCAAGGTCGTCGCGGGGCCGCCGTTCAACGGCATCCAGGAACTGGTGGGCGCCAGCTACCCGGTCAGCCGGCGCGAGACCGGCACCTACGAGGAAGCGTTCCGCATGGTGGCCGCGGGCAAGGCGGACGCCACCATCGCCAGCGCCTTCATGGCCGACTACATGCTCAAGCGCGCCTACGCGGGCCGGCTGCGCATCGCCGCGGCGACGGGCGGCATGCCGCTCGAGGTCGGCCTCGGCGTGACCCGGCAGCACCCGGAGCTGCTGGCCATCCTCAACAAGGCCCTGCTCAGCATCTCGCGCGACGACCTCGGCGCCATGCGCGCGCAATGGACCCAGGCCGGCGTGCCGGTGCTGGCCTGGCGCCAGTTGCTGCCGTGGCTGATCGCCGGCGCGGCCGTGCCGCTGGTGGTGAGCGCGCTGTTCCTGGGCTGGGTGACGTCGCTGCGGCGCCAGGTCACGCAGCGCAGCGCGGCCGAGCACGCCCTGCTGGACCAGCTCGCGTTCCAGGCCACGGTGCTGGACGGCATCCCGCAGCCGATCTTCCTGCGCGACAGCGCGCTGCGCATGATCACCTGCAACCGCGCCTACGAGGCGGCGCTCGGCACCTCGCGCGAAGTGCTGCGCGGCACCGCGCCGTCCTATGCGCGCGCCGTGATCAAGCCCGATATCGGCTCGCAGGAGCAGATGGACATCTACCGGCGCGTGCTGGACACCGGCCAGCCCTTCGCCGCGGACCGCCGCCTGATGGTCGACGGCGTGGCGCGCAGCGTCACCAGCTGGGTGACGCAGCTGCGCCGCGCCGACGGCGGCACCGCCGGCATCGTGGGCGGCTGGATCGACGTGACCGAGCGCGAGCAGATGCTGGCCGAGCTGGCCGGCGCCAAGGACCGCGCGGAGGCCGCGAACCGCGCCAAGTCCACCTTCCTGGCCTCGATCAGCCATGAGATCCGCACGCCGATGAACGCCATCCTCGGCATGCTGGAACTGATGCTCACGCGCCGCCGCGGCGAGCACGACCGCGAGCAGCTCGGCACCGCGCACAGCGCCGCGACCTCGCTGCTGTCGCTGCTCGACGACATCCTCGACCTGTCCAAGATGGAAGCCGGGCAATTCACGCTGCAGCCGCGCGCGGCGAGCCTGCGCGACGGCCTGCAGGAGGTGGCGCGCATGTTCCGCCCGGTGGCGTCGCAGAAAGGGCTGGCGCTGACGCTGGACGCGGACGCGGCGGTCGCGCCCGCGCACATGGTGGACATGCTGCGCATCCGCCAGGTCATCGGCAATTTCGTCTCCAACGCGATCCGCTTCACCGAGCGCGGCGGCGTGCGCATCCGCCTGCATGGCGAGGCCGTGCGCGAAGCGCGGCAGGCGCTGGAGATCGTCATCGAGGACAGCGGCATCGGCATCCCGGCCGAGGCCATCGGCAAGCTGTTCCGCCCGTTCGCCCAGGTGGAGTCCGCCGGCCGCCCCAACATCGGCGGCACCGGGCTGGGCCTGTCGATCTCGCACAACCTGGTGCGCAAGATGGGCGGGCAGGTCACGCTGGAGAGCGAGCCCGGCCAGGGCACGCGGATCCGGGTGCGGCTGGAGCTGCCGGTGTGCGCCGCGGCACCGGCGCTGGCGGCCCCGCCCGGGCCGCGCGGCGGCTTCGCGCCGTTCCCGCCGGGCCGGCGCGTCCTGGTGGTGGACGACCACGCGCCCAACCGCCTGCTGCTGGTGCGCCAGCTGCAGCGGCTCGGCATTGCCTCGTGCACGGCGGAAGACGGCGCGCTGGGCCTGCAGGCGATCCTGCGGGAGTCGCCGGACCTGGTGATCTGCGACTGCATGATGCCGGTGATGGACGGCTTCGGCCTGGCCAGCGCGGTGCGCGCGCGGCACGACGCCGCCAGCCGGGTCCCGATCATCGGCTGCACCGCCAGCGGCCAGGCCGAGGACCACCGGCGCGCGCTGGCCGCCGGCATGAACGCGGTGATCGTCAAGCCGGTCGGGCTGGCGGTGCTGGAGCGCACGCTGCGCGGTTATCTCGGCGCCGGCGCGCAGGCGGTGGAAGTGGCGGAGGTGGCGGCGGGCAAGACCGCGGCGGAGATGGCCGAGGAACGGCCCGAAGACTGACTAGAGGCCGGCGCCGCCGCGCCGCGGCGCGGTCATGGCGTCACTGCCCCGGCGAGAGCCGGCAGCGCCGCGCGAAGTCGACCAGGTCCACCAGCGAGTTGACCTGCAGCTTGCCCATGATGCGGGTCTTGTGGCTGCTCACCGTCTTGTTGCTGATGAACAGCAGCTCGCCGATGGCCTTGTTGGACAGGCCGCGCACGAGCATCTGCAGGATCACGATCTCCTTGTCCGACAGCAGCATGAGCCGCTCCTCGTCGGCGCGCTGCGACACCGGCGGCAGGTCGCGCTCGTGGCGCATCTCGGGGAACACGGTGTAGCCGGCCATCACCGCCTCGACGCAGCGCACGATCTCCTTCATGTCCTGCATCTTGCTCACGAAGCCCTGCGCGCCGGCCTGCCGCGCGCGCGGCGCGAAGGTGGCCTGGTCCTGGCCGGAGATCACGAGGATGCGGATCGGCGGGTGCAGCAGCTTGAGCCGGGGAATCACGTCGAGGCCGCTGATGCGCGGGATGTCCAGGTCCAGGATGGCGAGGTCGGGCTCGAACTGCCGCACGGCCTCGATGGCCGCCTGGCCATTGTCCGCTTCCAGGATGTTGCTGACCCCCAGCACTTGCGACAACTGTGTCTTGATCACCAGGCGCAATGCCGGATGATCGTCGACGATCAGGATCGTTGCCACGCGCGTTCTCCCCAAGATTCCCAAAGACAGCTCATTCTCCGACTGCTCACGCTCCGCCCGCCTCCGGCGCCTTACCGTGATTTTGCGGGTGAAGCGCGGATTATGTTATGAAATTACGCCACGGGCGCCGGGAATTGTCTGCACAAAATGTCGGAAATTTCCCAAAAGAGTTGCGGCACTGCGGAATATGCACTTCCCCGACGGCGCCCGGGCGGGGGCCGGAAGGTGGCCAAGAGGTGGCCCGAAGGTGGCCGACGGCGCCCCGGCGGGCCGTCCGGCGCATGGCCGCCGCGCCCGCGGCCGCGATGCGGAAGTTTCAGCGGGGGTTGGCGGAAAAAACGCGGCGCGCCATGCGAAACGGCCCCGCGGCATGCCATGCGCGGCCGGCGCGCCCGCCGCGAAAGCCGCGAGCTACGGCGATTTGCCGAAATTTCGCAAACCGCCGCCGCGCCGTCGGGGATAAAGTCTGAAGCCGATGTCCTTGCCGGCGCCCCGCGCCGCCGTGCCCACCACGATCCCCGCGTGCCCGCGCACCGTCTTCCCGGATATGAGCCCATGCAGGCCGATGCTATGTCCTCCAAAACCCTAATCGTCATCGCCGACGACCATCCCGTCATGCTGCTGGGCCTGCGCGGCCTGCTGGCACAGTTCGACAGCGTGGAGATCGCCGGCGTCGCCCGCAACTCCACCGAGCTGCTCACGGTGCTGAGCCGGCGTCCGTGCGACATCCTGCTGACCGATTTCGTCATGCCGGGGGGTGCCCACGGCGACGGCATGCACATGCTCGAACTCGTGCGCAGCCACTATCCCGAGCTCTGGATCCTGGTCGTGACGATGATGGACAACCCCGGCCAGATCGGCAAGCTGGCGCGGTTCGAGCGGCTGTCGGTGGTGAGCAAGCTCGACGATGCGTCGCACATCGCGACCGCGCTGGGGCAGATGCTGGTCGGGCGCCGCTACCTGTCGCCGACCATCCAGGCGCTGCAGGACAGCGCCGGCATGCAGGTGGATCCGCGCGTGCGCTTCGGCGCGCTCAGCCCGCGCGAGATCAGCGTCATCCGCCTGTACCTGACCGGCATGTCGGTCAGCCAGATCGCGGCCAACCTCGGCCGCAGCATCAAGACCATCAGCACGCAGAAGATGTCGGCCATGCGCAAGCTGGGCCTGCGCGGCGACATGGACCTGTTCAGCTACGCCACCTCCACCGGCCTGCTCGGCCAGACGCGGCCGCACGCCGGCGGCAAGCCCGCGGATGCCGCGGGCGAGGGCAGCCTGCCTTAACCCGCGGCGGCGGCCTCAGGCCTGCCCGCGCGGGTGGCGCTGCGCGGCGCCGGCATCGGTATCGACCCCGGCGCGCCACGGCTGGCCGGGGCCGACGTGGTCGCCGGGGGCCGCGGGCGCGGCCTGCATCTCGAAACCGGGATCGGGCAGGGGCACGGTGATCGTCGCCATCAGGGACAACGGGCACCACCAGAGCGCTTTCAACAGATTCATTTGTCCCCTCCTTGCCCGCATCGGGGCCGAAGACCACGGCCGGTGACGACTGACCGGCTATCCGGCTTTATTCGATGCATTTCACCATGAATGCCGTGGACTGTTCCACCGCATAACGGCTGCCGGAAGGCCTCAATTGAGGGTTGTCACAAACATTTCATCGTGCTACGCGCGGAACGTGCCGTCCCGCGCACGTGCGGGCATGGACGCGGCCGCCGGAGCGCGGCGCGAGGCGGTCCGCGCGAACCCCGGCACACAGTGGGTTCGAGGGTTCAAGGGTTCGCGCGCGGCGCCGGCGAGGCGGCGCTCAGCAGATCCGCCAGCCGGGCGTGCCGGGGTCTTCGAGCGGCGTGGCGCGCAGGTAGCTGGTGGTCTCGCCGCAGCGCTCGCGGTTGCTGCGGCGCAGCTGCAGGCCGTTGAGCACCCCGCCGATCACGTTGGCGCGCGCGCGCTCGAGCTGCTTGAGGGCCTCGCTCACCTTCTCCTGCGGCGTGCAGTCGGCGCGCACGAACAGCAGCGTGGAGCCGGCCAGGCGCCCCACCAGCGCCGCGTCCGCCACCGCCAGGATCGGCGGCGTATCCACCAGGATCAGGTCGAAGCCGGCGTCGCAGGTCAGCAGCAGCTCGCGCAGCGCCGGCAGCATCAGCAGCTCGGACGGGTTCACCGGCCGCGTGCCGGCGGCGAGCAGCCACAGGCCGGGCACCGCGGTGGGCCGGATCGCATCGTGCAGGGCCAGCGTGCCGCACAGCAGGTCGGCCAGCCCCGGCATGCCCTCCAGCCCGAACTGGCCGGCCACGCGGGCGCGGCGCAGGTCGCCGTCGACCAGCAGCACGCGCATGCCGGCCTCGGCTGCCAGCACCGCTAGGTTGACCGCGCCGAAGGTCTTGCCGGCGCCCGCCGAGGCGCTGGTGACGGCGACGATGTGGTTGGCCGCGCCCTCCATCGCGAAATGCAGCGCCGCGCGCAGCGTGCGCAGCCCTTCCACGGCCGGCGCGTGCGGGTATTGCCGCGCCAGCAGGTAGCGGTCGTGCAGCGCGGGCGGCGGCTCGCCGGCCGCCTCCGGCTGCATCGTGGCCGGCGAGACCGCGCCGCGCAGCGCCGCGCGCGCGCCGTCCACGCCCGACGGCAGGCACATGGCCTGGGCCCGCTCGCCGGCCAGCAGCGTGGGCGCGATCAGCGAGCGCGGCGACGCCTGGCTGCGGCGCTCGAGCTCGGCCTGCTCGGGACTGAACACCACCTCGCCCACCATCGGCAGCGCCAGCGTGCTCTCGATCTCCGGCGCGCTGTCCATGCCCTGGCGCGCGCGCCCCTTGTAGACCGCCAGCGCGGCGCTGGCCAGCAGGCCCAGCAAGGCCGCCAGCGCGGTCAGCAGGCCCCGCTGCGGGCCGACCGGCAGCGCCGGGGCCACGGCGAAGTCCACCAGCCGCACGTCGCTGGTGCGGTCGGACTGCGCCAGCGCCAGCGCCTGCGCCTGGCGGCGCAGGGCCATGTAGGTGTCCTCGGCCACCTTCACGTCGCGCGTCAGCGAGGCCGATTCGCGCTCGGCCTCGGTCAGGCCCTTGCGCTGCGTCTCCAGGTTGCGGCGGTCGCTGGCGAGCTGCTGGAGCTGGTCGTCGACGGCCTGCACTTCCTGGCTTTCGGTGGTGTACTTGCGCAGCAGGCGCGCGCGCTCGATGCGCAGCGCGGAGATCTGCTTCTGGTAGTCGATGCTGCCGCTCAGGTACGACTTCGATTCCTCGGTGGGCTGCATCGAGCCGGCGCGGGCGCGGTAGCGCGCGAGCGCGGCCTCGGCCTGCTCGAGCTGCGCCTTCACGCGCGGCAGCTCGCCGGTGATGAAGTCGAGCTGCTGGTCGGCCTGCTCGCGCCGCTGGCCAACCTCGGTGTCGGAGATCGAGTGCGCCACCGCGTTGACCACGGCGGCGGCGCGCGCGGGGTCGCCGTCGCGCCAGGCGATGCGCACCGCCTGCGGCGCGGCGCCGGCCGTGCCCGCGACCGCGCCGGCCGTGCCCGGCTGCGCTTCCACCATGAGCCCGCGCACCAGCAGGTCGTAGGCCGTGACCGGGTCGCGCCGCGTCAGCGTGAAGCGCGTGCCCGCGCGCGCGTCCAGCCGCGCCAGCTTCATCGACACGCCTTCGCCGCGCACCACGTCGCCGGCCTTGCCGGCGAGCAGCGTGGCGCCGTCGGCGCGCTCCAGGCGGAACTCGCCGTCGCCGAGCGCCACCAGCGTGAGCGGCTGGTTGAGCAGGGCCTCGGGCACGTTCAGCGCCAGCACGTCGATGCGCTCGCCGCCCCAGGCGTAACCGGACAGCGAGTCCAGGCCCGCCGGCGGCGCCAGCGGCGCGCCGTCGGCGGCGCCGGCGAAGCGCGCCCACAGCGGCCCGATGAGCGGCACCACGCGCGGCGCCGCGACGATGTCGAGCCGGGACTCGCGCACCACCGGCGTGAGCACCGCGCGGCTGGTCAGCGCGTCCGGGCGCAGCTCGCCGGCGGGCGGCGCGGCGGACTGGCCGCCCGGGCCGCTTCCCTTGCCCGCCTCGGGCCGCGCCTCGGGCCGCACCAGCACGTCGGCCTGGTAGACCGCGGGCAGCGACCACGCATAGATCGCGCCGCACAGCGCCGCGCCGGCGGTGGCGCCGGCGATCATCCCGGCATGGTCGTGCCATGCGCGGGCCATGCCGCGGCGCACGGCCGCGGCCGGCGCCCGGAATGCCGGCGCGGGGCCGGCTTGGGTGAAGGTATTCACAGGCAGCTCCCTGAATGGGCTGAATGCGACGGATGCGCGCCGGCGGAGCCGGGCCGTGCCCGGCCGCCGCCGTCGAGCAGGCACAGCTCGGCGGGCCGCCCGGACAGCAGGCGCCCGTACTCGCGCGTGACCAGGCCATAGCATTCGCAGGCGTGCAGCTCCAGCCGGCGCCGGTCGATCAGCGTGATGTGGCCCCGGCTGTAATGGATCAGGCCCAGGTCGGCGAGCTTGCCGGCGGCCTCCGTCACCCCTTCGCGGCGCACGCCCAGGCGCGCGGCGATCACCTGCTGGGTGATGGCGATCTCGTTGGAGCACAGGCGGTCGGCGGTCAGCAGCAGCCAGCGGCACACCTGCTGGCTCAGCGAGTGGTAGCGGTTGCACACCGCGGTCTGCGCGATCTGCGTCATCAGCGCCTGCACGTACAGCAGCGCCGCGCGCAGCGTGGCCGGCGAGCGCAGCAGCTCCTGCCGCAGCCGCACCGAACTCAGGCGGAAGCCGTAGCCGGGGGTCTGCACCTCGAAGCGGAACGGCATGGCCTGCCCGCCCGTGACCACCGGGATGCCGACCATGCCCTCGCTGCCCACGGTGGCGATCTCGATGGCGGTGCCGTCCTCGAGGAAGGACAGCATCGACACCACCGCGGTGGTCGGGAAGTAGACGTGATTGGTGTGCTGGCCGGTATCGCAGAGCAGCTGCCCCGGGCGCATGCGCACCAGCTCGACGTAGTCGGAGAGCGCGCCCCAGTCTTCGCGCGGCAGGCCGCGCAGCAGCAAGTTCACGTCCGGAGACAGTCGCTGGCCGTACATAGTCGTTCCCTCCGCCAATCCTGGCCGCTCTCCTGGCCGCTCTCGTGGCCGCCCGCGCGCGGCGCCGGCCGGCGGCACGCCACGCATGCCGCAAGATCTGCGCCAATGCCGGCCCGCCGCGGCTGCGTTCGTGATTGCTGGCAACACCGTCACGCCTGTCACCTCCCGCTGCGTCAAGTGACGCCCGGCTACTCCTTCGGCATCGGCATCAGCCCGGGCCCGGCCGGCGCGATGGCCGCCGCCGCGAGCGCCAGGCTCTCCTCCGGCACGGCCGCGGGTGCCTTGCGCGGCGCCTCCGCGTCGCTCTTGTACGTCGCGCCCGGCATGGCGACCTCGCGCGCGATATGCTCGCCCAGCCGCAGCGACAGCGCGGCGATGGTGATGGTGGGGAAGTTCGCGCCCACGGTCGGGAACACCGAACTGCCCGCCACGTAGAGGTTGGCCAGGCCGTGCACGCGGCAGTTGCGGTCCACCACGCCCGATCTTGGCGAATCGTGCATGCGCGTGGTGCCCATGTGGTGCCACGTCCCTTCGAGCGAGGCCGGCCACGGCTGCCCCTCGGTGGGCGGATCGAGCGTGACCTGCGCCACGCCGCTGCGCTGCAGCTCGTCGGCCAGCAGCGCGAAGGTGCGGTCGAAGGTGCGCTGCACCAGGCTGCCCACGCGCCAGTGCACGCGCACACGCGGCAGGCCGAGCCGGTCGCGCTGGTCGCACAGCGTCACGCGGCTGTGCGGATCGGGCTCCGCTTCCACGATAGCCTGCATCTTGACGCCGGTGATCAGCGAGCGCGGCTGCAGCAGCCGCGTCAGCCCGAAGCCCACGGTGTCGATCGGGTGCGCGGCCATCGTCAGCAGGTCGCGGCTGACCTTGCGCCCGGGCTGCTCCTTCTTCAGCAGCGCCTGCTTGGCGCGGATCAGCGCCTCCGCGCCGCGGCTGCCCTCGCCGTAGAACAGCGAGAAAAACCACACGCGCGAATTGAGCAGCCCCTCGCGCTCCAGCACCGCCGGCTTGAGCGCGAACTGCGAGGACACGTGCGTGCCGTGGGCTTTGACCGCCGCGTTCTGGTAGTGGTACTTGATGTCGTACAGCTTGTTGCGCTCCCACGCCCTGCTGAAGCGCACGCTGCCGGACATCAGGCGCGGATGGTCCATGAAATAGCGCCCCACGAGGTCGGCGCCGTTGCCCAGCCCGGCCGGCTGCACGCCGTTCGAGGCCAGCAGCAGGCGCGCGTTCTCGATGCCGCCGGTGGCCAGCACGAACAGCCGCGCCGCCACCTTGAGGCGCCGCCCGCTGAGCGTGGCCACCGACACCCGCGTGACCGACGAGGCATCCGCATTGGCGTCGATGTTGACCACGTTGGCGTACAGGTAGACCTTGACGCGCTGCGACTTCTCCAGTTGCGGGCGGTACAGCTTGCCGAAGCGCGCCGGCGGGCTGAACTGCGAGATGGTGTCGCGGATGTGCCCGCCGGTGAGCGGCAGGCGCCGCACGTCGTGGCGCCGGATGGAGGCTTCCCAGTAGGCCGGGTCGAAATTGTTGGGCCCGAGCTTGAGCAGCGCGTGGGTGCGCTCGTAGAACGGCGTGAGCTCGTCGAGCCCGAACGGCCAGCCGCTGTGCGCGACCCAGCTGCGCCGCTCCAGGTCCCACGGGTCCAGCGGCCGGCACCAGCCGCCCCAGCAGTTGCTGCTGCCGCCGAGATAGCGGCTGCGGCAGCCGTCGGCGAAGGCGTAGGGCAGGCCGGTGTTCTCGCCGCGGTAGAGGTCGCGGGTGTCGTCGTCGGCGCTGTAGCCGCCGCTTTCCAGCAGGCAGGCATCGATGCCCAGGCGGTCCATCTCCAGCGCCAGCGTGATGCCGGCCACGCCGGCACCGATGATGCAGACGGTGCTGTGCACGACGGTGTCGTCCTGCAGTTTTCTTGTGTCGATGAACATGGCCTGCTCCCCGCTCGCCGGACGCGCGGCCCGGCGGCAACCCCTTCGCTGTCGATCCATCTTCCTACGGCGTGCTCGCCGGCGTTCGCCAACATTGCGCCAACGGCGGCCAAGCGCGCCCGCCCTCGCCTCCCTTCGCCTGTTCTTCCGCGCCGGCGTCAGCCGTCGCCGGCGCGCCAGCCCGGCACCGGCACCGCGCGCGCGGCCTCCTGCGCCGGCTTGCGGCCATGCTCGTGCGCGGGCGGCTCGGCCTGCAGCACGCGCAGCAGGTCGCCGGCCATGCCCTCGACCGAGAAGCGCCGCGCGAAGCTGGCCTGCGCGCACGCGCGCATGGCGCCGCGCTCGCGCTCGCCCAGGGCGAACCAGCAGCGCAGCAGCGCTTCGGTGCCCTGCGCCGTGTCCGGCGCGGCCAGGCCGGCGCCGTCGCCCTCGACCTCGCGCCAGATGTTCACCTTGTCGGAGATCAGCACCGGCACGCCGCACGCCATCGCCTCGGCCACCGCGATGCCGAAGTTCTCCTGGTGCGAAGGCAGCACGAACACGTCGCTGGCGCGGAACGCGCCCCATTTCATCGGGCCGTCGAGCATGCCGGGCCAGCTCACGCGCGCGCCGATGCCGGCGGCCGCCGCCTGCGCGCGCAGCCGCTCGCCCCAGCCCGCGCCGTCGGGGCCGGCCATCACCAGGTGCGCGTCGGGATAGCGCGCGGCGGCGCGGCCGAACGCCTCGATCAGCAGGTCGCAGCCTTTTTTCTCGTGGATGCGGCCGAGGAACAGCACGATGCGCTTGCCGCGCAGCTCGGGATGCGCGGCCAGGAAGCGCTCGCGCGGCGGCACGCCGGGCGCGTCTTCCGGCGGCGGCGCCTGCGTGCCGAAGCTGACCACGCGCGCGCGCGCCCGGTACAGCCAGAACGACCGGGCGGCCAGGCGGCGCTCTTCCTCGGCGGTAAACAGCACCGCCCGCGCGTCGCGCAGCACGCGGTATTCCGCCCACGGCCAGTACAGCCATTTCTTCAGGTGCTTGAACGGATAGGCGCGCTTGAACCACGGGTCGAGCATGCCGTGCGGGTAGACGTAGTAGGGCACGTCCAGCTTGCGCAGCGCGCGCCAGGTCCCGAAGCCGTGGTATTGCCACAGGCCGTTGACGATCACCGCGTCGAACGCGCGCGCGTGCGCGCGCAGCCACGGCACCAGCCGCGGCGAGTAGTGATAGAAGCCGCGCGCCGGCCCGAGCGCGTGCAGCGGCAGCGTGAAGCCGGCCACACCGGGCGCGTCCGGCGCGTCGAGCGACAGCACCTCGACCTTGTGGCCCAGCGCCAGCAGCTGGGCGCTGCCCTGGCGCACGCTTTCCACCGGACCGCCGCCGCGCGGATCGACCGACGCCAGTACATGGAGGATCTTCATGTGGACGCCCCGCTCGGTTGATGGCGCAGGCGCGGCACCTGCGCGGCCGGGTCCGCCGCGGCTGCCGCGACCACCGCCGGCGCCGGCAGCGGCAGCGGATGCGGGTAGGCGCCGCAGGGCAGCGGCGGCCACGCCGGCGCGACCGGCCCGGCAGCCTCGGCAGCCGGCGCCTGCTGCGCCGGCGCTTCCTGCCTGCCGCGGGCCTCGGCGCGCAGCAGGCGCGCATGCGTGGCCACCAGCAGGCCCAGCGCCACGCCGTACAGCAGGCCCGAGAAGCGCGGCCCGAGCGGATTGCCGCCGATCGAGGCGGCCGGCAGCGAGGCCAGCACCAGCAGCGCGCGTCCGAGCACGGCCAGGTACGGCGCGTCCGGCGCCACGCGGCGCCAGTGGCGGTAGGCCACGCTGCCGCGGTACAGCGCGTACAGCACGATCGCCGGCAGGGCGATGCCGAACAGCAGGCCGCCGGCGAACAACTGGTAGACCCAGAAGTTGTGCCCGGCCGTCCATTCGTTGATGGCGTAGAACTCCTTCTCGGTCATCTGCCCGGTGAGCGCCGGCAGGTAGGCCGGCGAATAGCGGTAGTAGTGCCCGTAGCCCTTGCCGACCAGCAGCGAGGTCTTGTTCTGCGTGACCTGGTCGTACTGGTCCTTGAGCTCGGCCAGGCGGGTGGCGGTGGTCGGGTCGATGCCGGACTCGGTCGCCTTGGCCGCGGCGAGGCGCTGCGTCCAGTGCGCGGCGACGCTCGGGAACAGCGCCGAGCCGATCAGCGCGGTGCCGCCCGCGAGCGTGGCCGTAATGACCGTGGCGCGCAGCGCAGCGCGCATCAGGTGCCGGATCGACGGCGCGCTGAGCCAGGTCGCGAACAGGAACAGCAGGGCCGTGCCGACCAGCAGGCTGCGCGTCACGCTCAGCATCTCGATCACCACGCTGACGATGAACAGCAGCAGGTTCATCTTCGTCACCCGCCGCGCGATGACGAACTCATGCAGCAGCACGCCCTGCAGCACCAGGAAGGCCGGCGAGACGATGCGAAAGCGCACGTTCTCCAGCCCGCCGCCGACCGCCATGCCATAGGCGAAGGTAAACAGCAGCGACACCGCCACCGCGTTGAACATGACGCCCTCGATGTACGCCAGCCGGTCCTCCGGCCACGGATGGCGCGCCGCCAGGTAGCCGAGCAGCAGCAGCAGGAACGGCAGCAGCACGCGCAGGTAGTTGCCGAGGTCGTTGCCCTGCACGAGCTGGGCCACCAGGCTGCCCGGCACCGTCAGCAGCAGCGCCGCCATCGCCAGCCGGCTCAGTTGCGTGCGCCCGGTGAAGCGCGGCGCGATCAGCGCCAGCGCCGCGGCCGCGCCGACGGCGGGCACCGTCAGCAGGATCTGCAGGATCCGCGTGCCGTTCTCGTCCACGCTCTTGAAGTCGAGCGCGAGCGGATACAGCATCAGCCAGATCCACAGCGGTGCGAAGCGGTTGCGCATGGCGGCAGCCCTCCGTCAGCCGCGGCGGGCCCGCGCGGCGCGCGCGCGCCGCGGCGCCGGCCGGCCCGCGCATGGCGCGGCCATGCCGCTGCCCGCGGGCAGCGCTGCCTGTTGTGTAGCGGACATCTTGCTTTTCCCCCAACTGTTCTTGTACCCGTCCAGCCCGGCTTGCCTGTTCCTCCGCTCTCCCCTTGTCCTTTGCCTGTTCCCTACGTGTGTTGCGGCGCTACTCCGTCTTGCCCGGCCGCAGCGCGTGCGCCGCCAGGTCTTCCGCGCCGCGCGGGTCCGCCGCCTGCGGCTGCTCCGGGCCCTCGCCGCACAGCGCGCGCAGCCGCGCGTCGAGGCGCGCGAGCACGGCGCCGGAGGACAGCGTGGCCTCGGCATAGGCGCGCGCCGCCGCGCCCAGCCCGGCGCGGCGCGCGGCGTCCGCGGCCAGCGTCTTGATGGCGGTGGCGAGCGCATCGATGTCGTCGGGCGGCACCGCCACGCCGCGCCCCGCCACCGCGGCGAACAGCTCGGTGCCGGCATTGGCCATCGCCACGGTCGGGCGGCCGCTGGCCAGCATGCCGGTGAGCTTGGACGGCATCACGAGGTCGGCCGCGTCGCCGCGCTGCGGCAGCACGTGGATATCCGCGAGGTTGAGCAGCTCGTTGAGGCGGTCGGCCGGCTGCAGCGGCAGGAAGCGGCAGTTCTCCAGGCCCGCGCAGTAGGTCTCGAGCATGGGCCGCGCCGGGCCGGTGCCGCAGAACACGAAGGTGATGCCGGCATGGCCGGCCAGCGCCGCCACCGCGCACACCAGCACTTCCAGGCCCTGCTTCTCGCCCATGTTGCCGGCGTACAGCACCACGATCTGCCCGGGCGCGATGCCGAGCTCCCCGCGATAGGCGCTAGGCCGCCCAAGCGGGAAGATCGCCGCGGTGTCGACCCAGTTCGGCAGGCGGAACACGCGCGCGGCGCTCACGCCCTTGCGCGCGGCGTGCTCGGCCATCTTTTCCGAGATGGTGGACACCACGTCGAAGCGGCGCATCAGGAAGCGCTCCACCGCCAGCGCCGCGCGCCGCAGCCACGGGCGCCGCAGCAGGCCCAGTCCGAAGGCGGCGTCGACCTCGTAGTCCTGCACGTGCAGCCAGCTCCTGGCGCCGGCCAGGCGCGCCAGCGCCAGCGCCGCCGGCACGCTCATCAGGCTGGGCGCCACCGCGATGACGGCGTGCGGGCGCCACGCGGCCTGCGCCGCCAGCGCGGGCAGCGCGCCCAGCGCGAAGCTGGCCAGGTGCAGCAGGCGCGTGGCGCCGGTGGGCCGGCGCGGCACCCACAGCGGGGCGCGGTAGACCTGCACCCCGCCGCGCCACTCGCGGCTGTAGCGCGTGGCCGAATAGCCTTCGCCGACGCGCCAGTCCGGGTAGTAGGGCGGCGCGCAGACCACGCGGACCTCGTGGCCGGCGGCCGCCAGCGCCTCGGCCATCTCGGCCGTGTACTTGCCGGTTCCGGTCAGCTCCGGTGCGTAGTTCTGTCCGCAGACGAGGATTCTCACGGGTCGCTCCATCGAATTTGCGCGCGTGGCCCTGGGGCCGGGATGCCGCCGGCGCTTCAGGTCTGCACGCCGCCGGCGTGCTGGCGCAGGTCCGGCTCGCTGAGCATCGCCGCGCAGCCGCGCGCGATGTTCGATGCCGCGCTGGCGGGATCGAAGCGCCGGATCACGGCCAGGCAGCGCTCGGCGGTGGCCTGGGTGTCGGCGAAGGCCGCCACCGCGCGCGCCATGCCGGCCTGCAGCGCGGCGGCGTCGCGCACCGGCACCGCGAAGCCGGTCTCGCCTTCCAGCACCAGCTCGGGCACGCAGCCGCAGATGTCGCTGGCCACCGTCGGGCAGCCGTGGCTGAGCGCCTCGTTGACCACCAGGCCCCACGGCTCGCTGTAGCTCGGCAGCACCATGCACAGCGCGCGGTAGTACTCCTGCGACAGCTCCTCGTCCTGCTTGCTGCCGACCAGCTCCACCGCGTCCTCGATGCCGAGGCTGGCCGCCATCTGGCGCAGCGTGCCGGCCAGCGGGCCGGTGCCGACCATGCGCAGCGTCGCCGCGGGCAGCTGCCCGCGCAGCCCGGCGAAGGCGACCAGCAGGGTATCGAGCCCCTTTTCCTCGGACAGCCGGCCCACGTAGAGGAACACCGGCTTGCCGTCGGCGCGGTGGCTCAGCCGCTGGCGCACCACCTGCTCGGGCTGGTACGTGGCCGGCATGGCGGCCGCCTGGCATGGCGTGAAGATGCGCTCGGGCCGCGCGCCGAGCGACATCAGGTATTCGCGGCTGCGCTCGCCGAAGCCGAAATAGCCGTGGCACAGCGAGAAGAACAGCCGCTTGGGAATCGACGTCACCATGCGCCGCGGCCGGTCGTGCCCGGTGGAGTCGCAGAACACCGCGCGCCGCTTGCCGGTGACGATGCAGGCCAGCAGCATGGCCCAGTATTCGGGCCGGTGGTAGCCGGGCAGCACCACCAGCTCGCTCCTGGCCTTGATCACTTCCCAGGTCAGGCGCGCGGTCATCTTCCAGCGCGGCACGTCCTCGTAGCAGCCGGCGTAGAGCTGGTGCATCGGGTACTTGTGGAACGAGTAGTCGACGTCGGAGAAGCCCACGCGGTAGTACTCGGTCTCCGCGATCTGCACCATCGTGTAGCGGATCGGGCTGGCCGCCGACTGGCTGTACAGCGCCGACAGCACGGCGCCCTTGTGGCGCGACCAGACGACGTTGTGGAATATGGTCACTGAAGCTGCCATGATTCGCTCCTTTATCTCGTCACTCGATGACGGCGCTTGCCTGTGCGCCGGCCTCGGCCGGCGCACCCCCGGGCATCACGCCATCCCTGCGCGCCGCGTACTCCCGGTAGACGGCTTCGAGGCCTTGGTCGAGGCCGATCGCGGGCTGCCAGCCAAGCTGCGCGAGGCGCGACACGTCGAGCCGCTTGCTCGGCGTGCCGTCCGGCTTCGCGGCGTCGAACACCAGGCCGCCGCGAAAACCCGCCACGCGGCAGATGCGCTCGGCCAGCTCGCGGATCGGCAGGTCGGCGCCGGTGCCCACGTTGAACACGCCTTCGGCCACGCCGCGCTCAAGCACGAACAGCGTCGCCGCGGCGAGGTCGTCGACGTGGAGGAATTCGCGCCGCGGCGTGCCGGTGCCCCAGACCTGCAGGCTCGGCGCGCCCTCCTTGACCGCGGTGTAGGCCTTGCTGACCAGCGCCGGCAGCACGTGGCTGGTGGCCAGGTCGTAGTTGTCGTTTGGGCCGTACAGGTTGGTCGGCATCAGCGAGACGTAGCGCGTGCCGTACTGCCGGTTGTAGGCCTCGCACAGCTTCAGCCCGGCGATCTTGGCGATGGCGTAGGCCTCGTTGGTGCGCTCCAGCGGCCCGCTCAGCAGGTACTCCTCGCGGATCGGCTGCGGGCAGTCGCGCGGATAGATGCACGACGAGCCGAAGAACACCAGCCGGCCCACGCCGGCCTGGTAGGCGGCGTGGATCACGTTGGTCTCGATCGCCAGGTTCTCGTAGAGGAAGTTGACCGGCCGCAGGGCGTTGGCGAGGATGCCGCCGACGCGCGCCGCGGCCAGCAGCACCACGTCGATGCCCTCGTCGGCGAAGAAGCGGTGCACCGCGCCCTGGTCGGTCAGGTCCAGCTCGGCGCGGCTGCGCGTGACGAGGTTGCGGTATCCCGCGGCGCGCAGCCGGCGCAGCAGCGCGGAGCCCACCATGCCGTTGTGCCCGGCGATATAGATGACGGCGTCTTTTTTCATGGCTCTCGATGCTCGATGGTCGTTTCGCTTGCGGATCGGCCCTACTCGTGGTGTTCCAGCGCCTGGAAGCCGGCCAGCGTCACCAGCGCGTCGCGCCGGGCGATCTGGAAGTCGGCCCGCACCATCTCCTTGACCAGCCTGGAGAACGGCGTGGCGGGCGACCAGCCGAGCTTGTCGTGGGCCTTGGACGGATCGCCGAGCAGCGTCTCCACCTCGGTCGGGCGGAAGTACTTGGGATCCACGCGCACGATCACCTTGCCCGGCGACAGGCGGGTCTCCTTGCCCTGCACGCGCTCGACCACGCCCACCTCGTCCACGCCCGTGCCTTCGAAACGCACCGTCACGCCGAGCTCGGCCGCGGCGCACTGCACGAACTCGCGCACGCTGTACTGCACGCCGGTGGCGATGACGAAGTCCTCGGGCTTTTCCTGCTGCAGCATCAGCCACTGCATCTCGACGTAGTCGCGCGCGTGGCCCCAGTCGCGCAGCGCCGACAGGTTGCCCAGGTAGAACTCGTCCTGCAGCCCGACGGCGATGCGCGAGATCGCGCGCGTGATCTTGCGCGTGACGAAGGTCTCGCCGCGCACCGGGCTTTCGTGGTTGAACAGGATGCCGTTGCAGGCGTACATGCCGTAGGCCTCGCGGTAGTTGACCGTGATCCAGTAGGCGTAGAGCTTGGCCACCGCGTAGGGGCTGCGCGGATAGAACGGCGTGGTCTCCTTCTGCGGAATCTCCTGCACCAGGCCGTACAGCTCGGAGGTGGAGGCCTGGTAGAAGCGCGTCTTCTTCTCCAGCCCGAGGATGCGGATGGCCTCGAGCAGGCGCAGCGTGCCGAGGCCGTCGGCGTTGGCGGTGTACTCGGGTTCCTCGAACGACACCGCCACGTGGCTCTGCGCCGCCAGGTTGTAGATCTCGTCGGGCAGCACCTGCTGGATCACGCGCAGCATGCTGGCCGCGTCGGTCAGGTCGCCGTGATGCAGGAACAGGCGCCGGTCGGGGTCGTGCGGCTCGCGGTAGAGATGGTCGATGCGGTCGGTGTTGAACAGCGACGTGCGGCGCTTCACGCCGTGCACCTCGTATCCCTTTTCCAGCAGCAGCTCCGCGAGGTAGGAGCCATCCTGTCCGGTGATGCCTGTGATCAGAGCAACCTTGTGCGACATTGCGTTTCTCCTGCCGTGCGTTGGCGTTGGTGGGGCGGGTGTGAGGAAGAGGCGGCCGGCGCCCGGCTAGCGCGCGCCGCCCTGGTAGCCGTAGTAGCCGCCGTAGCTCGAGCGCAGTTGCAGCGGCGGCTTGGGCACGTCGGTCAGCAGCACGCCCTGCAGCAGCACGCTGCCGTTGTTCAGGCGCCGCGCGGTCTCGGCCACCTCGTTGGCGGAATGGCGGCCGTGCCGCACCACCAGCAGCGTGGTGCCGGCGTGCCGGCCCAGCAGCGCGGCGTCGGTCACGGCGAGCACGGGCGGCGTGTCGATGATCACCATGTCGTAGCGCTGCTTGAAGCAGTCGAGCAGGGAGTCCAGGCGGTCGCCCATCAGCAGCTCGGCCGGGTCGCCCGGCAGCGTGCCGCGCGGCAGCACGTCCAGCCCCGGCAGCACGTCATGCGTGACCGCCGATTCGATGTCGGTGCCCATCAGCGCGTCCGACAGGCCCGGCACCTGCGGCAGGCCGAAATGCGAGTGGACCTCGCCGCGGCGCATGTCGCCGTCGATCAGCAGCACGCGCTTGCGCCCGGTGGCCACCAGCGCGGCCAGGTTGACCGACATGAACGACTTGCCCGCGTCCTGGCTGGCGCCGGTGAGCATCACCACGTTGTTCCTGGCGCTGGCCAGCGCGCCCTGCAGGCTGGTGCGCAGGCTGCGCACGCCCTCCACCGCGATGTCGTCCGGCGCGCGCGCGGCCAGCACGCTCTGGCGGCTGCGGCCCAGGCGCAGCTCGCGCTGCAGGCGCAACTGGGTGCGGCTGCGCGGCACCACCGCGCACACCGGCACGCCCAGCATCCGCTCGAGCTCCTGCGGGTTCTCCACGCCGCCCCACAGCCCCTTGCGCAGGAACGCCAGCAGCGCGCCCAGCACCAGCCCCACGCCGCCGCTGATGAGCACCAGCACGGCGCGCTGCGGGCGCACCGGCTCGTCGGCCGGCTCGGCGAAGTCCACCACGCGCACGTTGCCCACCTGCCCGGCCTTGATCACGCGCAGCTGCTGGGCGTTGTTGAGCAGGTTGGTGTACAGCTCGGTGTTGACGCGCACGTCGCGCTCGAGCCGCACCGCGGTCTGCTCGGTGTCGGGCAGCACCGAGACGCGGCGCTTGAGCGCGCCCTGCTGCGCGGTCAGCGTGGCGATCTGCGCGGTGATCGCGCTTACCGCCGGGTTCTCGTCGGTATAAAGCGTGCGCACCTCGGCCAGGCGCGTGGTCAGCTTGTCGAGCGAGGCCTTGTTGTCGACGATCTGCTGCAGCAGCAGCCGGCTTTCCTCGCCCAGGTTGACGGTGCCCTGGCGGTTGCGGAAGGCGTTGTAGCGCTCCTCGGCCTGGTCCACCTGCTTGCGCAGCGCCGGCAGTTGCTGGTCGAGGAAGGCCAGCGTGTGCTCGGCCTCGGCCGAGCGGCGGCCGATGTCCTGCTGCACGAACTGGCGCGCGATGGTGTTGATGATGTCGGCGGTGAGCTTGGCGCTGGGCCCTTCGATGCTGGCGCGGATGATGCCGGACTGCAGCGCCAGCTCGCCCACCGAGAGCGCGCGCTGCACGCGCTCCACGGTGCCCACGGTGGAATAGCGCACCAGCTCGAACTGCGAGCCCTTGCGCCCGGCCAGCTCGTCCACGCGCACGCTGACCGGGCCCAGCGGCGTGGCGGCGCTGGCTTCCTCGCCCACGCGCCCCTGCAGCACGGCCTTGCCCTCGGGGTCGCGCACGGTGAAGCTGCGCTCGCCGTCGGACACCAGCACGAAGCGCTTGCCGTAGAACTTCTGCGGCGTCTCGAACGACGACACCGTGATCGACTCGGCGCCCCAGGCGTAGTCGGACAGGCCCAGCAGCGTGGTGGGCGCCGCCATGCCGTCGTTGAGCGACGCCAGCCAGCGCCCGACCACGGGGAAGTAGCGCGGCCCGGCGGCGATGTCCAGATGCAGCTTGCGCACCGCCTCTTCCACCACCAGCCGCGAGCGCAGCAGCTCGGTCTCGGCCGCCGCGGTGGACTTGGAGTCGAAGATCGACGACAGCGTCTGCAGCGAATTCTGATTCTGGTTGTTGGGGTTGCCCTTGCTGTCCTCGACCTGGATCAGCGCGTCGGCGCGGTAGACCGGGCTTTGCAGCAGCGCGAAGGCGGTGCCCGCCAGCAGCGCGACCAGCGTGACCGCCGCGATCATGCGCCAGTTCTCCAGCAGCGTGACGAGGTAGTCGGACAGGCGAAGCTCCGTGGCGCTGGAGACGTCGGTGTACTGGGTATCGAACTTGGCAGCCATAACAAGCGACTCCCTGATGGCGATTGCTTCCCGCCGGGGGCTGCGCCAGCGCAGTCCCCGGTCCCCTCTGTGTCAGTACGCGTTGCGGTGGATCAGCCCCTTGGCCACGGTGGCCGCGATGATGCGCATGTCCAGCGCGAACGACCAGTTGCCGAGGTAGTACAGGTCGCAGGCGATGCGGCCTTCCATCTTCTCGATGCGGTCGGTCTCGCCGCGGAAGCCGTTGACCTGGGCCCAGCCGGTGATGCCGGGCTTGACGCGGTAGCGGTGGATATAGCCGCTCACCAGCTTCTGGTACTGGTCGTCGTGCTCGATGGCGTGCGGGCGCGGGCCCACCACCGACATGTCGCCGCGCAGCACGTTGAAGAACTGCGGCAGCTCGTCCAGGCTGGTGCGGCGCAGGAAGGCGCCCACGCGCGTGATGCGCGGGTCGTCGCGGGTGGCCTGCGTGACCACGCCCGTGGCTTCCACGTGCGCGCGCATCGAGCGGAACTTGTAGATGGTGAAGATGCGGCCGTCGGTGCTCTTGCGCTTCTGCTTGAACAGCACCGGCCCCGGCGACGAGAGCTTGACCGCGATGGCGATGGCCAGCAGCAGCGGCGACAGCCCGACCAGCGCGGCGGCGGCGAACAGGCGGTCGAACACGTCCTTCTGCCGCAGCGCGCTGTCGGACAGCGGCGAGGCCACCAGGTTGATGGCGGGCATGCCGATCAGGCTGATGGTGCCGCTGTCGAACAGCGCCAGACTGCGCAGGTCCGGCATGAAGCGCACGTTGACCAGTTCCTCGCGGAACTCCGCCACGAACTCCAGGATGGTGCGCTCCTCCGACAGCGGCAGCGCCAGCCACACTTCATGGATGTCCTGCGAGCGGATGTAGCGGTGGAACGCGGCGCGGTCCTCGAAGGTGGGCACCTTCACGTTGAGGCTGCCCACCGCCGGCGCCACGTTGAACGCCGCCACCACGCGAAAACCCGAGGCCGGCGCCGCCGCGCTGCGGCGGATCACCGCGCTGCAGTGCGCGCCGCAGCCCACCACCGCGACCTTGTGCAGGTTCATGCCGGCGCTGCGCATCTGCCCCAGCACGCCGTGCGTGAGCAGGCGCGAGAGGATCAGCAGCGCGCCGGTGGCAGCCGTCCAGTAGACGAACCACAACCGCGACACGGTGGCGGCGTGGTGCAGCGAGAACAGCACCATGATGCCGCACAGCTGCACCAGCAGCCACGCCAGCGCGAGGTGGCCGGCCAGCCCGAACTTGGAGCGCCCGCGCCACGACTCGTAGATGCCGAAGGCCGGGAACAGCGCCAGCGTGAAGGCCACCGACAAGGCGAGGAAAACGTCGTAGAAGGTGCGCTGCGCCATCTCGTCGAAGCGGATGTGCGAAGCGATGGCGGCGCCCGCGAACACCAGCGCGACGTCCAGCAGGCGCGCCAGCAAGCCTTCGATCTTCAGCATTTCCCCTCTCCCGATGCCTTCCCGCCACGGCCCGGGACCACGCCCGCGCCACGTCTTGCCGCCCGTTCTTCCGCCGCCTCCCCGCGGCGCCCCCGCCCGTGCGCGCCGCGTCAGGCGCAGCGCCCGTAGGTGTCGTCCACGCGCACGATGTCGTCCTCGCCGAGATAGCCGCCGGACTGCACCTCGATGATTTCCAGCGGCAGCTTCCCGGGGTTTTCCAGCCGGTGGAGCACGCCCAGCGGGATGAAGGTGGACTGGTTCTCGCTGAGCAGGAACTTCTCCTCGCCGCGCACCACCAGCGCGGTGCCGCTGACCACCACCCAGTGCTCGGCGCGGTGGTGATGCAGCTGCAGCGACAGGCGCGCGCCGGGCTGCACCACGATGCGCTTGACCTGGAAGCGGTCGCCGTGCTCGATGGAGTCGTAGAAGCCCCACGGGCGCCGCACCTTGCGGTGGGCGTCGGCTTCCGGCGCGTGCTGGATCTTCATGCGCGCCACCACGTCCTTGACGTCCTGCACGTGCGAGCGGTCCACCACCAGCACCGCGTCGGCGGTCTCGACCACCACGATGTTGCTGGTGCCCACGCAGGCCACCAGGCGGCCGTCGGAATGCACGTAGCTGGAGTGCGCGCCTTCAAACACCACGCGCCCGCGCGCGGCGTTGCCGGCGGTGTCCTTGTCCATCGCGTCCCACACCGCGTCCCACGAGCCGAGGTCGGACCAGCCCGCCTCGAGCGGCACCACCACGCCGCGGCAGGGCGCGTCGCCGCAGTCGAGCCGCTCCATCACGGCGTAGTCGATCGAGTCCGAGGGGCTCAGCAGGAACTGCCGCGCGCACGGCCGGAAGAACTGGCCGTCCTGCTCGCCCTCGGCGGCCGCGGCGACGCACATTTCGTGGATGGCCGGGTGCAGCGATTCGATGGCCTTGAGCCAGACCGAGGCGCGCACCACGAAGATGCCGCTGTTCCACCAGTAGTTGCCGCTGGCCACGTACTGCGCGGCCAGCTCCAGCGCCGGCTTTTCGACGAAGCGCTCCATGTGGCGCACGCCGTCGGCCATCGGCTCGCCGAGCTTGATGTAGCCGTAGCCGGTGTCGGGCCGCGTGGGCGGCACGCCGAGCGTGACGATGGCGCCCTGCTCCGCGTGGCTGGCGGCCAGCGCCAGCGCGCGGTGGAAGGCGCCGGTGTCGGGGATGGCGTGATCGGCGGGCATCACCACCAGGATCGCGTCGGCGCCGTCGGCGCGCGCCAGCGTGGCGGCCAGTGTCAGCGCGGGCGCGGTGTTGCGGCGCGCCGGCTCCACCACCAGCCGGCCCTGCATGCCGCCGGCCTGCAGCTGCTCGGCGGTGACGAAGCGATGCTCGTCGCCGCACACGATGATGGCGGTGGCGTCCACCGGGTGCCGGCCGGAGAAGCCCTGCATGCGCCGCACGGTGGCCTGCAGCAGCGAGTCCGGGCCGACCAGGTCGATCAGCTGCTTGGGAAAGTGCTCCCGCGACAACGGCCACAGCCGCGTGCCGGCGCCGCCGGCCAGCACCACCGGCGTGATGCGCAGGCGCGCGGCCACGTCCTGCGCCTGCGCGGGCGCCGCTGCCGGCGCTTGCATGGATGGCGCCGACTGCATCGGCAACGTCCCGGCCACGGCTTCCACGAGCGTCTTCGACATTTCCCTGCCCTCCTCGATCGGGAGCCGCGCTCCCGGCGCGCCGCGCAGCGCGGCGCCCGTTGTCCGATGCGGCATCGCGCATGCGCGGCGATGCCGCCTGCGCTGCGCCCTGTGCAGCTGCCGCGGTGCGCGCATGGCGCTCACCCCGCGCAGGCGATGCCGGCCTTGCTGCGCTGGCGGTACTCGGTCGGCGAGATCGACATGCGCTTGCGGAAGATCTTGGCCAGCCGGTCGCCATTGCCCATGCCGCAGCGGCGCGCCACCTTGTCGACCGGCAGCTCGGTCTCGGCGAGGAAGCTGCAGGCGGTGTCGAGCCGCGCATGCAGCAGGTAGTCGGACGGCGTCACGCCCATCTCGAGCTTGAAGCGGCGCAGGAAGTTGCGCTCGCTCATGGTCGCCACCTGGGCCGCGTCGGACACGGAGATCTGCTGCTCGCAGTGCTCGTGCAGCCACCGCGCGGCGGCGCGGATCTTGTCGCCCACGCTGGTGGTGCCGGTATCGGCCAGGCGCGGCATCAGGCGCGCGGTCCAGGCCGGCATCACGCGGCTGCCCACCGCGCGCGCCACGTCCAGGCCGAGATCGCGCTTGATGAGCGTGAGCGCGCTGCGCACCAGCTCGTACTGCTCGCCCGATTCGTCGGCGCTGTGCAGCCCGTAGACCACATTGCCGTGCTCGCCGCCCTGCGACTTGAGGATGCCCGCGGCGGCCAGCACCGCGCGCCCTTCCGCGATCGGACGCACCGTCGCGGTCCGCGGCGTCACCACGCGCAGCCAGCGCAGCAGCCGCTCGTCGGCCGCGGCATTGCGCGCGCCGGCGCCGCCGGCGATGAACAGCACGTCGAAGCCGGCGAACTCGCGCGGGTCGAGCCCGTCGGTCCAGACCCGCAGCGCCGACGAGCAGGCCACGCTGCCGCCATCCACGGACAGCAGCTGGACGTCGTAGGCGGCTTCCTTGCCCGCGCTGGACGCGGAGCATTCATTGGCAGTCTGGAACAGCTCTGCCACCAGACCGGCACCTAGTAGTGAAAATCCGTCGAACAGGAGAATACCGACGCGTCGCGCGGCGCACTTGGAACGATTAATGGAAGTACTAAACGAGGAACTGAGCCAACTAACCGTCGCCGGTTCGAGCTGCGCATAGGGCATGGTTTTCCCCCCATTGAATTGACCGTTTCCTTCGAGAATTTTTTAATTGGTGTTGCGTTGCATCGTAGACATCCCGAAACCGTAGGAATACGGCGGTGTCGGAAAGTAGCGAAGTGTTGGCGGAAGGCGTCCGTCTATCAGAATAATCCCTGAAAAGTCCGTGCGACTCCCACTCCACCAGCAGGATTTAGGCCTGCTCGACGGTGCCAGCCCGGCTCCGGGGCGGCTTTGGACAACGCTCTTGCACTGTAGTGCAGCATGTTGCGAAGCAGCAAATATGGCGTAAAAACCAGTGCGCGCCAGCGAACATAGTGACCAATTAAAGTGCATGCCGGCATATAGGCAAGCCATTAACTTTTGCTTACAATTTTTCACTAGGCGGGCGCATGGCGTTGCCTGGTTATTTACAAATAAAAAAATTCGGAAAAAATAATTAATATGCTCCATTCGATATGGCCGGAGGCGGCGCGCAGTTCGCGTGATTCTTCCACTGTTACCGCGTCTTTCAGCGCGCAGGTGCCGTGCGCGCCGCCCGCGCGGCGGGCGCCGACATGGAAAGAAACGGCGGGAACGTGAGAGGCAGGCCCGCCCGGCTGGCGGGCAAAGTCAGGCGGCAGGCGTTCAGTCGCCCCAGCGCATGCGCAGGACGTGCAGCACCTCGGCCAGCGCGAAGCCGGATTCGGCGCCGCGCCACTGCGCCAGCGCGGTGACGCCGGCCACGCCGACGAGGTGGCCGGCGCCTTCGTGGATCTGCGAGACATGCCTGCGCAGCGCGTCGATCTTGCGCTGCCAGGTCGCGCTCACGTCGATGTACAAGGTGCCGCCGGCGACATCGACGATGCCGCCGCCGCCCCAGCACGTGGCCGGGTACTCGTAGGCGGCCACCAGTCCCGGCGCGTGCTTGGCGCGGCTCGGCCGCGTGGCGGCCAGCCCGACCTCCCAGCAGTAGCGGTGGTCCTGGTGCGAGGACGCCAGCGGGATCAGCACCTCGTCCGGCTCGAAGCGGTTCTGCAGCATGTCCAGCCGGTGGATCATCTGCGCGCGCGGCACGGTGTCGAGCGCGCCGTCGAAGCCGGTGGTCAGGACCTCGGTGGCCTGCACGCCCAGCACGTTCATCGACTCCAGGAACTCGTTGAGGCGCTCGCGCTCGCCGACCACCCGGCCCAGGTTCAGCGAGCGGCTGGTGCCGGCCGTGGCCAGCACCACCATGACCTCGCCGCCGGCGTCGACCACGCGCGCGAGGTAGCCGCCCACGCCCAGCTCGGCGTCGTCGGCGTGCGGGCTCAGGACAAGTACACGCTTGCGTTCCATCTCTGCCTCCTCCTGTTTTCATGTCCCGCCGCGGCGGCGCTCAGGCCGAGCTCACCAGCCGGCGCGCCAGCGCGCGGTACTGGCCGGCGGTGTCGTTCAGCGTGAGACCGTCGAGCGAGCGCGCCATGCGCGGCTGGGCCAGCGCGCGCGTGAGCGCCGCGCCGTAGGCGGCGGCGTCGCCGGTATCGAGCAGCTGCACGCCCGGGTAGTCGCGCGCGAAGGCGAAGGCGGGAATCGCGCTGGCAACCACCGGCACGCCAGCGGCCAGCGCCTCGAGAAAGGCGATGCTGTGCGCCTCCGACGCCGACGGCATGGCGAACACCGTCGCCGAGGCCAGCAGCTCCGGCACGTTGTTCTGCGGGCCGTTGACCCACACCTTGTCGCCCAGGCCAAGACCGGATACCTGCGCGCAGACCTCGGCGTAGTAGGCCGGGTCCTCGATCACGCCGTACATCTCCAGCCGCGCGTCGGGCACGTCGCGCAGCGCCTCGCGGAACGCCAGCACGGTCTGCAGCTGATTCTTGATGGCCGCGTAGCGGCCCACCTGCACCACCAGCGGCGCGCGCGCCGGCACGGCCGGGCGGATGAAGAAGCGGCCGGTGTCCACGCCGTTGGGGATGACCGCCATGAGCGGATGCTCGCCCACCGCGCCGATGTAGTCGCGGAGGTTCCCCTGCGACACGCCGATCACGGCGCGCGCGCGCGTGGACAGCAGCCGCTCGACGTTGCGGAACAGCTTGCGCTCGAAGTCGTTGGCGGCCGAGTGCATCACGTACACCACCGGCACGCGCGACGGCAGCGCGCGCGCGTAGAACGCCGGGATGGTGGCGTGGGCGAACAGGATGTCGGGCCGGCACGCGCGCAGCACGCCGCGCAGGTGCCACAGCCGCCCGGGCAGCTTGTGCGGCCGGGCGGGGAACAGGCAGCGCACGCCGGCGGCGTCGAGCTGGGCGCGCAGCGGCGCGAAGTCGTCCTGCTGCGGCATCAGCGCCGACACGCACACGGTGTCGCCGTGGGACTGCTGGTGGATCGCCAGGTCCTTGGCCAGCATCTCCGCGCCCGACAGGCGCGGGGTCAGCACCAGATGAAGAATCCGCATCATGCCTCCTTGTGCGTGCGCGCGCCGCGTATCCGGTGGATGCGGTAGAGCATCCAGGCCGCGGCGCACGACAGGCCCAGCGTCATCGCCCACGCGAGGCCGGCCGCGCCGCGGTAGTGCGTGGCGGGCGGCACCGCGGCGAGCAGCACGCAGATCTGGATCACCGAGGCCTCGGTGGCCGCGCGCGGCAGGCCCACCGCGCGCAGGTACGCCACCAGCACCGCGATCAGCGCGCCGATGGCCATGTAGATGGCGAAGATGCGGAACAGCGGCACCGCGCCCAGCCACGCCGGCCCCAGCACCAGCAGGAACAGCGGCTCCGCGGCCAGCCGCAGCGCCACCACCACCGCGGCCAGCCCCAGCCCGCCGAGCAGCACGAAGCGCCGCAGCAGCGTGGTGTCGGAGCCGTCCTGCTTGCGAAAGCGCGCGGCGAAAGTGGGGAACAGGTACTGCGACATGGCGATGCCGGCATCGGCCAGCAGCATCTGCGCGAACTTGGACGACATCTGGTACACGCCGAGCTGCGCCGGCCCGAGCAGTTTGCCGACGATGACCTTGTCGAACTGGTTGAGCAGCAGGTTGACCACGCTGCCGGCCCAGATCCAGCGGCTGAAGCCCATGTAGTGGCCGATGCCGGTCCAGCGCGGGCGCAGCGGCGGGCGCGGCTTCATGCCCAGCCACGTGAGCGCGCTCTTGAGCGATTCGCCGGCCAGCAGGCCGATCAGGATGGCGCCCGCGCCCGCGCCGGCCAGCGCGCAGGCCACGCCGACCACGCAGTCGGTGGCGGCGGCGGCCACCTCGATGCCGGCGATCTGCTGGAAGCCGCGCTCGCGCGTGACCACGAAATAGGCCGGCGAGGCCAGCCCGCGCACCAGCGGCAGCGCGGCGGCCATCAGCAGCGGCAGCAGCGCGCCGTCGAGGTGGAACTGCGCCTGCAGCACCGGCGCCAGCGCCGCCAGCAGCAGCGCCACCAGCGCGCCGCGGCAGGTCAGCACGGTCCACAGCGCGCCGAGCTGGTCCGGCGAGGGCGGCTGCTGGCCCTGCACCACGGCCTGCGGCAGGCCGGTGTCGCTGAGCGCCTCGGCGATGGCCACGGCCAGCAGCGCCACCGCGGCGATGCCGACCGCGGACGGGCCGAGGATGCGGCCGACCACCAGGAACTTGACCGCCACCAGCCCGCGCACCATCACCTGCTGGCCCAGCACCCACGCGGCCGAGCTGGCATGCAGCCCGGACCGCGGCAGGAAGGCGGCTGCGCCGCGCAGGGATCTGGCCATGTTGCTGTGCCCCTCGGTGACGTCGTGGACAGGCGCTCGGGCGGCGCGCGGCGGCGGCCGGCACCGGGGATGCCGGTGACGCGGCCAACGCTTGCGAGCCATGCGGCCCAATCTACCGCAGCCGCGCGGGCGGCAATCGCCAGGGCATAGCTTTAATCCGTCACCCCGCGGCGCCGCGCGCGGGCCAGTGCTTTTCCGCCAGCGGGGCGCAGATTGGCGGCTGGCGCGGCAGGCGCGGTGCTAATGTGAAACGGAGGATTCTCCGCAACCCGCTGCACGGCGGCCCGCGCCGGGCCTGCTGCGTCCGGACCCGCCATGCCCGACCCGACCGCACTGATCATCGAGCACGACTTCACCGGCCACCGCTGGCGCTACGTCGAGTGGGCGATGCAGGCCTACCGCGAGGCCGGCTACCACTGCATGGTAGCCACCGATCCGGCCAACCGCGAGCACCCGCTGGCGCGCCGGCTGCTGGCCGGGCAGCAGCCGCACACCACGCTGCTGTTCGTACCGGCCCCGGCCGGCGCGGGCGCGGGCGCCGGCCGCGTGGCCTATGTGCGCTTCTGGCGCATGTTCCGCCACGCGTTCCGCATCGCCGGCGCGGAGCGGCCCGCCTCGCTGGTGGTGGTGCCGTATGTCGATTACTTCCTCTACGCGCTGCCGCTGCTGGGCTCGCCGTTCGGCGCGGTGCCGTGGGTCGGCATCACCATGCGCGCGAGCTTCCATCACAGCAAGGTGGGCGTGAAGGCGCCGCGCCAGCCGCTGGTCAACGCGGTCAAGACCTGGCTGTTCCGGCGCGCGCTCGACACCGGCGGCATGAAGACGCTGCTGTCGATCGACCCGACGCTGCCGCAGTGGGTGGCCTCGGCCAGCGGCCGCGCCCAGGCCGTCGCCTACCTCGCCGACCCCTGCCCCGAGGCGCTGCCGGCCGATCCCGCGGCGGCGCGCGCGCGGCTCGGGCTGGGCCCGGGCCGGCACCTGCTGGTGTATGGCGCCATCAGCGAGCGCAAGGGCATCCGCGAGCTGGTGGCGGCGCTGGCGGCGCATCCGCGCGCGCCCGCGCTGGTGGTGGCGGGCCAGCAGGACGCCGACGTGCGCGCGTTCCTGCGCGAGGCCAGCCGCGCGCTGTCACCGCCGATGGTGATGCTGGACCGCTTCATCTCCGACGAGGACGAGGCCGCCCTGTTCTGCGCCTGCGACGCGGTGTGGCTCGGCTACAAGGGCCACTACGGCATGAGCGGCGTGCTGGTACAGGCCTACCGCGCCGGCAAGCCCGTGATCGCCACCGCCGACGGGCTGATCGGCTGGTTCTGCCGCGGGCGCGAGCTGGGGCCGGTGCTGGACGATCTCTCCCCCGCCGCGATCGGGCGCGCGCTCGACCAGCTCGGGCAGTCCGCGTGGCCGGCGCCGGCGGCACCCGCCGCCGCCGCGCCGCGCGCGCACCTGCTCGCGCGCAACACGCTCAGCGAATTCAAGCAGACGCTGCGCCGCGCCGCGGCCTAGGCCGCGGCCGGCCTGGCGCCGTAGTGCCAAGCCGCCAAAACGCCCCTTGCGAAAGGCCATTCCCGGCAAATAGCGATTCGCCCGCTGTTTCACGTTCGATAATTTTCCCGACAGGAACGAAATGAATGAAATCGCGAACGGTGCGCGAGGGGCGAAGGACCGGACATGAAGACCGAAGCATACGCAGACTACCTGGAACGCGCGGCCGGCCCGCGCGAGGCGGCCACGCCGGAAGCGCGTGATGTGCGTGATGCGCGCGACATGCGCGACACGCGCAATGCGCGCGACGGCACCCGGGCCGCGCCCGCCGGCCGCGTGGTGGACCTCGACCTCGCCGGGCCCGGCAACTACGTGCGCCGCCGCGGCGTGCTGGTCGAGGCGATGTGGTTCGTGATCGAGGCCGCCATCATCAGCAACAAGCTGATCCCGTTCTCCGGCCTGCGCGCGGGCCTGCTGCGGCTGTTCGGCGCGCGCATCGGGCGCCGCTGCCGGCTGCTGCACCCGATCCGGGTCAAGTCGCCGTGGAACCTGGAGGTCGGCGACAGTTGCTGGTTCGGCATGGACGTGTGGATCTACAACCAGGCGCCGGTGCGCATCGGCTCGAACGTGTGCATCTCGCAGGGCAGCTTCCTGACGGCGGGCTCGCACGCGCTGGACGGCAACATGGACCTGCAGGTCGCGCCCATCGTGATCGAGGACGGCGTGTGGATCACCGCCGGCTGCGTGGTGCAGAAGGGCATCACCATCGGGCGCTCGGCGGTGGTCACGCCGCTGTCGGTGGTGCACCGCTCGCTGGAGCCGGAAGGCATCTACGGCGGCAATCCGTGCCGCTTCATCCGCAAGCGCTTCGGCGCGCCCGCGGACGTGAGCGAAGCGGACGCGCCCGGCATGCGGTAGGCGGCGCGCGCACGACCCGCGCCGGCCGCGCCAGGAGCAAGACCATCCCGACAGCGTGCTTGGAGGAGAACAGCATGGAAAACCCGGCAACCCGCGGCAAGCACATTGGCAGCCGCTCGATCGAACTCGACTTCGTGCGCGGGCTGGCCATCATCGCCGTGATGGGCATGCACTTCCATGCCGTGAGCACCGGCAACCCGCTCATCGCGCTGATCGAGTATCCGCTCAAGAACTTCGGCCGCGAGGGCGTCAACCTGTTCTTCACGCTGAGCGGCTTCCTGGTCGGCGGGCTGCTGCTGCGCCAGTACGCGCAGAACGGCCACGTGGACGCGCGCCGCTTCATCATCCGCCGCATCTTCAAGATCTGGCCGGCCTACTACGCGCTGATCCTGTTCCACGTGCTGGCCGGGCGGCACCCGACCAGCACCTTCCTGTACCAGAACCTCACGCACCTGCAGAACTACCTGGGCAGCTCCATCACGCAGACCTGGAGCCTCGCCGTCGAGGAGCACTTTTACCTGTTCCTGCCCGCGGTGCTGCTGCTGGTGGCGCGCCTGTCGCTGCGCGCCGGCACCATCCTGTGGATGACGGCGGCGCTGTGCGTGGTGGTGCTGGCCGCGCGCTGCTTCGCGGTGGCCAGCGGCGACCTCGAAGGCGCCTCGGCCTACACGCAGTACCGCATCGACAGCCTGCTGTACGGCGTCATGCTGGCCACCCTGTACTGGATGAAGCCCGAGCTGTACCACCGCATCGCGCGCCGCAAGATGCTGCTGGTGGCCATCGTGGCGGCCACGGCGGCGTGGCTGGTGCTGCTGCAGCGGAACCTGGTGCTGGAGGAGACCATCGGCTACACCATCCAGTCGATCGGCTTCGCCGCGCTGATCGTGCTGGTGCTCGAATACTCGGGCAAGCTGCGCACCGCGTGGCTGTACCGCGCGGTGGCGTGGACCGGCGTGTACTCGTACGGCATCTACCTGTGGCATTCGGTGGCGCTGGCCCCCGGCGACCTGTTCATCCGCAAGGCGACCGCGCTGGGCGTGCCGGCGGTGCCGCTGTGGGGCCTGGCGCTGGCGCTGCAGTTCGCGGTGGCGATCGTGGTGGGCTACGCCGCCACGCGCGCGATCGAATTCCCGTTCCTGCGCATGCGCGATGCGCTGTTCCCGGCCAACAAGCGCAGCGGCGAGCCGGCGCTGCAGCCAAGCGAGCGCCCCGCCGCTTGAGCGCGCCGGGCCCGCGCCGCGCACGGAGAAAACAGGGTGAACCACTGTGGCTAGGTACGCTCAGTCCATCAAAGACCGCGCCGTGGCGCGGATGCTGCCACCCGAGAGCGCCAGCGTCGAGCAGGTCTCCGCCGAGATGCGCATCTCGATGGCCGCGCTCGGGCGCTGGCGCGCCGACGCGCTGGCCATGCCGCCGGCCGACCCCGCCGCCGCCGGCGAGGCCCGGCTCGAGGCCGTGCTCGCCACCGGCACGATGGGCGAGCAGCAGAAGTCGCAGTGGTGCCGCGACAACGCCGTCGACCCGCTCGAGCTGGAATACTGGCGCCGCAGCGCCGCCGCGGCGCTGTCCGACAGCCGCGGCATGGGCGCGGTGCGGCGCCTGCACGAGCAGGACCAGCGCCGCATCCGCGAGCTGGAGCGCGAGCTGCGCCGCAAGGAGCAGGCGCTGGCCGAGGCCGCCACGCTGCTGGTGCTGACCAAGAACGTCACCGCGCTGTTCGAGACCTCGGGCAACAAATAGGCAGGCCCTACTGCGCCACGTAGCCTTCGGGCGTGGTCACGCCGGCCTGCGCCACCGTCGCGTTGGCCGAGATCACGTACAGCGGCGCCTCGGTCAGCGCGAGCGTGAGCGCGCCATTGGCATATGGCACCGTGGCCGCGTTGCCCATCATGTCCAGCACCGTCACGCTGCCGCTGGTGCCGGGCGCGTCCACGGTCAGCGTGTAGGGCACGCTGTAGGTCGCGCTGAAGCCGCTCGCGGCGCTCCAGCTGGCATTGTCGTGGGTCCACAGCGCGGTCACGATGCTGTTGCTGCCCAGACGCTGGAACGCATAACCGTAGACGCCCTGCGGCAGGCCCTTGAGCGGACCCAGCGTGTTGGTGCCGTCGACCAGCCGCGTCATCGCCGCCACCGCCATCGCCGCCGGCTTGGGGCTGACGCGCGCCGGGCCGTGGCTGCCTTTCGGGTTGTCCAGGTTGAAGAAGATGCCGTAGCCGGGCTCATCGGGCGGGTCGGCGGCATAGAACACGAAGCTCACGTCGGCGCCCTCGCCGAGCAGGATCAGGTGCGCGCGCGCCACCACCGCGCCGTGCGCGTAGAGGATGTTCTGGGTCGGGTAGTCGGGGCCGTAGGTCGCGCCGAGGTCGTAGCTGATGCCGGTCTCGGTGACGAACAGGCGGGCGCCGCGCTTGAGCCGCGTGGCCACCACGTGGCGCAGTTCGCGCATGGCCGCCGGCAGCGCGTTGGCGGCGTCCGCGGCGCTGGGCGCGCCGACCAGCCGCTCGGGCGGGTGCGACGGCGAGGTGCCGGCGTCGTAGTAGCCGTGCGCGCTCAGGCCGTCGAGGTACTGCGCGATGCCCAGCGGCGCCAGGCGCTCGATCCACACCGAGTTCTGCCGCAGGAAGGCATTGGTGGTGCCCATCACCACCGCGTTGGGATCGTTGGCGTGGATGCCCTGCCACGTCGCCTTGTACATCGCCACGAAGTTCGCGTCGGTGTCCTTCCACGGCCGGCCGCCGTCGTAGTCGGGCTCCCACGTCACCTGGTAGTAGTTGGCCGACTGCGCCGGGAAATAGCGCGCGCGCGCGGCGGCCGACTCCAGCCCCACGCGCGTCATGTAGTCCTGGTACGCCGGCATGGACTTGGGCGCGTAGCCATAGGTGGGCTGGCCGGTCGGGCTGGCCCAGCCGGGGATGCCGTCGAGCTGGATCAGCCGCATCAGGTCGCCGGGCTGGAAGTAGGAGGCCAGCGGATAGGTGGCCGGGTTGAAGGTGTTGGGGCCGCCCGGCTCGGTGACGGACCAGTTGCGGTTGTCGTTGGCCCACGACAGGCCCAGCGCCGGATAGATCGGGCGATAGCCGTCGCCGTCGCAGCAGGTCTGGCCGGGCGCGACGAACGCCGTGCCCTGCCCGCCGAAGCGGTGCAGGTCCTGGCGCGCGTAGCTGGCCGCCGGCAGCACCGCGGAGACGTCGGGCAGCACGCCGAAGGTGGCGATGCCGTTGGGGCGCGTGCCGCGCGAGCGCAGGCCGCCGCCGGCCGAGGCCAGGCTCACCGACACGGCGAAGTAGCCGGCGGCGCTCGCCCTGCAGTCCATCGTCGACACGCGCGGGCCGGCGTCCACCGGGAACTGCCCGTTCGCGCGGACCCGGCCCCAGGTGTCGGCGATGGACCAGTTGGCGACGTCGGCGCCGGCCGCGCGCGTGGTGATGCTCACCTCGAAGGTGCTGCCCGGCGCGAACATGCGCGAGCCGTCGCTGCCGGGCGTGTCGGCCTCGATGGTGTCGCCGTCGGGCGGGGCGTCGGCGCCGGCGGCGGGCGCGGCGCAGGTGATGGTGCCGCTGTCCGCCAGCCCGGCCGCGGCCGGCGGCGGCGCGCTGCCGGCCGGCCTGGGCTTGTCCGCGCCGTGGTCGCCGCCGCACGCGGTGGCGGCGAACAGGCACAGGCAGGCGAGCAGCGCGGCGGGCAGGGTACGGCGCGCGGCGCGGCGCGGCGGGCGGGTGGCGGCGGGACAAAGCAGACGCATCGCGCTAGTCTCCCTGGTAGCAGATCACCTGCGCGTAGTACGGAGAGTAGTGCCAGATGATCTGCTGCAGCGGCGCGTGGCGCCCGTAGGCGACCGTGGCGACGGTGCACAGGCCGAGCAGCGCCGCCCCGGCGATCACGCTGCTGCCGGGCCGGCGCGGCGCGGGCGCGCAGGCGCGCAGCACCCAGCCCGCGATGGCGGCGCCGAGCAGCCAGCCGGCCACCACCTCGGCCGGCGTGTGCGCGCCGAGCAGCACGCGGCTCAGGCAGATCAGGGCCGCTAGCGCCAGGCCCAGTGTCAGCCCCGGCAGCAGTCCCCGTGCCGGGCCGGCGGCGCGCCAGCCCGGCCGCGCGCCGCGCAGCAGCAGCGCCAGGAACACCGACCACACCGCCGCCGAGAGCATCGCGTGGCCGCTGATCACGCGCATGTCGAAGCGCTCCAGCGCCAGGCCGCAGCCCGCGTGCAGCAGCTTGCTGGCCAGCACCACCGCCGAGCCCGCCGCCAGGCACGCGACCCAGCGCAGCGCGGCGCGCCACCCGTCCGCGCGCAGCAGCCACAAGGCCGTGGCGAACGCCAGCGGCAGCGTCACGGCAGCATCGCCAAGGTCTGTGATGCGATACCAGTTCATCGTGCTTGTTCGTTGTGCTTGCCCGTCGTGCGGCAGTCCGGCTTGATGGTCCGACCGACGATCCGACCTCATGGCCCGACTCTAAGGCCGCCGCGCCGCGCCGTGGCGCCCGCGCGCGCGCACTGTCTGAATAGGGCGAACTGTTGGCAGATGCCCGTCTGGCCACGGCGATACGCTGGCTGCACCTGGGCAAGCCGCGCCGCGGCCGCCTCGGCCGGGCAACCACACGACGGGGGTAGATCCATGCTCAAGATCAGGAAAGCCGTATTTCCGGTGGCCGGCCTAGGCACGCGCTTCCTTCCCGCCACCAAGGCAAGCCCGAAGGAGATGCTGCCGGTGGTCGACAAGCCGCTGGTCCAGTACGCCGTGGAGGAAGCCATCGCGGCCGGCATCACCGAGCTGATCTTCGTCACCGGGCGCAGCAAGCGCGCCATCGAGGACCACTTCGACAAATCCTACGAGGTGGAGGCCGAACTGTTGGCGCGCGGCAAACAGGCGCTGCTGGACCTGGTGCGCGGCATCAAGCCCGCCCACGTCGACTGCTTCTACGTGCGGCAGGCCGAGCCGCTCGGGCTCGGCCACGCGGTGCGCTGCGCCAGCAAGCTGATCGGCGACGAGCCGTTCGCGGTGATCCTGGCCGACGACCTGCTCGACGCGCGCACGCCCGTGCTCAAGCAGATGATCGAGGTCTTCGACCACTATCACAGCAGCGTCATCGGCGTGGAGGCGATCGCGCCGCAGGACTCCCGCTCCTATGGCGTGATCGACGGCAAGCCGTGGGACGAGCGCGTGTTCAAGATGTCCGGCATCGTGGAGAAGCCCGCGCCCGAGGCGGCGCCGTCCAACCTCGGCGTGGTGGGCCGCTACGTGCTGATGCCCAGCATCTTCGCGCACCTCGGCGCGCTCGCGCCGGGCGCGGGCGGCGAGCTGCAACTGACCGACGCGATCCAGGCGCTGCTCGCCCACGAGCAGGCGCTGGCCTACCGCTACGAAGGCCGGCGCTTCGACTGCGGCAGCAAGCTCGGCTACCTGAAGGCCACGGTGGAGTTCGCGCTGCGCCATCCCGAGGTGGCGGCGCCGTTCGCCGAATACCTGCGCGACGAATGCGCCGTGTTCGCGCAGCCAGCGCCCGCGAAAACCGGCGAAGCCGCGCAAGCCACTCAACCCACGGAAGCCACGGAAGCCACGCAGGCCGCGGCCAGCACGGCCGCCGCCCGCGCCGCGCAGCGCGCCGGGCTGGTGCCCGAGGCCGCCTGAACGGCGCCGGGCCGGCTTCAGCGGAAGTAGGCCTTGGTGTTCTCGTGCACGTCGTCGCGGCCGAGCAGTTCCCCGGGCGTCATCCAGCGGTAGGCGCTGTGCTGTTCCGGCATGCCCGCCGCCTCCCCGCTGCCCTGCGCCTCGTCCGGCATCGTCCAGGCGTAGGCCAGCACGACGTAGTGCGTGGTGACGCCCGGCTCCCCGGCGAAGTTGTCCGGGTAGTGATGCTCGAACACGCCGCGCGCCACCGCGCCGGCGCGCTCGGCGCCGGCAATGCCGAGCTCGTCCGCGACGATGCGCCGGAATGCCGCATCGAGGCTTTCGTCCTTGCGGATGCGCCCGCCCGGCACGAACCACGTGTCGCGCGCGGGACGGTTGCGGCGGCGGCCGAGCAGCGCGCGGCCCCGGGCATCGGTGACGATCAGGTCGATCGACACCAGCGGGGCGTGGCGCACCACGGCGAGGAAATCCATAGCACCGAGCATGGATGGCGGCTCCAGGAAAAATGATGGCAGTGGAAAAAGCAGCAGCGGCGCGGCAGCGGCGCGGCAGCCGGCGAAACGCGGGACGGCGCCGGCGAAAGGGGGAATGACCGGGAACCGTCGACGCACCCTCGCCGGCGCAGAAAGGCGCCCCGCCCACCGGGGGATAGGCGAGGCGCAAAACGCGCGCAAGTGGGTCAGACCTGAGCGCGACGTTCCGAGCCTAACCGCGTCCGCGCGATCATAACGTGGGCTAGCGCACCGCGCGCTGCCACAAGCGAACGATTGGCGGAAGGCGACGGTCCGGTCCGCGGGCCACCGGCGGACCACCAGCGGCCGCCGGATTTTTCCAATCCACCCAGAGGTTGGGTATCCCTTCAGACTGCCCGGTGGCTGACGTTATTGCGGGAGCGGCCGGGAGTGGCCTGCCGCATGCCCGGCGCAGGCGCCCGGGTATCACCGCGCGCCCGCGGGGCACGCCCGAACCCCACGCAGACCCCCATGCAATCCGACCTGACCCTCCTGGCGGCGCTGTGCGCCGTTACCGCAGTGTTGTTCGCCGCGCTCGGCATCCGCTATCTGCGCAAGCGCTCGCGCGTGGACCTGTGCATCTCCCGGCTGGAACAGCAGTTGCGCGAGCGCCGGATGGAGCAGTGATGCCCGCCTTATGATTTAAAAATCACATAACGACCAGATCAGCCACGAGGCGGCCCGGTCCGAGTGCCGGAACAGAGCCCGAAAATATGGGTTATTCTCGACATCATGTCTTATAGACGATACTTATGATTTCCCACGTAACGAGCCGCAGTAAGTGTATGCATAAGTCTGAGAACTGGACCACCGGCGAATTGTCCGCGTGGACGGCATCGTTACCGATCTTCGCAGCGGGGTTCCAGGGTACCCGATGCAGGCCATAGAGCGTGCAGGGTTGGAACGACGGGGTGTGGATGTCGCGGGGTGTAAAGGGCCATTCTTCGGAGTGGCCTTTTTTATTGGTTTTTTTGCTTGTTTCTTGGGTTTCGGGAGTCGCTTTTTTCTCCTGGGTCGGGTTTTCTGTTTGGGCTTTCTGTGGGCCTTGAGGCTCGGGCGGTTTGGGTGGTTCGGGCTGCTGCCGCGACCGGTTTGGGTCGCCACGGCGTAGCACCGGCGTGGTTTCGTGGCGGGCGTGGTGGCTCCCGCCTGGCAGGCAGTGGCCTCGGCGTCACCTGCCATCGTTCCGCACTGTCGTATCCACCAACGACCATGCTTGATCGGGAAAGCACGCGTCCCGCTTGTGCATTTCCCTGCCTATACTCTCTGGAACAAGACGCAAAAACCCCACCGTTGTCGCCATGTCCAGGAGAGTTCTCATGGTTACGATGAACAGGCGCCAGTTTCTGAAGATAACCGGCGCATCCCTGGCGGGCTCCAGCCTGGCCTTGATGGGATTCTCGCCGGGCGAGGCGCTGGCGGAGGTGCGGGCCTACAAGCTGGCCCGCGCCACCGAGACGCGCAACACCTGCCCGTATTGCTCCGTGGCCTGCGGCCTGCTGATGTACAGCCTGGGGGACGGCGCCAAGAACGCCACCGCCAGCGTGATCCACATCGAGGGCGACGCCGATCATCCGGTCAACCGCGGCACGCTGTGCCCGAAGGGCGCCGGGCTGATCGACTTCATCCACAGCCCCAGCCGGCTGAAATACCCGGAATACCGCGCGCCCGGCTCGGACAAGTGGGTGCGGCTGTCGTGGGACGATGCGCTGGACCGCATCGCCAAGCGCCTCAAGGAAGACCGCGACGCCAACTTCGTCGACAAGACCGCCGACGGCAAGACGGTCAACCGCTGGCTGACCACCGGCATGCTGGCGGCCTCGGCCAGCAGCAACGAGGTGGGCTACCTCACGCAGAAGACCATCCGCAGCATGGGGATGCTGGGCTTCGACAACCAGGCGCGCGTCTGACACGGCCCGACGGTGGCAGGTCTTGCCCCGACGTTTGGCCGCGGTGCGATGACGAACCATTGGGTCGACATCAAGAACGCGGATGTGGTGCTGGTGATGGGCGGCAACGCGGCCGAGGCGCACCCGTGCGGCTTCAAGTGGGTGACGGAGGCTAAGGCGCACAACAAGGCCCGGCTGATCGTGGTCGACCCGCGCTTCACGCGCTCGGCCTCGGTGGCGGACCTGTACGTGCCGATCCGCACGGGCAGCGACATCGTGTTCCTGGGCGGCGTGATCCGCTACCTGCTGGCCAACGACAAGATCCAGCACGAGTACGTGAAGCACTACACGGACTTCACCTTCATCGTGCGCGAGGACTTCGCCTTCGACCAGGGCATCTTCTCCGGCTATGACGCCGGCAAGCGCAGCTACGACAAGACCACCTGGGACTACGAGCGCGGCGACGACGGCTTCGTCAGGACCGATCCCACGCTGGCGCACCCGCGCTGCGTCTTCAACCTGCTCAAGCAGCACTACGCGCGCTACACGCCCGAGATGGTGGAGCGCGTGTGTGGCACGCCAAAGGACAAGTTCCTCGCCGTATGCGAGATGATGGCGTCCACCGCCACGCCCACGCGCGCCATGACCATCATGTACGCGCTGGGCTGGACGCAGCACTCGATCGGCTCGCAGATCATCCGCACCGGCGCGATGGTGCAGCTGCTGCTGGGCAATATCGGCGTGTCCGGCGGCGGCATGAACGCGCTGCGCGGCCACTCCAACATCCAGGGCCTGACCGACCTGGGGCTGCTGTCCAACCAGTTGCCCGGCTACATGACGCTGCCGAGCGAGCCCGAGCAGGACTACGACAAGTACATCGCCGCGCGCGCGCTCAAGCCGCTGCGGCCCAACCAGCTCAGCTACTGGCAGAACTACCCCAAGTTCCACGTCAGCCTGATGAAGGCGTGGTGGGGCGACGCCGCCACCGCGGACAACCACTGGGCCTACGACTACCTGCCCAAGCTCGACAAGCTGTACGACCTGCTGCAGGTGGTCGAGCTGATGAACCAGGGCAAGATGAACGGCTACATCGCGCAGGGCTTCAACCCGCTGGTGGCCGCGCCCAACAAGGCCAAGCTCGCGGCCGGGCTGGCCAGGCTCAAGTTCCTGATCGTGATGGACCCGCTGGCCACCGAGACCTCCGAGTTCTGGCGCCACGCCGGCGAGATGAACGACGTCGACCCGGCGCGGATCCAGACCGAGGTGTTCCGCCTGCCCACCACCTGCTTCGCCGAGGAAAACGGCGCGCTGGTCAACTCCGGGCGCTGGCTGCAATGGCACTGGAAAGGCGCCGAGCCGCCGGGCGAGGCGCGCAGCGACCTGGAGATCATGGCCGGGCTGTTCCTGCGCATGCGCAAGATGTACCAGGCCGACGGCGGCAAGTTCCCCGACCCGATCCTCAACCTGACCTGGCCCTACGCGGACCCGTACAGCCCGAACCCGGAAGAACTGGCCCGCGAATACTCCGGCCGCGCCATCGCCGAGCTCAAGGATCCCAAGGACCCCGCCAAGGTGACGCGGCGCGCGGGCGAGCAGTTGAGCGGCTTCGCCGAGCTGCGCGACGACGGCAGCACCGCCAGCGGCTGCTGGATCTTCTGCGGCGCCTGGACCAGCGCCGGCAACCAGATGGCGCGGCGCGACAATACGGACCCCACCGGCATCGGCCAGACCCTGAACTGGGCCTGGGCGTGGCCGGCCAACCGCCGCGTGCTGTACAACCGCGCCTCGTGCGATCCGGCCGGCAAGCCGTTCAACCCGGCGCGCAAGCTGATCGGCTGGAACGGCACCGCGTGGGGCGGCGCCGACGTGGCGGACTTCAAGGCCGACGAGGACCCGGCCGGCGGCATGGGGCCGTTCATCATGAACCCGGAAGGCGTGGCGCGCTTCTTCGCCCGCGCCGGCATGGCCGAGGGGCCGTTCCCGGAACACTACGAGCCGTTCGAGACGCCGCTGGGCTACAACCCGCTCAACGACAAGCAGCCGCAGGCCACCAGCAACCCGGCCGCGCGCGTGTTCAAGGACGACCTCGCGGCGATGGGCAAGGTCGCGCAGTTCCCGCACGTCGCCACCACCTACCGGCTCACCGAGCATTTCCACGGCTGGACCAAGCACGCGCGCATCAACGCCATCCTCCAGCCCGAGCAGTTCGTGGAGATCGGCGAGGCGCTGGCGAAGGAGCTCGGCATCGTCGCGGGCGACCACGTCAAGGTGTCGTCCAACCGCGGCTTCATCAAGGCGGTGGCGGTGGTCACCAAGCGGCTCAGGGCGCTGCAGGTGGACGGCAAGACGCTGCACACGGTGGGCATCCCGATCCACTGGGGCTTCACCGGGCTGGCGCGGCCGGGCTTCATCACCAACACGCTGACCCCGTCGGTGGGCGACGGCAATACGCAGACGCCGGAGTTCAAGTCCTTCCTGGTGAAGGTCGAGAAGGCCTAGCGAAGACGCGGGAACATAGAGGACATAAGGGGCACAGGGGAACGTCATGGCACTGCAGTCTCTCGACATCCGCCGGCGCTCGGCCACCACCACGCCGTCGACGCAGGTGCGCGCGCCGGCGACCGGCACCGTGGCCAAGCTGATCGACACCACCAAGTGCATCGGCTGCAAGGCCTGCCAGGCGGCGTGCATGGAGTGGAACGACCTGCGCGACGAAATCGGCCACAACGTGGGCGTCTACGACAACCCGGCCGACCTGAGCGACCATTCCTGGACCGTGATGCGCTTCTCCGAATACGAGAACCCCAACGGCAACCTCGAATGGCTGATCCGCAAGGACGGCTGCATGCACTGCGACGATCCCGGCTGCCTCAAGGCCTGCCCCTCGCCGGGCGCCATCGTGCAGTACACCAACGGCATCGTCGACTTCCAGGAAGAGAACTGCATCGGCTGCGGCTACTGCATCACCGGCTGCCCGTTCAACATTCCGCGCATCTCGAAGCAGGACCACAAGGCCTACAAGTGCACGCTGTGCTCGGACCGCGTCGGGGTGGGCCAGGAACCCGCCTGCGTGAAGACCTGCCCGACCGGCGCCATCGTCTTCGGCACCAAGGAAGACATGAAGCAGCATGCCGAGGAGCGCATCGTCGACCTCAAATCGCGCGGCTTCGACAAGGCCGGCCTGTACGACCCCGCGGGCGTGGGCGGCACGCACGTGATGTACGTGCTGCACCACGCCGACCAGCCTTCGCTCTACCACGGCCTGCCCGACACGCCGCGCATCAGCCCGCTGGTGGGCCTGTGGAAGGGCCTGGCCAAGCCGCTCGCGGTGGCCGGCATCGCCGTCACCGCGCTGGCGGGCTTCTTCCACTACATCCGCGTCGGCCCCAACGAGACCAGCGAGGAAGACGAGGAAGCCGCGCGCGCGGAACTGGCCCGCGAGCCGCGCGCGGCCGACGAGGAGGGACGCCATGAAACCCGCTGACAGGCCCGGCCTGATCCTGCGCTACACCGCCGGCGAGCGCACCAACCACTGGATCGTCGCCATCAGCTTCGTCCTGCTGGCGCTGTCCGGGCTGGCGCTGTTCCATCCGTCGATGTTCTGGCTGAGCAACGTGCTCGGCGGCGGCACCTGGACGCGCATCCTGCACCCGTTCCTGGGCGTGCTGATGTTCGTCTCGTTCGTGCTGCTGGTGCTGCGCTTCTGGCGCCACAACATGCTCAACGCCAACGACCGCGTGTGGCTGCGCCACGCCGGCGACGTGCTCGCCAACCACGAGGAAGCGCTGCCCGAGGTCGGGCGCTACAACGCCGGCCAGAAGCTGCTGTTCTTCCTGATGGTGCTGTGCATGCCGTTGCTGCTGCTGTCGGGCATCGTGATCTGGCGCGTCTACTTCTCCGCGTATTTCCCCATCGAAGTCATCCGCGTCTCGGCGGTGGTGCACGCCATTTGCGCCTTCGCGCTGATTTGCGGCATCATTGTCCACATCTATGCGGCGTTGTGGGTCAAGGGCTCGGTCGCGGCCATGACGCGCGGCACGGTGACTTACGGATGGGCCTGGAAGCACCACCGCGCGTGGTTCCGGGAAGTCTTCAGGCAAGGCAACAAGTAGCGCCACAAACAGCGCCGGACGCAGGCTGCCGCCCGCACCGGCGGCGCCTGCGGCGTCCCCGCCGGGATGCCGTTCCACGGAACCGGGACGATCATGGTGCAGCGCATTCTCCAACCCCACGAAATCGAGTCGCTCGACCACGTCGCGCTGGCGCGCCTGCGCCTGCCGCCGCGCGCCGGCATCTTCGCCGCGCGCGCGCGGCGCCTGCGCCAGCTTGCCGGTGGCAACCCGATCGGCGCCTATCTCGCCCTGATGGCCACCGTGGCCGAGGCCCAGGAAGCGGCTGCCGCCAGCCTGGACTTGCCGCCGCCCGACGCGCACGCCATCGCGCTGGCGCGCGAGCACCGCATGCCGCCGCTGGCCGCCGCCGGCGGCCACGGCGACGGCGCGTGGCACGCCGCGCTGGTGGCGCTGCTGGCCGCCTTGCAGGTCGCGCCCGGCCTGCCGGCGGCGGCCACCGCGGCGCTCGCGCGGCTGGCCGCGCTGCCATCGCATGCGCTGGCCGCCCAGGCGCAGGCCCTGCTGGGCGGGCGCGACGACGAAGCCGACCCCGCCATCGCGCCGTTCCTGATGGCCGCGCTCCAGGTCGGCTGGACCAGCCGGGCCAGCCAGCTCGCCGAGGCCGACGTGCCGGCGCTCGACGTGCACACCGTGTGCCCGGCATGCGGCACGCTGCCGGTGGCCAGCATCGTGCGCATCGGCGGGCGCTACCAGGGCCTGCGCTATCTCCATTGCGCGCTGTGCGCCACCGAATGGCACATGGTGCGCATCAAGTGCAGCCATTGCGAATCCACCGAGGGCATCGCCTACCACGTCGCCGAGAACGAGACGGCCCGGCGCGAGGCCACGGAAAAAAGCGACGGCCTGCACGCGGTCAAGGCCGAGTCCTGCGAGCACTGCCATACCTACCGCAAGATCTGCTACATGGAAAAGGACATGGAGGTCGAGCCCGTCGCCGACGACCTCGCCACGCTGGCGCTGGACGTGCTGATGGGCGAGGCCGACTACGCGCGCGCCAGCGGCAACCCGCTGCTGTGGCAGGGAGCGCAGTCTTGAGCGCGCTCGACGACGGCACGCCCGCCATGCCCGCCCTCGCCGGGCCGGCGGACATTCCCTCGCTCGACCGCCTGCTCAACGCGCCCGAGCTGCAGCCGCTGCTGGCCAGCCACGGCCGCACCCAGGTCACGGCCACGCTGCGCGGCCTGCTCGACGGCTGCCGCGCGCAGGCGCTCGCCGGGCGGCTGGCGGCCGGCGCGGTGGCGCCCCGGGCGCTGGCCGACGCACTGGGCGCGGCGCTGGCGCGCGCCGCCGAGCCGCGCCTGCGCGCGGTGTTCAACCTCACCGGCACCGTGCTGCATACCAACCTCGGCCGCGCCCTGCTGCCCGACAGCGCGGTGCAGGCGGTGGCGCGCGCGCTGACCGCGCCGGCCAACCTGGAATTCGACCTCGCCAGCGGCGCGCGCGGCGACCGCGACGACCTCGTCGAGGACCTGCTGTGCGAGCTCACCGGCGCCGAGGCCGCGACCGTGGTCAACAACAACGCCGCGGCCGTGCTGCTGATGCTCAACGCGCTGGCGCAGCGGCGCGAGGTGGTGGTCTCGCGCGGCGAGCTGGTCGAGATCGGCGGCGCCTTCCGCATCCCCGACATCATGCAGCGCGCCGGCGCGCGGCTGGTCGAGGTGGGCACCACCAACCGCACCCATCCGCACGACTACGCCGACGCCATCGGCCCGCGCACCGCGCTGCTGATGAAGGTCCATTGCAGCAACTACCAGGTGACCGGCTTCACGCGCAGCGTGGAGGTGGCCGAGGTGGCGGCGCTGGCCGCGCCGCACGGCCTGCCGGTGGTGGTGGACCTCGGCAGCGGCACGCTGGTGGACCTCACGCGCTGGGGCCTGCCGCCCGAGACCACGGTGCGCGAGACCATCGAGGCCGGCGCCAGCCTCGTGACCTTCAGCGGCGACAAGCTGCTCGGCGGGCCGCAGGCCGGGCTGATCGTCGGGCGCGCCGAGCTGATCCGCAAGATCAAGAAGAACCCGCTCAAGCGCGCGCTGCGCGTGGGCAAGCTGACGCTGGCCGCGCTCGAGCCCGTGCTGCGGCTCTACCGCACGCCCGAGCTGCTGGCCGACAGCCTGCCCACGCTGCGCCTGCTCACGCGCGCGGCGCCGGACCTGCACGCGCAGGCGCTGCGCCTGCGCCCGCTGCTACAGCCGGCGCTGGGCGACGCCTACCTCGTCGCGGACGCGCCGATGTTCAGCCAGGTCGGCAGCGGCGCGCAGCCGGGCAGCCAGTTGCCGAGCCACGGCCTGGCCATCACGGCGGCAGGCGGACGCCGCGCCGGCGCCGGGCGCCAGCTGCAGCGGCTCGAGGCAGCGCTGCGCGCGCTGCCCCGCCCCGTCATCGGCCGCGTCGCCGACCAGACCCTGTGGCTGGACCTGCGCTGCCTGGAACAGGCCGACGAGGCCGCCTTCACCGCCCAGTGGCAGGCGCTGCGCCCATGATCGTCGGCACCGCCGGGCACATCGACCACGGCAAGACCACCCTGGTGCATGCGCTGACCGGCGTCGACACCGACCGCCTCAAGGAAGAGAAGGCGCGCGGCATCTCCATCGCGCTCGGTTATACCTACACGCCGCTGCCCAACGGCGACGTGCTCGGTTATGTCGACGTGCCCGGCCACGAGCGCCTGATCCACACGATGGCCGCCGGCGCCAGCGGCATCGACCTGGCGCTGCTGGTGGTCGCCGCCGACGACGGCGTGATGCCGCAGACGCGCGAGCACGTGGCCATCGTCGAGCGGCTCGGCATCGCGCGCGCCGCGGTGGCGCTGACCAAGGCCGACCGCGCCGGCGCCGCGCGCCTCGACGCGGTGCGCGGCGAGATCGCGGCGCTGCTGGCCGGCACGCCGTTCGCCGGCGCGCCGGTGTTCGCGCTCGACGCCACGCGCGCCGGCGACGCCGGCGTGGCCGCGCTGCGCGCCTGGCTGCACGAAGCCGCGCAGCAGGTGCCGCCGCGCGGCGCGGACGGCCTGTTCCGGCTGGCGGTGGACCGCGTGTTCACGCTGCCCGGCCACGGCACGGTCGTCACCGGCACGGTCCTCGGCGGCCAGGTCCGCGTTGGCGACACCATGCAGGTCGCGCCGTCCGGCAAGCCGGTGCGCGTGCGCAGCATCCACGCGCAGCAGCGCCCCGCCGACACCGGCCGCGCCGGACAGCGCTGCGCGCTCAACCTGGCCGGCATCGACAAGGACGCGGTCAACCGCGGCGACTGGATAGCCGATCCCGCGCTGGTCGCGCCCTCGGTCCGCATCGACGTCTCGCTCGCCCTGCTGCCGCAGGCGGACCTGCGACTGGCGCACTGGACGCCGCTGCACGTCCACCTCGGCACCACGCACCAGCTGGCCAATGCCGTGCTGCTCGACACCGAAGCGCTGGAACCGGGCGGCACCGCGCTGGCCCAGCTGGTGTTCGCCGCGCCGGTCTGCGCGCTGCCCGGCGACCGCTTCATCGTGCGCAACGCGCAGGCCAGCCAGACCGTGGGCGGCGGCACCGTGCTCGACCCGTTCGCGCCCGAGCGACGCCGCCGCACCGCGCGGCGCCTGGCGTGGCTGCGGGCGCTGCGGGAAATGACCGAAGGCGCCGGGCTGGCGCCGCTGCTGGCGCAGGCCACCCACGGCATCGCCACCGCGCGCCTGGCCTGCCTGACCGGCAGCGGCCCGGCCGGCTGGCGGCTGCCGGCCGACGCGCTGACCGTGCCCGCGGCGGGACATGCCGATGCCTGCGTCATCCTCGCCGCGCACTGGCAGGCGCTGCAGCGCACCGTGCTCGACACGCTGGCCGCGTTCCACGCGCGCCTGCCCGACGAACCCGGCCTCGACGCCGGCGCCCTGCGCCGCGCGGCCCTCGCCGGCGCGCCGGCGCTGCCGGACGCGGCCTGGGGCGCGCTGCTCGACACGCTGGTCGGACAAGGCGCCCTGCGCCGCAACGGCGCGTGGCTGCAACTGCCGTCGCACGCCGTCACGCTGTCGGACGAAGACCTCGCGCTGGCGCAGCGCATCGCGCCGATGCTGGCGGCCGGCGGCTACGACCCGCCCTGGGTGCGCGAACTCGCCGCGGCCCGCAACGTGCCGGAAGACAGGATGCGCCAGCTATTGCGCCGGATGGCGCGCCAGGGCACGCTGCACCAGATCGTGCCCGACCTGTTCTACGACGACGGCCGCGTGCGCGAACTGGCCGCGCTGGTCGCCACGCTGATCGCGCAACATGGCAGCGCCGACGCGGTGCGCTTTCGCGACGCCACCGCGCTGGGCCGCAAGCGCGCCATCCAGATTCTGGAGTTCTTCGACCGCGTCGGCTACACTCGGCGCGTCGGCAACGGTCGCGTGCTGCGGCCCGGCAATGCGTGGCAGGCCGGTGCCGGCCGCGTGTAGTCCGTGTAGTCCGTGCAGTCCTGTAGCACCCGCAAGTCCATGTAGTCCGCGAAGGAAGGCATGCGTATCCGGTGATGCGGCCGGGCTTCAAACCCGGTTGGGGGCGTCAGCCGTTCCCAGGTAGGTTCGACTCCTGCTGCTTTCCGCCACGAGGTTTTCCGGTTTCTTGCCGGGCACGGCAACAGGCAGGAATTTGCACGGGGCGCGCTTTCTTGCCTTTCCCGCGGGTTTTCGAGATTGGATGGCGCCCGGCTGCGCCAGACCGGCGAAATGATGCCCGGCCTCCGGCCGGAGATCGTCCGCCACGCGCCACGCCTCGCCCTCCAGATCGTCAGCGAATCCCTGCCCCGGCGCGGGAACGAGGCCCCGATCCGATTACTGTATATCCATACAGTAAACTCAACTATACGCACTCGGCCCAGGATGGCTCATACACTGTATATTCGTACAGTATCCAAACCGCTGCATTACCTGATTACCGCAGCCACCATCCGGAGAGTCGCCGTCATGTCCGATACCCGCGCCATCAAGTACATCGTCGTGCCATACCGTCAGGGCAAGGGCGACTCGCTCCAGCCCGGCGAGATCCGCCAGGCCTCCAGCGAGGTCGGTGCCATCCGCATCGCCAGCGCAATGGCATCCAGCTTCGCCGGCGTCGCCGCCTACGAAGTGCTGGTGGACGAGGAAACGGGCGAGATGGGGTCGCCGCGCATCCTGGTGCAGGAGGGGAGCATTCCGGCGCTTGGCGAGTGAGGCAAGAGGGGGTATGCGGACGAGGGCGTGGCTGCAGAGCCCGCACCGCTTCGGGCAGATCAGGCGGGCAGCCTGAATCGTCTTCTGATCGGAATCTCAAGAGACCTATTTGCGGCCTTTCGAGACGGCGAACGCGGTCCGACCTTTCGTGCTCGGAAGAAGGCGCTGGTCATTCGCGGCAACTGTTGCCGGCGCCAGTCTCCGTTCTTCAGTCGGTCACGACAAAGTGCACCATGATCCGCTCAATGTTGTCCGAAATTTGATACTTTTTTACGGACAGATGGCTTGCCAGTTGTCTGGAAAAAATATACAAATATCGGACAAGGAGCCCCACATGTCCGCCCTCAAGTCCAGAATCTCCGCATTGATCGATGCCGCCGCATGCAGCCAGGTTTGGGTACCGTCCGATTTCGCCGATCTCGGAAACCGGGATGCGATCGACAAGGTATTGCAGCGCATGGTCGCGGCAGGAGAACTGCGGCGAATCGAACGAGGCCTCTACGACCGGCCCTCGATGAACCAGCTGACGAACAGTCCCACCACGCCGGACTATCGCGCCGTGATAGCGGCAATCGCGCGGCGGGACCAGTTGCGGATGCTGGTGGACGGCCTGACGGCGGCGAACGACCTGGGGCTGACCGATGCCGTTCCCGCCCGCGTCGTCGTCCATACGGATGCCCGGCGCCGTGGCGTGCGGCTCGGCAACCTGGATATCCAGTTCAAGCACACCGCGCCAAGCCGCCTGTACTGGGCAGGCCGCCCCGCCATGCGCGTGGTGCAGGCCCTTTACTGGCTGAAGGACATGCTGGCATCCGACCGCGACCACATCCTCGGCCGGTTGCGGGATGTCCTCGCCGGCTCGGCGAACGGCGATGCGATCCGCGAGGATCTTGCGAGCGGGCTGTCGATGATGCCGGCCTGGATGCAGGACATCGCGCGGGATCTGCTCCACGCGGACGCCCCGCCCGCGCACCGCAGGCCGACACCGGCGCCGGCGCCGGCCGCCGCCGCCGCGGACATGCCGGGGTAAAAGGTTGAACCAGGCCTACCGGCAAATCCTCGCGGCTTCCGATGCCGACCGGCGCGACCTGTTCCTGCGCACCGCCACGCGCCTGGGCACGGCCGTGCAGAACGTCGAGAAGGATTTCTGGGTGTGCTGGACCCTGGACGTACTGTTCAACCGGCTGCCCGACGGCGGGCCGCGATTGCTGTTCAAGGGCGGCACTTCCCTGTCCAAGGCATTCGGCCTGATTACCCGCTTTTCGGAAGACATCGACGTCACGGTCTTTCGCGACGATCTTGGCCAGCAGGCGAGCGCCGCCGAACTTGACGCGCTGAGCGGAAAAAAGCGCCGCGAGCGGCTCAACGCGATCAAGGAAGCCTGCCAGGCCTATGTCGCCGGCGCCCTGAGAACTCAGATAAGCGCGTGCGCTCTCGCGGCAATCGGCGAAGGGCGTTTCCTGCTCGAGCCGGACCCGGGCGATGCGGATCGCCAGAGCCTGCTTTTCTGGTACCCCGCCGTCACGCAGGAGGCGGGAGGCTACGTCCGCTCGGCCGTCAAGATCGAGTCGGGAGCCAAGTCGGCCCTCGATCCGCACGTCCCCGCCAGTGTCACGCCCTACGTTGCCGGCGACGTGCCGGGGCTGGACCTGACCGTGCCGGACATCACCACCGTAGAAGCGAAACGCACGTTCTGGGACAAGATCATCATCGTGCACGGACTGCGGCAATGGCACGACCGCCGCGCCGAACTCCGGCATGGCGGCCAGCGGGTTTCCCGCCATTACTACGACCTGCACCAGCTCTTGCGAATTGCCACGGCGCATGGCTGGACCGGCGATGGCCTGCTTGCCCTGGACTGCGCGCGACACGCAAGACTCTTCTTCGGCAGCGCGGACCTGGGACTCGACGCCGCGCGGCCCGGCGCGTTCACCCTGGTCCCGGCGGGAGCCATGCGCGATGCGCTGGCGAGGGACTACGCGGCGATGGCGGGCATGGTCTTTGGCAACGCGCCGGCATTCGATGCGGTGCTCGATGCCGCTGCCCGCCTGGAACAGGCCGTCAATGTCATCGGCTCGTAGCGTCGGCTAGCCGGCCAGCCCGCCGACCGATGTTTCGCCCATCGGTCCTCCCACACCCTCCCGCCGCTCCCAGCCCCCTGCCCGGCACTTTTTTGCTCCCCTTCCGCCCCGGCGGCCTACTATGCATTGGTCAGGCGAACCGCCGCGACCGCCGCGCGCCGCCCAGGCCACCGAACCGGAGGAATGCAAATGGACCGTCGTTCTTTCCTGAAAGCGGGCGCCGCCGCGCCCGTGCTGGCGGGCACAGCCGGGATTCCCGGGCTGGCCCGCGCCGGCGCGCCAGGCGCCGAGGCGTTGCCGGCCGCCGAGGGCTGGCGTGTCTATGAAGTCACCACGGAGGTGACGCTGCCGCCCGCGGCCGCGCCGGCCAGCGTGTGGGTGCCGATCACCGCCGGGCGGATCGGCGACTACCAGCGCACGCTGTCCACCACCTGGGCCGCGCCCGGCGCACGCGCGGAAGACGCCCGCGCGCCCGGCTACGACGTGCGCATGCTGGCGCTGAACTGGCCCGCCGCCGCCGAAGGCCAGCCGCTGCATGCCACGCTGACCAACGTGGTGGCGCTGCGCGACCGCAAGGCGGATCTCGGCCAGCCGCCGTCGTCGCGCGGGCCGCGCGAATCGGCCGAGACCCTGCGCGAATACCTGCGGCCCACGCAGCTGCTGCCGACCGATGGCATCGTCAAGGCCACCGCGCAGCAGATCACCGCCGGCGCGCCGGACGACATGACGCGCGCCCGCGCGCTCTACGAATGGGTGGTCGACCATACCTGCCGCGAGGCCAGCGTGCGCGGCTGCGGCGTGGGCGACGTGGCGGCCATGCTGCGCGCGGGCGGCATCATGGGCGGCAAGTGCGCGGACATCAACGCGCTGTTCGTGGCGCTGGCGCGCGCCTCGGGCATTCCGGCGCGCGATGCCTACGGCGTGCGCGTGGACAATTCCGCATACGGCTTCAAGGCGATGGGCAAGGCCGGCGACATCTCCAAGGCGCAGCACTGCCGCGCCGAGTTCTACAACGCCGGCTACGGCTGGGTGCCGGTGGACCCGGCCGACGTGCGCAAGGTGGCGCTCGAGGAGGTGCCCGGCGGGCTGCCGATGACGCACTGGAAGGTGCGCTCGGCGCGCGCGATGCTGTTCGGCGCCTGGGAGATGAACTGGGTGGCCTACAACCACGGCCACGACGTGGCGCTGCCGGGCAGCAAGGCGGCGCCGGTGCCGTTCCTGATGTACCCGAACGGCGAGACCGTCGCCGGCACGCTCGACAGCGTCGATCCCGCCGCGTTCGGCTACCGCATCGCCTCGCGCCGCATCGCATAGGGAGACCCATGACGGCAAACAACACGATGGCCGACCGGCCGGCCGCCGGCGCAATCAGGCTGACGGCCTTTTCCCACGGCGGCGGCTGCGGCTGCAAGATCGCGCCCGGCGTGCTCTCCGAGATCCTCAGGAACACGCGCGGCTTCCCGGCGCCGCCTGCGCTGATGGTCGGCATCGAGACCAGCGACGACGCCGCCGTCTACAGGCTCAACGACACCCAGGCGCTGGTCGCCACCACGGACTTCTTCATGCCGGTGGTGGACGACCCCTACGACTTCGGCCGCATCGCCGCGGCCAACGCCATCTCCGACGTCTACGCGATGGGCGGCACGCCGATCATGGCGCTGGCGCTGGTCGGCATGCCGGTGGACCAGCTGCCGCCGGAGGTCATCGGCACCATCCTGGCCGGCGGCGAGGCGGTCTGCGCGCAGGCGGGCATTCCCGTCGCGGGCGGCCACACCATCGATTCGGTCGAGCCGATCTACGGGCTGGTGGTGATGGGGCTGGTGCACCCCGACCACGTCAAGCGCAACAGCGCCGCGCGGCCCGGCGACGTGCTGATCCTCGGCAAGCCGCTCGGCGTGGGCATCATGTCGGCCGCCATCAAGAAAGACAAGCTGGACGCCGACGGCTACCGCGAGATGATCGCCAGCACCACGCGGCTCAACACGCCGGGCCGACGGCTGGCGGGCCTGGCGGGCGTGCACGCGCTCACCGACGTGACCGGCTTCGGCCTGCTCGGCCATCTGCTGGAAGTCTGCCGCGGCAGCGGCGTGGGCGCGCGGCTGGCGATGGACCGCATCCCGCTGCTGCCCGGCGTGGCGGCGCTGGCCGGCGCGGGCGTGGTCACTGGCGCGTCGGGGCGCAACTGGGCCAGCTACGGCGCCGAGGTGGCGCTGGCGGCAGGCATCACGCCGGCGCAGAAAGCCCTGCTGACCGATCCGCAGACCAGCGGCGGCCTGCTGGTGGCATGCGCGCCGGCGGCGGTGGACGACGTGCTCGCCGTGTTCCGCGACGAAGGCTTCGCGCATGCCGCCGTGATCGGCGAGACCACGGCGGGGCCGGCGCGCGTGACGGTGTGAGCGGCGGCGGCCGGGTGCTTCCTGGCCGCGCGCATCCCAACGTGTCCAAACGCATCCCGCGCGGGCCGCCCGCGACAACCGAACAAGCTATTGCCCCGTCCCGTTCTAAGCTAAGACGAAACCATCAGTTCGCGCGGCGTCGTGCCGTTCCTATACTTGGCGGCCACGCAACAGCCTGGGAACGGGACCATGAAACGATGGCACGCGGCCGCGCTGGCGGCTCTGGTGATGGCATTCGGCGCCGGCACCGCGCAGGCACAAACGCAGGCACAAGCGCAGGCGCAGGAAAAAACGAAGATCAAGGTCGGCGTCTCGGTCGGCAATGCCGAGCAGACCTTCGAGGTGGTGCGCAAGGTCGCCGCGCGCGACGGCCTGGACATCCAGGTCATCACCTTCAGCGACTACCTGCAGCCCAACGAGGCGCTCGCCGCCGGCGACCTCGACGCCAACGCCTTCCAGCACAAGCCCTTCCTCGACAGCCAGATCAAGGCGCGCGGCTACAAGATCGTGCCGGTGGGCCTGACGCTGACCGCGCCGCTGGGTATCTACTCCAGGGCCTACAAGTCGGTCGCGCAACTGCCGCAGGGCGCGCGCATCGGCATCCAGAACGATCCGTCCAACGGCAACCGCGCGCTGCTGCTGCTGCAGAAGGCCGGGCTCATCAAGCTCAGGCCCGGCGTGGGCGAGAACGGCGTCAACGCCACCCCGCTCGACGTGGTGGAGAACCCGAAGAAGCTCAGGCTGATCGAGCTCGACGCCGCGCAACTGCCGCGCGCGCTCGACGACCTCGCCGCCGCCTCGATCAACAACGACTATGCCTATCGCGCCGGCCTCTCGCTGCAGCGCGACACCATCGCGGTGGAAGACGCGCGCGGCCCCTACGCCAACCTGATCGCCACGCGCGCCGAGGACAAGGACAAGCCGTGGGTGAAGAAGCTGGTGAAGGCCTACCAGTCGGAGGAAGTGCGCCGGTTCATCGAGACCGAGTTCAAGGGCTCGCTGATCCCGGCCTTCTGAGCGGCGCCGGGCCGCCCCGCCGGGGGCCGGCCGATCCCGCCGATGTGTCCTATAGTACAAAGCCGCGATAGCCGGTGGGGCAAGGCATGCGAGCCGTACAAGGCATACAAGGAGGCACATCATGGCAACCTGGAAGCCCGATCCGAGCTTTTACCCGTCGCCGCGCCTGGCGGCGAAGGCACCGCCCGAATCCCTCGCCTACGTGGCGATGTTCGATCCCACGCGCAGCCAGCCCGACGGCATCGCCGTGGTGGACACGGACCCGGCCTCGCCCGCCTACGCCACCATCGTCGGCCGGGTGGCCATGCCGCACACCGGCGACGAGCTGCATCACTTCGGCTGGAACGCCTGTTCCTCCTGCCTGTGCCCGAACGCGCCGCACCCGCACATGGAGCGGCGCTACCTGGTGGTGCCGGGCCTGCGCTCCTCGCGCGTCTACATCCTCGACACCAAACCCGATCCGCTGCACCCCGTCATCGTCAAGGTGATCGAGCCCGGCGAGCTGGCCGAGCGCACCGGCTACACGCGCCCGCACACCGTGCACTGCGGCCCCGCCGGCATCTACATCACGGCGCTCGGCAACGGCGCGGGCAAGGGGCCAGGCGGCATCATGCTGCTGGACCAGGAAAGCTTCGAGCCGCTCGGCCAGTGGGAAGTGGAGCGCGGCCCGCAGCAGTTCGCCTATGACGGCTGGTGGCATCTCGGCTACGACACGCTGGTGACCAGCGAATGGGGCACGCCGGACATGTTCGAGGACGGCCTGGTGCCCGAGATCCTGCTCGGCTCGCGCTACGGCCGGCGCCTGCATTTCTGGGACCTCAACAAGCGCAGGCACCTGCAGGAAATCGACTTCGGCGAGGAGCACCAGCTGGTGTTCGAGCTGCGCCCCGCGCACGACCCGACCCGGGCCTACGGCTTCGTCAACTGCGTCATCAGCCTCAAGGACCTGTCCTCGTCGATCTGGACCTGGTACCGCGACGGCGACAGATGGGCCGTGCGCAAGATCATCGAGATCCCGGCCGAACCCGCCGACCCGGACCTGCTGCCGCCCATCCTCAAGGGCTTCAAGGCGGTGCCGCCGCTGGTGAGCGACATCGATCTGTCGATGGACGACCGCTTCCTCTACGTCTCGTGCTGGGGCACCGGCGACCTGCTGCAATACGACGTCTCCGACCCGTTCGCGCCGCAGCAGACCGGGCGCGTGCGCATCGGCGGCATCGTCTCGCGCGCCACGCACCCGGGCGCGGGCGGCGCCGCGCTCAACGGCGGCCCGCAGATGGTGGAGGTGAGCCGCGACGGCCGCCGCGTCTATTTCACCAACTCGCTGTACGGCGCGGTGGACGCGCAGTTCTACCCGGAAGGCATCGACGGCTGGATGGTCAAGCTCGACGCCGCGCCCGAGGGCGGCATCGCCTTCGACCCGCGCTTCTTCCTGCGCTGGCCGGCCGGCCACCGGCCGCACCAGGTGCGGCTGCAGGGTGGCGACTGCTCGTCCGACTCGTACTGCTACCCGTAGCGGCGCGCCATGCCCGGAGCCGCGCCGGATACCCATCTCGCCGCGCAATGGGCGGCGCTGTGGCCGCTCTGGTGGCCGTGGCTGGCGATTGCCGCGCTGGGCCTGTTCCACGGCATCAACCCGGCGATGGGCTGGCTGTTCGCGGTCGCGCTCGGGCTGCATCGCGGACGGCGCAAGGTGGTGCTGCTGGCGCTGCTGCCGATCGCGCTGGGCCATGCGCTGGCGGTCGCGCTGGTGCTGGCCGCCGCGCTCACGCTCGGCAGCCTGCTGGACCCGGCGTGGATGGCGCGCATCGGCGGCGCCGCGCTGATCGGCTGGGCCGCGTGGCACGCGCTGCGCGGCCACCGCCGCCACCCGCGCGTGGGCATGCAGGCCGGCATGGCGGGGCTGGCGCTGTGGTCGTTCCTGATGGCCGGCGCGCACGGCGCCGGGCTGATGCTGGTGCCGGTGATGCTGCCGCTGTGCGCCGCCGCGGCGCCCGGCAGCGGCGCGCTGGTGCCGGCGCTGCTGGCGCTGGGCCTGCACACGCTGGCCATGCTGCTGGCCATCGGCACCGTGGCGCTGCTGGTGTACGACCGCCTCGGCGTGGCCTTCCTGCGCACCGGCTGGCTCAACCTCGACCGCGTATGGACCGCCGCGCTGCTGGCCTGCGGCGCGTGGCTGCTGTTCGCGTCCGGCCACTGAGCGGGTACCATCGCGCACCACACGCCAGACACGCAAAGCGCAACCCAACCAGACAACGCAATGAGCACCGAACTGAAGATCGAAGACATCGAACCCGGCACCGGCAAGGCGGTCGTCAAGGGCGCCCTCATCACCACCGAGTACACGGGCTACCTGGAGGACGGCACCATGTTCGATTCCTCCCACGAGCGCGGCAAGCCGTTCCAGTGCGTGATCGGCACCGGCCGCGTCATCAAGGGCTGGGACATCGGCCTGATGGGCATGCGGACCGGCGGCAGGCGCCGGCTGTCCGTTCCCGCGCACCTCGCCTACGGCGAGCGGCAGGTGGGCGAGCACATCAAGCCGAATTCGAACCTGGTGTTCGAGATCGCGCTGCTGGAGGTGCTGACGCGCGACGACTGAGCGCGCCGCCAACCGTATAAGGTTTTCACCAATCCTTCGTTGTGCGCGCGGCGCGCCGTGGCTACTGTCATCCGATACATCCGCTATGCCACCGCCCCGGAGGACCGCCGCATGCCATCCCGCCCGCGCGAGCCGCGCGCCGCACCCGCCCCGCTGGACACCGCCCCGCCGAACGCCGATTGGCTGGACACCGACGTGCTGGTCATCGGCGGCGGCCCCGCCGGCACCTGGGCGGCCGTGGCCGCGGCCGAGCGCGGCGCGCGCGTGGTGCTGGCCGACAAGGGCTATTGCGGCGCTTCCGGCGCCACCGCGGCGGCCGGCACGGCGATCTGGCACGTCGCGCCCGACCCGGCCGCGCGCGCGGCGGCCAGGGCCAGCCGCTACACGCTGGGCGGCGAGCTAGCGGAGCCGGCCTGGATGGACCGCGTGCTGGACCGCACCCACGCCGGGCTGGAACGGCTGGCCGAATGGGGCTACCCGTTCCCGCAGGACCAGCACGGGCAAAGCCAGCGCATCTCGCTGCAGGGGCCCGAATACATGCGGCTGATGCGCCGGCGCGTGAAAGCCGCGGGCGGGCGCATCCTCGACCACAGCCCCGCGCTGGAACTGCTGGTGGACGACGGCGGCCGGGTGAGCGGCGCGCGCGGCCTGCGCCGCCAGCCGCGCGCCGGCCAGGCCGCGCAATGGCGCGTGCGCGCCGGCGCGGTGGTGATCGCCACCGGCGGCTGCGCGTTCCTGAGCCGCGCGCTGGGCTGCAACGTGCTCACCGGCGAAGGCCACCTGATGGCCGCCGAGGCCGGTGCCGAGCTGTCGGGCATGGAGTTCTCCAACGCCTACGGGCTCGGCCCCGCGTTCGCCTCCGTCACCAAGTCGCTGTTCTACCAGTGGGCCACGTTCTACGACGCGCAGGGCCAGGTGCTGGAAGGCGCCGGCTCCGCGCATGGCCGCGGCGTGATCGCGCGCGCCTTGCAGACGCAGGCCGTGCATGCGCGCCTGGACCGCGCCGACGCCCGCGTGCGCGCCTGGATGCGCAGCGCGCAGCCCAACTTCTTCCTGCCGTTCGACCGGCTCGGCATCGATCCCTTCACGCAGCGCTTTCCGGTCACGCTGCGCCTGGAAGGCACCGTGCGCGGCACCGGCGGCCTGCGCATCGCCGACGCGCAGTGCGCCACCGGCGTGCCCGGCCTGTACGCGGCCGGCGACGCGGCCACGCGCGAGCTGATCTGCGGCGGCTTCACCGGCGGCGGCAGCCACAACGCGGCCTGGGCGCTGTCGTCCGGCTGGTGGGCCGGCGAAGGCGCGGCGGCCTTCGCGCAAGGCGCGGGCGCGCACGGCGCGGAAGACCTGCGCGGCGCCGGCGGCAGCCCCGACGAGGGCGCGCAGGCCGCGCCCGATCCCCAGACGCTGGTGGACGCCGTGCAGGCCGAAGTCTTTCCCTACGCGCGCAACTGGTTCCGCGACGGCGGCACGCTCACCGCGTCGCTCGCGCGCCTCGACGCGCTCTGGCGCACGTGGAGCCGCTACGCGCCGCCGCGCGACGACGCGCAGGCGCTGCGCGCGCGCGAAGCCACCGCCATGCTGGCCACCGCGCGCTGGATGTACCGCAGCGCGCTGGCGCGCACGGAAACGCGCGGCATGCACCGGCGCACCGACCATCCGGGGCTCGACGCGGGCCAGCGCTACCGCCTCGTCAGCGGCGGCCTCGACGAAGTGTGGACCGCGCGCGAGGCCGTGCGCGACGCGCCGCCGCAGGAGCGGCAGGAAGGCCCGAAGCCAGCATGGAGAGCCGCGGCATGATCGAGCTGCTCAACGGCGCGCGCTGCACGGGCTGCAATATCTGCGTGCGGGTCTGCCCAACCAACGTGTTCGCCATCGTGCCCGGCAAGATCCCCGCGATCGCGCGGCAACAGGACTGCCAGACCTGCTTCATGTGCGAGCTGTATTGCCCCGAGGACGCGCTCTACGTGGCGCCGCTGGCCGATGCCTGCCAGCCGCCCGACCACGCCGCGGCGGAGCCGCCGCGCCACGCCGGCAGCTACCGCGCGGCGGTGGGCTGGGGCAAGGGGCGCGCGCCGACCGCCGCGCAGGACGGCAGCCACGCGCTGCTCGCGCTGGTGCGCCCGGCGCCGCGCGCCGGCGGCAAGCGCGGCGCGCCATGAAAGACCTGCTCGACTGGATCACCGCCATCGCCGCCGTGGTGCTGGTCTACGCGGCCTTGCGGCATCCGCTCTACCCGCCGCGCGGCGACAAGGAGAAGGAACCGGCGGGCAAGGACGATGCCGGGCACTGACGCCGCGCCCGGTGTCCTGCCCCGCAAATTCATATTCAAAAATTCTGAACGATAAATTCGGATAAGCACGGTCCCGGGCTTTGGTGGCTCTTCTATAGTTCGTCACATGGACGGCGCGCAAACAAACAGCAACAAGCAGTAGCGCAGCGGCGGCGTCCTGGCAGATGCAGACGAACAATCAACGAAATTCAACGAATTTTCAGATACTGGAGCCCATCATGACCAAGACCTTCGCCCTCAAGTTCGCTTCCGCCCTCGTGCTCTCGCTGGCCGCCATCGGCGCCGCCCAGGCCGCCTCCGCCCGTGACCTGCAGGCCGGCGACAAGTACGGCTACAACTTCCGCAGCACCGTCCCGGCCGACCGGTACGGCTACGACTTCCGCACGCACGACACCTTCACCGACGGCGCCCGCAGCGGCAAGGCCGATCCGTTCACCGACGGCGCCCGCATCGCCGGCCTCGACCGCAGCGGCGTCTCGGCCACGCCGGCCCGCGGCTTCGACCCGTACACTGAAGGCGCCCGCAGCGGCAAGGCCGATCCGTTCACCGACGGTGCCCGCGTCGCCGGCCTCGACCGCAGCGGCGTCTCGGCCACGCCGGCCCGCGGCTTCGACCCGTACACGGAAGGCGCCCGCAGCGGCAAGGCCGACCCGTACACCGACGGCGCCAACGCCTGATGCGGACCACCCGCCGCTTCCACCGCGCACGCGGCGCCGGCTGATCCCGGCGCCGTTTTTCTTTTGGCGGGCCGGATTCACTCCCGCTGCGGGACCGCCAGCTGCAGCGCGCGCACCAGCGCCAGCAGCGGCTCGCTCTGCCCGGCGCGGCGCAGCCACATCGCGCCGACCGCCGGCAGGTCCCAGGTCAGCGTGTGCGGCAGCACCGCGGCGGCGCCGGTGGCGGCAAGCTCGGCCGCCACCCCGCGCGGCACGATGGTGATGGCGCGCGGCTGGGTGCGCAGCAGTGTGGCGATGGTCTTGATCGAGTAGGTCTCCACCATCGGCGTGGGCGGCACCGCGCCGGCGGTGGCGAACAACGTGTTGACGGTGCGCCGGATCGGCGTGTGCCCGGGCGGCAGGATCCAGTCCAGCGCGGCCAGGCGCTGCCAGTCGAGCTTGCCGCGCGCCAGCCGCGCCGCCGCCGCGGTCGGCACCACCAGCGCCGGCTCCTCCCGGTACAGCGGCGCCTGCACGATGTCGTCGCCGGGCGCATAAAAGGAGCGCGCGATCACGCAATCCAGCTCGTGCGCGCGCAGCGCCGCCACCAGTTCGTCGGTGGTGCCCTCGCGCACCACCACCGCCGCGCGCGGCTGCTGGCGCAGGCCGTGCGAGCAGGCCGCGTCCAGCACCACCGGCGCCACGTAGGGAATCACGCCGATGCGCAGCCGCCCGTGCAGCCCGGCGCCGATCACGGCCAGCTCGCGGCCCAGCGCCTCGGTGTCGGCCATCGCCAGGCGCGCGTGGACCAGCACCGCCGCGCCCGTGTCGGTGGGCTCCAGCCCGCGCCGCGAGCGCGCGAACAGCGGCACCATGAAGATCTCCTCGATCTCGCGCAGCGCCTTGGTCACGGCGGGCTGGGACAGCCCCATCTCGGCCGCCACGCGCGAGACCGAGCGCTGCCGGTCCAGCGCCAGCAGCAGCGCGAGGTGCTTGAGCCGCAGGCGGGAAATCAGGTTGTGCTGGAGCTTGTCGGCGGATGGCATGGCGGGTCCGATGCGTTCTGCGGGGTGTTCCGCGGGTCGTTCTTTGTATAACCAAACCTTCATACAACAATAATTATTCGGCTGCAAACGGTTATTCAGGACTCTTATACTGGCGTTCAGCCCTTCCTTGTCACCGATCCTTCACGGAGTCCCCATGTTCACCACCCGCCCGGAAATCGTCGGCACCTTCGGCGTGGCCTCGTCCACCCACTGGCTGGCCTCGCAGACCGCCATGAGCGTGCTGGAGCGCGGCGGCAACGCCTTCGACGCGGCGGTGGCGGGCGGCTTCGTGCTGCAGGTGGTGGAGCCGCACCTGAACGGCCCCGGCGGTGAGGTGCCGATCCTGCTGTGGAGCGAGCGCGAGCGCGCGGTGCGCTCGATCTGCGGGCAGGGCCCGGCGCCGGCGCTGGCGGACCCCGCCGCGATGCGCGCCAGGGGGCTGGACCTGGTGCCCGGCATCGGCCTGCTGCCGGCCACGGTGCCGGGTGCCTTCGGCGCCTGGCTGACCATGCTGCGCGACTACGGCACCTGGGAGCTGGCCGACGTGCTGGCCCCCGCCATCGCCTACGCGCGCCACGGCTTCCCGCTGGTGCCGCGCATCTCGCAGGCGATCCTGGCGGTGCGCGAGCTGTTCCAGCAGGAGTGGCACAGCTCGGCCGAGGTGTGGCTGCCGGGCGGCCGCGTGCCGCGCCCCGGCACCCTGCATGCCACGCCGGGCGTGGCGCGCACCTACACGCGCATCCTGGAGACGGCCGCGGCCGCCGGCGGCACGCGCGAGCAGCAGATCGACGCCGCGATGGCGTGCTGGTACCGCGGCTTCGTGGCCCGGGAGATCGACGAATTCTGCCGCACGCAGGCGGTGCGCGACACCACCGGCGAGCGCCACAAGGGCCTGCTGCGCCTCGACGACATGGCCAACTGGGCGCCGACCGTGGAAGCCCCGGCCACGCTGGACTTCGGCCGCTACACGGTGGCCAAGTGCGGCATCTGGAGCCAGGGCCCGGCCTTCCTGCAGCAGCTCGGCATGCTGCGGCACGCCGACCTGGCGGCCCACGCGCCCACCTCGCCGGAGTTCGTGCACCGCATCGCGGAGGCGGCCAAGCTCGCGATGGCCGACCGCCTGGCCTGGTACGGCGACCCGCGCTTCGGCGACGCGCCGCTGCCCGGACTGCTCGAAGCCGGCTACCTGGCCGCGCGCGCGCAGCTGATCGGCCAGCAGGCCTCGCTGGAGATCCGCGCCGGCACGGTGGACGGCCGCGCGCCGCGCCTGCCCGACCTGGGCGCGGCCGAGCGCACGCTGCGCGATGCCGACGTGCGCTTCGGCGTGGGCGAGCCCACCTTCGCGGCGATGCCGCCGGTGACGGAATGGGCCGAGCGCGAGATCTTCGTCGGCGACACCTGCCACATCGACGTGATCGACCGCCACGGCAACATGGTCGCGGCCACGCCGTCGGGCGGCTGGCTGTCGTCCAGCCCGGTGATCCCGGCGCTCGGCTTCGCGCTCAACACGCGCCTGCAGATGACCTGGCTGGAGCCGGGCCTGCCCAACACGCTGGCGCCGGGCAAGCGCCCCTGCACCACGCTGTCGCCGTCGCTGGCGCTGCGCGACGGCGAGCCCTACATGGTGTTCGGCACGCCCGGCGGCGACCAGCAGGACCAGTGGTCGGTGGCGTTCTTCCTGCGCCACGCGGTGCACGGCATGAACCTGCAGGAAGCCATCGACGCGCCGGCCTGGCACATCGACCATTTCCCCGGCTCGTTCTGGCCGCGCTCGGTGGTGCTCAACCGCCTGAGCGTGGAGTCGCGCCTGCCCGAAGAAACCATCGCCGAACTGCGCGCGCGCGGCCACGAGGTGAAGGTCGGCGAGCCGTGGTCGGAAGGCCGCATGTCCGCCTGCACGCGCGAGCGCGACGCGCAGGGGCGGCTGGTACTGCGCGCCGGCGCCAACGCGCGCGGCATGCAGGGATACGCGGTGGGACGCTAGGCGCAGCGGCAATAAGCAGGACAAGGAGACGCAAGCCGGCGTGCAGCCGCCGCCGGACCACACCAATCAAAACCGGGCCGCCCCGCGCGGCCCGCATCGCCATCGGAGAGTTGAAGACATGAAAGCCGTACTCAAGCGCTGCCTGCTGGGCCTTGCCGCGTTCTCGCTGTTGTGCGCCGCGTCGGGCGCGGGCGCGGCGGATGCCTATCCGCAGAAACCCATCACGCTGATCGTGCCGTGGGCCGCCGGCGGCTCCACCGACATCCTGGCGCGCGTGCTGTCCGAGCAGTTGACGCGCTCGCTGGGCCAGCCGGTGATCGTCGACAACAAGCCGGGCGCCTCGGGCAACATCGGCTCCGCCGCGGTGGCGCGCGCCAAGCCCGACGGCTATACGCTGCTGGTCGGCTCCATGAGCACGCACGCGATGAACCCGGCGCTGATGCCCAACATGCCGTTCCGCGGCGTGGAGGACTTCACGCCGCTGGGCCTGCTCGCCTACGTCACCAACACGATGGTGATCCATCCCTCGGTGCCGGCGCACAACGTCAAGGAACTGATCGCCTACGCGCGCGCCAATCCGGGCAAGCTGGCCTACGCCAGCGCCGGCGCCGGCTCCACCAATCACCTGAGCGCCGTGCTGTTCGAGAAGATGGCCGGCGTGCAGATGCTGCACGTGCCGTACAAGGGCGGCGCGCCGGCGGTGGTGGACACCGTGGCCGGGCAGACCCAGCTGCTGTTCTCCGCCGGCACGCAGACGCTGACCCACGTGAAGGCCGGCAAGCTGCGCCTGCTCGCCGTCACCGAGAGCAAGCGCTCGCCGCTGCTGCCCAACGTGCCGACCGTGGCCGAGACCGTGCCCGGTTATGAACTGTCGGTCTGGTACGGCGCCTTCGGCCCGGCCGGCATGCCGCCCGCGCTGGTGACGCGCCTGAACCAGGAAATCAACCGGATCATGTCGCTGCCCGAGGTGAAGGAAAAGATGAACGCCATCGGCGTGGAAACCGCCACCTCCACGCCGCAGCAGTTCGCCACCATCCTGCGCCGCGACGCGGACCGCTACGGCAAGCTGATCCGCGAGCTGGGCATCAAGGCGGAATAAGGACGTGAGCGGCCTCATTTCCGACGCGGCCCGCGTGACGCTGCCGGCCGCCGTGCTGGACGCGCTGTGCGGCCAGCTGGCGCGCGCGAACGCGCCCGCCGCCGCCTTCGATGCGATCGGCAGCGCCACCGCGGCGCTGCTCGGCCCGGGCCTGCTGACCATCAACGCATGGCGGCGCGACAGCGCCGAGGTGGAGCGGCTGTGGTCCTCCGACCCCGCCGCCTATCCCGTCGGCGGCCGCAAGCACAAGCCCGATTCCCCGTGGTCGCGCCAGTTGCTGGGCCAGGGCGAGGTCTTCGTCGGCGAGGGCGACCACGCGCTGGCCGCCGTGTTCGACGACATCGCGGTGATCCGCGCGCTGGGCCTGTCCGCCGTGGTCAACGTGCCGGTGTGCGAGCGCGGGCAATGCGTGGGCACCTTCAATTTCCTGGCGGCGCGCGCCGCGTGGGCGCCGGGCGAGGTGGCGACGCTGCGCATGCTGGCGCAGATGGCCACGCCGGCGGTAGTGGCAGCGGCGGCGGCGGCGAGCCGGGCGGACTGAAACGCCGCGCCTCAGTACGTCAGGCGCAGCGTCGCGGTGACGTTGCGCGGCGCGCCGAACTCGCCGAAGAAGGAGTTGGGCACGCGCGCGTAGTAGTGGCGGTCGGCGATGTTGTTGAGCGCCAGGAAAGCCTCCACGTGGCGGTTGAAGCGATAGCCCACGCGCGCGTTGAACAGCGCGTAGCCGCCCTGCGCCCAGTAGCCGCGCGTGGTGCCGCTTTGCGCCAGCATGCTGGCGCCGAGGAAGGTGCCGGCCAGCGGCCCGGACGAAAGCCGATAGCTGGTGGCCAGCTTGAACAGGTGGCGCGGCTCCTCGGCGTCGTAGGCGCTGCCCTGCAGCGTGGGGCTGGAGGTGTAGCGCGTGTTCAGCAGCGTGTAGCCGGCCGAGAGGTTCCAGTTGGGCAGCGGCGTGCCGGCAAGCTCGGCCTCCCAGCCCTGGCTGCGCACCGCGCCGCTGGCCACCGAGCCGGTCGGGTGGTCCTGGTCGGCCACCGCGAGGTCGCTGCCGTTGATGCGGAAGGCCGCCACCGATGCGTTCAGGCGGCCGTCGAGGAAGGCGGCTTTCAGCCCCGCCTCGTACTGCTCGCCGGAGAACGGCGGCAGCGCGCCGCCGCTGAAGGTGGTCTGGGTCTGCGGCGAGAAGATCTTGGCGTAGCTGGTGTAGGCCGACAGTTGCGGCGTGATGCTGTAGACCAGCCCGGCATACGGAATGAACTTGTGCTCCTGCGACGCGGCCACGCTCCAGTCGCCGCCCGGCGCCGGCAGCACGGCGCGGGTCTTCTGCTGGAACCAGACCTCGCGCCCGCCCAGCACCAGCGACAGCGGCTCGAGCACCTGCAGCCGGGCCTGGCCGTACATGCCGTACTGGATGGTGCGGGTGTCGGTGCCGTCGTCGAAATGGCTCAGGTCGGGCGCGGGGATGACCGGGTTGAAGATGTCGTGCGTGCCGAGGTCGGCATAGTTGTTGAGGCTGTCCTGCCACAGCGACGAATAGTTGGCGCCGAACAGCAGATGATGCTCGCGGCCGAACAGCTTCACGGTGCCCGACACGCTGGAGTCGAAGCCCAGCCACTCGTTGGTGTTGCGCTGCCCCTGTCCGAAATAGTCCGCCAGGCCGGTGCCCGCCTGCGGCGTGGCGGCGTAGGCATACGTGCCGCGGCTCAGCGCATGGCGGTAGTACAGCGTGGTCTGCGACTTCCAGTCGTTGTCGAAGCGGTGCGTCACGGTGCCGTTGACTTCCTGCATCGACTGGTAGGAAGTGTTCCAGCCCGGCCCGTAGTTCTGCGAGCGGCCGCGCGGGCCGGTCACGGGCGTGCCGCTGGTGTCGACGCCCACGCCATAGTCGAAATCGTCGAGCGGGTTGACCTGGTAGGCGGCCGACAGCGACACCGTGGTGCGCGGCGTGAGGTCGTACTCGATGACGCCGTAGGCCAGCCCGAGCTTGCTGCCCTGGCCGTCGACGAAGCTGTTGCTCTTGCTGCCCACCGCCACCGCGCGGCCGCGCAGCGTGCCGGCCTCGTTGAGCGGCCCGGTCACGTCCACCATCTCGCGCAGCGCGGCCCAGGAGCCGACCGAGGTTTCGCTGACGAAGCGGAACTTGTCGCCGGGCTGCTTGCGCACCAGGTTGACGCTGCCGCCGAGCGCGCCCTGCCCGTCCATCAGGCCGGAGGGGCCGCGGAAGACTTCGAGGCGGTCGTACATGGCGAGGTCGAACTGGGACTGGTACTGGATGCCGTTGAGCAGCGAGATGCCGTCGTACTGCACGTTCACGGGGAAGCCGCGCGCGTTGAAATAGGCCGAGCCGTCGCCGTAGTTCACCGAGGTCAGGCCGGGCGTGTACAGCAGCGCGTCCTGCAGCGTGCGGATGTCCTGGTCGTCCAGTTGCTGGCGGGTCAGCACCGAGACCGAACTGGGAATGTCCTTGCGCGCGACGGGCGCCTTGCCGAACATCGTCACGGCGCGCGCGCCGTAGCTGCCGCTGCCCTCGGTGGCCGCGCTCGGCTCGCGCTGGCCGCGCACCTCCACGGCGGGTAGCGTGGGCCCGGCGGCGGCGGGTGCCGCGGCGGTGGCGACGGCCTTGCGCAGGCTGTAGCCGCTGCCGGCCTGCGGCACGGCCTCGAGCCCGGTGCCGTCCAGCAGCCGGCGCAGGCCGGCCTCGATGCCGTAGCTGCCCGACAGGCCTTGCGTGGCCAGGCCGCTGACGGCGGCCGCGTCATACGAGAGGTTGATGCCGGCGGCGCGCGCGAACTGGTTCAGCGCGGGCTCCAGCGGGCCGGCGACGATACCGTAGGCGTGGGCATTGGACTGGGCCGTGGCCGTCTGCGCGGATGCGATGCGCGGCACGGCGACACTCCCCAGCGCCAGGCCCAGCAGCGCGGCGCGCAGGGCCAGCGTCAGCGGGCGCGGGGCCGGCGCCAAGGTAGAGGCGCGGCCGGCGGCGAAGGTGGCATCGTTGGAGCGGACACGGCGGGACAGGCGCGGAAAACGGGAGGCGGGAGCGGTCATCGGCAGGATTCGGGCGGATCGGATACGGCAGGTTGCAAGAGGGCTTCTACTTGTCTGCCGAGCGAGAACGCCAATCCCCTCAGTTTTTTTCCGATCTTTTTTCGGGCGCGCGCCGCCGCTGCCCGCGCGCCGCGCTTCAGACCGCGCCTCAGGCCGCGCCGTCCGGCCCGACCATGACCCAGAAGCGCGTCAGGAAGCGCACCCTGACCGGCAGCGTCTGCACCAGGAACTGCAGCGTGGCGCCGGTATCGCCCAGCTGGAACACGCCCGACACGGGCAGCGCGGCCACGCGCGCGTCGCAGGCGATATGGCCGACGCGGTAGCGCCCCAGCTCGGCCAGCAGCGCGTCCAGCCGCATGCCGCGCGCGGCGATCACGCCATCCACCCAGCCGGCCGGATCGGCCGCCGGCGCCGGCACCAGCGAGGCGCCGTCGGCGGCGAGCCGGCCGCTCTGCCCCGCATGCACGACGGGCGCGCCGGGATCGGCCGGCGCGCCGCTGGCCGGATGCAGTTGCACCGCGCCTTCCTGCACGCTGATGCGCGCGTCGGTCTCGTACAGCCGGACCGTGAAGCGCGTGCCCAGCGCCTGCATGGCGCCGAACGGCGTGCCGACCCAGAACGGCCGCCGCGCGCGCGCCTGCGCGTCGTGGCCGGTAGTGACCAGCATCTCGCCGCGGCGCAGCGCGATGCGGCGCTGCACGCTGTCCATGCGCACGTCGATGGCGCTGTCGGTGTTGAGCACGATCACGGTGCCGTCGGCCAGCGCGACGGTGCGGCGCTCGCCGGTGGCGGTGGCGTAGTCGGCCACCAGGCGCTGCCACGGCGCGTGGCGGTAGCCGGACCATCCCGCCGCCAGCGCCACGCCGCCGAAGGCCAGCGCGCGCAGGGCGTCGCGGCGCCGGCGCGCGCGCGCACCGCGCAGGGCATCGGCGGCGTCCAGCGTGTCGTGCGCGAGCCGCGCCGGCAGCCGCGCGAAATCGGCGTTGAGCGACTGCACCCGCGCCCACGCGGCGGCATGCAGCGGGCTGGCCGCCAGCCAGCGGGCGAAAGCGGCGCGGCTCTGCGGCGTGGGCACGTTGAAGTCGAGGCGCACCGCCCAGGCGATGGCCTCGTCGACGATCTTGCCGGGAATCTCCGCGGCCTCCGCCGCCGCGGCCAGGCCGGCGGACGCGCTGCGTGCCGCGCTCATGCGTGGAAGCGCAGTTGGTAGCAGTGGCGCAGCGCGCTGGCGACGTAGCGCTCCACCGTCGCCAGCGACACGCCCAGGCGCGTGGCGATCTGCGGGCAGGTCAGCCCGTCGAGCTGGGCCAGCAGGAAGGCGGTGCGGACCTTGGGCTTGAGGCTGTCGAGCATGGCGTCCACCGCGATCAGCGCTTCCAGGAACAGCAGCCGGCTCTCGGGCGACGGCGCCTCGGGCTCGGGCAGCGCGGCCAGCGTCTCCAGCCAGGCCTGCTCCAGCTCGCGCCGCCGCCAGCGCTCGACCACGAGGCCGTGGGCGATGGTGCTCAGGTAGGCGCGCGGCTCGCGCAATTCGTCGGCGGCCGGGCGCGACAGCAGGCGCATGAACACGTCCTGCGCCACGTCGGCGGCATCGAAGGCATTGCCGAGCTTGCGGCCGAGCCAGCCTTGCAGCCAGCGGTGGTGGTCGCTGTAGAGCGCGTGGATGCGATGGTGCGGGAGAGGTGCGGCGGCCGGCATCGTGGTTTCCCAGGCAGGGCTCGAGCCCCCGATCAATTGCAAATAAGAATTATTTTCAATTCTATCCAAGGGCATACCGGCCTGCAATGCCGGCGCGGGCCGCATTGACTTATGCGAGGCCACCCTCTACTATCTTTTGCGAGCCAATCCTCGCATATCCCCCCCCCCCCCCCCCCCCCACCCCCCCCCCCCCCCCGCCCCCCCCCCCCCCCCCCCCCCCCCCCCCCCCCCCCCCCCCCCCCCCCCCCGCAAGCAGAACGCCACCATGCCCGACGCCATCACGCAGGAACTGCCCGGCAAGTCCGGACCGCCCGGAGCGCCGGCCCGCAAAGCCGGACACGCGCTTCGCTGGACCGCCCTGGCCGGGTCTTCCGTGGCGCTCGCCGCCCTGCTGGAATGGCTGGGCCTGCCGGCGGCGCGGCTCTTCGGGCCGTTGCTGGCCGGCGTCGTGATGACCGCCGCCGGGGCGCGCCTGCGCGTGGCGCCGGCGGCATTTCTCGTGTCGCAGGGGCTGATCGGCTGCATGATCGCGAGGATGCTGCCGTCGTGGTTCTACGGCACCGTGGCCGGGCGCTGGCCGGTGTTTGCCGCCGGCGCGGCGTCGGTGATCGCGGCGAGCGTCGCGCTGGGCTGGTGGCTGACGCGCCGGCGCGTGCTGCCCGGCACCACCGCGCTGTGGGGGCTGAGTCCGGGTGCCGCCACCGCCATGATCGTGATGGCCGAGGCGTATGGCGGCGACGCCGCGCTGGTGGCCTTCATGCAGTACCTGCGCGTGGTCGTGGTGGCCGCGGTCGCCGCGGTGGTGGCCAGGGTGTGGGGCGTGGGCGAGCACCATGCGCACCTCGCCACCGGCTGGTTCCCGCCGGTCGCCTGGCTGCCGCTGCTCGGCACGCTCGCGCTGGCGGTGCTGGGCCCGCTGGCGGCGCACCGCCTGCGGATACGCGCCGGCGCCTTCCTGCTGCCGCTGTTCGCCGGCATGTACCTCGGCCACCAGGGCTGGCTCCGGCTCGAGCTGCCGCCGTGGCTGCTGATGCTGGCCTACGCCGTGATCGGCTGGCGCATCGGCTTTCGCTTCACCCGGCCGCTGCTCGCGCACGCGGCCAGGGCGCTGCCGCGGCTGCTGGCCTGCACGCTCGCGCTGGTCGGCGTGTGCGGCGCGCTCGCCGCGCTGCTGGTGGCGGCCACCGGCATCGATCCGCTCAGCGCCTACCTGGCCATGAGCCCGGGCGGCGCGGACACGGTGGCCATCATCGCGGCGTCCAGCCATGTCGACGTGCCGTTCGTCATGGCCATGCAGATGCTGCGCTTCATGACGGTGCTGCTGCTGGGGCCGCCGCTGGCGAGGTTTCTCGCCGGGCGCGCCCGCGGGCCGGCTGCGCTTCCCTGACCTTCGTTTCCCCTGCCTTTTGCCATGATCCACTTCGCCACCTTCTTGTGCGGGGCACTGCTCTGCAACAGCATTCCGCACCTGAGCTCGGGCCTGCGCGGCGTGCCGTTTCCCACGCCGTTCGGCCGCCCGCGCGGCGTCGGCGATTCCCCGCCCGTGGTCAACAGCCTGTGGGGCTTCCTCAACCTGGTGGCCGGCCTGTTGCTGCTGTCGCGCCATCCGGTCGGGCTGGCGCCCGGCGCGGACCTCGCGGTGCTGCTGGCGGGCGCGCTGGCGATGGGCATCTACCTGTCGCTGCATTTCGGCAAGGTCCGGCGCGGCCGGCGCTGAACGCGGGCGGCGCGGGCCGCGTGCTAGCATGCCTGGCTCGCCTATCGTCCCATCGCACACTCCGCCGACATGTCTTCCGAACCCAGCAGCCAGCCCGGCGCCGGCGCCACCGAACCGAAGCGCGAGCGCGGCCGCATCCGCGTCGCGGCGATCCTGGCGGCGGGCGCCGAGCTCTTCCTGGAAAAAGGCTACGAGGCCGCCACCATGACCGAGATCGCGGCGCGCTCGGACACGGCCATCGGCTCGCTCTACCGCTTCTTTCCGTCGAAGGAGGCGCTGGCCGACACCCTGCTGATGCGCTACGCCCGGCTGGCCATCGACGGCCTGGCGGAAGTGGAGCGGCGCGCCGCGGCGCTGTCGACCGAGGCACTGGCGGCGGCGCTGGTGGACTCGATGCTGGCGCTCAAGGCCGAGCGCAGCTTCGCCATCGCGCTGCTCGACGCGGGCGCCGGCAGCGACGACAGGCGCGCCCAGTTCCGCGCGGCGATGCGGCAGGGCATGCTGGCCATCCTGAAGAACGCCGCGCCCAACGTGCCGGCGGCGCGCGCCGAGGCGATGGCGGCGGTCCTGCTGCTCCTGCTCAAGGGCGTGCTGGGCGCGCGCGGCGCCGACCCGGACAAGCCGGCGCTGCGCCGCGCGGTGGCGAAGGAAACGCGCGAACTGGTGCGCCTGTACCTGGCGGCGGCCCGCGCATTGCCCGAGGCGTAGCCCGGCACGCGAGCACCCGGCGGGGGGCCTTTCCCGGCGCGACGCGCGCGCGCCGGCCTCTCGATTCCATTTTCCGGAATTCAGAAATCCCGATCCTGCCATTCCCGCGCCCCGGGTGGCGGCATCACAATGCGCGTAGCGCAACGTTGCCGCTACAGCCTTCATGCTGGCGCGCCGCAGCGCAGGCGGCCGGCCCCGATGCCGGCCATCCCTCCCCGCTCGACCAATCCCCCGCAAAATCATGAGAACAATCACGATCAACGGTCAGCCGCATTCGATCGACCTGCCCGACGACGCCCCCCTGTTGTGGGCGGTGCGCGACCACCTCGGCCTGACCGGCACCAAGTTCGGCTGCGGCATGGCGCTGTGCGGCGCCTGCACCATGCACCTCGACGGGCAGCCCATCCGCTCGTGCGTGACGCCGATCTCGGCCGCGGACGGCAAGAAGATCACCACCATCGAAGGCCTGTCCGCGGACAAGACCGGCCAGGCGCTGCAGGCCGCGTGGGAGGAATTCGGCGTGCCGCAGTGCGGCTACTGCCAGGCGGGCCAGTTGATGTCCGCCACGGCGCTGCTGCATTCGAACCCGCATCCGACCGAGGCCGACATCGACGGCGCCATGAGCGGCAACATCTGCCGCTGCGGCACCTATACGCGCATCCGCGCGGCGATCCAGCACGTGGCCAAGTCGGGCGCAGCGGGCGCCAAACCGGGTGCGAAACCGGGCGCCGGCAAGGCCGCCGCCAAGCGGAGCGCCCAATGAACGCGCGCGACAACCTCACGGGCGCGGCCGCCGGCCCGCAATCGGCCGCGCGCCGCCGCTGGCTCAAGGGCATCGGCGCGGTCGCCGGCCTGACGCTCACGGTGGGCCTGGACGGCATCGTGCTGGCCGCCGAGGAAGCCAAGAAATACGGGCGCGACGGCATGCCGGGCGGCGCGGTGGACAGCCCGCTGGTGTTCCTCTCGATCGGCGAGGACGGCAAGGTCGCCATCGTCTGCCACCGCTCGGAGATGGGCCAGGGCGTGCGCACCAGCCTGCCGATGGTGGTGGCCGACGAGCTCGAGGCGGACTGGGCGCAGGTGCGCGTGGTGCAGGCCCCGGCCGACGAAACCCGCTACGGCAACCAGAACACCGATGGCTCGCGCAGCGTGCGGCATTTCTTCGAGCCGATGCGGCGCGTCGGCGCCAGCGCGCGCAGCATGCTGGAGAGCGCCGCCGCGGCGCGCTGGGGCGTGCCGGTGAGCGAGGTGCAGGCGCGCAACCACGCGGTGGTGCACACTGCCAGCGGCCGCAGCCTCGGCTACGGCGCGCTGGCGCAGGACGCCGCGCGCCTGCCCGTGCCGGCGCCCGCCAGCCTCAAGCTCAAGGACCCGGCTCAGTTCCGCTACATCGGCAAGGACAGCACGCGCAGCATCGACGGCCACGACATCGCCACCGGCCGCGCGCAGTACGGCATCGACGTGCGCCTGGACGGCATGCTGTACGCCGTGGTGGCGCGCCCGCCGGTGTACGGCGGCAAGGTGGCCAGCTTCGATGCCGCCGAGACCATGAAGGTGCCCGGCGTGGTCAAGGTGGTGGAGATCGCCGGCAGCCCCGAGCCGGCCATGTTCCACCCGCTCGGCGGCGTGGCGGTGATCGCCACCAATACCTGGTCGGCCATCAAGGGCCGCGAGGCGCTCAAGATCCAGTGGAACGACGGCCCCAACGCCAGCTACGAGTCCGCCGCGTTCCGCGCCAGCATGGAAAAGGCCGCGAGCCAGCCCGGCAAGGTGGTGCGCAACCAGGGCGACGCGATGACCGCGCTGGCCGGCCCCGGCAAGCGCGTCACCGCGCAGTACTACCTGCCGCACATCGCGCATGCGACGATGGAGCCGCCGGTGGCCACCGCGCGCGCGGCCGGCGGCAAGTGCGAGGTGTGGACCTCGGTGCAGGCGCCGCAGGCCACCTGCGAGACCGTGGCCGCGCACCTCGGCCTCAAGCCCGCCGACGTCACCGTGCACGTGACGCTGCTGGGCGGCGGCTTCGGGCGCAAGTCCAAGCCGGACTTCGCCGCCGAGGCCGCGCTGCTGTCCAGGGCGATGGACGGCAAGCCGGTCAAGGTCACATGGACGCGCGACGACGACCTGCACCACGACTATTTCCACACTGTCTCGGTCGAGCACATGGAGGCGCTGCTGTCGCCCGACGGCCGCGCGCAGGCGTGGCTGCACCGCACCGCGGCGTCGAGCATCAGCTCGATCTTCGTGGCGGGCTCGAAGAACGAGGCGCCGTTCGAGCTGGGCATGTCGGCGGTCAACGTGCCGTTCGACATCCCCAACGTGCGCGTGGAGAACCCGGACGTGCCAGCGCACACGCGCATCGGCTGGTTCCGCTCGGTGTCCAACGTCCCGCACGCATTCGCCGTGCAGTCGTTCGCGTCCGAGCTGGCCGCCGCGGCCGGGCGCGACCACCGCGACTACCTGCTGGCGCTGCTGGGCCCCGACCGCAAGATCGATCCGGCGCAGTTGTCCGACTCGTGGAACTACGGCGAATCGCCGCAGCAATATCCGCTCGACATCGCGCGCATGCGCAACGTGATCGAGGTGGCCACGCGCGAAGCCGGCTGGGGCCGGAAGCTGCCGAAGGGCCGCGGCCTCGGGCTGGCGGTGTGCTACAGCTTCGTGACCTACGTGGCGGCGGTGATCGAGGTGGCAGTGGACAAGGACGGCGGCATCCGCGTGCCGCGCATCGACATCGCGGTGGACTGCGGCGCGCAGGTCAACCCGGACCGCATCCGCTCCCAGGTCGAAGGCGCCTGCATCATGGGCATCAGCCTGGCCACCACGGGCGAGATCACCTTCAAGGACGGACGTGTCCAGCAGGACAACTTCCACCAGTACGAGGTGATGCGCGCGCCGTCCGCGCCGCGCGCGATCCACGTGCACCTGGTGCCGGGCAGCTTCGACGCGCCGCTCGGCGGCGTGGGCGAGCCGGCGGTGCCGGTGATCGCGCCGGCGCTGTGCAACGCCATCTTCGCGGCCACCGGCAAGCGCATCCGCGCGCTGCCGATCCGCGAGCAGCTGAAGGCGTAACGACATAACGACGCCGCGGCGGGCGCCAGGGTGCAAGCCCCGGCGCCGCGCAGGGCCGGGCCTGGCGGGACCTCCGCCGCGCCCGGCCCTTTTTCTATTTACGGCGTGGGCCCTTCCGTTCGCGGCACCGCGCCAGCAGTTGCAGCACCGCCGGCGAGCGCTCGTTGCGGCGATGGATCACCGCCAGGTGGGACAGCACGTCGTTGCGCGCGAGCGGCTTGAATACCACGTCCGGCGGCGCGAACGCGCGCATCGAGGCCGGCACGAACGCCACCCCGAAGCCGGCCGCCACCATGCTGATGATGGTGGCCATCTGCCGCGACAGCGCCTCCACGCGCGGCTGGAAGCCGGCATGGCCACAGATGGCCTGCGTGATGGCATAGAAGCCGGTGCCGTGCTCGGTGTGCGTGCAGATGAAGGTCTCGTCGCGCAGCAGCGCCACGTCGACGCGCGCGCGGCGCGCCAGCGCGTGCGTGGCATGCAGGGCCACCACCACGGGCTCCGCGTCGATGTCGAACAGCGCCACGCCTTCGGGCAGCGCGCGCAGCGGCAGGCGCACGAAGCCGATGTCGAGCTCGCCGCGCGCCACGGCTTCCAGCTGCGCCGGCACGTCGGTCTCGCGCATGGCCATGACGACCGCCGGATGCTCCTGCCGGAAGCGGTGCACCAGCCCCGGCAGCAGGCCCGACAGCGCGGCCGAGGCCACGTAGCCGATCGACACGCTGCCGACGTCGCCGCGGCTGGCGCTGGCCGTGGCCAGCTCCGCCTGGCGCACCTGCCGCAGGATGCCGGCGGCTTCCTCGTGGAACACGCGGCCGACCTCGGTCAGCGCCAGGCGGCGCTTGTCGCGCGCGAGCAGCGGCGCGCCCGCCTGCTGCTCGATCCAGCGGAACTGCTGGCTCAGCGCCGGCTGCGAGATGCCGAGCCGCTCCGCCGCGCGGCCGAAATGCAGTTCTTCCGCCAGCGCCACGAAATAGCGGTAATGGCGCAGTTCCAGGTTCATCGCGCGCGTCTCCTCCGGGTTCCCGGTCTTTGCCATGTCGATAAGGCGAGCTTATCAAAGATTAAGCCAGCGATACTTGCACCTATGGCCGCGCAGGCCGCATGATGCTTGCCTTGGCGGCGCGCGGCGCCGCGCGCGGAGCGGGAGCGTGCCCGGCATGGAACTGGTGAACAAGCAGGTGGTCGACTGCGGCGAGGCCGTGGCCGGCCTGCACGACGGCGCCACCGTGATGGTGGGCGGCTTCGGCAGCTCGGGGCTGCCCGGCGGCCTGATCGACGCGGTGCTGGCGCACGGCGCGCGCGGCCTCACGGTGATCTCCAACAACGCCGGCTACGACGGCGAGGGCGTGGCCAGCCTGATCGCGGCGGGCCGCGTGCGCAAGCTGGTCTGCTCCTACCCGCTGACCGCCGGCGCCACGGCCTTCCGCGACGCCTACCGGCGCGGCGAGATCGAGCTCGAACTGGTGCCGCAGGGCACGCTGGTGGAGCGCATCCGCTGCGCGGGCGCCGGGCTGGGCGGTTTCTACTGCCCGATCACGGCCGGCACCATCCTCGGCGAGGGCAAGCCCGTGCGCGAGATCGGCGGCGTGCGGCACGTGCTGGAGCTGCCGCTGCGCGCGGACTTCGCGCTGATCCGCGGCCGCCACGCGGACCGCCTCGGCAACCTCGACTATCACCTCGCCGGGCGCAATTTCAATCCCGTCATGGCGACGGCCGCGCGCGTGGTGGCGGCCGAAGTGGACGGCATGGTCGAGGCCGGCGCGCTCGACCCGGAACAGGTCGTGACGCCGGGCATCTTCGTGCACCGGGTGGTGGTGGCAGACCAGCGATATGGAGGCGGGCGATGACGACGACGGCCATGACCGGATGGACCCGCGAGCAGATCGCGCGGCGCGCGGCGCTGGACATTCCCGCCGGCGCCTACGTCAACCTCGGCATCGGCCTGCCGACCCTGGTCGGCGACCTGATCCCGGCCGGGCGCGAGGTCTTCCTGCACAGCGAGAACGGCATCCTCCACCTCGGCCCGCGCCCGCCGGCCGGCGAGGAACACCCCGACCTCATCAACGCCAGCAAGCAGCCGGTCACGCTGCGCGCGGGCGCGGCGATCTTCGACTCCGCGCTGAGCTTCGCCATGATGCGCGGCGGCCATCTCGACCTGGCCATCCTCGGCGCCTATGAAGTGGCCGCCAACGGCGACCTCGCCAACTGGACCCGCGGCGACCCCGGCACGCCGCCCGCGGTGGGCGGCGCGATGGAGCTGGCCTACGGCGCGCGCGCGGTGTGGGTGCTGATGGAACACACCACGCGCGACGGCCGCCCGCGCCTGCTGGAGCGCTGCCGCCTGCCGCTGACCGCGCGCGGCGTGGTCGGGCGCATCTACACGGACCTCGCGGTGCTGCGCGTCACGCCCGCCGGCCTGCAGGTCGAGGCGATGGCCGAAGGCATGACGCTGGCGCGCCTGCAGGCGCTGACAGAGGCGCCGCTGCTGGCCTGAGACGCATCAGGCCAGGCGCTTCACCACGGCATCGGTGAACTGCTGGGTGGTGGCCGAACCCTTGAGGTCGCCGGTGCGCACCTGGTCCTGGTTGAGCGCGGCGTCGATGGCGCCGCGCAGCCGCGTGGCGAGGTCCTGCCGGCCCACGTGCTCGAGCATCAGGCCCGCGGCCAGCATCAGCGAGATCGGGTTGGCGATGCCCTTGCCGGCGATGTCCGGCGCCGAGCCGTGCACGGCCTCGAAGATGGCGGCGCTCTCGCCGATGTTGGCGCCCGGCGCCATGCCCAGGCCGCCCACCAGTCCGGCGATCTGGTCCGAGAGGATGTCGCCGAACAGGTTGGTACACAGCAGCATGTCGAACTGCCACGGATTGAGCACGAGCTGCATGGCGCAGGCGTCGACGATGCGGTCGTCCATCTCCACGCGGCCCGCGTAGTCCTGCGCCACCTCGCGCGCGGCATCGAGGAAGATCCCGGTCAGCGCCTTGAGGATGTTGGCCTTGTGCACCACGGTGATCTTCTTGCGGCCGTTCTTCACCGCGTACTCGAAGGCGAAGCGCGCGATGCGCCGGCAGGCGTCGCGCGTGTTGGTGCCGGTGGAGACCGCCACCGCGTGCGGGTCGTCGCCCACGGCGATGTAGTAGTCGTGCGCCACGTAGAAGCCGCCCACGTTCTCGCGCACCAGCACCAGGTCGATGTTCTCGAAGCGGCCCGGCACCAGCGTGCGCGCGGGCCGCACGTTGGCGTAGAGGTTGAACGCTTCGCGCAGGCGCACGTTGACCGAACGGAAGCCCCCGCCCACCGGCGTGGTGAGCGGCCCCTTGAGCGCCAGGCCGGTGCGGCGGATGCTCTCCAGCGTCGCCTCGGGCAGCGGGTCGCCGCCCTGCGCGATGCCGGCCATGCCGGCTTGCTGCACGTCCCAGGAGAACGGCGCGCCCAGCGCGTCCAGCAGCTTGACGGTGGCTTCCACGACTTCGGGGCCGATGCCGTCGCCGGGAATCAGGGTGGCGGGGATCTGTTTGGGTGTTTCGGTGGCCATTTGGGCGTCCTGTGGTTGAAATCAGGTTTACAAGGATAGGTGATCAGGCGCGCCGCGGCGCGCGGCGGCGTGCGCGATGGGGCCGCGCCAGTACGCCAGTGCCGCGTGACACCAGTCCCGGCGGCGGCCGGGACGCGCCACGCCGAAACACAAAGTTCACAAATCCACGCCGCGCGCCGGCTTGACACCCCCGACCCCGATCGTCAAGAATCGCTGATCGGGTTGCCTGCGTGCCAGGCGCACCGCATGCGCCGCGCCGGGGCTGCGGCATTGGTGCCGGCAGCGGTGCTGGCAACCGTGCCGGCATTGATTGATGCCGGCGGCGGCAGTCGCACCGGCAGGCACCGCGGACACGGCAGGCACCGCAAGTACCGCAGCATCACAAGCACAGCAGCACCGCAAACACCGACGGTCTGGCCCCACGGGCAACAGGTCGCACGCTACCGCCAACGTGCCACGCGCACAGGCAACACGCATGGCGCCGGGGAAGCAGCGCAGAACCGCCAGGCGATCTTTCCGGGTCCGCTTCCCTTGCATGGGAACAAGCGCAGGCGGGCCGCCAATTCCAGGGAGGCTCCCTTGCGCCAGAACGCCCGCAACAGCACCAAGCCCGCCGCCGCAACCGCCGGCACCGCCGCCAGCGCGCCGCTGCCGTCCGGCTCCGTCCTCAGCCAGCACGGCGAGCTCATCACCGAACTGATCGACCTGGCCGTCGCCGCCGGCCCCAAACCCGATTCCCGCGTGCCCGAGCTTGCCGGCCTGATCAAGGTGCTGGGCGAGGAAATCCGCCAGCGCGTGACCAGCGGCTGCGCCGAACTCGAGAACGTCGGCGCGGGGCTGGACAGCGTGCTGACGCTGGCGGACATGCAAAGCGAGAGATCGGAGGATGCCTACGGCATGTACTGCCTGCTGAAGCTGCTCAAGCAGCAACTCGACAAGGCAACGGGACAATTGCGGCAGGTGCTCTGAGCCGGGCGCGCGCCGCTACCACGCGGCGGCGGCCGGGAAGCAGCAAGGAAGCGGCAAGGACAAGGACCGGGAAACCGGGGGCCGGCGCGGGCCCCGGCGGTTCAGGCCGTGGTGTTGACCATCGAACCCGAGGCGCTGCCGCTCTCGGCCAGCAGGGCCTGGGTCAGCGCGCCCATGGCCGTCTGCAGCGATGCCGAGGTGGAGGCGACCTGGGACTGGATCGCGCCCATCGCGGCCGCCTTGGACTCGTCGTCCATCTTGCTGGCCTGGATGGACTGGAGCTGGCGCTGTTCCTCGGCCAGTTGCTTCTGCAGGTCGGCGATCTGCTTCTTCAGCTGCTTGACGGTGTCGGACTCGGCGCTGCTGCTGTCGCTGCTGGAGCTGCTGGCGCCGCCGGCAGGCGCGGCGCCCGACAGCGACGGGCCGGCAACGCGGCCGCCCGCGGCAGCACCGGACGATGCCGACGACGCGGACGCGGCCTGGCTGTCCTGATTGCCCTGCTTGTCGGCCTGGGCGGCGTTGACGGGGGTGCTCGATCCGGGCAGCGTCACCTGCGGGTTGACTACGCTGATGCTCGACATGTCGGGTTGTCCGTTACGTTGGGGATGACCACATCATCGGCACGATCCCGCGAAACTTTAGGGCGAACAGAACCCGCGCACCCGTTTATTTGTCGACGATGGTGCCGAGGTTGACCCGCACGCGCCGCAGCAGGCCGATCAGCTGGTCGCGCTCGTGCGCGCTCAGGCCGGCCAGCGCTTCCGCGGCCACCTCGTCGCCGACGCGGCGCGCCTTGTCCAGCGCCATCTCCGCCTTGTCCGTCATGCGCACCACGCGCTCGCGGCGGTCGTCGGGGTTGGGCTGGCGCTCGATCCAGCCGCCCTCCTCCATGCGGTCGAGCAGGCGGCCGGCGGAGATCGGCGCCACCTCCAGCAGGTCGGCCAGCCGCGCCTGGTTGACCTCGCCGTAGTGGCTCAGGTAGGCCAGCGCGCAGCACTGCGCGCGGGTCAGGTCGAGCGAGGACTTGGCGAGGTCGTCGAAGCGCTTGCCGCACAGGCGCCCGACATCCGAGACCAGGAAGCCAAAGCGCTTTTCGAGTTTCGTTTCCATGCAGCGATTGTACAAAGATCCGTGCGGCGCCCCGCGCATGCCACGCGCGGGCGCCGCCGCCGTATAATAAGCATGCTTATCATCCTGCCAGGCCGTCCCCCGACATGTCCTCCCTAGCGGTGCCCGCGCGCGCCGAGACGCCGCTCAACCGGCCCATGATCACCATCGCGGTCATGGCCGCGACCCTGATCCAGACGCTCGACAGCACGATTGCCAATGTTGCGCTGCCGCACATGCAGGGCAGCCTGTCCGCCTCGCAGGACGAGATCACCTGGGTGCTGACCTCCTACATCGTGGCCGCGGCGATCGCCACGCCGCTGACCGGCTGGCTGTCCGACCGGCTCAGCGTCAAGCGGCTGCTGGCCATCTCCATCGCCGGCTTCACGGTGGCGTCGGCCTTCTGCGGACTGTCCGAGACGCTCGCGCAGATCGTCGCCTCGCGGCTGCTGCAGGGGCTCTTCGGCGCCGCGCTGGTGCCGCTGTCGCAGTCGATCCTGCTCGACATCAACCCGCGCGAGAAGCAGGGCCAGGCGATGGCGGTGTGGGGCATGGGCGTGATGGTGGGGCCGATCCTGGGCCCCACGCTGGGCGGCTGGCTGACCGACAGCTACAACTGGCGCTGGGTGTTCTTCATCAACGTGCCGATCGGCGCCTTCGCGCTGTCCGGCGTGCTGTCGTTCCTGCCGAGCCGGGCGCCGCAGCGCAGCGTGAAGTTCGACGCCTTCGGCTTCGTCACGCTGGGGCTGGCCATCGGCGCGCTGCAGGCCATGCTGGACCGCGGCGAGCAGCTCGACTGGTTCGGCTCGCTCGAGATCCGCGTCGAGGCCATCCTGGCGGCGCTGGCCTTTCTGTATTTCATCGCGCACACGGCCACGGCGGGCCCCGGCTCCTTCTTCCGCTATCAGTTGCTCAGGGACCGCAACTTCACCACCGGCGCCTGCTTCATCTTCGTGATCGGCGCGGTGATGTACGCCACGCGCGCGCTGCTGCCGCCGATGCTGCAGAACCTGATGGGCTACCCGGTCGCCACCACCGGGCTGGTGACGGCCCCGAGCGGCGCCGGCACCATGCTGGCCATGCTGCTGGCCGGGCGCCTGCTCAGGCGCATCGACGCGCGCCTGCTGCTGCTCTGCGGCTTCCTGATCTCGGCCTTCGCGCTGTGGCAGATGATGCAGTACACCATCGTGCTGTCGGTGTCGGACATCGTGTGGCCCGGCATCATCCAGGGCTTCGGGCTGGGGCTGGTGTTCGTGCCGCTGAGCGCGCTGACCTTCTCCACGCTGACGCCCGAGCTGCGCGCGGACGGCACCGCCACCTACAGCCTGATGCGCAATATCGGCAGCAGCATCGGCATCTCGGTGATCCAGACGCTGATGACGCGCAACACCCAGGTCGCGCACGCCGACCTCGCCGCCAACGTCAGCATCTTCAACCCGGCCATGCAGTCGATGCTGGCCGGCGGCTCGCGCTACGACCTCGCCGTGCTCAACCAGTCGATCAACCAGCAGGCGGCGATGATCGCCTACCTCAACGACTTCAAGGTCATGTTCGTGGCCACGCTGCTGGTGGTGCCGCTGATCCTGCTGATCCGGCCCAGCCACCACGCCGACGCGGCGGCCGCCCACGCGGCGATGGACTGAAGGCCGCGCGCTCAGGCCGCGCCGGCCGCGCGCGCCTGCTGGTCGAGGTACCGCGCCACCGCGCGCTGGAACACCGGCAGCTTGCCGGTGAAGAAATGGTTGGCGCCCGGCACCACCACCACCGGCAGCTCCTGCGGGCGCGCCCAGTCGAACACCCCCTGCAGCGGCGCGTTGGCGTCCTGCTCGCCGTGGACGACCAGGGCGCCGGCCGGCACCGCCGGGGTGTCGTAGCTGCGCCCGGCCGGCACCGGCCCGGCCGGCATGCCGGCCAGCACCAGGCTCGCCACGCGCTCGCCGCCGGCCGTGAGCCGCTGCGCCACGCGCGTCTGCACATAAGCCCCGAACGAGAACCCGGCCAGCGCCAGCGGCAGGCCCGGATGCGCGCGCATGAGCTGCCCGACCACCGCCAGGGTGTCCTCGGTCTCGCCCTCGCCCGCGTCGTGCTGGCCCTGCGTGCCGCCCACGCCGCGGAAATTGGGGCGCACGGCGAGCCAGCCGCGCGCCTCGAACAGCCGCGCCAGCGCCACCGGGATCTTGTGCGTGGCGCTGCCGCCGAGCAGCGGATGCGGATGGGCGATCACGGCGATACCCTTGAGAGCGCCCGGCGGCGTGTCGGCCAGGGCCTCGACGCGGCCGGCGGCGCCGTCGAACCAGAGCGTGTTGTCGGGAGAGGAAGACGAAAGCGAGGACATGAGGGGCGAGGGGCGAGGGGCGAGGAGCGCGGAAGATGGAAAGCGGCGCGCGCAGATGCGCGGCGACCCGGCATTGTAATGCGCCGGGCGCACGATGGCCGGCGCGCCGCCCGGCAGCCCGCGAGCGGCCGCGCCCGGCCGCAAGTAGAATGCACCTCGCCATACCAAGACAGGAGACAGCCATGCCGATTCCCGCCACGCTGGCGTGCCTTTGCGGCCAGGTCCAGTTGCGCATCGCCGGCGAGCCGGTGGCGAGAGCCAATTGCCACTGCCAGGCCTGCCGCGACTTCTACGCGACCCCGGTATTCGCCGCCACCGCCTGGGAGCCCGCGCAGGTAACAATTGCGCACGGCGCCGGGCACGTGGCCACCTATCACCACGCCACCCGCGCGCTGCAGCGCCAGTTCTGCCGCCATTGCGGCGAGACCCTGTTCGGCATCAACCGCCTGGGCATGTCGGTGGTGCCCAACAGCCTGTTCGCGCGCGCCGCCGGCGGCACGCTGCCCGAGGCGCTGCAGCCGGCCATGCACCTGTTCTACCGCCACCGCGTGGTGGACGTGGCCGACGACCTGCCCAAGTACCTCGACGACTGGGACGGCCCGCTGCACAAGGCCGGCTTCTGAAACGCCGGCGGCGCGCGCCGCCTACGCGCCCAGCCCGCGCAGGAACGACAGGCTCGGCGCGAAGAAATACTCGCCGCCCTTCATCGTGACGTGCCCGGAGAAATCCAGCGGATCGCTCAGCGTCTGGCCGTAGACCACCGGCCAGCGCTGCTTGCCGCCGCCGGCCGGCTGCCCGATGACGGGATCGATGCCGGTGCCGCTGCCGGGGAAGCCGACGTTGTTGACCCACTTGACCTGCGTGAATTCGAACTGCCCGGCGATGTCGCTCTGGTAGGCCATGAACAGCAGCCCCACGCCGCCGGACGGCTTGTTGTCGATGCGGCCGTCGTTGGGATCGTCGCTGCGCGCGCCGTAGGGAATGCCCCGTCGCGCCATCAGGTGGCTTTTCGAGTTGGCGATGCCGTCGCGCGGGTTGCTCTTGCGGATATGCCCGGCGAACGGGCATTTCAGGCCATCGGGATCGCCCGCGTAGCTGAAGTTGTTGGGCACGCCCGGCGCCGCGAACGGCAGCTCGTCCGCGGACGCGACCACGGGCGTGCCGTTCTCGAAGCGGCCCACCACGCTGGCGCCGGCGCGCTCGCCGATGCCGCCGAGCGTGTCGGCCAGCGCGTCCTCCCGCGCCTTGAAGGCCTTCACGTCCTGCTCCAGCTTGCGGAACACGAAATAGCTGCCGAAGCTCACCGCGAGCTTGCCGCCCGGGTCTTTGGCCAGCACCTGGCTCAGCGGAATGGCGGGGTTCCACTTGTCGATGCCGTCCGTGTTCTGCTGCTCGTTGTCCACGTCTTCCTGCAGCGGCAGCGGCTGGCTGCGGCCATCGACATAACCGAAATGCTCGATGCCCTGCTGGTCGCTGTTGAACAGCGCGTTGCCCATCTCCTCGCCGGCGATGCGCACCGCGCCCAGCGTGGCGGCCACGAGCTGGCGGAACTGCGCCGCGTCGCGGTCGCGCTGCGCGGCGGTGCTGCTGGCGATCAGCATCATGGCGTGCACGTCGCCGGCGAATGCGCCGCCCCAGGTAGACGGCGCCGGGTCGCCGAGTTGGCGTGTCTTCATGCCGGCGAGGAAGGCGGCATCGCCGGGCCTGGCGTCGGCGCGACCCAGCGCGTCGTAGCCTTTGGCGGTGAGCAGCAGCGAAACGAAGGTGCCCGCGTCCAGCCCCGAGGCCTTGAACACCAGCGCGCCGGTCAACTGGTCCAGCGCCGAGCCGATCTGCACGGCGAGCCCAGACAGGAAGTGCCGGCTCGCGGCCTGCCGGGCCGGATCGAACACCAGGAACAGATTGGCCGTGCTGTGCCGGCCGTGGCCCTTGAGGATGTTCCCCTGCAGGTCGCTGAGCATGGCAAGCTCCGCGGCCGCGCTCGGCGTGGCGGCGGCGAGGCTTTTCTTCCATGACAAGGTCTGGCTGAGATCGAGGTCCATATTTCCTCCTTGCTGGAGATTGGACGTGACCGGTTCCCCCGGATGCGGCCGCCTCCTGCCGGGCAAGGCGCGGCTGGCGCGGCTCAACCACTCTAGGCACTCGGCGTGGCGGTGCAATTAGATCGATTGCAGGGGAGTGATGCGGCGTTTCTACTTCGTAAGGATGATGAAACGCCGGCCGGCGCCGACCTTCCCGACCCACGCCCAACCCGCGCCAACATCGCAAAAATCCCCGGAAACCCGTCAAAAATTCCAGGTCGCGCCAACGCGCAGGGTGCGCGGCTCGGCCGGATGGACATGGTGGTCGTCGATGCCGCCGGCGCCGGGCGGCGAGGCCTCGCCCTTGAGCAGCGAGGCGTAGTAATAATCGATATCGTTGGCGCGCCGGCCCAGCGCGTTCAGCACTTCGGCGAAGACCCGCACGTTCTTCAGCACGCGGTAGCCGAGCTTGAGGTTGACCAGGAACGACGACGCCGAGCGCACGCTGTCGTCCTCGACCAGCGGGCGCGGGCCGAAGTAGCGCATGCGCGCGCCGAACGACCAGCGCCCGCGCTCGGCCGACACGCCCATCGACGCGGTGGCCTGGATCGCTTCGGGAATATCGTCGCCCACGCTGTCGTGGTCGCGGTAGCGCGCGCGGGAGAAGGCCGCGTCGGCATCGACGATGATGCCCGGCGCCGGCACGTAGTACGCCGCCAGCTCGACGCCGGTGCGGCGGCTCGGCCGGCTCGGCTCGGTGGTGCCGCTGTCGCCCGAGAACACCAGCTCGGAGCCGATGTCGAGCCGCCACAGCGAGGCCGACAACTGCAGGCCCGGCAGCACGTCGGCGCTGCGCACGCCCAGCTCGTAGCCGGTGGCCGGCACCAGCACGCTGACCTTCCGCGCGGGCGCGCCGCTGGCCGGGTCCACCGTGGTGGTGGCGCCGCGCACGTCGTTGCTGTGATAGCCGCGGCCCCAGTTGAGGAACACGTCGGTATGCGCGCCCGGCGACAGCACCAGGCCCAGCTTGGGGCTGACGATGTGGTCGCCGCCGTTGCCGGAGTTGGCCGGGTTGTCGCTGGCCACGCCATACCAGAACTGGTCCGCGCGCAGGCCGGCCACGGTGCGCAGCCACGGCAGCCACTGCACGGCGTTGCGCGCATAGAGCGCGGCGCTGGTCTCGTTGACGCGGTCGCTGCGCACCTGCTGGTAGACCTGCCGCGCCTCGGTGCCGTAGAGCGCGATGGGGTCGAGCCGGTCGTAGCGCAGTTGCGTGCCGAGCTCGGTCTCCGCGTCGCGCCCGGCCAGCTTGCCGAACCACGTGCGCGCGGCATTGGCGCCGGTGGTCACGCGGTTCTCGAACTGCTCGAACTGGTCGCCGCGCCCGGGGTTGTCGAGCGCGTAGGTGAAGTCGGAGAACAGTTGCAGGCGGCTCTTGATGACGTAGGCGTTGGCCTTGACCAGCCCGTCCGGCAGCGGCCGCTGCCAGTCCGCCGACAGGCTGTAGCGCGAGGACGCGCCGCCGTCGCTCGGGTCGATGTAGCCGAAACGCGAGATCAAACCCTGGTCGATGGCGCGCTGCGGCACCTGGTCGGTGGACTGCCAGCGGTTCTTGTAGGCCATCGCCGTGACTGCCACGCGCTCGCCGCCGCCCAGCGGCAGGCTGTAGCGCAGCACGCCGTTGAGCTTGTGCACGCCCTCGGGCAGCACCCACGGCCCGTTCTCGTCCATCCATTCCAGCCCGTACAGCAGCGTGCCGGGCCCCGCCTGGAGCGAGTCGGCCAGCAGCCCGCGGCGGTAGCCGTGCTGGCCGATCTCGCCCTGGGCGATGCCCCGCGGCAGGCTCGGCACGTAGTCCATGCGCACCGCGCCGGCGGCGGAGAAATCGCCCTCCTCGGCATGGTAGGTGCCCTTCTTGTAGGCGATGCCGCCGACCAGCTCGGGGATGACGAAATTGAGGTCGGTATAACCCTGGCCATGCGCGTGGGTGCGCATGTTGACCGGCATGCCGGCCACCGTGGTGGCGAGGTCGGTGCCGTGGTCGAGGTTGAAGCCGCGCAGGAAATACTGGTTGGCCTTGCCGTCGCCGCTGTGCTGCGTGACGATCAGGCCCGGCACGGTCTCGAGCAGCTCGCCGGGCCGCAGCAGCGGCCGGGTCTCGAGCTGCTCGCGCGTGACGTAGCCCTCGCTGGCGCTGTCGCCGGCCAGCGCTTCGGCCGGCGCGCCGCGGACCGTCACCGCCTGCAACTGCGCATCGGGCCCGGCCTGCTGCAGGCCACCCGCGCCGGCGACGCCGTACAGCCCCGCGCCGCAGCTTGCCGCGGCCCACAGCGCCAGCCGCAGCGGGCGGCGGCGCAACGCGCGCGGCAGGCCGGCAATGGCGGGCGCGCCCGCCGGGTCCGGGAAGCGCGGCAGGCGCCGGAGGTAGTCCCGCATCGTTATTTTTTTGCAATATGAAAATGTATGAAGTTTTTAGCAAACTTCATACCACCGGGCAAGCACCATCACGGTGCGGATGTCCGGCGTCTTTCACTCGCGCGGGTGAGGATGCGGATCGGGATGCGGATGCGGGTGGGAGTGCGTGTGGAAGTCGTCGGCCTCGGCCATGACCACGTTCAGCGTCGCCTGGCGCACGCCGCGCTCGCTGCCGATGGCGTCGGCAAGCTGCCGCACGGCGCTGGCCGGGCCTTTCAGGATCACCGTCTCGATGCAGTTGTCGCTGTCGAGGTGGGCATGCATGGTCGAGACCGTGAGGCTGTGATGGGCGTGCTGGATGCGCGTGAGCCGCTCGGCCAGCTCGCGCTCGTGGTGGTTGTAGACGTAGGACAGGTTGGCCACGCAGGGGCCGTCGGCATCGCAGGCCTCGCGCCAGCGGTCGAGGTGGCTGCGCAGGATGTCGCGCACCGCCTCGGAGCGGTTGTCGTAGCCGCGCTCGGCGATCAGCCGGTCGAATTCCTCGGCAAGCTGGTTGTCCAGCGAAATGGTGAAGCGTTCCATGATGGGAGCGAGAAGGCCGGACGGGATGCGCGCGCCTACTTCGAGCGGCTGCTGTCGCCGCCGAGCGGGTCGAGCGTGATCTGCACCTGGCGCAGCACGCCCTGGTCGTCGAAGTAGCAGTTGAACAGCGAGGACAGCATGCCGTCCTGGCGGAAGCGGTAGGACCACACCAGGCGCCGCATCAGCGGGAAATACTGCACCGGCTCGCGCGGCTTGCCGAAATGCTCTTCCACGTCGCGCTGGGTCCAGACGTCGACGCGAGCCTTGTAGATTTCCGCGTTGGTCAGCATCTGGCGGAAGCTGGTCAGCTTGCCGGCGGCGTCGAAATCGGCCGCGTAGGCCTGGTAGCCGAGCGGCTGCCGCGAGTAGATCCAGCGGGTCGTGCCGTCGGCCAGGTGGTAGACGTCGGTCGGGTTGCCGAAGGTGGTCTTGACCGCGTCTTCGGGCGCGCCGATCATCTTCTGCGCCGTTTCCACCGGCTGCAGCAGCGTGCAGGCCGGCAGCATGGCGGCGGCCGCGCACAGCAGCCAGCCGCCGAGATATCGTGAGGTAGTCTTCATGGTTTCGCTTCAGGTCCGGGCCGGCGCGGCGGGCACGCTGGCCGACCGCGAAACGGCGGCGCGGCGGCCCGGGGCGCCGCGCCAGCCTGCAATATAGATCATCGGCCGGCATGGCGTGCGGGCCTGCCGTGAAGCCGCCATTTGCGGACACCGCCGCGGCAGACGATAATTGCGCGGCCGCGCAAGCCGCGCGGCGCTGTCCTCGCCGGTTCTCTTCCTCGCCTCCATGCAGCCACACCAAGGCCTACCCCGTCCCCAACGCACCTGGGCCATCCTCACCGTGTTCTGCGGCCTCATCATGGCCGTGCTCGACGGCTCGATCGCCAACATCGCGCTGCCGTCGATCTCGCGCAAGCTCGCCTCCGACCCGAGCAGCACCATCTGGGTGGTCAACGCCTACCAGCTCACCGTCACGGTGTGCCTGCTGCCGCTGTCCTCGCTGGGCGACATCCTCGGCTACAAGCGCGTGTACCGCACCGGGCTGGCGATCTTCCTGCTCGGCTCGCTGCTGTGCGCGCTCTCGCCCACGCTGCCGGTGCTGGTGGCCGCGCGCGTGCTGCAGGGCATCGGCGGCGCCGGCATCATGAGCGTGAACACGGCGCTGGTGCGCTTCATCTACCCGCCCACCAAGCTCGGCCGCGGCATCGGCCTCAACGCGCTGGTGGTCGGCATCACCATCGCCGTGGGGCCGTCGGTGGGCGCGCTGATCCTGTCGGTGGCAAGCTGGCAATGGCTGTTCGCCATCAACGTGCCGGTCGCGGTGTTCGCGCTGCTGCTCGCGCGCAGCGCGCTGCCGGCCACGCCGCCGCAGCCGCACGGCTTCGACTACCGCAGCGCGCTGCTGTCGACGGTGGTGTTCGCGCTGTTCATCCTCAGCGTGGACGCCGCCGGGCACGCCGGCCTGCGCGCCGCCGCGGCCGCCGGGCTGGCGGCGGCGGCGCTGCTGGGCTGGTGGCTGGTGCGCATGCAGCACGGCAAGCCCGCGCCGCTGGTGCCGGTGGACCTGTTCCGCAGCCGCGCCTTCACGCTGGCGGTGGGCACCTCGTTCTGCTCGTTCATGGCGCAGATGCTGTCCTTCGTGGCGCTGCCGTTCTACCTGGAATACCAGCTTGGCCGCTCGCTGCACGAAACCGGCCTGCTGATCACGCCGTGGCCGCTGATGGTGGCGGTCATGGCGCCGCTGTCGGGCCGGCTGTCGGACCGCTATCCGGCCAGCATCCTGGCCGGCATCGGCCTGGCGCTGCTCGGCAGCGGGCTGGTCGGCCTGGCCATGCTCGGCCCGGAGGCGTCGAGCTTCGGCATCGGCTGGCGCATGGCGATGTGCGGGCTCGGCTTCGGCCTGTTCCAGTCGCCCAACAACCGCGCCATGATCGGCGCCACGCCGCCCGCGCGCAGCGGCGGCGCCAGCGGCGCGCAGGCAACCACGCGGCTGCTCGGGCAGACCACCGGCACCGCCATCGTCGCGCTGCTGTTCAGCATCGAGCCGTCCGGCGCGGCCCGGCTGGCGCTGTTCGTCGCGGCCGCGGTGGCCGCGGCGGGCGCGGTGGTAAGCTTCAGCCGGCTGCGCAGCGGCAGCGGCTCGCAGGCGCAGGGCGCGGCCGAGGCGGACATCTGAGCGAAGGGCGCGTGGCGCGGCGCCGCCGGGGAAGGTCGCCGGCGCCGCCAGCACGCCCGGACACGGCGCTCAATGTCCGCGGCAACGTCAGGGATAGCCAGCGATGGCGCGGCCGCTTCCCCATGTCGGCTGACGCGGCAGGCGAACACGGGAAGCCGGCACCCGCGCCGGGCGCCGAATGCCGGAAGGCTCGCGCTACTCCGCCTTCGCGCCCGACTCCTTCACCACCTTGGCCCACTTCGCGATCTCGCTGCGCTGGTAGCTGGCCAGCTTCTCCGGCGTGCCGAGCACCGGGTCCAGGCCCAGCGTCTTGAGCTTGGCCTGCACGTCGGGCAGCGTGTAGATGCGGTTGAGCTCGGCGTTGAGCCTGGCGATCACGTCCTTGGGCGTGTTGGCCGGCGCGAAGATGGCGAACCACGAATCGGCCTCGAAGCCGGGCAGGCCCTGCTCGGCCAGCGTGGGGATGTCCGGCGCCGAGGCGGTGCGCTTGGCGCTGGTCACGCCGAGCGCGCGCAGCTTGCCTTCCTTGACCACCGGCAGCGCCGACGGCAGGTTGTCGAACATCATCGTGATGTGGCCGCCGAGCAGGTCGGGGATGGCCATCGCGCGGCCCTTGTAGGGCACGTGCGTGATCTTGACGCCCGCCATCGAGTTGAACAGCTCGCCCGCCACGTGCAGCGAGGTGCCGACGCCCGGCGTGCCGAACGTGAGGCCGCCCGGCTTGGCCTTGGCCAGCGCGATCAGTTCCTGCACGTTCCTGGCCGGCACGGAAGGGTTGACCACCAGCACGTTGGGCGTGGACGCGACCAGGATCACCGGCGTGAAGTCCTTGACCATGTCGTATGGCATGTGCGCGTAGAGCGCGCCGTTGATCGAGTGCGTGCCCACCGTGCCCATCGCCAGCGTGTAGCCGTCGGGCGCGGCGTGGGCCACGGCCTCGGCGCCGATGTTGCCGCCGGCGCCGGGCTTGTTGTCGACCACCACCGGCTGGCCCAGCGAGATCTTCTCCGAGAAGATGCGCGCCAGGATGTCCGGCGCGCCGCCGCTGGGAAAGCCGACCACGAGCCGGATCGGCTTGGACGGATAGGTGTCCGCGCGCGCCGGCGGCGCCGACAGGACGGACAAGGCGGTGCAGGCGGCCAGCATGGCCGCCGCGAGAGGTTTGCTGCGCATGGTTGTCTCCAGGTGTTTTTTTGCTTTTTGGGTAATACCGGTACTGCCGATGCTGCGGGTGCCGCGCGGCGCGCGGCCTTGCTCACTGCTTACACCACGCTGCCGCCGAACTCCGCCATCACTTTATCGTGCAGGCGGCGCATTCCCTTGAGCCAGCGGTCGTAGTCCTGGCCCTTGCGCTGGTAGTACTCCAGCACTTCGGGGTGCGGCAGGATCAGGAAGCGCTCGTCCTTCACGCCTGCGAGCGTGACCTGCGCCACGTGCTCCGGCGTGACCGAGCCGGCCTGCAGGAAGCCCTTGCGCGAGCCGTCCTCGCCGAACAGCATGTTGGTCTGCACGCCCTGCGGGCAGATGCAGCTTACCTTGATGCCGCGCTCGCCGTAGGTGATCGACAGCCATTCGGCGAAGCCGATGGCCGCGTGCTTGGTCACGGCGTAGGGCGCCGAGCCGATCTGCGACAGCAGCCCGGCGGCGGACACGGTGTTGACGAAATAACCCTCGCCGCGCGCCAGCATCTGCGGCAGCACCGCGCGCGCGGCGTGGATGTGGGCCATCACGTTGATCTCCCAGATGCGCTGCCATTCCTGCGCGCTGGCATCGAGGCCCTTGCGCAGGATGATGCCGGCGTTGGAGCAGAACACGTCGACCTGGCCGAAGCGCTCGGTGGCGGCGTCGGCCAGCGCCTGCACCGCGGCGGCATCGGCCACGTCGGTGCGCTGCGCGAAGACCTGGCAGGCGGGACTGGCCTGCGCCAGTTCCGCGGCCACCGTGCGTGCGCCGGCCTCGTCGAGGTCGGCCACCGCCACGCCGCGCGCGCCGCCGGCGGCGAAGGCCAGCGCCAGCGCGCGCCCGATGCCGGTGGCGGCGCCCGTCACGATCACGGTCTTGTTGCGGATGTCCATCGTTGTCTCCTTTGTTTTCTTTGTCTGTATTGCCTGCTGGATGTCTGGCCCTTGCGGCGCATGTCCGCCGGGCCGCGTCGATGCGCGATGATGCCCGTTATCCGTCTATCCGTGCCCCTGCCACAGGCGCCCCTGCAGCGCGTCGGCGAGTTCGCGGATGCGCGGGCCGAGATTGCCGTCGAGGATCTCGGGCGCGAGCCGCGTGGCCGCGCCGCCGATGTTGATGGCCAGCACTTCGGCGCCGCCTTCGAGCACCACCGGCGCGGCCGCGCCGCTCACGGTGCGGTCCCATTCCGCGTGCGCCACGCAGAAGCCGCGCCGGCCGTAGTCGCGCAGCGCGCGCTCTAGCTTGGCGCGCAGCGGCGCCCAGCGGCTGCCGTAGAACTGTTCGAGGTCGGCGATGGCGGCGGCGCGCCGCGGCGCTTCCAGCCCGGCCAGCCACGCGCGGCCGATGGCGGAGGTGGCGGTGGGCAGGCGCGAGCCCGGCGCCAGCCGCATCACCAGCGCGCCGCGCGGCTGGCAGACCTCGAGGTAGACCATCTCGTGGCGGTCGGCGGTGGCCAGCGCCACGGTGCAGTCGGTGGCGAACGCGAGCGACTGCATCAGCGGCCGCGCGATCTCGCGGATGCGCGAGCCGGCGAGGTAGCGCTGACCGAGCACCATCGCGCCCTGCCCGAGGCGGTATTTCTCGAGCGATTCGGAATAGATCAGGTAGCCCAGGCTGGTGAGCGTGTAGGTCAGGCGCGAGACGGTCGGGCGCGGAATGCCCGCGCGCCGCGCGAGCTCGGCATTGCCGAGGTAGTCGTCGTGCGGGCCGAACGCGCGCAGCAGGTCCAGTCCGCGCGCCAGCGCGGTGACGAAGTTGCGGTCGTCGCGCGCGGCGTCGGCGAGCGCGCCGGCGCACGGCGGCAGCGTATCGGCATCGGCATCGGCGTCGGGCACGGACGCGGGCACGGATGCCGGCACAGGCACGGACACGGGCGACAGCGGGATCGACGAGGTGCGCTTCATGGATGGCGGCGACGCTGGAGACGGGCTGCAAACCGCGGGCCGTGAACTGCGGACCGCGGGCCGCGGGAGGACGCATTCCGCACCGCGCCGGCATGCCGAAGAAAACGGGTTGCGCCGGCTATTTCGCTGTGCGGAAGACTATTCCGTATTCCTTGACTGTGCCTCAGGCCGTATGCAACAGTCAATGAAAACGAACGATCGTGCTGGAAAGTGCATATGCATGCAAACGCATTGCGCTTTCACCGGCCGACGACACCGGCAGCGAGGCATCGCCCTCGCCCCGCCAATCCGCACTGCACAGGCATTGCACAGGAGACAGAACATGCACCGCACGACCCGCCAAGCCGCGTCACCGCCCGGCTGATCCCGCCCTCGCCTCATGAGCGGCGCCGCCTTCGCGCGGCGCCGCACGTTCCACGCCATCCGCGCCGCGGATTGCGTGTCTTCGTTCGTGATCCGCAAAGAGGTAAGCCGAGATGTTGTTTCTCCAACAAGTCCTGAACGGCCTCACGCTGGGCGGCGTGTACAGCCTGGTGGCGCTGGGCCTGACGCTGGTCTACGGCATCCTGCACGTGCCCAATTTCGCGCACGGCGCGTTCTACATGGCCGGCGCCTACGTCTCGTACTACATGATGGCCGCGCTCGGCCTGAACTACTGGCTGGCGATGGGCGCGGCGGCGCTCGCGGTGGCGGCGCTGTCGATGCTGGCCGAGCGCCTGGTGTTCCATCCGCTGCGCAACGCGCCGGAGCTGCACGACATGATCGCCGCCATCGGCATCATGCTGTTCCTCGAAGCCGGCGCGCAGGCGCTGTGGGGCGCGGACTTCCTGCGCATGCCCACGCCCTACGGCCAGATGGTGGAGCTGTTCGGCCTGACCGCGCCGGCGCAGCGCCTGCTCATCATCGCCGCCGCGTTCGGCCTGATGGTGCTGCTGCACCTGTTCCTCACGCGCACCGTGACCGGCTCGACCATCGTGGCGATGGCGCAGAACCGCGAGGGCGCCGCGCTGGTCGGCATCGACGCCACGCGCGTCACGCTGCTGGTGTTCGCCATCTCGGGCGCGCTGGCGGCCATCGCCGCCACGCTGTACGCGCCGATCAACCTGGTCTACCCGAGCATGGGCAACCTGGTCATCACCAAGGCCTTCGTCATCATCATCCTCGGCGGCATGGGCAGCATCCCGGGCGCCATCGTGGGCGGGCTGATCATCGGCATGGCGGAGAGCTTCGGCGGCTTCTACGTCTCCACCGACTACAAGGACATCATCGCCTTCGTGCTGCTGGTGGCCATCCTGTCGGTCCGGCCGCAGGGCCTGTTTGCCGGCAAGACCGCCTGAGGAGCGCAGCATGACCAAGACACTGCAAGGCAAGACCGGCTGGGCGCTGCTGCTGGCGCTGGCCGTCGCGTTTCCGCTCATCACGCCCAACAGCTACTACCTGACGGTGATGACGCTGGCCTTCATCTACGCCATCGCCACGCTCGGGCTGAACCTGATCACCGGCTATACCGGCCAGCTCAACCTCGCGCACGGCGGCTTCATGGCGATCGGCGCGTACACGCTGGGCATCCTCACGGTGGACCACCAGGTGCCGTTCTGGTGGGCGTTCGCGCTGTCGGGCGTGGTGTGCATGGCGGTGGGCTACTTCGTCGGCGTGGTGTCGCTGCGCCTCAAGGGCCATTACTTCTCGATCTTCACGCTGTGCATCGGCTACATCATCTACCTGCTGATCGAAAAGTGGGAAAGCCTCACGCACGGCACGGTGGGCCTGATCGGCATTCCGGTGCCGGCCGCGGTGGGCCCGCTCGCGTTCGACAACGTGCAGGCGCAGTACTACCTGGTGCTGTTCTTCCTGGCGGCGGGCACCTTCCTCATGCACCGCATCGTCACCTCGCTGCTGGGCCGCAGCTTCATGGCCGTGCGCAACAGCGACGCGCTGGCCGAGGCGCTGGGCATCAACCTGATGCGCACCAAGGTGCTGTCCTTCGTGCTGTCGGTGGGCTACGCGGGTTTCGCCGGCGCGCTGTACGCGGGCCAGGTGCGCTTTCTCGGCCCCGACATCGCGCGCACCGACCTGACCTTCGACATGGTGATGGCGATGCTGGTGGGCGGCACCGGCACGCTGCTCGGGCCGCTGCTGGGCGCGGTGCTGGTGCCGTGGG